>ERZ1292625.12-Hain-H41-01um-R1-12-length-345699-cov-35_pt1 | contig 345699 bp, 349 predicted proteins | sample MGYA00564400_ERZ1292625 | MGnify/ENA primary metagenome ERZ1292625 (study PRJEB36523, sample SAMEA6512639) | groundwater metagenome | collected 2019-01-08 | study: AquaDiva: Metagenomics assemblies of 32 groundwater samples | reverse complement strand
GACCCGCTTATGCGGATACTTCGGGTACTCCCGGCTCCCTTGACTTGACGGGCGGATTCGGCTTTTTAGAACATTGCCGGTCCCCACGTAGCGAGCGGATTTCCCGCACTACGCGAGTCCAAGAGTTCTTTGATTCATTTTCGATTTAAGCACTCTAATTTTCTTGATTCCTGTTTTTGAAAGATGGGCTTTGCTTTTCACAAGCTCGGCTATCCTGCAAAAGACGCGAAAACTATAATTCTTAGAGTAGCTTTGCAGAGGATGTCGTTTGAAAAACGGGATGATGGTGTTGAGAATATCTGTTTGCGAACTTACTGTGTATCGGTAGCATTGAGCGTGATTAGCTCGTTGCTCTTTTTGAAAATACACAGCACCGCATCCAATTGTATTCTTAACTTTTTCCAGAAGCAGTTTATCTTTCTGTTGCATTTTCAGGTGAAAATGTAACTGAATTCTAACACCACTCCTATACCGAGAAGATTCTCCTAAGTTTACATAGAAGCAACCTTCTCCATCCGTTAATCCCACAACATACTCATTCGAAACTCTTGGTTTAGTCCTTCCCATACATCAATTTTATCATGACTTGACGCATGGTACTACGACGCAGCTGACTTCTCTTGTGTATAAGTTTCCATTAGCACAAGAGATCTCCTTGGGTCATTTGTCATTCCATTCCAAGCATCCCGATCGGGTGTTTTTTGATGCTTCCTTATGACTCACCGCATAAGTCGCATCACCCTTTTCTGATCAGGCTGCTTTTTGCTACTAGGATCCTTCAGTCCTCGCCTCACGACAGGGGACTTATCCTTTCACTACTTCTATCCTTAATAGAAGGTTGGATTTAAACCAACTAGACCTTGACAAACTGCCAAGCGCATTTCATTTTGAGTACAAGACTTGAGAACGTATTCACCACAGTTTAGCTGACCTGTGATTACTAGCAATTCCAACTTCATGGAGTCGAGTTGCAGACTCCAATCCGAACTTGGGCCGCTTTTATCGATTAGCTCAGGGTTGCCCCGTCGCTGCGCGCTGTAGCGGCCATTGTATTATGTGTGTAGCCCAGGATATCAGAGGGACATGCTGACCTGGCGTCATCCTCTCCTTCCTCCCCCACCAAAATTTTCGAACATTGCTCAAAAATTTTGGTGGGGGCGGTCTCGACTGACACTTGTAACAGTCAACGAGGGTTGCGTTCGTTACCCCACTTAAGGGAACAATTCAAACCACGAACTGACGACGGCCATGCATCACCTGTCCTAGAGTCTTGCGAGGCCCCGAGTTTCCTCGGGCTTTCACTAGGATTTCTAACCCTGGTAAGGTTCTTCGTTTACCATCGAATTAAACCACATAATCCACTGCTTGTGCAAGTCCCCGTCTATTCCTTTGAGTTTTAATCTTGCGATCGTACTTCCCAGGCGCTTCTCTTACCGCGTTAGCTTAGCCTCGAAGAGGGTCGATACTCCTCAAAGCGAGAGAAGATGGTTTAGGGCGTGGACTACTGGGGTATCTAATCCCATTCGCTACCCACGCTTTCGTGCTTCAGTGTCAAATATGCACCAGCGTACTGCCTTCGCATTTGGTGTTCCCCTAGATATCAACGGATTTCACCCCTACACCTAGAGTTCCGTACGCCTCTTGCACTTTCCAGTTTTGCCGTATCGCCCGCGTACCCTCGGTTGAGCCGAAGAATTTGACAAGCGACTAACAAAACAACCTACGCACCCTTTACGCCCAATAATTCCGGATAACGCTCGAGGCTCTCGTATTACCGCTCCTGCTGGCACGAGATTGGGAGCCTCTTATTCTTCGGGTACAGTCAATAAACTTCTTCCCCGACAAAAGATCTTTACGTCCCTGAGGGACTTCATCAATCACGCGGCGTCGCTCCGTCAGGCTTTCGCCCATTGCGGAAGATTCTCGACTGCAGCCACCCGTAGGTGTATGGACCGTGTCTCAGTTCCATCGGTGGGGGTCCGCCTCTCAGCGCCCCTAAGCGTCATAGCCTTGGTAGGCCGTTACCCTACCAACTAGCTGATACTGCACAGGCCATTCCGAGAGCATTAAAACTTTACTCTTGCGAGACCATCTTGTATTAGTCCGTCTTTCGACGGATTATTCAAGACTCTCGGGTATGTACCTATGTATTACTACCTCGTCTGCCACTAACTTCGAGAGAAAATTGACCTTGATGTAATCGCAATCTCAATTCAACGAAGTTCGTTCGACTTGCATGCCTTATCCACGCCGCCAGCGTTCATCCTGAGCTAGGATCAAACTCTAATTATAAGTTTCGGAACGAAACAAAACAAAAAACAGGTCCTTACGGACATTTTTTGCCTTAAGTTGATTTAGCTCTTGGAATTCAAAGAAACAAATTGAACTTGCATTTGTTCTCAATTAATTCAATTTTGTTGTCAAAGTTCGTCATATCAAAACGCCCTCCTTGTGGAAGCGTTCGTGGTTAGTATATATGAATGGAACTACCGAGTCAAGTAAAGATACGCGAAGCCGACAACGAGAAGTATCGCGAGAAATAGGAGCGCATTTTTAATGGGGGGCTGGTCGCTACGTGGCCCGGCCTCTAGGGTCTCGGGCATTGTGTCATACCAGTGGGCGGCGGGTTTTTTAGGGGGAGGAGCCTTCGGCGCCGGAGCTCGAAGCTCTTTAAATGCTCCCTCGACATCGGAATCGAGCCACCCATTTTGGGTGAGAGTTGACTTTATCCCTTCATCCGAGACATTTTTCTCTCTTTCTTTTTTTACGAAATCAAGAAGTTCCTTGGTAATCACTCCCTAATTATAACACTACCCTAGTATTCCATGCCTCCCATATCAGGGGCGGGCGGGGTTTTCTTTTCTGGTTCGTCAGCGATTGCGACTTCGGTGGTGAGGAGTATTCCCGCGGCAGAGGACGCGTTTTCAAGCGCAGTGCGAGTCACCTTCACCGGGTCGATGATGCCGGAGCGGATCATATCCACGAATTTGTTGTTGAGAGCGTCATAGCCGTGGAGATTCGATTTCGATTCCATCACTTCGCGCAGCACCCCGGACTCCCCCACGCCCGCGTTGACAGCGATTTGCTTGAGGGGTGCGTAGAGCGCGTCAATTAGTATCGAGTAGCCGATCGCAAATTCCTTGTTCGCTTCTCCGGCGCGACCGGTAAGTTGCCCGGCGACTTTGGCAAGCGCGACTCCGCCGCCGGGAACAATGCCTTCCTCGATCGCTGCTTTGGTCGCGTTCACCGCATCTTCGATCTTAAGCTTCTTGTATTTCATCTCCGTCTCGGTCGCGGCACCCACGCGGATAACCGCCACACCACCCGAGAGTTTAGCGATTCGCTCATCAAGTTTTTCCTTATCATACTTTGATTCAACAACTTCTCTTTGTTTTTTCAAATTCTCAATGTGATTCTTAAGTGAGTTGCCCTTCGACTTGCCGCCGACAACTATAGTCTTGTCTTTAGTGGCAATCACTTTCCTCGCCGAACCCAACATTGAGACCTCCACCTTCTCTAATTTCCCGCCGAGCTCTTCAGTAATCAACTTCGCGCCAATAACGAGCGCGACATCTTCAAGCTCGTCTTTTTTGCGATCGCCGAAGCCCGGCGCTTTGATGCCGAGCACGTTGAAAGATCCGCGGAGTTTATTTAATACAAAAGTCGCCAGTGCCTCGCCGTCGATATCTTCGGCGATAATCACCAGTTCTTTCTTTCCGCTCTGGGCCAGAGACTCAAGTAGCGGTAGAATCTCCTTGACCGAAGAAATCTTCTTATCAGTAACAAGGATCGAAGCATTCTTCATCTCCGCCTCCATCCGCTCCGGATTCGAGATCATATAGGGCGAGACGTAACCCTTATCAAAATCTATTCCCTCGACAACTTCTGACTCCACACCAAAAGATTGCGATTCTTCCACCGTTACCACGCCGTCCTTTCCGACTTTATTTATGGTCTCGGCGATAATTGCACCAATTTCTTCGGACTCTGCCGCAATTGTCGCAACCTGCTTAATTTCGTCTTTGTTTTTAATGGGCTTGGCCATAACCTTGAGCGCCTTAACGACATCCATGGTGGCTTTCTCAATCCCGTGCCGAAGCATCATCGCGTTTGCTCCCATCGCTGTACGCTTCATGCCTTCGGCAATGATTGACTGAGCTAAGAGAACTGAAGTAGTCGTGCCATCGCCGGCAGAGTCATTGGTCTTCGACGCCACTTCCTTCACAATCTCCGCACCCATGTTCTCGAATTTATCCGCAAGGGTGACCTCGCGAGCTATCGAGACTCCGTCATTCGAAATTGTCGGCGCGCCGTAACCTTTGTCGTAGACCACGTTTCGCCCGCGCGGACCGAGAGTGATCCGCACGGCATCTGCGACCGCATCAACCCCGCGTTTTAGTGCCTCCCTCGCATCACCCGCATAAATAATCTTCTTTGCCATATTTTTTACTTAATGATCGCCAAAATGTTCTCTTCTCTTAACACAAAATATTCAACGCCGTCTATTTTAATTTCATCCGGGCTGTATTTGGTGAAAAGTACTATGTCGCCCACTTTCACCGACGGGCGGATCCTCCCGTCTCCGTCTTCGTTCCACTTACCTTCCCCGACGGCGACTACTCGTCCCCGCTCCGGCTTTTCTTTTGAAACACTCTCGGGGATAAATATGCCGGCCTTTGATTTAAGCTCATCCTCGCGGATCGGCCGCACCAGGATACGATCCAAAAGAGGAACAACTTTTTGCTCCTTACTATTCTTTTTCATACGTTAGATTCTAGTCAAAAACGGCTGTCTGTCAAGACTACATCAGGGCCTTGGCGTCAGTCTCGGAGAGAAACTTGAACATATTACCGCCGCATTTGGCGCAGGTCCCCTTGGCTGAATATCTGCCCTTATCGTTCTTGGTAACCACGGGATTCGTCATCGTCTGCATCGTCGGCTTTCGATTCGCATCTCTATCTCTCATGCACAATGCCATTAAATCTGCCATATATATTTAAAAATACTAATAATAATTAATTATACCCTATTTCTCTTCTATAGTATACCTGTCAAGAACCGCTTCGAAGATGAGCGGGGCGACGATGGTGGCATCCGATTCGATCACGAACATCGGCGTGTCTTTGGTCAGTTTATCCCATGTGATTTTCTCATTCGGAGTCGCGCCGGAGTAGGAGCCGTAGGAAGTGGTCGAATCTGAAATTTGGCAGAAATATCCCCAAGGGCGGACGGGCTTTTTGAGGTCATACTTAATAGAAGGCACGACGCAAATCGGAAAATCCCCCGCGATTCCCCCGCCGATCTGGAAAAATCCGAGTCCGGGTCCAGATTTTGAAAGCTCGGCGTACCAATCGTAAAGCGTAGTCATGTATTCGACCCCGGTCTTCATAACTCCCGCGTTCACTTCGCCCGCTTTCACATAACCCGCGAAAATATTTCCAAGTGTCGAATCTTCCCAGCCCGGGACGACCATCGGCAAGTTTATCTTCGCGGCCCCAAGCAACCAGCAATGCTCTGGATTACCCTCGTATTTGTCCTTCAATTCTCCGGAGTTAAGTATCTGATAGAAATATTCGTGCGGGAAATATCGTTCGCCTTTTTTTTCAGCTTCCTTCCAGCGCGCGAGAATTATCGGCTCGACGACCCTAAATGCTTCTTCTTCGGGGATGGAAGTATCGGTCACTCTCCGCTCGCCGCGCTCCAGAATTTTCTGATCGTCCTCTTTAGTGAAGTATCTGTAGTCGGGATAATCTTTATAACTTTCGTGCGCGACTAGGCGAAAAATTGACTCTTCAAGATTAGCGCCGGTAGTTGAGATGATATGGATCTTCTTTTCGCGGATCATCGGTGCAAGTGTCACCCCGAGCTGGGCGCTCGACATCGCGCCCGCCAAGGCAAGCAGCATCTTCCCGCCCCCGTCGAGATGGCGTTTGAACGCAATGGTCGCGTCCTTCATCTGTCGGGAATTGAAGTTGAAAAAAAGTTTCTGAAAAAGTTCCAGGACCGAGATACCTTTAGACATTCTTTAATTATTTACAATTTCGGGAAAATATGCAATACTATCCGGTATGGGTTTTGTCGCAAGAATACTGCCTTACCTTGAAATATTCCTCGGGGCGCTGCTTGTGCTTGCCATCCTCCTTCAGCAGTCTTCCGCCGGCTTGGGCGGCGCGCTCGGAGGGTCCGATAATGCGTCCTTCACCCACACTCGTCGGGGTTTTGAGAAGTTCCTCTTTTACCTTTCGATCGTGACCGGAATTCTCTTTGCTCTTGCGGCGCTCCTTGCGATAATCATAAAAGTTCAAAGCTAAACCCTCCGGGAAAATCTTGCTACATGAAGTTACCGAATAAATCGGAAATAAGTTCAATTTTTGCGTCTTTCTCCAAAAAGGAATGGATCGTTTTCTCCGCGCTCGCTGCTCTGCTCGTATTCTCCTCGCTCTGGATGCTCGAGTCATTAAACCGCTCCTTTATGGTGGCGGTTCCCGCATCCGGCGGTGAAATCTCCGAGGGAGTAGTCGGCGCGCCGCGCTTCGTCAATCCGCTCCTTGCTGCAGCTCCCGCCGACCGCGACCTTAGTTCCCTCGTTTACTCCGGCCTTTTGAGAAAAATGGGGGGCGAACTTATCCCGGACCTCGCGGACTCTTATGACATTGCCAAAGACGGCCTTAGCTACACGTTCGTGCTCAAAGACGACCTCTATTTCCACGACGGTGAGCCCCTTACCGCCGATGACATAATTTTTACCATCGAAAAAGCGAAGGATCCTGTCCTGAAAAGCCCGCGCGTGACAAATTGGGAGGGGGTAACCGTGGAAAAAATCGATGAAAAGACAATAAAATTTTCTTTGAAACAATCGTTCGCGGCCTTCCTTGAGAACACGACACTTGGCATTCTACCCGAACATATCTGGAGGGATTCACCGATCGAGCTTAATGATGCGAACACCAACCCGATCGGCACCGGACCGTTCCAGGTAGAAAAAGTTAGCAAAGCATCCTCCGGTCTGATCACCGCGTATGAGCTTACGCCATTTAAAAAATTCGCGCTCGGGCGTCCGCTCATCAAAACGCTCACCATGAGATTCTATCCGAGTGAATCAAGTCTCCTTTCCGCGCTCGAGAGCGGCGATGTGGACCAAGCAAGTTCACTCGCCCCCGAATCCGCGGAAACCCTCAAAGACAAAAATTATCGCCTGGAGAGGACCGTGCTGCCGCGGGTCTTCGGACTTTTCGTCAATCAAAGCCAAAATCAAATTTTCACGGACAAGAACGTGCTTCGCGCGATCGATCTTGCGATCGATAAGGAGCGGATCGTCCGGGAGGTGCTAGAGGGATACGGAGAGGTCATCGACGGGCCGATCCCCTCTTCGCTTTCTCCGGATAACAACCTGTCCGCAACTCCACGCGCTCCGCAGACAGAACGGGAAGCGGAGGCTCTGGCTCTGCTTGCAAAATCCGGATGGAAAAAGGGAGAAGACGGCTCGCTTGAGAAAACAACCACTGTAAACAAGAAAAAGGCGACCACCGGGCTTTCTTTCTCGATCTCGACCGGGAACGCTCAGGAGCTTGCAGCGACGGCGGAACTTATAAAGGAGGACCTCTTGAGGCTCGGAATGAACGTGGAGGTGAAAACTTACGAAACCGGAAACTTGAACCAAGGGGTCATTCGCCCAAGAAAATACGATGCGCTTCTCTTCGGCGAGATCGTGAGCCGAGAGTCCGATCTTTTCGCCTTCTGGCATTCTTCCCAACGCAAGGACCCGGGTCTCAATATCGCCATCTACACGAGCTCAAAAGTGGATAAAATACTCGAGGACGCGCTTGCTTTGCTTGACCCGGGGGCTAGAGCCAAAAAGTACGCCGACTTTGAGGGTGAGATCAAAAAAGATTTGCCAGCGGTCTTCCTCTACAGCCCAGAGTTCATCTATGCAGTTCGGGATCGACTCGGCGGTCTCGCTCTCCCCCACCTTTCCGCTCCGGAAGATCGTTTCGAGAGTGTATACTTATGGTATATAAACACCGATAATGTTTGGAAAATCTTTCTCAAAAATAACAATGAATAACTCAAGATGACGAAAAAAACCAGGCTTTCTTTCAGCGAGCTCTCGATCGATAAACACCCGCCCGAAGAAAAGGCAGTGCCCGGAAGCAAAGATGCGCGCCAGTATCTACGACGCCCGAGACGTGCGCATTCGGGCAAAAGCTCCACCTATCAATATTCCAAATTCGGAAAGGGTCGCGGGCGCGGGCGGATGCCGCCGCCGGGAGAGAAAAGTGTCCGGGAAAAAATCCCACCCCTTTCCCCCGGCAACATCCGGATCGTTCCCCTGGGCGGCGTGGAAGAGATAGGCAAGAACATGACTGCGGTCGAGATCGGCGATGATATCATCGTGATAGATGCCGGCATGCAGTTTAAAACCGAGGACACACCCGGTATTGATTACATCATCCCGAACACCACCTACCTTGAAGAGCGAAAAGAAAAAATTCGGGCGCTTATCATCACTCACGGACACCTCGATCACATCGGAGGTATTCCGCTGGTGCAGGCCCGGATCGGTAACCCGCCGCTTTATTCCCGATACCTCTCTACCCTGCTTATCCAGAAACGCCAAGCGGAATTTTCGCGCCTCCCAGCACTTAAGATAAACGTCGTCGAGAAAGACAGCGTCATCCAAACAGGAAAAATCCGCGTGCGCTTCTTCGGAGTGACCCATACCGTGCCGGACTCGATGGGGATAGTGATCGAGACGCCTTACGGATCGATCGTGACCCCCGGAGACTACAAGCTCGACCAAGTAGACGGCGTCGTTTCTCCCGAGGAAGAAAAAGAATACGCCTTTTTTGACAAGGAGAAAGTGCTCCTTCTCATGACCGACTCGACCAATATCGACAACGAGGGCTGGGCGCTCGCGGAAGTGAGAGTGCACGAGGGCCTCGAGAATCTGATCAAAAAGATCTCCGGGAGGATAATCGTCGCCGCTTTCGCCTCACATATCACCCGCCTGGTAAAGGTGGTAGAAATCGCGGAGCGCTACGGTCGCAAGGTCGCGATCGACGGCCGATCGATGAAAACTAACTTGGAAGTCGCAGAACAGGCTGGGATCCTCTCGCCGAAAAAGGGAACTCTGGTCCCAGTCGAGGAAATCGACAACTATCCGCCGAACAAGATTCTCATACTTATGACCGGAGCGCAGGGAGAGGAGTTCGCCGCCCTAAATCGAGCCGCAACGAAAACCCATAAAAAATTCAGTTTGCGCCGCGGCGATACCATCATCCTTTCCGCCTCGATCGTACCGGGAAATGAACTCGCGGTTCAGGGCCTCAAAGATAACCTGACTCGCCAGGGGGTACATATCATGAACTTCCGCACAAGCGAAGAATATATTCACGCGACCGGGCACGGCAATGTCGAGGATATCAAATGGCTTCATCGTAAAACTCATCCAAAATTTTTTATTCCAATCCACGGACATCATCATATGCTCGCACTCCACAAAGAACTCGCGCTGTCGATTGGTATGCCCGCCGAGAACATCGTGGTTCCAGACAACGGGTCGATCATCGAGATCCAGAACGAAGGAAAAAGAATCGTGATGCTCAAAGAAAGAGCCCCTTCCGCCCCGATGCTGGTGGACGGATTCGCGATCGGGGACGTTCTCCAGGATGTGGTCATCCGCGACCGGGTGATGCTCGCGCAAGACGGGATGTTCGTGATCATCGCGCTCCTGGACGAACGAACCGGCAAGCTCAGAAAATCGCCGGACCTCATCTCTCGCGGATTCGTTTATCTCAAGGAAAACCAGGAGCTCTTGCGACAGGCACGGATGATCATACGAAAGACGGTGGAAGAGGGAGCCGCCAGAATGAGACCGGTCGACTTCGATTACATAAAAAATAATCTCGGAGAAATTGTTTCGAAATTCCTTTACCAGAAAACCGCCAAGCGACCGCTGGTGATCCCGGTGGTACTTTCCGTTTGATATAAATGAAGACGAACCGCGGGATAATTTACATTGTCGGAATTCTTTTCGCGCTCGCGATGGCGCTGACCTCTTACATAAACTCGAGCTACCTCGAGAGCTATTTTTCGGAGGCTGGCGTGGGAGTCATATACATGTCAGTGTCGATCGCGACCATCATCGCGCTTCTTTTTGCCGACAGGATACTGACTCGTTTCGGCAACCGCCGAACTTCCCTCTATTTTTCGGCGCTTCTTGCCCTTTCTCTCTTTCTCTTAGCCGCAGGCGGGGGTAAGGCCTTGGTGCTCCTTGCTTTCGCGCTTTATTTCATTTCGGTCAATTTCCTCATCGCCACGCTCGATGTTTTCGTCGAAGATTTCTCTCTCAAGAACTCGATTGGGCGCTTCCGGGGATTTTACCTTATGCTTATAAACGGCTCCTGGGTAGTGGCGCAGCTTATCTCAAGCTCGGTAATCGAGCGGAGCTCTTTTCAGGGGATATATCTCCTTTCGGCGCTCTTTATGCTGCTGGACGTTGCCGTTTTTCATTTTTTCCTCCGCAATTTTCGCGACCCGGTTTATGAAAAAATCCCGATCGTAAAGACGATCGCGTTCTTTGAAAAAAACAAAAACATTCTCCGGATCTATCTCGTGAACCTGATCCTGAAGTTCTTCTTTGCCTGGATGATAATTTACACTCCGATCTATCTCAATCGGCACTTGGGTTTCGAATGGAGCGAGATCGGACTTATTTTCACGATCATGCTTCTGCCATTTCTCCTCCTCGACTATCCACTCGGAGTCCTCTCGGACAGGATCGGGGAGAAAAAGATGCTGATCGCCGGGTTTCTCATTGCTGGGATCTTTACTTTGGTGATTCCTCTCATTGCCGCTCCCCTGCTTCTTCTCTGGGCCGCGATTCTTTTTTGCACCCGGGTGGGGGCGGCGATGGTAGAAGTGATGAGCGAAAATTATTTTTTCAAATCCGTTCCAGAGGAAGATGTGGACGAGACTGCTTTTTTCCGAAACACCACTCCGTTATCTTTTATCCTCGCGCCGCTCTTGGCCACTCTTTTGCTCCTGCTCTTGCCCACCTTTCAATATCTTTTCTTCGTGCTTGGAGCGATACTCCTGCTCGGAGTACTCGTGTCGCTCCGGCTCGACGATGTGCGGTAATGTTTCTTCCTCAATAGACTGCTTTTATAAATATTTTTTTTGTAGGGCTTAAGCCGAACGATCTTTACCAAAAGACCTTTATTTTTCAAATCTTTTTTTAAATTCTTAATATAAAACTTTTGATCATAGCCAAGTGCAATAATCTTTGGTCTCTCGCGAATTATGTGCGGGAGGTGATTTTTTGTTCCTGAGAGAACTACCTTATCAAATAGTTTTGATTTTTTTAACATGGTTTTTCTCTTCCCCTCGTTAAACTTAGGCCTCTTCCCTTTCAACCTCGCCACATTTTGGTCTCTCGCAACCGAGGCCACGAGAAAGACGTTCTTGGCAAGCCCTCGGGCTTGGCGAAAAAACGAGAGGTGCCCTGGATGAAGTCCGTCGAAGACGCCAAAGACCATTGTTTTAACGCCTCCCCTTTTTTTCGCGTTTGACATTACCCAATTATATAGTGTTTGTCATTTTTTTTCATTTATCCACACTTCCCTCGCGCCCCCTCGGGGGTATAATAGGAACTACTTCTTATGACTTTGACCATCACAAAAAGGGACGGGACGAAAGCGCCTTTCAACGCGGACAAAATCAACAAATCGATCGAGCGCGCCTGCCACGGCCTCCGGGATCCCATCTCCAAAGTGATCCAGATCGCCACCGAGACCCGCCTGACTCTCTACGACGGCATCACCACCGAAGAACTCGATGCAGCGACTATAAATGCAGCGCTTCAGAACGCGCATCTCGGACTTGATTTCGATAAAATTGCGACCAGGCTTCTTTTAAAAGACATATATAAGAAGGTTTTGGGCGATTTCGACAAAGAAGAGAGCCATGAGATCACTTCGGAGGAGTTCATAAAGCTTCACGCCGACCATTTCAAGCAATATATCCTCTCCGCGGTGGAGAAGAAATTGCTGGACGAGAGGATGGCGAAACTTTTTGATCTCGATGAGCTTGCCGCGCATCTCAAAGTCGAAAACGATGAGCTCTACAAATATTCGGGTCTCTCGACGATGCTTAACCGCTATCTTGTAAAAAGAGAGGACGGCTGGCCACTCGAGACTCCCCAATACTTCTGGATGCGGGTGGCGATGGGAATGTCTCTCTCCGAAAAAAATCCGACCGAGCGGGCGAAAAAATTTTACGAAAAAATGTCCCGCCTTGAATATCTCTCCGCTGGTTCTTCGAACATCGGCGCTGGCACTCCGCACCCGAAGCTTTCGAACTGCTACCTTATGGAAATGCACGACGATATGGAGCACATCGGCAAAACCGTTTCCGATGTCCTACTTCTCTCCAAAGCGACCGGGGGTATCGGGCTTTCTGTCACCAAGCTTCGCGCCGAGGGGTCGCTTCTGAAATCTTCCAACTCAAAATCTTCTGGCCCGATTCCTTTCATGCACATTGTCGATTCTGCGGTTCGAGCGGTACAACGTGGAGGAAAGAAAAAGGGTGCCCTCTGTTTTTACATGGAAAACTGGCATCTCAATTTTCAGGATTTCCTCGATCTCAAACAGAACAACGGCGACGATTATCGCCGCACTCGCACCGCAAACACCGCCGTCTACATTTCCGACGAATTCATGAAAAGGGTCCTCGCGGGGGATGATTGGTATCTCTTTGACCCGAACGAGGTCAAAGACCTGAACGAGCTTTATGGAGAAGCTTTTTCGAAGCGCTACAACGAATATGTGGGGATGGCAAAAAGTGGAAAAATGAAGATGCACCAAGTAATTCCCGCTCGAGTTCAATACAAGAACATCCTGGTCTCACTCGAGACCACTTCCCATCCCTGGCTTACTTGGAAAGACGCCATCAACGTGCGGGCGCTCAATAATAATACCGGCACCATCCACTGCTCGAACCTTTGCACTGAAGTCACCCTTCCGACCGACCGCGAGAATGTCGCTGTATGCAATCTGGTCTCGATCAATCTTGCTCGGCACATTGTAGAGGGCCAAGTCGACTGGTATCGCCTGGAGGAATCAGTTCGCTTATCTATCCGCCAGCTCGACAACCTCGTCGACATCAACGAGCTCCCAATCGAGGAGGCGCACAAGGCCGACTCGGAGAATCGAGCAGTGGGCCTCGGCCTCATGGGGCTCTCTGACACGTTTGAGCTTCTGGGGTACTCTTATGAAGATAGGGAGGCATACGATCTTGCTGATCAAGTTTTTGAGTTCATGTCTTACATGGCGATCGATGAGAGCACCGAGCTTGCTCGCGAAAGAGGCGCTTACAAAAATTTCAAGGGCTCCGGATGGTCGCGCGGCGAAGTGCCGATCGACACCATCGCAAAGCTCGAGACCGACCGTGGACGTGAGCTTACGGTCAGGAAGGAATCCGCGAGGATTATCCCCGCGCTTGACTGGGAATCTCTCCGGAGAAAAGTGAAGGGCGGAATGCGAAATGCTACTCTTCTGGCTATCGCGCCGAACGCGAACATTGGCCTCGTTGCCGGAACTTCTCCGGGTATCGACCCGCGCTTCACTCAAATGTTCTCGAGAAATAAAATTTCAGGAAAGTATCTCGAGGTGAACGCGAATCTGGTCCTGGCGCTTGAGAGCGAAAACCTTTGGGAAGCGACCCGAGGGAAGATACTTGAGAACCACGGTGACATCGAGAACATCCCGGAGATCCCTGACCACATCAAAAGAATTTATAAAACTTCTTTCGCCGTTTCTCCCTATGCTTACGTTGAGGTCGCCGCACGTGCGCAAAAATGGGTGGATATGGCGATTTCCCGCAACATGTACCTCGATGTACGAGATATCGACGAGATAATGAACATTTACTCAAGCGCCTGGGACAAGGGCTTGAAAACCACCTATTATCTTCACATGAAGCCCCGCCACAGCGCCGAACAATCCACTACGGTAGTGAACAAGCGCGAAGCACTCGGCAAAAAAGGCTTCGCTGCCCTGTTTGAAAAAAGAGAAGCGAAGAGTGAGGAAGTTGTTCGCACCGAAGAACCCGCCCCGGTAATATCTGAAGTGTTGAGCGAGATAATAGTGGAGGAAAATATAAAAAAAGTAGAAGTTCCGATGTCCAATAAAAATTTAGATATCCCGGAGGATCCGAACGAGAAGTTCCTCTGCGAGAGCTGCCAGTAAAAAATATCATGCTCCTCGGAAAAGCCTCCCCCACAGACATGAACCTCCACCCCATGAATTATAAGTGGGCCTATGATCTTTACAATCAAGCGGTGCGGAACAGCTGGTTCCCGCATGAGATCCCTTTGGGCGAAGACCTGGCCGACTGGCGACTCATGACCGAAGACGAGCGACACGCTGTGCAATTCCTCATGTCTTTCTTCAACCCTGCCGAGCTTATTGTTAACCGCTCGCTTGCTCTTGGAATGTATCCTTACATCAAATCCCCGGAGTGTCACCTTTACCTTGCAAAGCAGATGTTCGAAGAAGCGAACCACTGCGTCGCATTTGAATACGTACTTGAGACTTTCCCGCTTGATCGCACAAAAGTTTACGAGGCGCATCTTGAAGTTCCTTCGGTTCGGGAGAAAGAAAGTTTCATAAACAAGTATCTTATCAGGATGACGGAAGAGACGCTTGATATTGAAACCCCAGAAGGCAAGAAGGATTTCTTAAGAAACTTAGTCGCGACCAATATCGTAATGGAAGGAATATGGTTTTATTCCGGCTTCATGGTGGCGCTCTCTTTCCGACAGCGCAATCAGCTCCGGAACTTGGGCTCGATGATAAACTGGGTACTCCGAGACGAATCGCTCCATCTTAAATTTGGAATTCACCTGATCCACACCACACTTGAGGAAAATCCGGAGCTTCTTACAAAAGAATTTGCGGAAGAAATCCGGCAAATCGTCGTCGACGGAGTGAGTCTGGAAAACGCTTATAACAAAGATATGTTCCCGAAGGGCATCCTCGGGCTCAATGCCGACTATGTCAATCAATACGTCCAGTACGTGGCCGACCGCAGGCTCGAAGAGCTCGGTCTTACTCCCCACTTTGGCGTCACTAACCCGGCTAAATGGATGTCCACCGCGACCGATGTCTTTGAGCTCGTAAACTTCTTCGAACAGCAAAATACTTCTTACGAAGTCGATGCCCACGGGCATAAAACCGAAGGGAAAGAAAAACCTAAGGAGGAGGGGCTAGAATAATACGAGTGGCCAGGGGGTAGGGATGGCAAGGAGCATGAGGACGGCGCCGAGGAGGCCGAGATTTTTATAGAAATTAACCCGCTCCCCCATTCGCTGCATTGGGTCGGTGATCGCCCAATAGTTGTGCATTTTCGGTGTGACGAAGATGAAAAAGACGGAAAGTAAGAATACCGCGCCCTCAACCCACACCCCAAGCAAGATCCCGAGCCCGCTTAAGACCAAGAGCGCCCCGGTCATAAGCACCGCAAGTTTCGGGATTGGCACGCCCTTCGATTGTGCATAGCCGGTATAGCTTTGTAGATTCTTAAAATGAGCATACCCGCTCATAATAAAATAGCCTCCCAATAAAATTCTGCCCAGTAAAAATAAATAGATCATAATGTTTAATTATATACTATTTTAAATATTCGACAATTTCCCCCGCCTTGATTTCAATTTTGTCGGCTTTGCGTAAATTCCTTATCGCAGTTTTTTGCAAAATACTAAAATGTTTTATTTTGTCTAATTTCTTATCAATGTACCAGAGGTCTTTCTCGTCGGTGATCCATTTTTTGCCGAAAATATTCAGATTTAGCGGCGCGGAATATCCGCGAAGCGTTTTTTTGCCGTTATCCAAAAAGTATTCGTGAAAATAAGACATCACGAGTTCGCGAATACTTCGATAAACCGGCTCGCGGTAGCGCAAGACCGCGTGATTGGTCTTGGAAAGCGCGCCCCAGTGCCCGGCAACCCTAAACGGCGCAATCACGTGATCGTAGTCGTCCTTTTCTGACTCCAGATGTAAAACAAGCGGTGAATGCCCATGAAGCGAGAGAAGGTAGGCGCCAAGGAGCGCGCCTTCAAAGCAATGCGCGTTCTTCTCTCGTAAAACTCGCGCGGGAGATTTCAAAGTTTCGCCCCTTTTTTCGAAATTAAAGGGCAGGCGATTTAAAAAATCCTGGATCTTGGCTGGTGTGTTTAATTTTTTGATATCCATCTAGTCTTCTTTCTTATAGAAATGGGCCACGAGCGCCACGGTAATTAGGGCAAGATAAGTGATCAACGATAGGGTCGGGATTTGAATATAACCTCCAAATTCAGGTATTAAAAGCCTATAACATGATGCGCCGGAGACGTCGCAAGGGAGTGCCGCTGAATCCGGAACGAAGTAAAAAACAAAATTTTGGTAGACGGAAATTATGAAACCGACGGAAAGGAGCGGGAGAATAAATTTAACGATTTTTCTTTCCTTGAACCAGATCGCTACGCCGAAAATAAACGGCATCGGAAAGAGAAATGCCCTCTGATACCAGCAAAGATAACAGGGCAGAAATCCGATTACCTCGGAGTAGACAAGCGAGAAAAGAGAAGCAAGCAGTGAAATCAGAAAGCCAAGAGGCAAAAAATGCTTATCGATGAAAGCAAGGTAAGTATTTTTCTTCGGTCCAATAAAAAGCAGGAGGAGCGCAATAAACGAACCAACCAGAAGCAAGATCGCCCCGCCCCCAAGAAATAAATTCAAGTAGTGTACCGAGTTCGCCATACTTATTGCGCCGGGGTCGCGCTCGAGGACTCCCCGGTTGTAGCAGATGCGGGAGCAGTTTCAGCATCGGCCGGAAGCTCGCAGGCAGTTTTCTCAGCGAGCGTCGCGAGCGGCACTGCGCCGGTCAGGCGCGAGCCGTCGGCAAAATCCCAAGTGGGATAACTTTTCACGCCTTTGTCGATACAGATTTGCACTTGAGCGTTTGCATCCGGGGTGGAACACTCGACATACGGTATCTTGGCAGAATTTTCGAACATCTTTTTCTGGTTTTTACAATACGGGCACCAGAAGGTTCCGTAGAAAATCGCACCTTTATCCGAAAGGCACTGCGCGAAAGCATCATATTTCGTTGAGCGCTGTGTACTCCCCTTCCCGAGAAACCCGAGAGCAAGAACGCCTACAATCGTGACTGCCAGAACAATTAAGAAAACTTTGATTTTATTATCCATTCTTTGATTGTAACCCTATTGGTATTGGATGTAAATCGGTATCGGGCGGAGCTTCAAGAGCTCGGCTGGGCTGAAAATCACTGTCCCGGGTTCTTTAGTGTCGTTTTTGTAGAAAATTTTGAAGCCCGTAAACTGCACCGGCTGCGGGTAAATAAAGTTCTTGTAAGTTCCGATCTTCTTGGGCTTAGGCCCCCAGCCGTCCATGTGCATGACTATCTGGACTTCCGGGAGAGTTTCTATCAGCCTGTAATTCGTCACCATGGGTCCGGTGAAACGGTGCACAACAAAAATTTTCGGAGGAAGATCGTTATCACGCACGACTTTCGCAAGATATTGTGCCGCATAGTTTATATCCGCAGCGTCAAAGGTGCCGATGACTTTCCCGGGGCGGCTCGCTGTTTTAATTGAGAATTCCGGATCGACGCCCAAGTGCACATTCGGGAGCTTGAAATATTTCTCAAAAGCCGGCAGTTCGGATTGCAAATTGGAAAGTCCCACCTGGACGTCCAGGAAAACTATCCCGCCGATCTTCTCGGCCATTGCGAGCACCTTGTCAATCTCGCTTCCGGGCATGCGCAGGCGATATTTGCCTGCCTCCCCCGGCGCGGCTTGCGCCACGACCGCGATATAGTGAAGCGCAGGCATTACCGGCGTCGCGGGATCAGCTGCCTCCCAGCGCTTCACCTCCGCCATGAGACGCGCAAGCATCTCCTCTTCCGGATACTCGCCGAGCGCGCCCATTTTCTTGGAATAGAGATTACCGTAGTAAGCCACCACGCGCTTGAAGGGCAAGATCGCGCCAGGCAAGGGGTAAGGGGCCGGCGCCGGCCAGAGACTTGGTTTTCCCGTCGGAGAACCTCCCCCTTCGGGGGAGGCAGGAGGGGGTGGGGGGGGCGGATTGTTGGCAAGAGCCTCGAGCTTCGCGTCATAGACCAGTCTGTCGTAAGGCGGGTAAGTGATTTTCTTTTCTTTTTTTATCCCTAGTCCACTTACGATCTCCGTCGTAAAGCCGCTTGAAAAAAATTCCGGTACAGCAAAAAAAACAATGAGTGCAAACGCGGAGAGCGTGCCGAAGAAATAAAAATGAGGCCTATATTTTTTCAATACCTCCTATTATACCCTATTTTGGTTCGAGCTCCTGGAAAGTTACGCTTGTCGGCACCGCAAAGACCGAAGCATCCGCGCTCCAGGCTGCGCAATTGTAATCCCCGACTTGTGAAGCATCCCAGCTGTAAGTGCCGGAAGTCTCCGCGTCGGCGGAAGCATCTACCTTTATCTTGAAACCCGTCTCCGGCGAGGCGCTGGACCAGGTGTAGGTGTAGCCGTCCCGGTTGATAATATTAGTGGTCACCGTGCGGCCCTCGGCTACGGTCCTAAACTCGCCGCGCATCATGCCGCCGGAGAGATAAACTGTGCCGGAGTTCTCCATGTCCGAGAGCGCCTGCTTAACCTCACACTTATAAGAACCGCCCTGCCTCACGAAGTCCGCAAAGGCCATCTTCCTCTCCGGTGTCTGTGCAGATTGCTCTTCGCCTGCTGGAACATTAGCTTCTTTATTTCCGCTAAAAACAAAATAGCCAGCTATTGTTAGGGTGATTACAATAATTACCACCCAAGTTGTTTTTGACATAAGGATATTATAGCATAAACTAGTAAAGTTATTGCGGGATCGTCTAATGGTAGGACACAGCACTCTGGATGCTGGTATCTTGGTTCGAGTCCAAGTCCCGCAGCAAATGCTTTTAACTTTGATATAATTCACCTGATGGCGGACCAAAAGTCAGAAAAATTCTCGATCGTAAAGCGGGCCGAAAGCTTTACTCACGCTTTTCGCGGCATAGGGATTTTCATAAAAAGCACGCACAATGCCTGGATACACCTCGTGATCCTGGCGGGCGTGATAGTGCTCGGATTTGTGTTTGAAATCGAACGGAGTGAGTGGCTTGCCCTGGTGCTTGCCGCCGGATTGGTTTTGGTTTCCGAAGCCTTCAATACCGCCATCGAAATCGATATGAACCTCACTTCCCCTGAATATCACCCGTACGCGAGAGACACCAAGGATGTCGCCGCGGGGGCCGTACTCATATCTGCCGTTACGGCCGGCATTGTCGGCTTAATTATTTTCCTGCCTCGTATTTTTGCTTTATTCTAATGGAGCAAAGAGAATTTGGCGGAAGTAATATGGCGAAGCCGTCCGACAATCTTTTTCTTCATGCCGACGGAGATGCGTTTTTTGTGGCTTGCGAGCTCACGAAACGGCCGGACCTCAAGGGCAAACCTGTCATCGTCGGCGTCGACCGCGGCATCGCGGTCGCCATGAGCCCGGAGGCGAAGCGGCTGGGGGTGACGAGGGGCATGCCGGTATTCCAAATCAAAAAGCTATGCCCGAGCGTGGTCATCCTTCCTCATCATTTCGACCTCTATCGTGATATTTCGGAGCGAATGCACGAAATTCTCTTCTCTTACGCAAAAAGAGTCGAGGTCTACAGCATCGATGAGTGCTTCGCGCTGGTCACACCTCCAGAGATAAAATATTTCAGTACTCCCGAGAAATTCATGAGTGAACTTAAGCGTGAGATCGAAGGCTCGCTCGGCGTCACCTACTCGCTCGGCCTCGCTCGAACTAAAACTTTAGCAAAACAGGCTTCGAAACTCGAGAAGCCGGCCGGGGTGGTGATGCTGCTTGATAAAGTTGACGAAACCCGAGCCTTAAAGAAAACACCGATCGAAGATATCTGGGGCATCGGAAGACAGACGATTCCCAAACTCGCCCGCCTTGGCATGAAGACCGCGTATGACTTTGTAAAATTCGACCCCTCCCTTACCCTCCCCAAAGGAGAGGGAACTACTCCCCTTCCTTTGGAAGGGGTCAGGGGTAGGTCGGCCCGATTCTCTCGACCGCTCTTTGAACTCCAGCGCGAACTCTCCGGAGAAAGCATCTGGGATGTGGAGGACAACATCGACCCCCGCGACCAGAAATCCATCCAGTGCACCGAAACTTTCCGGCCAGCATCGACTGACCCAAAAATTATTTGGAAAGAACTTGCCAAGAATGCAGAGGGCGCCTGCGAAGAAGCCCGGGCGCTGCGCCTGCTCTCGAACAAAGTTTCATATTTTGTAAAATCGAGTGAATTCAAATACCGGACTGCTGAGGTCAAACTCCCCTTCTACACTTCCGACCCCGGCCTTGTGCTCTCGGCCATCGAACCGAACTTTCCCCGCCTCCTTAAAAAGAATGAACGCATCCGCTCGACGGGGGTAATCTTGCACAACCTCATCCGCGAGGAAAAAGCCCCGCGCGATCTCTTCGGCGCGCAGGACAAAGCCCTCAAGCGCACCCGCGTCGAAGAAGTCGCCGACCAAATCCGCGAAAAATACGGGCATGACACCATCAAAAAAGCCGCATCGCTCAAGAAGAAATAAATTTGACATCTCCTAAATAATATTGTAGTTTATCTGGAGAACCCCAACCCCGGAGGCTAGAAATGGGTCGAGTGACCAATGGATTATATGCCCATCTTGGGCTACTGGTAAAACCGGCTATTGTCGGATCTCTAATCGGCCTCATATGGTATTTCGTGTTCTTCTCGCTTGACTGGCACTTCCGAGAGGCCGACGAGTCGGCCTTCACCGACTCGGTCATTCCGGTCATCGCCATGTTCCACGCAATCGTCGCAGGGCACATCCTTAATAAGGTGTGGGAGGAGTATAAGGTGGTAAGACGATGTCTCCGGGACAAAGACAAAGCAACCTTCATGCGTTGTCGTGATGACCGGATCCCGATTGCCATCCACCTCCTGCTTGCTTCGATGTCTATCGTGATCCAGGCGATGACGCTCTTGATTCACTTCGAGCGGCCATTCGCTGGTGTTGCGGCAAACTTCTCGGTGGCATTTGTTCTCACACTCTACTGGGAAGTGGCAACCAACCTCGACAATCCGCTGAAGGGGGTCTGGTACAGAGAGATTCCCCGGGATTGGCTTGAGTAACTCGCCGCGTGAGGAGAGGAGGAAAGCTCGCTCCCCCGCCCGGCGAGTTTTCCTTTTGAATTAAATTTTTGTAATGATATATATCATGATATAAATAATGAGATGCATAATCATGCTCCGAAAAATTATATCTGCCCTTTGTGCCAAATCTCGCGAGGAGAGATTACCGAAAAAGGGAGTCAAGAAGAATCGATAATTTTTAGAGACAAAGATATCACAATTTTTGTTGCAGGAAAATGGTGGCGATCAAACCCCGGGCACGTAATTATAATTCCCAATCAGCATATTGAAAATATTTACGACATGCCGGAAGAAATCGGTCACAAGATTTTTGACTATTCAAAAAAGGTAGCCGTCGCTCTTAAAAATTCATATAAATGCGACGGCACTTCAACTCGCCAGCACAACGAACCTGCCGGCAATCAAGATGTCTTCCATTTTCATCTACATATTTTCCCAAGATACAAGGGAGACAATTTATACTTGAATCATGAAGATACCTACTGGCCGACCCAAGAAGAAAAGCGGCCTTACGTCGATAAATTGAAAAATGCTATAATGGCTGGATGAAAACTCCGGTTTGATTTGCCCTTTTGTTATGGAATTATATATAATTATCATATGTCCGATTTAGCAAGAAACAAAAGCAAGGGTTTCACCTTGATCGAGCTATTGGTGGTAGTGGCCATCATCGGAGCGCTAGCCTCTATAATCCTGGCATCACTGAATTCCGCGCGAGGCAAGGCTGCTGATACAAAAATAAAAGCCCAGCTTAGGAATATGATCAGCCAGGCGGAGCTCTATGCCGGCACGGCTAATGCCTTCGCAACTGGTACCTGCGCCACCACGGCAAACACTCTCTTTGGCACCGGCAATGGTGGCCTGGGAAACTTCTTCTCAGGTATCACTCTAGCCAACACGCGTTGCGGTTCCGCCGCCGGCCTGCCTTCGAACGGCGCTAATTGGGCAGTGGCGGCACAGATATCTACCGGCGCCTGGTGCGTTGATTTGACAGGGTGGACCAGCGACAAGACCAAGGCTTCCGGCGGGGTAACCCCATATACGACGGTCCTCACCACCGCGATCGCGGCCGGAGGAACTACTTGCCTCTAGAATTTATTTCCTCCAGACGCAAGCTTTTAAAAAAGCGCTAAAAAGCGGGTGCGGGGAAAGCGGCCGAGAGAGAAATTCGGGATGGAATTGGGTGCCAAGATAGAATGGGTGCACGCTCCTCGGAAGCTCGGCTATCTCCATGAGCTTTCCGTCCGGCGAAGTTCCGGAGAAAACGAGCCCGGCTTTTTCAAGAGGTTTAACATAGGCGTTGTTCACTTCATAGCGGTGGCGATGCCGCTCGCTTACATTTCTCCTCCCATAGGCAGCGGCGGCAACCGTTCCGGGTTTCAGGGTGCAAGGGTAAGCTCCCAAGCGCATCGTCGCCCCGTAATTTTTGTTTTTTATCTTCTCCACCTGATCAGCCATCGTGGCAATCACCGGAGCGGGAACATTGGGCGCAAGCTCGGTGGAATTAGCCTTCAGATTCAAGACATTGCGAGCGTACTCGATAACCATCATCTGCATTCCAAAGCAAAGTCCGAAATAAGGGATCTTGTGGACTCGCGCGTAATTTGCGACTAGGATCATCCCCTCCGTTCCACGCTTGCCGAAGCCTCCCGGCACGATGATGCCGTCAAGGTCATCCAGTTCATTCAATTTGCTCTTGTCCTTCTCGAATTTCTCGGTGTCGATCCAGCGAACATCGGGCCGGCGATCCGCTGCCCAAGCCGCATGGTTGATCGACTCGATCACCGAAATGTAAGTGTCCTTGCAGGATTTAAAATTAAAATATTTTCCCGCGATGCCGATCCGAACTTCTTTCTTGATTTTCTTTATTTTGTTCGCGAGGGCCACCCAGTCGCTCAAATCCCGTCTCCTCGGAGCAAGGCTCATCGTTTTTAGGAGCGTTACCCCAAAATTTTCTTTTTCGAAATTGACCGGCACGTCGTAGATCGAATAGATGTCCGGAGCAGAAATTATCTGGTTAACCGGAAGACTGCAGACGTTTGAGATAGTGTGTTTGATATCCGTCGTTGCCGGCCGCTCCGCGCGGCAAATGACAAAGTCAGGATTCAGACCCACTGAGTGGAGGTCGGTGATGGCGTGCTGTGTGGGTTTGGATTTTTGCTCTCCAAGAAGGGCCGGAGTAGGCAGGTAGCTGATAAGAACCAAGTACACCGAAGACGGGCTCCTTGCTTTCATCATCCGGGTGGCTTCGAGAAACGGCAAAAGTTGATATTCCCCGACCGTGCCGCCATATTCCACGATCGTGATCTCCGATTTATTTTTTTTCTGGCAGGCCTCGATCCTGCGGATAATCTCCTTGGGGATATCGGGGTAAACCTCGACGTCCTCCCCTCCATACTCGAGGTTACGCTCTCGCCGTATGACTTCGGCGTAAATTTGGCCGGTGGTAATGTAGTCCTCGCGAACACTCGTTTGATTTGTAAAACGTTCATAGTTGCCCAAATCCTGATCGGCCTCGATGCCGTCCTCACCCACGAAGACTTCGCCGTGTTCCGCCGGACGGATGGTACCCGCATCGATATTCACGTACATGTCCGCCTTTAGGTTGGCGACTCGATATCCGCGGGACTGTAGAACTTTTCCGATCGAGGCAGCGGCCACACCCTTCCCTACGGAAGACATAACACCCCCAACCACGAAAATGTATTTTGCCTCTTTTTTCTTGGCCATTACTTATTCAAATACTTTCTAATCGCAAGATAACTCGAAATGACGCCCAAAAGCACGCCGGAGAGGAGCAAGATTATGAAAAACTGAAAGAAGTTCGAAAGATAATATTTGTAGAGGTTGAGGCCCCAGAACCCCGTCATGCTCGCGCCGAGCCATTTGCTGATCGGCCAGAAGAGGATCACGGTCGCAAGCGTGGCGATGATGCCGTAGATCGCGCCTTCTACCATAAAGGGGCCGCGGATACCCATGTTCGAGGCCCCGACCAGGCGCATCACTCCGATCTCGTCTTTGGCGATATAGATGGTAAGCCGGATGGTGTTGAAAGTGATAATAATGGTAAGGATGATGAGGATCAGGGTGATCAGAAATCCGAGCCTTTGCCCGCCGGAGATCAGGCTGGAGAGGCGCTCGATGACAATTTTGTTCTGATAGTAATTCACCTTATCTACGATCGAGCCGCCTCCTAAGGCAAGCGCATTGTCAGACTTCAAGTAATTTGCGATCGATTCGTATTGAGAGACTTCCTTAGCACGAACATTAAGGTAGGCACCGAGCGGGTTTTCCCTTATCTCATCAAGCGCTTGGATGGTGGGGTAATCCTCTTTATGCCTTTCCCGAAAAAGCGCCAGGGCCTCGTCTGCGCTTGTATAAACGGCTTCCGCCACTTCCGGCAACTCTTCGATCGAAGCTTTCATGAGCATGATGCTTGCTTCCGGAGCGCCAACGTTGAAATAGATAGTCACATCCACCTTGTTTTTGATCTCCGCCAGAGAAAAGGAGAGGACAGCTTGAAGGAGAAGCAGCGCAGTGATGACGGAAAGAGTGATAGTGACGATAAGCACCGCCGCCCAGGAAACAAGGCCTCCCCGCCTGAAATTTATGAACCCCGCTTTGATAACCCGCCTTAAGTCGTTCATGTTAAAAATCTAATTATAAGACATACCTCCCGTCTTTGTCATCCCGTATGACCTTTCCTTTCTCGAGCGTGATAACCCGCTTCTTGACAAGATCGACCACATCGCGATTATGGGTAGTGATAATGATGGTGGTTCCGAGATCGTTGATCTTTTTGAAAATTTGCACGACTTCATGCGTGTTGATGGGGTCGAGGTTGCCAGTCGGCTCGTCGGCGATTATAAGCTCCGGTTGGTTGACGATCGCACGCGCGATTGCGAGACGCTGCTGCTCCCCACCAGAGAGCTCGTTCGGGAAATGATGCGCTTTGTTCCCAAGGTCCACCAACTCAAGCACATGCGGAACATCCGAAGTTACTTCCTCGTCGGTCCGTCCGACTGCTTCCATCGCGAAGGCTATGTTCTCATAAGCAGTTTTGTTCGAAAGCAGTTTGAAATCCTGGAAGACCACACCGATCCGCCGCCGAAGTTTGGTCAAATCGCCGTTTTTCAAATTATGCACATTGAGCGATTCGAAAAAGACCGTCCCGGAGTTGGGATGGTCGTCCGCAAGTATCATTCTAACGAGGGTCGTTTTACCGGCGCCGGAGTGGCCGACAATAGAAACAAATTCGCCGTTCCCTACCGAGAAAGTCACATCGTCGAGGGCGGGAGAACCGCTGTCATAGGCCTTGGAAACATTGTTAAAGTAAATCACCCCTCTATCTTATCATAAATGTCTCTCCGCCTCAATAAAAAGCTCGAGATCGCCCGCCAAAACATCATCGATTTTTGAGGTTTCCACTCCGGTCCGGTGGTCTTTCACCATTTTGTAGGGGTGGAGTACATAAGAGCGGATCTGGTTGCCCCACTCGATCTCGGTATTTTTGAGTTTCATGCTTTCTTCGACGGATTTTTGCTCCTCCTCGGCTTTTTTAAAAATTTTTGCCCGGAGAATCGCAAGCGCTTGCTCGCGGTTCGCTTCTTGGCTCCGCTCCCCGCTCGCATGCACAGCAATGCCCGTAGGAATGTGCACCAGGCGCACCGCGGTTTCGCGCTTGTTCACGTTTTGGCCGCCTGGGCCCGAGGAGCGAGCGAACTCGATTTTTAGGTCACCGTCAGGAATCACAATGTCTTTTGCCTCGAGTTTGGAAAACTTGGGGAGAACCTCGACCAAAGAGAAGGAAGTGTGGCGAAGTTTTTTCGCATCGAAGGGTGAGACTCGCACCAGGCGGTGTACACCGCTCTCGCGCCTGAGCGTGCCATACGCATTCTTGCCGTGTATCTCGATCGAGACATTCCGATAGCCGCTGTGTTCGTTTCGGTTCATGTGGACCAGAGACGCGCTCCAACCCTTGCTGACCAAATATTTCTCATACATCTCAAAAAGCATCCGGGAAAAATCCTCTGCGTCGGTGCCACCAGCTCCGGAGATTATCGTAAGGATCGCATCTCCCCGATCGTATTTGCCAAGTCCCTCACGTTCGGCTTTAAGCTCCTCGATTTTTTTTATGGTCTCCTGCGCCCGCGCTTTGTCGCTCCAAAAATCAGGGCGTTGCATTTCACCTTCGAGCTCTGCTATTTCTTTTTCTATATCTCCAGTATCTCTTTTCATTCTTTTTTATTTTGGTGAGCCGCCCCCGAGGATCGAACTCGGGACCCCGGCTTTACGAAAGCCGTGCTCTACCGACTGAGCTAGGGCGGCAATTCCGGAAGGAGCCGTTGGTCGGGATTGAACCGACGACCTTGCCCTTACCATGGGCATGCTCTACCAACTGAGCTACAACGGCAATGCGCGGCCGACCGGATTTGAACCGGCAATCTCCTCCGTGACAGGGAGGCGCGTTAACCAGGTTACGCTACGACCGCATTTTTATGTTTTAACAAAGAACAGGGGTGTCGACGGGTGGAATCGAACCACCGACCTAGGGCTTATGAGTCCCTCGCTCTAACCGTCTGAGCTACGTCGACATTTACCGAATTATTCGGCAAATTAGACATTGTGGCATGTCACCTGCCGAACTTGTTGCGGGGCCAGGAATCGAACCTAGGCCTCAAGGTTATGAGCCTTGCGAGATGCCACTTCTCCACCCCGCGTTCCCATTTTACTCATAATTTTCGAAAAAGCAAACCAAATCCAAAGTAAACACAGCTAAATATAGCCGAATTCCCGGAAAATCTGCTCGTAAAGTGCAATGATCCTTTTGGCTTCATGTTGGGAGATATCGTAGCCTAGCCCTTCGTGGGCGATGCGGTTCCGGACCGTATGGGCTTCCCAGGCGATAGAAAGAGGGCGGAAAGTTTCCTGATTTGCCGACTTGAGCCGCTCTCCGAGATTTTCTCCGCGAAAACCCAGGTCGGTAAGCAGACTCTCGAGCATCGAGTCCGCTTCGATTATTGCAAGTTTCCAGTCCGCGGAATTGTCCGAGAAAACATAAGTGAGAACTTTTCTCCACCTTTCATTTTTGATCACACCCTCCCCCTCCTCGCGCCTTTTTTCACGCTCGGTCTGGAGTGCTGCGTATTCGGCAATCTCCCGCTCAAGATTCTTTTTTTCTTTCCTGCGAATCTCAAGGAGTCGAATTAAACAATAGGCAATAACAGTAATGAAAAAAATCGAAAAACCGGTAAGGATATTTTTAAGGAGTGAGCCGTGGCCAAGCCAGCGGAAAAAGGTGACGATCTGATCGAAAAGAAATCCCGGGTCCAAATATTTGGAGCCGAAGAATGAGTTTTCAAAGATACTGTTTTGATTATACGGATCCATTTATTTTTTCGAACTTCTTCCCGACCTCGAAAAGCGCGTCTTCGGCAAAGTGCGGCGCCATGAATTGGATGGAGTGCGGAAGGCCGGCAAGGTTCTTCCCGGAGGGGAGCGCGAGTGAAGGCACGCCGGAGAGATTCGCAGGCGCGGAGAAAATATCCGAAAGGTACATCGCCACCGGGTCGTCGAGCTTTTCTCCGATCTTAAAAGGGAGCGTCGGCGTGGTGGGAGTCGCGATCAAGTCCACCCTTCTGAAGGTCTCGTTGATCTCTTCTCTGATCCTCCCTCGAACTTTCAAGGCCTTATTGTAATACGCATCATAATATCCGTAGGAGAGGACATAGGTTCCGAGCAGTATGCGCCTGCGCGCTTCCTTGCCGAAACCCTCGCCCCGACTTTTTTTGTAAACCTGCTCGAGCGTGTCCGCGTCCTCTGAAAACCCGTAGCGGATGCCATCGAAACGAGAAAGATTGGTGGAGACCTCCGCCGGCATGATGATATAGTACACCGCAAGCGAGTGTTCGGAGGCGGGAAGTTTCACGTCAACTATTTCATAACCCGCATCTTCAAGTTTTTTCATGCTTGCCTTGAAATTCTCCAGTATCTCTTTCTCCACCCCAGTCTCAAATAGATGCCAGGGCACGCCGATCTTTTTCGGACTTTTTGCTTTTGCTCTGCGTAAATTTTCAGGGATAGATGTGCTGTCCTCCGGGTCGTACTCCGAAAGCGCGCCGAAAACTATCTCCACGTCGCGGACAGATTTTCCGAAAGGAGAAACCTGGTCGAGCGAATTTCCCATAGCGATTATGCCGTGGCGGGAAAGCGCGCCGTAAGTGGGCTTGAGTCCCACCAGCCCGCAGAATGCGGAAGGTTGCCGCACCGAGCCGCAAGTCTCCGTCCCGAGTGCGGAAAGCGCCATATCGGCCGCGACCGCGACCGCAGAACCGCCGGAGGAGCCCCCGGGGACCAGGGTTGGATCGTGGGGGTTTCTGGTCACACCGTAATAAGAAGTTTGGGTGGAAGAGCCCATAGCGAATTCATCCATGTTGGTCCGCCCCAAAATAACCGCGCCTTCTCTCCTTAATTTTTTGACAACTGTCGCATCATAACTTGCGCGATAATTTTCTAGGATTTTTGACCCGGCGGAAGCAACTTCCCCTCTTACCAATATATTATCTTTCAGGGCAAACGGGATTCCCGTCAGGAGTGTAGCGCTTCCGTCGGAAAATTTCTTTTCCGCCACTTCTGCTTGCGCGGTCGCGTTCCCAAAAACCTCAAGGAATGCGTTGTGCTCTTTATTTTTTTTATCAATCTCTGAAAGATAGGACGCGAGAAGCTCCCGGCAAGTGTATTTGCCATCTTTTAGTTCTTGGTGCGCTTTTTCGATCGAAAGATTTTTCAGATCAATCATAAGATCTTTTTCACCTTTAAATATCTCCCATCTTTTTTGGGAAACTGCTCGACTATCGCCTCCGGTGAATAATCCCGCCCAAGCGATGCGTCTTCCCGCCAAACATTGTGGTTCCCGTTTTCCCCCTTCGATTCGCCAGCCTTAGCTTTCTCTACCTGCCCGACATAGGCAAGGATACTCTTCATGTCCTTAAGAAGTTCTTCTTTTTCCGTATTAGAAAGCTCTAGCCTTGCGAGTTCCGCTAGATTCTCAACGTCCTTAATATCCATCCCTAAATTATAGCAAAATTCTCCTGTATTTCTATTGTCCCGTAAGCGCCCGAATCCTATCTTCTACCCGGGGGTGCGTCATAAAAAGACCGGAGAGTCGCTTTCCCAGCTTGAAGCCTTTTGGGTCGGCGATGTAGAGGTGCGCGATCGCAGAGGATTGTCGCGCCATCGGACGGGAATATTCTGAAATTTTCTTAAGTGCCGAAGCAAGCCCCTCCGGGTAGCGAGTGAGAAGCGCGCCGGATGCATCCGCCAGAAATTCGCGCTTGCGTGAGATGGCAAGCTGTATCAAAACCGCGAAGATGGGCGCGAGGATCGCAAAAACGATCCCCAGAAGCGCGAGAACGTTTCCTGCCTTGCTGTCGTGATTCCGGCCTCCCCCTCCCCAAAGGCGGCTTCGCAAAAAGACATCTGAGAGAATGGAAACAAAGCCGACTAAAACGACTACCGCAGTGGAGAGCAGCATGTCGCGGTTGCCGATGTGCGAGAGCTCGTGGCCGATCACGCCTTCGAGTTCGGTCTTGTTCAAAATGGAAAGAAGCCCAGTCGTCGCCGCCACCACCGCATGATTTTTGTCCCGCCCAGTGGCAAAAGCGTTCGGCGCAGGATCGTTTATGACATAAACTTTCGGCATTGGCAGCCCTGCTGTGATTGCGAGATTTTCCACACTGGTATATAGATCGAAATGTTCTTCTCTTTTTGCTTCCTTCGCACCAGCCAGTTTAAGGACGATTTTATCCGAGAACCAATAGCTCGTGACGTTCATGACGATACTGAAGAACACGAAGAAATAGAGAATGTTCGGATTACCGTAATAGACGCTAAAAAAGTACCCAAGCCCGATGACGATTACGAAAAAAAGCGTCATCAAGACCCAGGTTTTAGTGATATTTTTCGATTGCTCGGTATAAAGCGTGGCCATCTAGAACTTCACCTCGACCGGCCTTTGGGCCACATCGGCATCGGGAAGATCGAAGAACTCTGTCTGCTTGAAACCGAACGTGCTCGCGATTATATTCGAAGGGAAAACTTCTATCTTGGTGTTTAGGTCGCGGACATTTGCGTTGTAGAATCGGCGGGCTGCTTGGACTTTATTCTCTGTATCAGAGAGTTCATTCTGAAGTGCGAGAAAGTTTTGATTTGCCTTGAGATCCGGGTAAGCCTCGGCGATTGCAAAGAGCGATTTGAGCGCTCCAGTGAGCATGTTCTCCGCCTCTGCATGCTTGGCAGTAGGCCCGCTTGCTCCCATCGCCATGCTTCGCGCCTTAGTCACATTTTCAAATGCGCTCGACTCGTGAGTGGCATAACCCTTTACTGTATTCACTAGGTTTGGTATCAGGTCGTATCGGCGTTTGAGTTGCACCTCGATGTCCGCCCAGGCTTCGCGGGTGCGATTTCGCAGTGCGACCAGCGAGTTAAAAATCCAAATAACCGCAAGCACGATAACGGCTAAAACTATTAGAATTATTGTCATATATTTATTATATTACTTCTTCTGCCTCTCTGCAACCCAGACTAGTAAGGGCGAAGCGAGGAAGATCGAGGAATAAGTGCCGAAAAACATGCCGGCCGTAAGCATCAGCGCAAAATATTTGGTCGGGGCCGGACCGAAGAAAAAGAGCGAAAGAAGTACCAGTATGACCGTAAGTGAGGTAGCGATCGAGCGGCTGAAAGACTGCTCGAGGCTCTTCGCCACAATATCCTCGAAATTTGTTTTAGCTGAACTCGCCTCGCCTTTCAAATTTTCCCGTATCCGATCAAAGATAACGATAGTATCCGAGACCGAAAGGCCCAGAATAGTAAGCACGGCAACTACGAAAAGCGCATCGAGTTCCGCGCCATACGCGCGAGAAAGGAGCACGAAAATTCCTACCGGTATCGCCACATCGTGCAGGAGCGTGACGATTGCGATCAGGCCGTATTTCCACGAGGAAACAGGCCGGGAAACTTTTCGGAACGCAAATGCTATGAAGCAAATGATCGCAAGTGAGACAAGAACGACCGCGATGATGGCTTTGTGGGTGAGCTCACGCCCGACCGAGGGGCCGATCGAGTTGAAGTTGGTCTCGGAGAGAGGATACTTCCCGCCGAGCGAAAGCGCTTCAAGTAGTGCTGAGTGCTCCGCCTCGGAGAGATCATGGATCTTTATGATGTAACCCTTCTCCCCGGTCGGCTGGATGAGAGCGTCAATCTTAAGATCGGCAGTTACTGGCCGCTCCCCGGTGTAAGTAACTTCGATTATTGCCCCACCCTTAAAATCGATGCCGGGTCTGATCCCCCAGATAAGGAGCAAGGCAAGCGAAATAATCACCAAAAGTGTGGAGAGTCCGACAAATATTCTTTTATGTTTGATGATAAACATTTTTACTTTATCAAACCGCTCGAGAATAAAAATCTCGCCGCTTTCCCTTCCCCTATAAAACTCAAAGCCGAGAGAAAGACCCGAGTGATGGTGATAGCCGAAAACAGCGAAACGAGGACCCCCATGCCGAGAGTAAGCGCAAAACCTTTGATGAGTGATGTCCCGAACCAAAAGAGAACGAGCGAAGCAAGGATAGTGGAGATATTTGAGTCACGGATGGCGAACCAGGCACGAGAGAACCCTGCCGCTACAGAGTCGGAAACACTTTTCCCCGAGCGCAACTCTTCTTTCACACGCTCGAAAATAAGCACGTTCGCATCGACAGCAATGCCCATCGATATTATGAAGCCCGCGATACCAGCGGCGGTGAGAGTAACAGGGAGCAGTTTAAAAAAGGAAAGCATAAGTAGAATAAAAATACAGAGCGAGATACTGGCAACGACTCCGGGTAAGCGGTACCAGAGGATAAGGAATAGTGCGACAAAGATAAATCCGATGATAGCTGCTTTGACACCCGCCTCGACCGCGCTTCCGCCGAGCGTAGCGCCGATTGTCTGTTTGGAGAGAAGTGTTATCGGGACCGGAAGCGCGCCGGAGTTGAGCCGGCCGACGAGCTGCTTGGCTTCCTGTGGAGTGAAATTGCCCTCAATGACTGCTTGGCCTCCGGTAATCCCGGTATCTTTGTACTGCTCATCGACTCTCGGTATGGAGATTGGCGCTCCGTCGAGAAATATTGCCACGGTTTGCCCCGCGCTTGCTTTCGTAATTTCCGCAAAGAGCCTGGCTCCTTCTTCGTCAAATTGAAGAGAGACAATGGGGGTATTGGTGTTCGGATTGAATTCAAGCGAGGCACGTTTCAAGTACCTGCCGGTGAGTTCGGTCGCGACGAATTGCGAATCTAAATCAAGAACTATTTTTCCTTCCTCATCTACGATCGCCTGCTGCGACGTACCCTCCGGCGCTTCGATCTTAAATTCAAGTAGCGGCGTCTGGCCGATCAGCTGGATGGCTTTATCAAGATCAGTCACTCCGGGGAGATCCACGATGAGCTGATGCTCGCCCTGTGAGATAAACCCCCCGCCCTGCACTTGCACGACCGGCTCGGAAACTCCGAAAAGGTTAACTCTTCGCTCAATTACGTCTCGAAGTGCATCCATAGCTTCGTTTACTCCGGAGGTAAGCCCGGAGACATCCGCTTTATAGACCAAGTGGCTCCCGCCGGAGAGATCGAGGCCAAGACGGAAGTAATGATTTTGAAAAAAGGCACTCTGATTTTCGAAGTTCTTGTTAAGCGATGGGGTTGACTTATAGACAAAAAAGCCCACAAGGGCGGCGAGAATAAGAATTATTATTGCTAAAATCCTTCGCTTCATGAAAAATGTGCAGTAATTCTATACCTTTTCCGGCGAAGTTGCAAATCGGGTCGAAAGATATCTCGTGCTGTAGGCAGCTAGTGAGCCTAAAATTATTCCGCCTAAAATATCGAGCGGAGAATGGACACCGGCGAGAATACGCGCGAGGGAGATCAATAACGCGAAAAATAAAAGCCAGCTCCCAGACTTTTTATGGAAAAAGAAAATCGACATCGCGAGTGCGAAGAAAAAAGTCGCGTGGCCGGAGGGAAAAGCATAACCGTCCGCAAGAAAAAGTCCCCCGTCCGGCCGGGCGACCTGGATCAGGTTTTTTAAAACATGCGCCAGGACCCACGCCGCGAAACTCGCTGCGAAGGTGATAAGAAGCTCGCGCCAGGACCGGTGATAGAGAATCAAAATCCCCGCAGCGACAATTACCAAATAAGAAAAATAAACCGCGAAAAAAATGACAACTTGTTCCATACCGTTATTTTAACAAATTCTTCGCAACTTTAATCACATTCTGAAGGAGCATGGCGACGGTGGCCGGGCCGACGCCGCCGGGGACGGGCGAGACGTAGCTGGCGACATCGCGGACAGATTCGAGGTCGACGTCGCCGACTATCGAGCTATCCATTTCAGAAGTTCCAGCATCGATGATGATTACGCCCCTTTTAATCATCTCCCCGGTTATGTATTTCCCCTTCCCTATCCCGGAAATTACAACGTCGGCGTTTTTTATTATTTCTTCTTTGTTCTGAGTACTTGATCGAACAACCCCAGGATTCAACCCGCGAAACTGGAGAAGCGCCGCGACCGGTTTGCCCACAAGCATTCCCTGCCCGAGCACTGCGATTTTTTTGTTTTTAAGATCGAGAGAAAGCGAATCAAGAAGGGCCATACACGCGAGCGCCGTCGGGTAGCCGATTTTGTTCTCCTCTTGGTAAAATTTTTCACTCGCCGCATTCCCCAAACAATCCACGTCGAGTCCGGGGTCAATCGCGTCGAGCACAACTTGCCGATCAATGTGCGCCGGCAATGGCAACTGCACGATTATTCCGCACATGTTCTCAATTTTGTTTAATTTTTTTATCTCAGCAATTAACTCAGTAGTTTCTATATCCGCCGGGAAATTCGCGTTGTGGAATCTAATGCCGACTGACTCGGCCGCCCGGGCCTTCATCCGCACATATTGCGCCGAGGCCGGATCATCTCCCACAAGGACATCGGTAAAAACTGGAACAAAAGGGAGTTTTGCCACTTCGCTTTTTACCTCTCGGAGAATTTCCTCTGCTATTTTTTTCCCGTTTATGATTTGCATATCGTCAAGCTCCTAAAAATTCTCGCTTCGTATCATCTCGGTGCACCGACCGGGCGTACTTACGCATCGAAGAGAGTATCCCGAGCCCCGCGAATTCTACGAGGAGATGCGACCCTCCGTAACTCATAAAAGGCAGAGGGATTCCGGTCACCGGTAGGAGCCCCAAGTTCATCCCGATATTAATGACAATATGGCTCCCGAAATATATCGCTATCCCCATCCCAAAAAGTATCTCGAAATTGGAGGCTCCGAAAGAAGTAAAGTAAAGGATACGCCAAATAACCAGAGAATATAAGGCAAGTAGGATTAACGAGCCAAAAAACCCCCACTCCTCAGCGTATGCCGCGAAGACGAAGTCCGTCTGGTACTGCGGGAGAAACTTCAGGCGCGATTGCGTCCCGTATCCGAGGCCCTTGCCAAAAATTTCCCCGGAGCCGACCGCGATAGTGGACTGATAGGCATTATAGCCCGAGCCGCGCACATCCGCGAGCGGATTCACGAAGTTTACAATGCGCGCTTTTTGATACGGGGCAAAGGCAAAGGTCCACAAAAGCAGAAGTGCTCCGGCTGCGGCCAGAAATACAAGCAAGAGATGCATCTTCGAAATCCCGGAGACAAGGACCATCCCGAGCCAGATTAGAAAGATGATCATCGCCGAACCGAAATCCGGCTGAAGGAGCACTAGGACAAAAGGAACCAGCGCGTAAAAGCCGGAAATGAAAATGTGTTTCGCATCGCGAATCTCCACATGCCGGCGGGAAAAATATTTCGAAAGGATAAGCACGAGCACCAGTTTCATCGCATCCGCCGGCTGGAAAGAAAAAGCGCCGAAGGAAAACCAACTCTTCGAGCCGTGAGCGGCAACCCCGAAGATAAAGAGTAAAAGCAATATTCCCGAAAAAAATGTAAAGAGATACACCAGTACCTTCGTCTGCTTGAGAATTCTAAAATCAATGAAGGAGAAAACGAAAAAGACGCCGAGCCCGATCGCCGCCCAAAGCATCTGCTTGGTGAAAAAATCCCCCCCTCCTTCGGCCGGCGCGAAGGAGCGCATAGTGACGAGCCCCGCCGCGATGATCGGCAAAATAAAAAAAACTAGCATCCAGTCTATTCTTTTTAGGACTTTCTCCGCCATTTTCTTAGTTCACCCTGAAAATATCGAATATCGGGATGATCTCTTTCGTGATGACCGCTCCTCCTTCGATCGGCTCCGGCCAGGTGAAATTCACTTGCGCGCTCCCTTCGCCGTAGAGTTTTTCGAGGTAGGTTCGGCTCGCGCCGACCGCATTCCCGGAGCTATCGTAGAGAATGGCGACGACTGAGACATCCGGGATCGTAAAGAGAGAAATGTTGCGAAGCGTTGCAGAGAGACGCGGTGTGGTCTTTTCTCCGGAGAGGTCAATGCTGGAAACCAAAATCTTCAGTTGGTCGATTTTCTTTTGCGATACCTGAGTGAAAACGGGCGCCCGGGTGAATTCAAAAGTAGTGTAAACGGGGGTGGCGTTCCCGACTTCTATACCGGGTTCAAAGACCGCATAGCGGCCGGCCGGAGGGATAAAAATTTGGCCCTCGCGCTTCCCGATATAAACATTGTCCTTGTCCGCGAAGCGGAAGCGATACTGGATGTTTTCGACCGCACCATTTTTGTTCCTGTTTTCGATGTAGGCGAGCGCATTGTAGCGGCCAGGAACGACTCGAAAGGCTCGTGACCAAAGCACCTCAAGCGGCTCCGCCTGCTCGGTGCAGAGACGCGAGCAGGATCCGCCGCAGTCCACGCCCGTCTCATCGCCGTTTTGTTTATTGTCGACGCAGGAAGGCGCTTTGCTTAAATTCGGGTAGATTATCAGAAACCCAAAAACGGCCAGAAATAAGATCAGAATTCCGAAGTAAAAAGCCTGCCGCTTGAACGCCCAAGTAACTGCCATAAAGAAAGTATATCATAATCGAGCCGCGCTTTTTAGCGGGTCTTTCGCAGGGCGACGGCCCGAGAAGGAGTAAATTTTCAATAGAAAATTATGCGACCCGATAAAAAGATGTGGCGAGGGTTATGCAACCGCCCGAAGTTCTACGAAGAATGTTGAACCAGTGCCGGGACCGGCAGATTCTGCCCAGACGCGGCCGCCGTGCGCTTCGACAATAAGCTTGACTGAGTAGAGCCCGTAGCCCGTCGAGTCGACATTTACTTTGACCGAGTTCTTCCCCCGTCCGCCTTCAGTGAAAAGAATTTTCTTATCGTCGTCCGTAAGTCCGACTCCGCTGTCTTTGACCCAGAAAAGAAGTTTATTTTCTTTTCTCTCGAGCCCCGCTGTCACGCTCCCCGCTTTCGTATATTTCCCCGCGTTGTCGATAAAATTATTGACCACTTCTTTTAGCCAGAAGGTATCGCCCCTAACAACATAATTTCCTTCTTGTATCTTCGCCTCAAATTTGAGCCCCTTCGCATCTATCGCCGGCCGCTTGTCGGCAATGCTCTCATTTACGATCTCCTTGAAATCCAGCGTCTTCATGTCGTATTTAAATCCGCCTTTCTGGAGGTTAGCGACATTTAAGACCAAATCAATCGTCTTTATGCCGGCGTCGTTGGAGTCCAGGCCTTCCTGGGCTCTCTTTTTGACCTCATCGCTCACCGGCCCGAAGGTCCCATCAAGCATCCCGGCATAGACATATTTCGAGCGCGTAAACGATCCCTTAACCTTGTGGTCAATCAAGTGGACCAAGCTCTCGCGCTGTTGGATCGACTCCTGGAGTTCTGTATTCAATCTCGCTAATTCTTCTCTCTGTTTTACTTCTTTAATTACAGATTTAATTAAAAGATCACCCGCAACTGTTACTAAAATTAGTGTAAGCGCTGTCACAACTCTGACATTTTCTATGCTCCTCACAAGAAGAACTCCAAGTACCAAGAGCCAAATCGTAGACATTAGTACTTGTGTTGCTATAAGTTTAATATTGAAAGTTTTAAAACGGACAACCATGTAGCCTAGGAAACCGACGAATATCGGCATGCCTATAAGCCCAGCTTGAGCCAGTGCCCAGTTTTCAGTAAAACTTCCTATGATATTTCCGGAAGAAAATGCAATTAAGAATAACACTATTCCCAAACAAAAAATAATTATTTCTATTCTCCTCGAAACGTCAATTTTCCTGTAGTGATATATTACTAATCCGACAATCGATAATATCAAGAACCCCTCAAGCGCATAAGTGAAATATTGTGCAACAATACCTTCTATTGCGGTGCAATAAGCTAAGTCAACACCCAGCAAATTGAACTTAAGCGGTAAAAGCAAAACTATTGGGGAATATAAAAGTGTTCCGAATACCTTCCACTTAAAAGACAGATCATGATTTTTAATGAAAAGATAAAGCAAATAAAAACAAAGTAGATAAACTAGAGGTTCGAGTAAAATTTGCAAAGACCAGAAAAACATAACTACATCTGGTCGATTTGTTGCCCAAAGGATTAGATCAAAAAAAGTCCAGAGAGAAAACAAGATTGTGACAATTAATAAAGTGCTCCCTGCTTTTGATTTCCCGCTTTTAAAAAAGACTATGAAGCCGGCCAGGAGAGCAACAATTATTGCGGGTAGGTGAGAATAAAAGAATAAAGTGGGGATATTGCTTGAGAAAAAAAAGTAGGTTGGCGATTCCCAGGGACAGAGAAGTTCCATACTTATATTTTACACCCTTATGCTACTAATGAGAAGTGGAATACAAAAAATAGCTCCCAATAACAATAATCAAAATAGAGATGAACTTGTGCGCTAGATGTCTTCTTGAAATTTTTTCTGTGACAAGATGGGGAACAAGCAAAGTAAGTAGAGTTCCTCCAATAAACACAAATAACGGTTGGTAACTACTTACTACCAATACCAGAGCAACCGGGGCTAAGAGAGTGGCAAAATTATTTGTTAAGTTACCAAGTATATACAAAAGTTCGCTAGCGACATTTAACGAGAAAAGCCTTCTTCCCGTGTCTTTTACCATGACCAGAAAATCTTCCCGAAACTTTTTTATTGCCCAAAGAGTAATTAAACCAAAAATTGTTAGGCTTAAATACTGCCAAAAAACCGAAACCCAAAAGCTCTCTACTATGGCAACTTTTTTGAACAAAGTATCGTGTAGGGCAAACAGGAATGAGGAAATTGCTATCAAAAATAGGATCCTTGATTTTAATCTAATTTTATATTCTTCATCAATTTCTATGGTGAGAATTACAATTCCTGACATTATAAGGAGTGAAGAAAAAATTTGCGCTGTGGTTAAAGTCTCTCCCAGAACCAAATAACCCAAAAAGTAACCAAAAACAGGGACAAGTTGAAATAGCGGAACAACAATCGACGTTTCTTCTTCCTCCATTCCCAAAAGATAAAAGTAAAAAGCGCCGGCGCTTAAAAATCCAACTAGAAGCAAAGTCACGAGATCTCTATTCCCAATGTCAAATATTTCTGAGGAAAAGAAATACAAAACAAATGGCAGGATTATCGCAGAAGAGAGCGCGGAAAAAATTAGGAGTGCTCCCACTCCTTTCTCCTTCAAATATTTCGACAGCATGTACTTGTCGATATGGTTTACTATGCTCCACACTACTGGAGCTATCAGTGCAATTAAAAACCAATTCATGATTTACTCTAAAACTTTCTCAAGCTCAATATTTGTTTCTACCTCCGTTTCTTCTGTCTCTTCCCCAGCAACTTCTTCCTCTTCTGAATTAATTACTTCGAAGTCCTTATCCATAAACGCTCTTTTATAGGTAAAAAAGATAGATGCAAGCGCTATTAAGACGAAAACTGTTATTAAAATTTTTGAATTTTTATCCACCCTTTTATTTTATCATATTTTTCTCTTTCGGCCGGCAATAAACCCTTGGCAATTCGGCGAACCGCAATCGCACGGGAATGGGTGTGCCATTCTTTCCTCCGTATCATTGTAGTCAATAGTAACCTCGTCTTTTGGTGGATGTATTTCTCTTGGGGCGCGTACTTCTCGTTCTTCCTGATGAACCTTTGCAGTCGGGTCGCAGGAATGATTAATATAGTTCCCAACGTCTTTGTCTGTAATATGCTCACTTTCTCCTGTCTGAATACTATACCTTGTCGGCTCTAGCGTAACTTCACCTTCGAGCTTCAAAACCACTTCTCCTTTTTTGAAGAGCCGTTTTGCGAAAAGTCCTTTTTCTCCAGATGGCTTTACCCTAACTTCCAAGTGCTCCCGCATTGCCAAATTATACCAAATTTGCTCCCAAAAATACGCTTTCTTCGGGAGTCATCTAAGTTCTTTCCCCTAACAGCGTAGGGGTCACCGATTACGGAACATATAACACCTCGACCATTGAGAAAGAAATCATGATCACCGTCAAAGCCAGCTTCCAGATTAGGTAGTCAAAACTAAAGCGGCCCCGGAGCTGCATTGCTTGCTCGGGGGCCTGGCATCTCTGCCTTGCTCTTGCTCTACATTGCGCCGCACGGCGCGGCGCTGACCGGCACGCCAGCGATGTGAATCCCGCGCCGGATGACGGGATTGCATGTTAGGCAAATCTCCCCGCCGAGGTAAATCACGTGCGGTTCCTCGCCACGGCACCCCACGCAGTGGACCAGCGTCTCCCGAAGGTCGTTGACCTCCGTCCTGGGCTTGCCCCGGGAGAAAAAGCTGAGTAATGCCATGTTAGTGCCTCCCCCCGGTAAGAACGTGATCACTGGGCAGTAGTGGTAGATTGTTCGAGAGGTGAGTAGTGACCAGTTCCACCCATTCCTCAAGCGACATACCTACCGGGCACGGCGCAGGGAATGTGACCAGGGTATCCCCGCCCGAGATCGTAATACTGGTGCACCCGCTCTCCTGTGACGGCGCAACTTGCACCGTCACCTCCGCCCCCTCTGGCAGAGTAAGCAGAGCCCGAAGAGCCCTGCCACTGACCTCCTCGAGGCTCGTCATGTGTACTTGTCCTGTTAGGGTTCCCCTCCTTTATACCAAAAATCGCCCCAAAACAAAAGCCGCCCGGAAGTCTCCCTTCCGGGCGACCTCCGAGCGATACTTGCACTTGTTATGGGCCAAAGACTATGGTATAGTGTAAAAAACAAGCGTAGTTCCACTTCTTCATGTCTTTTGAGGGGGAAAGACCGTGCTCATCAATCTAAACTTCTCGGCGGAAGACGAAGACGAAAGGGAGGAAAGCCAAGCTCTTGCAAGAGAGCTCGGGCTCTGTGCAGAGATGCGAGAGTTGTTGCGGCACGGACAAGTGATCGTGCCCCCACCCTCAACCAGCAGCGATGCGAAAGGACAGGTGAACTTGAGTGCGCGGACCGAATGACGGTGATTACAGCCCGAGCTGTGAGTGCGGTGAATCCGACTGCGACGGCGCGGGTGGTGATCACGGCCAGAACGAGTAAACTGGCCTAGCTAGAGGAGCCCGAGTAGGTTTTTACCGAAAGGGCTCTTTTGCTTTAATTCTTCCAATCTTTTACTTGAATTCCTCCGCGGATTTTTTTAACAACAACCTTCTGCTTTTCTCGCCATTTCAGTTTCTTTACAAGTGCCACAGGCAGAGTAAGAGCCAAAGACCCTGCCCCCAGCTTTATCAATTTCCTTATATTTCTACTGCTGTATTTCCTCGTCGGCATAAAAGTTATAAAGTATTATATAATGTATTATAACATTTCCTCTTGAGAAATTGCCCCTATGTCAAGGTTAAACCTTGCCGTGAACCCGAACAGTTAGACTTTTTGTCTGCGTCTAACTTCGCTCCAGGCAATAATCAAAACACTGACGACTACATATAAAATACTAATCCATCTGTAGACTTCTTCTTGATACGGGGAGAAAAGATCTCCGGCACCGGGCCCTTTATAAAAAATAAAAATCAAGGCAGCAATAGGGGTAAAAGGTGTCAGGAACCTTTCTTTGGTCTTCCCCTTTTCCTTTCTGTAATTTCTAAACCAAACTTTTTCAAAACTTTATTAGTCCAATTATCACTACCAAAAGGCTTTCCTCTATTTACGGAATTTCTAATAATTTCTAGATTCTCTTTTTCTTCATCTAAAGTTAGTAACTCCATATAATTATCAGGCCAAGTAATACTATTAGTCGCTAGTAAGTTTTTCTGCAACGGCGTGCCATACAACCTTTTGTAGTAACTAGACCATTTCCAGTCCTTAAGAAATTCCACTAATTTTGCCCGTAATGCATTTCGTTCAATATAAGCCAGCAGTGCCCACAGATATGAATTCTCTTCCACTAGAAATGATTTATATCTTCCTTGGTATACATGACCATGACCTATTGTTTTTGTATGCGCGTGCCATCTTTGAGTATGGGTAAGAGTGAGCCAGTGCATGAACTTTTTTATCTCACCTTCATGTTTCGGATACAAAACTAAATGAAAATGATTTGGCATCAGAGTATATGCAATGAGTCTCATTTTGAATTTTTCTACTGCATCAAAAAGTATTTGCTCAAAAGCTTGATATTCTTTATCCCCATTAAATATATTCATCCGCGCATTGGCTCGGTTTAATACATGGTACACATACCCACCAACATCAGTTCTTTGAGGTCTTCCCATAGATATATATTATCAAGGAATCATTGTAAAAGAAAGGTTCCTGACACCTTTATCCCCTTTATCCCTGACACCTTTATCCACCTTTATCTTTATCCTTCGTCCTTGCTAGTTTGTCCTTGCTAGTTTTTATATAAATTTTAGCAGGGTTATATTAACGAAAAAGAATCAAGGTAAGACTGTACGGATAGATAAGCTACAAGAGCAAGGATTGTCACTAAAATTAAGTTTTTTAGCAGGTATGGACTTCTATTTTTAAAGTAAAAACGATCTACTAAGATAATAATCAACAACAATGGTAAATAAAAAATAGCTCCGTACCAAAGAATAGCAAAACTTAAAAGAGGATTAATAAAGAAAACAATTAAATCAACAATTAAAAGAGTGGCTGTGAAGAAAAACATTTTTTTTGTTATTTCAAAATTTTTCATATTATCATTATCTAACATTAATGAGAATAAAACAATCAGTAGCTAACCTTTAAACTATCACCTTCGGTTTGAACTGTAACACTTACGAATCCCGGTCTGGTAGTTATCGACACCTTGTTGCCAGCTAATTTTTCTCGAATGACCGTCGTGTTACTTGCTTTTCGATAGTTAAATACATTTTTCTCCACGCCTTTTATCACCACTCTCGTATCAAGATCAGTTAAAACCCCATTTTTCTCTTTCCAATCATAGATAATATTAGTGTTCGGTAGCTGGATTACCGTTCCATTTCTTATGATTTTATTGTATGCCAATCTGAGCCGGGTTGGGACCTCTCGAAGCTTGTTAAGGGGAACAACCGTGACATTTCCACTGTTATCGGTAAGGGTTATCGAAGTATTAGTTTTTACCAGATTGGGGCTCGGATCTTGTGTATCCAAGGCGGAAAAAGTTACATCTTTCGAATTAATATTAAAAGTCACTTTCAACTCCGGCGGAGTTGTATCAATTGAAACTGTACTACCGGGAAGAGCTTCAAGGGTGTCATCTACGATTCCATCTCCGTCCTCATCAAGCGTCAAAGTTAGAGAACTGTCTTCATTTAGCGTTACTTCCCCAATAGTCTCGGGAGTAACAGGGATATCCTCAAAAGTAGTAATTACAGTTGTGACATCGGATTCAACTTCCTCTGATTCATAGGTAAACGTGCCAGCACCAGTCCCCTTGATAACAATCTTCGCCATTTCTTCCTCCGGTAGATTTAAATATTTCCCTTCTCCAAATTCCAAATATGAAGAATTTGGGATATTTTCTTCAATTTGGCAAAAACCCGAACCGGGCTCGCAAATCTTCCCTGTGTGATTGCCCTCACTGTTATAGGCATCAAGCGTTATGGGTGAATGAATAGAGATACGAAAACGATTAAGGGGGTCAACTGGTTCCGTTGTTTCAAAATAGGAAGAAACAGCTAAATCCCCAGTTATTGTATCCGAAATAAAATCTAGGAGAGGACTTATTTCTAAAATATTTTTGTGCTCATAATTTTTAGAATTGTCTTTATTGTAGTTTAGAATATTGAGCCAATATTTTTCAGCATTGCCAGTAAAACCTACGTATTGTGCACTAGGAACCACTACTGTTCCATCTCCATCTGCAGTCCACCTTGGCCGTTGATCCAAAACAAAACTGCACGGAAAAGAAATGCAAGAAACTTTGGGATAATATTCAAAACTTGCTAAAGTATCCAGTCCCCAACCAGCAACTTCTATAACTTGCAAGCTTGCCGGAGGTGTAAAAGCATCAATATTATTGTGCAAACTTTCAGTTTGAGAAAATAGACTTTCCGATAAGTTAATTGGTAATTCTGTTTGAGTTGGTGTTGGATTTACTCTTCCCTCCGCGCCAAAAAGAAAATCTTTGTATTCAGAATAGGAATCAATGACGTTCCCGTAAGTTTGGACCATGTCGGTTGTTATCCCAGATGGGAGTGCATTATCAACAAAGGTTACCGGCGAAGCACTTACTCTGTTTATGTACTCTCGAGAAGGCAAAAGAGCGTACCCACTAGTCATGTTTCTCCCCAGTTCTCGAGCATGTAATCTATCTACTATAAAACCTTTTAAAATTTCCTCACCGTAACCATGAAGCATAGCTGGTACTGCCATTGCTGTGCCAATTTGCGGAACACCAACTAAAATGAGGACGTCCACATCATCAATTAAATTATTTAATCCGGCAGTTTTGTCATCTTGTAATTTTTTTAAGAGAGCTTTGGCTAAAAGTCCCCCGTTGCTATGAGCTACGATGGTCACCTTGCCATTTTTCGATTCTGTACCAACCAGTGACTGCAAAGTATCAATTAAGGATACCGTGCCGTTCTGATCTTTCGTTCCATTGTTTACAATATCATCTACGCTTTGTCTCCAGTCATATGCATATGATTCCCAATCATTGATTTTCTCTTCTAGAACTAGCTGGTCCATGGTATCGGAAAAACTTTTATAGATATTCTGTCCCAGCACGGGCAATTCTTCTATAATATCTCGGGTATATACCTCGTTTATACTCGTGCCGTCGGGATTAAGATATAAATCAACTAAATCGCCGTTCCCACTTGGCTCCCACAATTTTTCTTCGCTGCCACCTGTCTGTTCATATAATCGACTTGCTTTCAGCCCCGGCAAGAACAGCACATTCGAAAAACAATCAACCGTGCATCCCGGCGGCGGCCCGCCGATTTCGCCGTTTTTGAGGACCCCGACATGCGTTGGATTTGCCGGATCGGAGATATCAACAATTTCAAGAGCATTGCTGAGCGAAGAAGTCACATACGCATAATTTCCTTGAACATCCACAGATGTGTTATAAGAAAGCACCGCTCCACCGTCACCATCATCGATTTTTCCAGCATGGACAGGACTTGCAGGATCACTTATATCGACGATCTCGAGCCCGCTCCCCTGATAAGTTGCTAAATAGGCATAATCCCCATTTACAAAAACAGAGAAAGGGACCTCCAGGTTCGCTCCCCCGTCGCCGTCATAGATCACGCCTGCGTGTGTCGGCAGCGTCGGGTCAGCAACATCCACAACTTCCAGAGAATTTCCGCCGTAAGATGTAATGTAAGCATAATTTCCAGAAACAAAGATCGAAGTGGGGTTATCAATAGAAGCCCCGTCGTTGCCATGCTGAATTGATCCTTTGAAGACAATAGAAGCTGGGTTAGAGACATCATAAATATACATGGTGCCGCCTCCGGGAAATTCGGTAGTGAAATACAGATAATCGCCTAAAACAAACAAGGAAGTCGGGTTTGGAGTTAAGCCAACAAAAATCGAAGAAACATTCGCGGGATTATTCGGATCACTCACATCAACAATTGTTATATTGTGACTTCCCCTTACCGCGATGTAAGCATAGTTACCGACTACTCGAATGAAAACAGGGCGAATGATAGCAGCCCCGGTGTCGCCATTATGCAGAGTGCTGACGTGCTCGGGGTTAGCCGGATCAGACACGTCGAAAATTTCAAGGTCGTTACTGTAAGAAACCACATAGGCGTAGTTGCCGGACACATCAAGAGACTTTGGCGCAAAAAGTTCCACGCCCGGATCTCCTGGCGCGGTTCCCCCTGCGTGTTTGGGGTATGCTGGATTTGAAATATCGACTATTTCAAGAGAATTGCTCAAATCGGATACGACGTATGCGTAGTTTCCTTGAACTACGACTTGATTCGGCCGATCCAAGAGGGCTCCCATATCCGCACTTGCCTGATTAGCACAATAGAATATGGTCGCGCAAAAAATCAATAAAATAAAGGTTTTTTGCGCCTGATGCATAATTTTTCATACTACAACTCCTCTTCTTGAACGTCAAATCAAGAATGTGGAATATTAAGATCAAATTCTCGGTGCTGGCGATTGCCTACTTTCCCCATTAAAGAGTATCATCGGCTCTGCAGGGCTTAACTTCTTTGTTCGGAATGGAAAAAGGTGTGGCCCCTGCGACAAATCACCAACACTGAAAATTCGATTTTCAATTTTGTTTTTTAGTGGTTTCCAAATTTCTTAACAGGAATCGAAACATTAGTACTTCTCGGCTCCACGCGTTACCGCGCTTCCACCTAAAGCCTATCAACGTGATCATCTCTCACGGTTCTATAACGATTCCTAATCTTGAAGCTGGCTTCCCTCTTAGATGCTTTCAGAGGTTATCCATTCCCGACATAGCTACTCAGCATTGCCCTTGGCAGGACAGCTGATACACCAGAGGTCAGTTCACTCCGGTCCTCTCGTACTAGGAGCAAATCTTCTCAAGAATCAACGAGTGCAGTAGATAGGAGACCAACCTGTCTCACGCATCTTTTCGCATATTACTATGCGGATTGGACTGTAACACGTTCTCTCACGAGAACATCAACATTCAGTCTCTACGGGCATCAATGTACGAATCTTTCGTTTTTTGGAGTAATTGAGATTTTGAAATTCATTGCAAAGTTGCAATATCTTCTCAAAATCTTTTTCATCCTTTACTAATTCTTTTTCTTTAAGAATTTTTTTAAGTAGCGTTATTTGTTTTTGTTTAAGAATTAAGAATGGCTCGACTATTTGAACAAACTCGATCAGATCATCTCGCTTGCTCACAATAAATTCAGTAACTCCGTCTTTACGTATTCGAACTTTTCCAAACGGAAGAATCGAATACATATTCTTAAATACATCGGATTTCGATGACTGATAGAAAACTATATAAGGAGCAATTTGATAACCAAATCTATAAGTCGGATTTGGTTTAGCTCTCACATATATGCTTCCGTCAGCATCCAGAAACCCTGCAACATACGCTCTTTGTGTTAACGACAATTTCATACATCAACTTCCCTCGGTATTATCCTACCATATGACGGGTTAGGATTCCACCGATATTGTTGATTTCTCATGCATGATTGCTCATGCATGCCGCCGTGAATTATGTCATTTACCTCGGGATTCAGACAGTTAAAACCACAAGTTTTTATGACCTTAACGGTCTGAACCCAGCTCGCGTACCTTTTTAATTGGCGAACAGCCAAACGCTTGGCAGCTTCTCCACCGCCGCGCTAAGGTGAGCCGACATCGAGGTGCCGAACTCCGCCGTCGATATGAACTCTTGGGCGGAACTAGCCTGTTATCCCTAGAGTAGCTTTTATCCGTTGAGCTTCCACCGCGTCTAATGCGTATGGTCGGATCACTATGTTCTGGTTTCCCACCTGCTTGAGATGTACCTCTTACAGTCAAGCACTCTTGTGCCATTACACTATCGGCACGGTTTCCATTCGCGCCTAGAGTACCTTTAAACCCCTCCTTTACTTTTTAGGAGGGTACAGCCCCAGTAAAACTATCCACCAGATACTGTCTCAATACGTTTTTGCCGTATTGGTTAGAACATGCCTTCAAAAAGAATGGTATTTCACTGACGAGTAGAACACAGCCGAAACCGCATACCTCAAACCTCTCCCATCTATTCTACGCATTTTAAAAACATGCTCAATATCAAGTTATAGTAAAGCTTCTAGGGTCTTTTCGTCTAACTGCACTTAACCGGCATCTTCACCGGTATTGTATTTTCACCGAGCTGGTCCCCGAGACAGTTCTCCAGTCATTACACCATTCGTGCGCGTCGGAACTTACCCGACAAGGTATTTCGCTACCTTAGGACTCTTATAGTTAGAGCCGACATTCACCAGGGCTTATGGCGATCACCATCCCACCTTGCGGCAGAACAACGTCACCATTTGACCTTCTGGCATTGGTCAGGTGTCACCCCCTATACATCCACTTACGTGTTCGCAGGGAGCTGTGTTTTTGGTAAACAGTTGCCAGAGATACTTTCGCTGCGTCCCATTGAGTTAACAATGGGAAAGCCTTATCCCGAAGTTACGGCTGCTTTTTTGCCGAGTTCCTTGGGGACCACTCACTCGTTCGTCTTGGTCTACTCGACCTCGTCACCTGTGTTGGTTTGCGGTACGGACCCCGCCCATCCAATTTTAGAAGATTTTCTCGGAAGATTGCTTTGCCCTATTTGCCCGGCCGAAACCGAGCATCTCATCTCTACTTGGAATAGTGACCGGCGGATTTGCCTACCGATCTTCCTTACAGAGATAACACAAATCCAATAATGCGCAGGGCATACTAATCTTCGTCTCTCCATCAAAATAGGCGGGGGTTCTGGAATATTAACCAGATGTCCATCGAGTACGGCTTTCGCCATTCCCTTAGGCCCGACTAACCCTTGGTTGATTGACATTACCAAGGAAACCTTGACGTTTCGACGTGGCGCGTTCTCAGCGCCATTGCGGTTACTTGTGCCAACATTCTTACTTCCGTACGCTCCAGCGGCCCTCGCGGGTCCGCCTTCAACGCAGAACGGAAAACTCTCCTACCACTCGACCTTTCCGAAGAAAAATCGAATCCTCACATTCGGTACCATGCTTAGCCCCAATTATTTTCGACGCAAAATTTCTAGATGAGTGAGCTGTTACGCTATCTTTAAAGGATGGCTGCTTCTAAGCCAACCTCCTCATTGTTAAAGAAACTTCACCTTCTTGTTTTACACTTAGCATGAATTTAGGGACCTTATATTGAGATCCGGGCTGTTTCCCTTTTCACCAATGGAGCTTCGCCCCCACGGTGTAACTGCCAAGCTATGGTCTCTGGTATTCGGAGTTTGATAGGTTTCGCGAGATTGCTCCCTGTCGAAACCTTCCAGTGCTCTACCCCCAGAGAAAACACTTGACGCTAGCCCTAAAGCTATTTCGGAGAGAACCAGCTATTACCAGGTTCGATTAGCTTTTCACTCCTTACCACAAGTCATCCGAAGGCGTTATACGACCTACCGGTTCGGACCTCCACAGAGCTTTCGCTCTGCTTCATCCTGCTTGAGGCAAGCTCACCTGGCTTCGGGTCTTATGCATGATATATGTTCGCGCTATTAACACTCGGTTTCCCTGCGACTCCGCTCTTTTAGCGAGCTTAGTCAAAACAACATGCATAAACTCGTTGGCTCATTCTTCAATAGGCACGCCGTTCCCCGACCGAGGTCGGGGTTCGACTCCTTGTAGACATACGGTTTCAGGTCTATTTCACCGCCCTAACCGGGCTGCTTTTCACCTTTCCCTCACGGTACTAGTTCACTATCGATCACAAAATGTATTTAGCCTTGGCGGTTAGTTCCGCCGGATTCCCCTCGGCCAGTCGTGTCCTAGGGTACTCAAGTAGAGCAACAAAAGAGTCAGAGCATTTTCGTTTACCGGACTATCACCGTCTATGGTATTGCTTTCCAGCAACTTCAACTAACGCTCTGGTTTTTGACTCCTCCCCCGACCGAAGTCGGGGCATCACTCACTTACAACCCCCACACACTTACTCTGGCGTCCGCTTGCGCGAAAGACAGAGTAAGTGTAGCAGGTTTGGGCTTCTTCCTTTTCGCTCGCCGCTACTTAGGAAATAACTATTGTTTTCTGTTCCACCTGGTACTGAGATGTTTCACTTCCCAGGGTATGCGCTCCAACTAGAGTCGGAGCAATCCGAAATAACTCGGATTGGGTTTCCCCATTCGGAAATCTCCGGATCAAAGGTTGCTCAGCACCTCCCCGAAGCATATCGTCGCAACGCCACGTCCTTCATCGCCATTTTGTGTCAAGGCATCCACCGTACGCCCTTAATTTCCTGTTAAGAAATTTAGAAACCACTAATTCTTTATAGTCTCCTTTCCGGAACCGCTTCCATACTCAAAGACTGTTCTATCTGCGCAAAGACCCAGGCGCCCTCGTAGACGCCATCTTTAGAAACGCGATAGCCTTTAGTTTTCAATATGCAAGCCGCCCTGAATCAAAAAACCGCCTTTCGGGCGGCCGATAGACCAAAAGAATTAGCCTAGGGTGACCGCCTTTTGAGTGTGCTTTTTGTAGTATTCATGCTGATTGGGTAAGTATAGTCCAAACGAAAAAAGATGTCAAATGTGGACATCTTTTTTCGTTTAATCCAACTGTAATTTACCTAGAACCTTCCTCGTGAACCTTGGAAAGAAACCGCGCAGCGGCTTCTTTTCCACCGAGTCCGAAGGCCAGGCCTCCGGCCAGGGCAAGCATCCCAACCAGACCAGTGAAGAGCACACCCATGTAGTCCCGGGCGATGCCAAGCTCACCGAACGCGATGATGAAAGCAAAGATCCAAATGGCATACTTTGCGATCGTGCCGAGCATGCTTGCGGAAGATACGCTCATTGCCCGGGTGCTCGCCGCAACCAATCTAGACACTGCATCTGCCACCACCGAAGCGATAATGAGGATAAACGCGGCCACAATCACGTGCGGGAGATAGCTGATAACATCTTCCACGAGGAACACCCGGATCGAAGTGAGACCCAAGAGGTCAAGCGACGGAAGAAGAAAAACGAGGACGATGAACCACTTTGCAACCTGGCCGATAAAGTAGCCGGCGTTTAGGTTCATGCCCGCTCTCCTCATAAGATCATCCGCCTTGACGGAAGAAAGCAGTTTGTCTACTTTAAGGGCGCCGAGCACTTGCTCGAATGCGCGAGCCACCAAGGAGCCCAACACCCAGCCGATGACGAAGAGAACTACGGCAAGGATGAGCTTCGGGGCGAACTGGACAAACCCGATCCAAAGGCCCTGGAGCGAGCTAGAAAATACATCGCCCCAAGTTACCCATATATTATTACCCATAATTTAAAATTAACTAATAAAAAAAACCTTTAAGTTTCGACCCTATAAAGTTCTCGGTATTATTATACCAATTTTTAAGCCTTTTTTGGAGCTTGTGTGGATAACTCCCGAGATAGCTCCCGGCTGCCCCAAAGCACCACATGGGGGAAGTCCAGGACGTCCCGAACGAGCTTATCATACATATTCAGGCGGTAAATGAACTCTTTCGTGTCGAAAACGGCATAGGAAAGCTCCGAACCGATCTCCGCCTCGAGCTTCTTTATCTTCTCGTCGATCTTTGCGCGCTTGAGCCTCTCCCCGACGAGGAGGAGGTCCACTCGCGAATCCTTGTTTTTTATGAATATCCCCGAGAGGATCAGGAGCTTCACCCGGCCGGTCTTCCGGAAATCTTCGCCGATTTCCTTGTGATCGATGGTGTCGGAATTAACCAAAAGCTCTTCCAGCTCGGCCGCGTAAGGAAAATTGGAGTTGAAAGACCAGTCGGTGCCTTTACGCCTAGCGAACCCTACCTTGTCGAGTGTTCGAAGCTCCCGGCGCACGGCATTGGTAGCAACCCGTGAGCGCTTCGCGATCTCGGCGACTTTGAAACCCTTGCCTTTATTAAGAAGAAACAGGCGGAGTATTTTTACCCTGCCGGCGCTTCCGAATATTTTACCAAGAATTTCCATTTTATTTGAGTTCCACCTTGCCTCCGGCCTCTTCTATTTTTTTCTTCAGGTCTTCCGCTTCGGCCTTTTTCATTCCGTCTTTCAATTTGGACGGCGCACCATCAACAAGGTCCTTGGCCTCTTTGAGGCCGACTCCCATTACTTCTTTCACCACCTTCATCACCGCGATCTTTCCTTCACCGGCAGATGCGAGCATCACCGTGAATGAATCTTTCTCTTCCTGCGCCTCGCCGGCTTGCCCGCCTCCGGCGGGGGCTGCGACTGCGGCCGCGCTCACTCCGAACTTCTCTTCGATCGCTTTCACGATGTCATTTAGTTCAAGCACCGTCGCCTTATCCAACCACTCCAACAATTTATCCTTGTCCATCCCGTTAGAGATAGGAAATCTTTAGATTTCCGTACCTTAAATTAATTTTTGTAATAATTTCAACCTAATAATTTATTCACTCTCTTCCCGTTAATAAACTTTTTTAATCTCTAACGGGATCCATTATTTTTTCTTCCCAACCTCCGAAAGTGCGACCGCGAACCTCTGTATCGGGGACTGGAGAAGCCAAGCTATCTTCGAGAGCAGCACTTCCCGCGAAGGAATAGTGGCGATCTCGTTCATTTTATCCGCTCCGACAAATTTACCGCCGAAAATTCCCCCCAGGATGGAAAGAGCGGTCTCTTTTCCTTTTCCGAAATTATAAATCTCCCGGGCCGGTGTCATTTCATCTGCCCCATATGCCATGGCGACTTCACCGGGAAGTTCCGGTACTTCGCCCTCCGCTTTGCCTTTGAGCGCCCGGGCGAGGAGTGTCTTTCTCGCTACTCTATAGCCCACGCTTTGCTCTTTAAGTCCGCGCCTTAACTTACTCTCTTCCGTTGCGTTCAATCCGTGAAAATTCAAAAAAACCACCGATTTCGAACCTCGAATTGCACCCTCGAGCTCCTTAACAATTTCTTCTTTTTTTTCTTTCTTTAACGGCATAAACTAAAAAATTGCGTGTAGCCGCAATTGAACTTCGACCACTCTAGAGGACTTACTTGTTCGCCTCTTTTCTATGCGGTAGGTAAAGTCTAGCACACTTCTCCGTTTACGCAAGTAGTGAAAGTAGAGGTACTGGTTTGCTCTCCCTGATCAAAGTAACTCACCAAAAATACCCCGAGGAGTCCGAGGATGATCATGCCGGTGAAAAGAATAAGCGTCTTGAGGAAATGCCTAGTGAGCATGGCTTGATTATAGCATGAGCAAAACAAAAAAACCCCCTTGTTTATTCGCCTTCAAAAAAGTATATTAAGATCATGAAAAGTGGTGCTAGGGTGATGTTGCTCTTTCTGGGCGACGTGGTCATACTTACAGCTGCCTTTTTTATCATGCTCGCGGCTGCCTTTCCTGGAAGAATTTCACAGGAGATAATAGGAAGCCACAAAACCCCGTTCATTTTCGTCTCCCTAATGTGGATTCTCGTCTTTTTCCTTTTCGGCTTATATGAGACAGAGTCAGTAAAGCCCACCATCCCGCATTTGAGAAGAATAAGCTATGCCGCTTTGGTATCCCTCTCGGGGAGCGCAGTACTTTTTTACGTGGTTCCCTCTTTTGGCATTACCCCAAAAACGAACCTCGTTATATTCGGTTTCTCTTTTACGCTCCTCTTTCTGGTCTGGCGAAGAATTTTCTACAGTATTTTTGTGGCTTATTTCAAAAAAGGAGTCTGCTTCGTGATAGATTCCGAAAAAGACGAGGTCTATGTGCGGGAACTCGAAGACTACATAAAAAATTACCCGCAATCTGGACTTTTTATCAGGGGTACATACTCCTCGCTCCAGGAACTTTTCGGAAAGGAGTCGGCGAGGAAAATTGACACATTGATTATCTCGAGGAGTGCCCTAAATGGGAAAAACTTAAAGCAGGCTTACGACAGAGCCGAGAATATTTTAGGTCTCTCCTACGCCTACGAAGATATTCTTGGCAAAGTGCCGATCGATTCCATTGATGAAACATGGTTTCTCCACAATATCCGAAGCGGAGGAAAGATTTTATACGAAAAGGCGACCAGGATTATCAACTCTCTGATTGCCCTTTTGACTTTAACTGTCACTTCGCCCTTGCTCTTACTGACCGCTCTTTGGATTAAGCTCCAGGACGGCGGACCGATTTTCTACAATCGGCTTCGAGTCGGGAAAGGCGGAAAAGGCTTCAATCTCTATAAATTCAGATCTATGGTCGTGGATGCGGATAAGCAGGGCTCCGAATGGACGGAAAAAAACGACCCCAGGATTACCAAAGTCGGGAAAATCATCCGACGGCTTCACCTTGATGAGGTGCCACAACTCTTGAACGTCCTCCGCGGGGAAATGGCGCTGGTGGGACCGCGTCCGGAAATTCCTTCCTTCGCAGAGCATCTGGAGCAGGAAATTCCCCATTACGGCCTGCGCCATATTATTGCCCCGGGATTCACCGGCTGGGCCCAGATCAAATACCGAAACGCTCGCGGCATTGCCGAATCGAAAGAGAAATTTGAGTACGATCTATACTACATAAAAAACAGAAATATTTTTATGGACTTTGGAATTATGCTCCGGACTATCGTTATCATATTTACGCACAACTAACCTTTATGATAGAGCGAGTAAAAAGTTTTTTATTCACCAATAACTCGATTCGCCAAACCCTAGTAAAAAACACCTTCTGGCTTTCTGTGAGCGAAGTAGGCAGTCGCCTTTTAAAATTTGCTCTGATTCTCTATGCCGCGCGTATCTTGGGTGTGTCGGACTGGGGAGTATTTTCTTACGCCTTGGGTATGGCGAGTTTATTTCTAGTGATTTCGGACCTCGGGTTAAATAACTTGATAACGCGGGAAATGGCTAAAAAATCGGAGGCAAGATTCCAATATTTATCGACGGCTTTTTTCATAAGAATAGCACTGCTTATCATCGCCATTGTTATTATTCTGGCTATTGTCCCTCAAATATCTGATATAACCACTGTAGGTATTCTTTTTATTGTTGCGCTAGGCGCGGCGATAGATTCTGTGCGGGACTTTTTAGTGTCTCTTCATCGAGCAATGGAACGGATGGAAAAAGAGACCTTCATAAAAATTAGTGCCAGCCTTTTAACCAGCATATTGGGAATTATGGTGCTCCTTAGGGCGCCATCTATTATAAATCTTGCGTATGCTTACTTAGCGGGAAGTATAATCGGCCTCTTAATTGCGCTATATACTCTAAGGCGGGAGATAAGTGATTTGACAACACATTTGTCCGTTGACCTCGTTCTGCCGATCCTCAAAATTACCTGGCCGCTTTTTATTTTCGGAATAATCGGCGTGATCATGACTTATACAGACATCGCCATGATTGGCTGGTGGAAAAATTCTCTAGACGTCGGGCTATATTCCGTGGCGCAGCGGCTGATACAGTTTCTCCTGGTCATCCCGAATTTGATCGCCATAGCCATGTTCCCTGTCTTTTCAAAACTACTGACAGAAAACCCGGCAGAGCTGCGACCGACCTTAGAGAAAACGCTTGCCTGGATGTTCCTCTTGGGCTTACCCCTTTTCGCCGGAGGAATCGTTTTGGGTAAAGAAATCATAGTAGTTATTTTTGGTGCCGCTTACGCTCCTGGAGGACCCGTTTTTCAAATTCTGCTCCTTACGATACTCCTCATGTTTCCGATGCTTATTATAAATAACTATATTTTCGTCCTTAATCAGCATAAGAAATTTGTGAGTTTAATGGTCGGAGGAGCATTATTTAACATCCTTTTAAATTTTATCTTGGTGAAGAAATTTGGAATACTTGGAGCAGCTACTGGTACCACTCTCTCAAATCTAGTCCTGGGGATACTGATGTGGCAAAAAGCGAGGAAGATAAGCTACTTTGAAATCCTTTCGCACATAAAAAAAATAATCCTGGCCACTCTGGTTATGGGAGGATTTTCCTTTGTTTTTAAAACTGCTGATCTGCATGTAATATTAAACATATTGTTCTCTGGCGCAGTTTTTTTCTACGTTCTGGTTCTCTTAAAAGAGCCGTTGCTTAGGGATACCCGGCCGGCCTTTTTAAAGAATCGCGAATAACTTTTCATATTGGTCTTTGGCACGACCTAGGTCATACTTATAACCCACTTGCTCGAACCATAGAGCTAAATTGGTTTTATACTTCTCTATTCTATCCGGCTCATCTAGGAGAGATTTAAGTACAGCGGCGAGAGCTTCTCTATCATCTACCGGAAACAAAATGCCATTGCTCCCCGGCTGAATTATTTCTCGAAAAGAACCGATAGCCGAAGCAACTACTAACTTCTTGGCCGCCAGTGCCTCAAGAACCACTAAACCAAAGCCCTCTTCAAGTGAAGGAAAAACTGCCACATCCACTTGCCGAAAAAATTCCCGTGCGTCCAAGACAGGCCCCCAAAATTCCACTTTATTGAGCGAGTTCGCTTCTCTATATACCTTCAAGTCTTTTTCGATGGGTCCCCCGCCAGCCACTATTACTTTCGGTTCGATTTTGTATTTCTCCTTCAAAATAGCCAGTGCTTCTAGAAAACATCTATGTCCTTTCACCGGCTCCAGTCTGCCAATAATGCCAAAAGTTATATTTTTCTTATCAAGAGGCTTCACCGCAGAAGCAAAATTTTCAAAATTGATAGCATCCGGTATAACGGTAATTTTCTCCACTGGTACTCGCCAGTAAGAAACCAAAAATCCTCGAACTGAATCCGAGACTGCAATGATACTGGTCGCTCTATGTAAAGCAAACAGGGACTTGAAATACTTTCTCAAGAAACCGAATTTTTGGATATCGTGCTGGACTAAAATCCTTTTTTTAACACCACTTAAATGTGCTGCCGACATACCCAAAATATCGGACTGATAAAGTGAGCTAATAACCGCATCGGGTTTGACTTTAAGAAGAAAAATTAATAACCTAATGAGAGTGACCGGAGCCGCCAAAAGCCAAAAAAGTTTCAACGGCAATCTTTTATTGGCAAAAATCACAGGGCTCGCATGAAAAATACTGACTGGCATCTTCTTAAATTCGGGCTCAAGCGGGCCACCGCCGAGGACAGTGGCTATATGCACCTCATTCGTCCGGCAAAATTCTGCAATAAGGCCAAGGAGAAATTTTTCAGTTCCCCCTATCCAGAAATTATTCATTATAAAAATTATTTTCTTTTTTCTCATTATGCAGAGTAAGTTAAAAAAAATCCTAGTGGTTTCATCCTACGCACCGCCAGCAATAGGCGGCCCGCAAATGCTTTACAATCTTTTCCGAGATTTTCCCGTTGATTCCTATTCCATTCTTACTAGCTACTATAATATTGATAACATTTCGGCGGCCAAAGGAACATGGCTAAATGGGGAATATGTATTTTATGATAACCCACAAAGAGACAAAGAAGCAAGGAAACAGGCGGCAAAAGAAAAAACTACGGAAAATAAGCGGAGTCAGAATGTTCAGAAACTAAAACTCCTCATGAAAAAAATATGGCTGATTAGGATTTTGGCCGGGTTCCCTGTTATTTTTTCGCAAATTTTCGCTATTACTAAAAATGGGAAAAATGTTGTTCAAAAGGCCAATAGTGAAATTTTGCTGGGTATTTCAGATTATGGACCGGCAATGATTGGGTCGTATTTTTTACATAAAATAACAAAACGTCCTTTATACCTTTTTATGTTTGATTTATATAGAGGAAATTTTCTTCCTTTTCCTGGCGGACTTCTGGCAACTATTTTTGAAAAAAGCATTCTCAAACACGCCACGACGATTATAGTCAACAACGAGGGAACTAAGAATTTTTTTCACAAAAAGTATGGGGACATTGTGAGTAAAAAGATAGTAATTATTTATAATTCTGTTTTCCCGCAGGATTACAAAAGCCTGGAGAAAATTGAGGCCGTCAAAGAAAAAAAACCACCATACGCCATACTCTTCACTGGTAGAGTTAATTGGCCACAAATTGGAGCAATAAAAAATCTTATCAGGGCTGTGAACGAAATAAAGGACATAGACGTAGTTTTTAAACTCTACTCACCCATGCCAAAAGAGTATTTGAACGATATGGGAATTTTTGAATCGGAAAAAGTGGAATTCTCTTTCGCCCCGCCACAGGAAATGCCTCGGGTGCAGAGCGAGGCGGATATATTATTTCTGCCCCTCTCCTGGCATACGAAGAGCCAGGCGATCATTGACACTGCCACTCCAGGGAAACTGACCGACTATTTGATAGCCGGCAAACCAATACTCATTCACGCGCCTGCATCAAGTTTCCTGGTGAAGTATGCCCGGGAAAATAACTTCGCGGCCATTGTGGACAAAGAAGACAAAGACGCCCTGAAGGCCGCGATAAGGCGGATATTGTTTGAAGGGGGATTCAGGCGAAAGTTAGTAGCGAATGCCAAGAAAACATTCATGCGAAACCATGACGCTAACAAAAATGTGAGTATTTTTAGGGCGCTTTTCTCTTCTGAAAAATCAAGTTAATGTAGTTTATCAGAGGCAAGGGCTCTATGTTTTCTAGATGTTCCCTGGAAATCTGCTCCAAGTCGCCAGCCTCATTTATCATGTAGGGCTCGTAGCCCATTCTCAAGAGCGCGTGCATTGCCCCAGTATACGGCTGAGCCATTTTTTCGCCTGGAAATATTTCCAGAGAAATTGTCGGACTGCCTCTTCGCAATATCTCCCGACTTCCTTGAATCACTCCGTCTTCCGCGCCCTCCACATCAATCTTAACAAAGGTGGGGAAAACATTATTCTTAAGAGAATATTGGTCAAGTGTAGTGGTGCGAACTGTGACCCTCGCTGTACCTGGAACAGATGTTACAATTGAGTTCTTCCAGGACTCTCCGCTGTAAAGCGCAAGCTCCGCGACACCATCCTGATCTGAAAGCGCGACATTGTTGATCTGTACATTTGAAAGTCCGGCACAGTTCACTTTCAAAAACTCGAAGATCGCAGGCGTGGGCTCGAAGGCATGGATAGAGCCCTTCCCTGGTTCTATAAAGTTGGAAGCCAGCAGCGTATAAAATCCGATGTTGGCGCCCGCATCGAAAAAGATGCCCTCCGGTTTAAGATTTTTTATCAGAAATTTCATCAGCCGTATTTCCGCGTGGTCTAGAAATAGACCATAAAGAAATAAATTGGCATGATCCGGTAATACACATTTAATAGGAGCACCCCAAAATGTTTTTACTTTTATCTCTCTATTTGGAAAAAATTTTTTGCTAAAAGTATATTTCAAGTAGCGGCTACGTAAAGTAAGTAACCGATCCAGCCTACCACTCCAAACGCTCCCCGATGGCCTTGCTTGGCGTTTTAAATACAAGTAAATTCTATCTATTTCAGTAAGAAATTTCTGTCTCATTATTCCCCCGATCTTTTATGCTTTATTATTTTTGCATATCCCAGCACCAAGCGAAGCACTTTGCTGGAAAAATTAGTGTCTTGGTAAGCCTTTGGGATATTGAATTTTTCGCCGCCCTCAAACTGCTTGACGGTAACATCAATTGCGTCGAGCACCCGGTCCAGGTCGAGGCCCGCCAAGATAAGCGTGCCTTCGTCGAACGCTTCCGGCCTCTCGGAACTGGTTCGCACTTGGATGGCGGGAAAGCCTAAAATCGAAGACTCTTCCTGGATCGTGCCGCTATCAGAGATAACACAATGCGCGTTTTTTTGCAGGGTCACATAATCAAATAAACCAAACGGTTTATGAAAGTTAATAAGCTTATCCACTTTGAATTTATACTCATCAAGTTTCTTCTTGGTGCGCGGATGAGTACTCACCATAAGCGGCAGCTTGTATTCCTCGGCGATTGAGTTAAGGATATCCACAAGTTTGGTAAGCGACTCCTTAGTGTCCACATTTTCCTCCCGGTGAATGCTCGCCACAAAATATTTTTTGGGCGAAAGTTTTAGTTCTTTTAAGACAATCGATTTTTCTATATCCTTCTCGTAATGCTTCAAAATTTCACGCTGAGGCGAGCCAGAAACAAAGATGGTGCCTGCTGGTATCCCTTCTTGGAGTAAGTTAGTCCTGGCTTGTTCTGAATAAGGCAAATTGATGTCGCTAATATGGTCAATAATTTTGCGATTGACTTCCTCCGGCACGTTTTCGTCAAAACACCGATTACCCGCTTCCATGTGAAAAATAGGGATTTTCATCCGCTTGGCGACGATGGCTAGAAGTCCGCTGTTGGTATCGCCCAGAATGAGAACCGCGTCGGGGTGCTCCTTGATTAAGACCTTTTCCCCTTTCTCGAGAATTTTGGCTATCTGCTCGCCTAGAGTTTCCGCTTTAACTTCCAGAAAATAATCCGGTTTCCTGATCTTCAGCTGGTCGAAAAAGACTTGATTCATTTCATAATCGAAACTCTGGCCGGTGTGGACCATGATGTGCTTCACAAATTGATCGAGTTTGGCAAAAAGCCGGGAGAGCTTGATGATCTCCGGCCTGGTGCCAAAAACCGTCATCACTTTTAGTTTTTTATTAGACTCTCTCGGCATAGGTATCCGGATCCTCTGGATTATAAACCTCGTCGACCCAGACAATCAACTTCATTTCTTTTTCACCCACGTTTTCCACATGATGAGTCCAATTTAGGGGCATTTCTGCCACTTCCGGGGCATCGCCGGAGACTAGATATTCTTTTTTCTCCCCGGAGTGCCGGTCACGCATTCTTATTTTCCCCCTTCCTTCAATTACGCAAAAATATTCTTTTTTCCGTGTATGATAATGATTACCGCGAATTGCCCCCGGAGTCGACGTCGCGTAAAAAACCTGACCGACATCGGGAACTTTGAAAATTTCTACGAGTTTTCCTCGGCTATCTTCATGAATTACGAGTTTCTGACTCATCGCTTTATGTGCTTAAGTTCCTCCCGAATTTCCGGCAGGGCTAGCACAAGTTCTTTCAGCTCTTTTTTTGAAAGACGTTTTGTATTTTCCGAAGTGTAACCCTCCTCGAGCAATCCGCCCGGTTTCTGCCCCGAGAAATAGTATTTTTTATAGTCCATGCCAGGAACTTCGGGCATAATTTTATAATATTCTCCGTAGTCTTCTGTTCGAACCGTTTCCTCCGAAGAAACCAGAGTTTCATGAATCTTCTCTCCGGGACGAATGCCGATTTCTTTGACTCCCCCCTTGTAATTAAATATCTCCACCAAAACTTCCGCCAGATCGCCCATAGTGGCGGCCGGAGCTTTCCTCACATATATTTCCCCTCCGCCTCCGTCCGAGAGAGCGTAAAGAACAAGATCAAGCGACTCGGAGAGCGACATCATGAAACGGGTCATGCCCGCATTGGTGACGGAAAGCGGTTTATTGTTCTTCATCAGTTCGACAAAGTAAGGAATAACCGAGCTACGGGTGTACATCACGTTGCCATAGCGCGTGCCGCAGAAAACCGTTTCACCTCTTTTCTCTCGGGAAGCGGCGATCATGATCTTTTCCATCAAGGACTTCGTCGCGCCCATGACGTTGATGGGGTGCACCGCCTTATCGGTCGAGAGTACCACTACTCTCTTCACCTTATGGAAGATCGCCGCATCAATGACGTTATGCGCTCCAAGGCAGTTTGTCTTTATGGCTTCGATCGGGAAAAACTCGCAATTGGGAACCTGCTTCATAGCCGCGGCGTAGAAAATGTAATCCACATCGTGCATCGCGTGCATCACACTATCCTTGTCGCGCACGTCGCCGATGATGAACCGCAGTCGTTCGTCGTTATAAAAGTTGCCCATATCGAACTGCTTTTTCTCGTCCCGGCTGAAAATTATAACCTTTCTAGGTTGCATGGTGAGAAGACGGGCAGTAGCTGCATTGCCAAAAGATCCGGTGCCACCAGTAATCAAAATAGTCTTATCCTTCATCACACCTTTAATACTAATCATTGGGTTCTTATCCTGCAACTTTAACACAGCCTACTGTCTTTAACAAATCAGATGCTCGACAGAAATAAATATGTCTTCGGCGCAGTGCGAACTGCAGCGTTAGTCTTCAGAGTTTCGTAAATCTCTTTTGATTTTACTAATAGAGGGTCAAGGTCAAGAGCTTCCTTGGCATATGACAACGCTTCGGGAACCCTTCTCTGATTGTAGAGATTAACAGCTAAAACCAAATAGGCATGCGGATATGCTTGAGATATCTTGAGTGCTTCTCGCAATATATCTTCTCCTTGTTTCAACTTATCCACGCCAAGCATGCCCGCGAAATTTATCGCATGGCCATAGTATAGCAAAAACTTGTACTTATCTTTATACTTGGGATAATAAGATTCATATAAATCAAGATACAACAGGGCTTCCTCTTTTGCCTGCTCTAATTCATTCTCATAAATATCATTAACGCGCGGGGCCAAGGCGGATATATATTCGTTCACATAATTTTGGATGGTCTGGTCAGGGCTAATGGACAAACTTTTTAGACTCTTTTCATTTTCTTTATAAATTTTAACTCTCTGAGCGAAGCTCCCCGACTTTTCCAGGGTGGCGAGCATTAAGCTTTGCCGAAGCGGGACATAGACAGCAAAATAAAGTAAAATTAAAAGTAAGGGAACTGCGGCAATTTTTATAATACTTTTAATTTTGGCGGGAATAGATATAGAAAGTGTATTTGCATCTTGCGATGAAAGATAAGCGAACAGTACAAATACTAAAAATAGCGAAGTAATGGTCTGAAAGGCGGTCTGCACTTGAATAAAATGAAAAATAAAAATATACGGGATGAGCAGAAAGTAAAATTTTTGCTGTTCGCGGTACATCCGCAATGACATCTGAACCACGAAAAAAAACAAGGCTATGGTAATTAAAAAACCAGTTACCCCGACACTGGAGAGTTCATCTAGTGTGAAATTGTGCGCCCTATCAAACCACGCTCCTCCCGCCTCCAGGTTTATTGTGCGAGCATCAAAGAAACGTTGGTAGACATAGTCAAAGTTTTCCGGCCCAGAGCCCAATATCGGATTTTGTTTAATAGCGTCCACAGCTTTATCCCATACGATCAAGCGCGAAGATATAGAATTTGGTGTCAATATGCTAGACATCTTTTCATCCTTCTTAAGAAGTGCGCTAAAGACAACTCCATATAACGCCAAAAGAAAAACAACACCCCCTAAGGCTAATCTTGTTTTTATTTTTGCTTGTTTAATTTTATGAATAATATACAACGCACCAGAAACTATCATCCCGAGCCACAACACTACAGTTGACGAACGAGCCATGCCGAGTAGTTTGGTAGGGTCTTCTAATATAGAACCTGCGCTTACATTACCAGAGAGTATATCGTTATTGAACAATTCCGGACTGAAGAAAATTGCTACTAAAATGAAGATGTACCCAAAGCGCCATTTTTTGTGTTTCTCTAAAGAGAGACCAATGAAGCTTATAAAAAAAACCAACACATAGTACATCCCACTTTTAGTATTATTGGTAAGCAGTGATCCCCCTGACGGAAGTAAGGAAGACAGATTGAACCCATCAGGCCCTAGGTAAGAAAACCCTAAAAGGACAATCGTGGAGACTGCAAGAGCACGAAAAAAATGCTTCCAGTTAACTTCTTGATAAACGGATGAAATTGCAATATAAAAAATAAAAAAATGTATCCAGGTTATAATACCGGTCATATGCGGATAGTACGACCAGAAAGATTGCCGGAAGTTCTCACCGAGTATGCCCGTTAAAAATAGCACTAATATATACGCGAATAAACCCAGGCACAGATAATTTTTCGGAATTGTAATACTGCCCCTGTCGGCAGAATACCAGATAAAGAGAAAGGCTATTATTTGGCTGGAAAAATAGAAAAAAATCGCCTTTGGAAATGAAGACTGATTAAAGAGCGCGGCACTGTAGAGTATTGGAAATATAAGCGGCACTAGTAAAGAAACGCCTATGATGCCCTTTGATACTTTACTTTGCATAATATTTTCTACATTTGATAATATCCTCTAGAGAGAAAGAAATCCGGAAGATATGTCTTGGCCCGTTCGAATCGAATAGCTGCCATTTTTTTATCTCCCACACCAGAAGCCAGTTGAATAGAGAGGCGATGGCTTTGTTTATTGTAGGGGTCGATGCCGAGAGCTTTTTCCAACATGGCATCCGCTTCGCTAATCTTTTTCTGTAAAATAAGCGTTTGCGCTAGTATCCAATATCCTTGAGGATTCGCCGGAGACGCGGTGACAGCTTCACGGGCGTAAACTTCCGCCTTGGCAAGTATGGCCTCGTTCTTTGAGCCCGATAGTAATAGCCCGGAGTTAAAAATACGCGCGATCGTGTTTTGGGTCATATACATGACCTCTCCGCTCCGATGTTTTTTCTGAAACTCGATGCTTGTCTCCAGCGTATGGCCTAATATCTGAAAATCTTGAGAGAGGGTTTCGCGTGCTTTTTCTTTTCCGGGACTAAAAATTTCACCTCGCTTCTTGCTATATTCAGTTTCCACGTACAGCGCCAGTCGCGCCAAATCCACCCCCTGTCTAATTACGCTAGGTTTATCGACAATTTGTGACCATAAAGTAGTACGTTCCAAAAGCGGTGTAGCCACTATTTTGCCGAAGAGGGATGCGCTGCGATAGAGGGGTAAGGTAATGAAAATGACTGAAGCCGATAAGCCCAGGGCCACAAGGCCAGCCGCGGCCATCTTATAGGCAGAGTGGTTAAAATTTCCCTTCTTGCTATCCGGGGGATTATTTTTCTCGGGCGGAAGCCCCGTCAGACCAAAAGAGAGCGCGTACAAGAGTCCGAGCATTAAATACGAAAAGATAGTATCGAAGACGAAAAGACCTTGAAAAAGATAGGCGTACATTCCGCCCAACAGAAACGCGGCGCTCCAGGCGCTGATTATCTTCTGCTTACCAATATAATAAATTCTCCCGGCAAGCGCACCGATAACCAGAAGGAACAAAAGAAGACCGCCATACCCGCCCGCGACGGTCATATCATAAAAGATGTTATGCGCCCTATCGGTCCACGGCTCGGAACTTTCTTCAATACGGAGCAAAACAGGATTGAAGTTCCGGTGAAACGGCACCCGGAAATTGTCCAACCCCCAGCCAAAAACCGGCCGCTCGGCAATCGCTTGCCGAGCGATATCCCAAAAAATTAGTCGGTTGCCTCCGGCTTGTTCTTTAAATATTGTCTGAAAAGCGGTTTCAGGTTTTTGGATGGAAATGAAAAAAAACAGATAGCCGACCAGGCTGGCCGCGATAATACTTAGGACTACAACTTTTAGCACTTTTTTCTGCGCGTAAACCAATCTCCCGGCGAGGGCTACAATCACACCTAAAACAATTCCGACAGCCGCGCCCCGCCCCGATCCCAATAAAATTTGCGGAGTGGCAAAAATAGATTTAACAGGAATAGTCAGGCCCCAAAAATCAAAATTCACGAATAGGGGCGATGCGAGAATTAGAATGGTCCCCGCAAGTGCCAATCTCCGCATCCCTTTGCCAAATAGGTCGCGAGAAAAAATCACCAAGAGGCCCAGAAACGCGGCAAACAGTAGGTAGGTTGCCGCCAAAGATGAGTTATCTAAAACGCCACCTCCTTGTGCTTGAGATAAAATTCTGCCCCCTATATTCAAACCTTCATTGCCAAGCCAAACAGTTAACGCAACAACGCCTGCCGACAATAATGTCGCGAACAAAATATTTTTTTTATAGCTGCCCCTCTGATCTTTTAACATTAAAAGAAAAACGGTAATAATCAAGAGCAACAAATGAAAAAGGAAGAACCAGCCGTCGCCTCTATCTAAGGTGGACCAAAGGGCAACCTCGGGTAGGGGCGCCAAGAGACTGCTCGCGCCAAGCCAACCCACCAAAAGAACGACGGGCAACATCGGCAGTAATTGTTTTCGGCTCGGACGATTCTCCGGATGAAAAATAAGATTAATCGCGATAAAGAAAAAAGCCAACGCAGAGAAGATATAGAAAAATGGGAGCTTGGATGAAACAAAGGGGAACATCCAATTCTTGAAAAATATCAGAGGAACCAAGAAAAATATTAAGTACGTCAGGAAACGCGCGAGTGCCGGAAAAAAGCCGATAATCTTTTCAATATTCTTATTCATCTGCTTGACATATTATATATAACGGAAAAACAAAAAACCACCCCGCAGGGTGGTTTTTTGAAATTCTCACAGATCGACCTGTGAAAATTTAGCTTAAATCTAACTAGGCATCGAAGTTCAGCGCGAGCTCAGGCGTCTTGAAGGAATCTGTCAGCTCGATTTGAGCGTCGAGAACCGACAGGTCTCCATCAATGTTCGTCAGAGCGTACTGGAGATCTTCAAGTGTAATCCTGAAGAGTCCATCTGCCCCAGCAGCTGTCACAAATGTAACAGTGAACTGAACTTCATCTCCCGCAAGTATCTGCCAGGTGTCGGCGGTTTCTGTAGAAGCATTGCCGCCGGTCCTTTCAATACTTGAAGATACATAAACATCCGTACCGCTCACAGTAACAAGAATGGCTGTAGTGCCAGTTTCATGTGGAGTATCTTCGTCAAGGAAGATAGCCGTAGCGTTGTCGTCCCATGCCTCCAAGTTGAACACGATCTTGAATGTTCCCTCGTCGTGGTCAAGAGTGTTGGCAATGTCACCAGCGTGGCTTACAACCGCGCTTGCTGACACGAATTCTAGGTCGAATCCACTGTCGCGCAATGTGCTTGCAATACCAGTCGGCTCACCAACTATATCAGCGTCAACAAGTTGGGTACCAGACTCATCCCTGACATCAACAAGTGCTGTGTCATCGGTCTGAGTCTCGAGGATTTGAGCTAGGATTGTGTCTCCATCATCGGCATCGGTATCAAGAGCAGCGAAGTTAGCAACAATTCTTCCTGTAACCGTGTCGCCTGCAAGAACGGTGTAATCAGCATCGGTAAAGGCGACTTCTTCGTCCGCCCCTACATCGGTGTCATCAGCATCCTCGTTGTATCCAGCTGTACCATATCTCTGTCCTTCAATTTCTAGGAATACCTCTGGAGCCGTGCCCCCGGCAATAATGTCATCTACGTTGGGTGCACCGGTGACAATCAGGTCAACGCCGAAATCTCGAATTTCAAGGTCGGAATCACCTTCTGCCTCCAAAGTGAACTCCAAGAGCACAATACCCTTTAATTCGTTCTCATCGGTCAGATGGGAGTTGATTAAGTGAGCTTTGTTGATCTTGTCTGCGGCTGTACCAGTTGTCAGACGCATGTCAAGTCTTGAGTCGGATGAGGTAGCGAAACTCTCGAATGAGAAGGTCTTCACCGCGGTTGCTGGGTCTTCGGAGGTTGAATCTCCCAACGCGTCGGTGTAGCGAACAGAACGGAAATCAACCGTCCAAGTGTCGCCTGCATCGTTCGTGTCAAGGTTGCCAACTCCGGAAACAGCAACTACAAGCTTGCCTTTATCATCTTCTCGGATGACTCCGCCAGCGAGAGTTATAGTGCTGGTGAAGGTGTTACCATCGTTAAACTTATTACCGTCTACTCGGCCAATTTCTTCTCCGTCAAGCCATACTGACACTTCATCAGCATAGTCTTCGAAGTCGGCGCCAGCAGTTCCTCGTGCAAAGACAAGACGTACTGCTGTAATCTCGAGATCGGAATTTTCCGCCTCGATTTCAAGCCCGGCTACCTCTACATCATTTGCATCCTCGCCAACTTCCTCGCTTGCGTAGGTTGACATTAGATCGTAGTTAGCTGAACCTGCTCCGCCGGTCAAAGGACCTGATGTTGAAGGTGTTGAACCACCTGAACATGAAGCTCCAGTTGTAGAGCTAAACAAGTATCCAGGCATACAACCTGGAACGGTTGAAGCTCCGCCAGAACACGAGAGTCCCGTTGTGGGGCTGTATCCAGAGCTTGAGCTGCAGCCAGCTGGATAAGAACCACCAGTAGCTACTCCAGCTAATGCCGCGCCGGTCATCGGGCCGACTACTCCGTCAGCGACAAGACCGCGGGATGACTGGAAAGCCATAACAGCTGCCTTTGTCATAGGACCAAAGTTGCCGTCAGCTACAAGACCACCGAGGGTGGTTTGCAGAGAGACAACCTGGGGTCCTGTTGATCCCACTTTCAGGGTCGTGGTGTGAACATAAGCAGCAGAAGCGGTGAGTGCTCCTCCAGCCGCAAGAACTGCAGTCACAACCAAAAGCCCTAGAAAGATTTTTGATTTGAATAAATTACTCATAATTTTTTTTAACTTTTAACTGCGCCATTAATTTAGTTTCGACAAACTATAGGGCGCGTTTTTCCTATCATCATTCTCTCGCTTAATTAATAATAAATTTTAATGTGCGAGAAAATAACGATGAGATACAAACTTACATCGTCCCTGCAAAATGCCGGACAATGATAGTTTCCATTATAATACGCCCCAAAAATACGGGCAATGTCATCTTTGTGGATAACTTTGGCCTTTATTTATAAGGGCTCCACTGGTAATGACGTAGGAGAGCCCAGAAAATTGCACGAAGACCTAAGATTTAAGAAAGTATTTGCTCCAACGCTTTGATCCTACACGATAAAGGACATTGTCCTTTATCATGGCCACAAGCTCCCTTTGCAGAGTCTTTTCACTTGTCTTGTTTTGTCCGTTAAGCGGATCCCTTAAGGCCATAGAGATGTCCTTTATACTTAAACCCCCATTTTTTAAGATGCCTTTGATCTTTTCCTTTCGTGTGTTCTTAAGGACAGGAGATTCGATTTTTTGCTTGTTCCTCTCTCTTTTATCGGACATCGAATCTAGTGCCCGCAGGAGAGTGCCCGCCCTCTGTACTCCCACTCGTTGGACACCAGATGGAGCTCCCAACTCTTTCGGTGAAAAAAGTTCTGCTATGTCCAGCGGCGACTCCGCGCTTTCCAACACTGCTTTTGTCAGACCCAAAAATTCTGTTCGAAGAATGTTTGCATTCATTTCAGAAATCATACCTACCGCAGAGCCTATGTCGAGATGAGAAAGGACCTCTGATATTTTGGATTCGGTTCTGGATGGAGCAGAATGCATGTCCGATATGATCTCGGTGCCGAGTGTCCTTAAGCGCAAGCGTAGGGGCTCGGCCTTTTCCATCATGTCCGTTACCATATAGAGCGCCGTTATTAGCTTATTTGTCTTTGAGAAGGTGATGATAAAGCTCGTGTCCTTGAGAGCAACGTCCGTGAGCGTCTGGCTGTCCTTGAGATTTTTTTCCTCGTCCATAACGCTGTCCATTATTATACAAGTCCTAATGGAATGCAAGCCATTTGGGGATGTGATAAAATTAGAACGAATGGCAAAGAAATCGAAAGAAAGAACCCTCGCACCATCTAGTTTGAAAACCGAAACCAAGCACGCTATCCTCGCGGTTATTTTTTTTGTTTTGGCGCTTTTTCTTCTGATGTCGCGTTTCTCTGGCGGAGGGGTTGCCGGAGAGTTTTTTTATGAAAAGCTCCATTTTCTTCTCGGGGTAGGGTACATACTCCTCCCGATCTTACTCATTCTCCTCGGTATCTCCTATTGGAAATCAAAAGCGCCGAACATCGGCTGGACCAGAGCCATAAGCTCCGCCGCATTTCTACTTTCCTCCCTAGGCATTATCGACATCCTTTCTTCTTCCGGACGTGCCGGGGGGCTCCTTGGAGAAATTCTTTCCACCCCTTTCGTGTCCCTCTTTGATGTTTACGCGAGTGTAATCTTTCTCGCAGCACTTCTCCTTATCTCGATCCTCGTCATCTTTGATGCAAAATTCAATTTCGAATATCTAAGGAAACTTAAGGAGCGGTTCGCGAAGAAAAATGAGGAGAGAAAGGAAACAGCGAAGGAGGAAGAAGAAAAAGAGACGGAATATGGTGGACCTAAGCCGGAGCCGGCGCCTGTACCAGTTGTCAATCCTCTGTCGGCAGCCGCGCAGGAAAAAGTTGAGGAAGAGATGCCGATCCGGAGACGTAAAAGCGGGGCCGGAGCCTATGTTCCCCCACCGCTTTCACTTCTTGAGGAGGATCAGGGCAAGCCCGCAACCGGAGACATCAAAGCGAACGCGAACATCATCAAGCGCACGCTTCAGAACTTTGGCATCGAGGTTGAGATGGACGAGATCACCATCGGCCCGACTGTGACACGCTACGCCCTGAAACCCGCCGAGGGGATGAAGCTTTCCCGCATCGTTGGGCTCCAGAACGACCTCGCCCTCGCCCTCGCCGCTCACCCCATCCGCATCGAAGCCCCGATCCCAGGAAAATCGCTGGTCGGGATCGAGATACCAAATCGCTCGAAATCGATCGTTGGGCTTGCGACCATGCTCCGCGACGAGAAATTCCAGAATTCTCCTAGACCTTTGACCATCGCGCTCGGGCGCGAGATCTCTGGACGGGCGATCTTTGGCAACCTAGGCAAGATGCCGCACCTCCTCGTCGCTGGGGCAACCGGCGCCGGCAAATCCGTAGCGATCCACGCAATGATAACCAGCCTCCTTTACCGAAACTCGCCGGATGATCTGAAGCTCATCATGATCGATCCGAAACGGGTTGAGCTCACACTTTATAACAATATTCCGCACCTTCTGACCCCCGTTATCACCGACGCCAAGCGGGCGATACTTGCGCTCAAATGGGCAGCCAAGGAAATGGACCGCCGCTACGATATTCTCGAATCGGAATCAGTGCGGGACATCGAGTCCTATCACCGAAACGTAAAAACCGACGATAACTTGCCCTACATCGCTATAATTATAGACGAACTTGCCGATATCATGAGCTCTTACCCAAGAGAACTCGAAGCTGCGATCGTGCGCCTAGCACAGATGTCTCGCGCGGTCGGGATACACCTCCTTCTCTCAACCCAGCGACCGGAAGTCAATGTCATCACCGGGCTCATCAAGGCGAATATCCCGGCGCGGATCGCTCTTAAGGTTTCTTCACAGGTAGACTCGCGCACAATTCTTGACACGGGCGGAGCTGAAAAGCTCCTAGGGGCGGGCGACATGCTCTATTCCTCCGGCGAGGCCCCGCCGGAGCGCCTCCAGAGCGCTTTCATTTCAGAAGCAGAGGTGAAGAAAGTGGCAAAATATCTCGCTGACGCCTATAAAGACGAGGTCATGGAAGAAATCGCGCTTGCGGAAGGATCGATCTCGGCCGACCGAAGCATCTTCGAGAGTGCTATCGATTCTTCGGAAGATGACGATGAAATGTACGAGGAGGCGCGAGCCTGCGTCATCGAAGCCGGCAAGGCCTCCACCTCATATCTTCAGCGAAAATTGAAACTGGGTTACGCTCGGGCGGCCCGGCTCATGGATATGCTTGAGGAGCGCGGGGTTATCGGCCCCGGCGACGGAGCGAAGCCAAGGGAGGTGCTCGAGAAAGCAAATCCAGCTGGAGCTGAACCTCCCACCCAATAAAAGATGACCAGGGATGCAAAAAAAATTCTGAAGTATGCGGCTCTCTCTGTTTTTTCTCTCGTCATTGTGATCTATGCCTACTTCCGATCAACCGAATTGATTTGGGGAGTAAAAGTAAAAAACGTGGTTTTGCAGAGAGAAGAAAGTATGTTAAAAATAAGTGGGAACGCCAAGAACGCAGTGCACCTTGCCCTTAATGGACGGGAAATATCGATCGACCAGGCTGGGAACTGGAACGAGGCCTTGGCGCTTCTCCCGGGATACAACCTGCTCGATATAAACGCGAAAGATAAATTCGGGCATGAGAGCCAAAAAAGTTATCAACTAATCAATTAAAATGGCGAAAAAAGTGAAAAGTGAAGACTCAAAAAGTCCTATCCTCGAAGATACACTGAAGGCGATCCGGACAAAATTCGGCGAAGGAGCGATAATGAAGATGGGAGACGCTCCGAAAGTGGGCATTAACACTATTCCTACCGGCTCCCTGGGCCTTGATATGGCACTTGGGGTAGGAGGAATACCCCGGGGAAGGATCATTGAAATTTTTGGGCCGGAGTCTTCAGGAAAAACTACCCTCGCACTTCACATCGTCGGCGAGGCGCAGAGGCTCGGAGGTGTTTGTGCCTATATCGATGCCGAGCATGCGATGGACCCGGAATATTCTAAAAAACTTGGTGTAAGCATAAACGATTTATTGATTTCTCAGCCCGATACGGGTGAGCAGGCGCTCGATATTGTCGAGAGTTTGGTGCGCACGGGAAAAATCGACGTAGTGGTGATAGATAGCGTAGCGGCGCTTACGCCCAAGGACGAGATCGAGGGTGATATGGGAGCATATCATGTAGGAAAACAGGCACGCCTGATGTCGCAAGCACTCCGGAAACTGACCGCGATTGTAGCAAGATCAAAAACGGCGGTAATCTTCATCAATCAGATTCGCATGCAGATCGGCGTGATGTTCGGAAACCCTGAAACCACTCCAGGCGGCAAAGCTCTTAAATTCTATTCATCTGTGCGCTTAGATATAAGAAAAATTGCCCAGATCAAAAAGGGGGATGAGGTCGTGGGCTCCCGGACTCGAGTGAAAGTGGTGAAGAATAAAGTTGCCGCCCCTTTCAAGCAGACAGAGTTTGACATAATTTACAACGAGGGAATTTCCAAAGAGGGTGAGATCATCGCGCTCGGGGAAAAATTCAAGATCCTCGAGAAATCGGGAAACTCCTACGCATACGTTCCGGAGGGCGCAGAAGAAGTGAAGCTCGGGCGCGGTTATGACGCGACTCGGACGTTTCTCAAAGAAAATTCGAAGATCGCGGAAAGAATTCTCAAGGATATCCGCAAAAAATTTGCAGAGCAAGTATAAATCTGCTAATCTCTAGCATGCTTGAATATAATGAAATTCGCGAAAAGCGGATAATTATTTATGCTGGTGAGCCAGCGGAAGTGATCGAATCACACGTGGCGCGTACCCAGCAGAGAAAACCGCAGAATCAGGTGAAACTGAAGAGTTTGATCAGCGGAAAAACCATCGCCGCAACCTTCCATGTCTCGGACACCGCAGAAGAAGCGGAAATCGGGAAGCGTGAAATAAAATTTCTTTACCACAACAAGGGGGAATATTGGTTCTCCGATCCTAATAATCCGCGAGACAGATTTATACTCGACGCCGCACTCTTGGGGGATGCAGTAAAGTTCTTGAAACCGAACGAGAACGTGACTGCGCTCGTTTGGGAACATGAGGATGAAAAAAGAATCATCAAGCTCGCCTTGCCGATAAAGATGGAATTCAAAGTCAAAGATGCTCCGCCGGCGGTCCGCGGGGACACTTCAAAAGGCGGAAATAAATTCATCACCCTTGAAAACGGGGTCACTATCTCTGCGCCTCTTTTCATAAGCGAGGGCGATACGATCCGGGTGAATACTGAAACCGGAGAATACGTCGAGCGGGTCTAGGAGGTTATTTCGCCATGTAGGGCAGAAGTCCAAGGAAACGAGCGCGTTTGATCGCTTGCGCGAGCGCACGCTGGTTTTTCGCGGTAATGCCGCTTCGCTTACGAGAAACAATTTTTCCGTTCGGATTGATGAACCTCAAAAGAATCTCGGTATCCTTATAGTCGATATGCTTGATATTATTGGCTGAAAAAAAGTCTTGGCGCATGGATTTCTAAAATGGAATATCTTCGGGGTTAATTTCGTCTTCTGGATATTCGATGGTGTCTACTTCTTCTGCCGCCGCTGATTTAGCCGGAGCGGGCGCTCCTCCGCCACTCCCGCTTCCCCTTGGACCAAATTGTGTCCGCTCGGCGATAATCTCGGTGCGGTATTTCTTCTCACCACTATTCTTGTCTTCCCAGCTTCTGGTCTGAATTCTTCCTTCAACTAGGATCGAGCTCCCCTTTTTCATGTACTGCGCCACTGTTTCCGCCCCTCGGCCGAAGACCACAACATTATGATACTCCACCTGCTCTTGCCTCGCTCCCGCCTTATCCTTCCATACCCTATTGGTCGCGACCGAAAAAGAGCAGACCTTTCCGCCGGAGGGAAGAGCCCGGAGTTCCGGGTCGCGCGTAAGATTTCCTATGATGATTGCTTTGTTTAGGTTCATATTTTTATTCGGCACTAACCATCGCTTCTATTTCTTTATCTATCTCTTCCTTATTGATCGGAGCGGCCGGCTTGGCTTCCTCTTTCCTTCGGGTAACAAGCGGCTTTCGGTAAGGAATGTCCCGCATGAACCTTCGGCCGGAAGTAGCGCTCTCTCGAGTAGTCTTCACTACCAAAAAGCGGATAACCTCCGTAGTATCTGTGAATTTTTGCTTCACTTCCGAAATTTTATCCGTGGGAAGCGCGAATTTCACCCAGCCGAAATAGGCGGAATTGAATTTCCTGCGAGTGTTGCCGAGTATTTTTTCCATATTGTAAGCGAGCGGGATTTTCTTCGGAAGCTCGTCGGAGATGACCTCCGCCCCCGCCCCCGAAACTGCGTCCTTGAGGCCCGCATACACCCTCGCCACCTCCTCATCCGTCAGATCCGGAGCGGCAAGGTATCCGACTTCGTAGACGGTCGGAGCTGATTCAACTTTCGCTTCTTCTTCTGCCATGTCCTATGATACTAGCAAAAACCCTATAATTTGTAAACTCTGCGGGCATTTTCGAGCAACTTCTCAGCAACTTCTGGCTCCGGCAAATTCTTAATTTCCGCAATCCTCTTTACTACTTCACGCACATAGATGGGTTCATTGCGGCGACCGCGGTAGGGCACAGGAGTGACATATGGGGCGTCAGTTTCAGATAAAATCATATCGAGCGGGAAGGAACGAATAAGATCGTCGTAGTCACGGGTGAAAGTAATAACTCCGGTAAAAGAAATGGTAAATCCGAAGTCGAGAAATGCTTTGGCCTCTTCGATGCTCCCGGCAAAAAAATGCACATCGCCCTTAATTTTTGCATGTTTTTTGAGAATCTCAAGCGCATCTGCGTATGCGGCTCGGACGTGAAGCATGAGAGGCTTCCCTACTTCATTGGCAAGCTCTATCTGCTCGATGAACATCTTTTTTTGCTTCTCAATTGAATCGGGATCGAGGCGGTAATAGTCTAGCCCGCACTCCCCCACTCCCACGACCTTCGGATTCTTGAGCAGTTCTCTGTAAGCAGCCTTGTCGAAAGATTCACCTCGGGAAGTGAACTCTGTTCCTCCCTCACCAAACTCATGCTTGTCGTGAAATGAAGCGCTGGTATGGATCGGGTGCAATCCCACAATCGCGTAAACCCCCTCCTCATATTTCTCGGCCATTTCTACCGCCTTTCTTGAAGTATCTATCTGCGTGCCAACATTTATGACCCAAGTATCATTGTCGAGCGCTCGCTTAATGACCTCATCTCGATCTTCATCAAAAGCCGAGAAATTCACATGTGAATGAACATCAATGTATTTAGGCATTAGTCTTTGCGAGGGAATAAGGGTTTCTCCGGTTTTTTGTTTTCTCTGATTAATTTTTTTATTTTCTCGCTAGTGTCTGGCAAGAGCGGATTTAGCATTCTGGCAATTACATATAACTCCTGAGTTATCTCAGTAATTATCTCCTTACCTTTTTTCTCATCCTTTTTGACAACTTTGAATGGTTCGGTCTTTTGAATTTTCTGATCAAGGTTATGGATTTTTTCCCAGACATAATCGGCGGCTTTCTTTACATCAAAAGTTTCTAAAAGCTCAAAATATTCTTTCAGTTCAGATTTCTCCGGGATCTCCGGGGTCTTTTCTAAATATTTTTCCGAAAGCGTCAAAATTCTCGAAACTAAATTGCCCAGGCCGTTCGCGAGGTTCGCGTTGTAGGCCTCTTTTATGCCCTCCGGTGTTACGTCCGTATCTTCAAACGAATTCACGTGCCGGAGCAGGAAGTAACGCACAGCATCCTTTCCATACTCGTTCACCAGGTCAATGGGATTTATAACGTTGCCGAGCGACTTGGACATTTTTCCCCCGCCGGAGGTTATAAATCCATGGTAAACCACCTTATCGGTGTTTTTTACGCCAGCAGACATAAGCATCGCCTGCCACATCAGAGACTGAAAACGAACTTGATCCTTACCGGCTGTTTGAACAACCTCCCCGTCTACCCAAAATTTTTTAAAATTCCCTGATTCATTCGGCCATCCCAAAGTAGAAATATAGTTAGTGAGCGCATCGAACCACACATACATTACCTGCGAATCATCGCCCGGAACCGGCACACCCCAGGAGAGCCTTTCTTTCTCTCTTGAGATGCTAAAGTCTTCCAAGCCGCCCTCGACGAATTTTACCGCTTCACCCCGCCGCCACTCGGGTAAAATTACACCGGGGTGAGAGAGGTAATCAAACAGTTTATCTTGATACTTTGAAAAACGGAAAAAATAATTTTCTTCCTCAAGAACTTTGATCTCAAGATTCAGATGCAGAAGGCATCTTCCCTTCTCATCTAAGTCGGTATCTCTTTTGAAAGATTCACAGCCGACACAATACTTTCCCTTATATTTTTTTTTATAGATATCACCCGCTTTATCGCACCTTCTCCAAATTTCCTCGGCAGCTTTCTTATGAAGAGGGTCGGTGGTCCGTATAAAATTATCAACCGATATATTCAATACTTTCAAAAGTTCCTTGAAACGTAGAGAATACTTATCCGCATAAATTTTAGTATCTTTCTCGCCTGCACTCTGTGCTGACTCAAAAACTTTCTGCCCATGCTCATCCGTGCCGGTCGAGAAAAAAACATCTCTTCCTATTAATCTCTGATAGCGAGCGACGGCATCACTTTGCACAAACTCAAGCGCGTGACCCATGTGCGGATCCGCGTTTACATAAGGAAGTGTGGCCGTTAGATAGAAACTTTTTTTCATTGTCTCATCCGACTTTGAGCTTTCTTCTTCTCTAGATCGCTGATGAGCTCCATTACGAACACGGCGATGGGAATCGCAAGTATCATCCCCCAGACACCGCCCAGTTCATAACCGATAAGGATGGCAAGGATGATGACAAGGGGCGAGAGGCCCACGATCGACTTGATCAGGAGTGGTGCGAAGAGGAATACTTCGAACTGGTGGATGATGAGATACGCACCGGCTACTAGAAATGCGCTGGTGAGCCCTCCCGAGAGATAGGAAACCGAAGCCGCCGGGATGAGCGCGATTAGTGTTCCGTACGGGAAAAGCCCCATAAATCCTGCAAGAATTGCCAGGAGGAGCGCGTATTTGATCCCGAGGAGCGAGAGCACGAGGTAAACTAGCACCGCATCAAGGAGGCCCATCACCAGTTGTCCTTTTACCCAAAGGGCGATCTTGCGCCGAGAGCGTTGCCATAGGTCAACCGCATATGCCTCATAATCGGTGGGCAGGATGATCTGGAGGAACTTTTCTATCCCCCGCTCCTGCACGGAGAGATAGAAGGAAATTATCGTGATTACGACCAAATTGAAAATGCTTCCGAAGGCTCCGGCGAGCGTCTGGAAAAATCCACCGGATAGATTGGAAACGAAAGCTTTGGAAGTAGTAATGAGGGTTGTCAGAGAAAGGCTGTGCGAGAGATTCGCGACGATGTCTTTGGCTCCGGAGAAAGCGTCATTTTTGAAGTAATTGATAAGTGCCGAATCAGGAATATAGGCGGAAAGAAAAACAGAGAGATTGTAAACTTCGGTTATGAGAAGCGGTGCGAAAAGATAAAACATTCCGGCGAGGGTTAGGATCGCTACCACGTAGCAAACGATAACCGCCGGAACCCGCCCGAACCGAATCTTCCGGAAGTGCGGGATCGCGGACTCCATGAAAGATGCGATAACGATGGCAGTAAGAATAATGAGGATAAAATCTCGAAGTATCCAGATGAGGTAAACACCTAAGATTATGAGCACGGCGCGGATCATCGTACCGGTCGAAATAGAGAGAGAGGGGTAGTCTTTGGGAGGCATGCCAGGATTATATCACAAAGATTTTTTTTAAGTCATTGTCCTTTTTGATCGGGCCGACCAGCGCAAGATTGAGCTTCCGGTTCTTGAAAATTTCTTGGGATACGACGCGCAGATCCTCGCGGGTAACTGCGCGGATTTCCGCCGACCGCTCGTCGATCGTCTGGAGCTTTTTCTGAAGAAGCTCGGAGAGTCCGTAAAAGGAAGCGATGCTGTCGCTTGACTCAAGAGAAAGTTTCATCGTGCCGATGAGATATTCCTTCACTTTTTCAAGCTCCTCGGGCGATATGAGTTCGGCAGCCATCCTTTTGCATTCCTCGAGTATCACTCCTATCACTTCGAGCAATCTTTGATTGGTGACGCCCGCCGAAACCTGGAAAACTCCGTGGTCGGTATAAGGATCGTTGTGCGCGCGCACATAATAACCCACCCCCATTTCCTCGCGGAGCTTCTGGAAAAGGCGCGAACTCATGCCGCCGCCGAGCACTCCGGCGAGCACCGCGAGCGAAGGGCTCCTCTGGCTCGATAGCTTATGCGAGCGCGCCGCCAATACGAAATGAGTCTGATCGGTTTTCTTATATTCAGAGAGGATGCCGGGACGGGTTTGCCTCTCGGCCACTTTCCGTTTATCTACCTTCTGCCCCCTGGGAACCTCTCCGAAAACTTTTTTTATTTCATCGAGAACTTCCTTTTCGCTCACCTGCCCCGCCGCCACGATCACCGTCGCTTCCGGGAGATAGTGCATCCCCTTATAAGCGAGGAAGTCGAGCCGTTTCATCTTTCGGATATTTTCTTTTTCTCCGGCGATGTTCCAGCCCGCCGGCTGGTCTCCGTAGAGAAGTTTCATCGCGAGGTCTTGTACATGGCGGTTCGGCAGGTCCTGATACATATTTATCTCCTCGATGATGACTCCTTTTTCTTTTTCCATCTCTTTCTCCGGGAAAGTGGAGTTAAGATAGATATCGGTGACCACGTCGAAGATCTGGCGAAAATGCCGCGCCTCGGCCTTGGCATAGTAGCCGGTGTATTCCTGCGCGGTAAAGGCGTTGTATTCGCTACCGAGGGCATCGAGCTCTTTAGATATATCAATTGCCTTTGGGCGCTTTATAGTACCCTTGAAACACATGTGCTCGAGGAAATGGGAAATGCCATTCACTCTTTTTTCTTCATACTTCGAGCCAGCCTCCACTAGGACCAAAACCGTCACCGTCGGATTATCTTTCATCGGGACGGTAATCACCCGCAAGCCGTTTCTCAAAACTTTCTTCGAAAGTTTCATTCAATTTTCTCTCCGAGATATTGTATGAGTCCAGAAACCTTTATTCTCTTTTGCTTCCCGCTGTCACGATCGCGGACGGTAACGGTGCCATCTGTAAGCGTGTCGAAATCTACGGTCACGCAGTAAGGTGTGCCGATCTCGTCCTGGCGGCGATAGCGCTTGCCGATGTTGCCGTTGTCGTCAAATTCAACTCTGCCATATTCGCGTTTCAATTCACTAAAGATTTTCTCGGCATATTTTACCAATTCGGGTTTATTCTTAAGAAGCGGAGAAACACAGGCGATAACTGGTGCAATCTGCGGTTTAAGTTTCAAATACACGCGGACCTCCTTATTCTTTACATCTTCGCTGTAAGCGGACAAAAGTAAGGCAAGCACGACTCGATCAACTCCCAAGGACGGTTCAATCACATGCGGGACAATCTTTTCTTTAGTCTCCTCGTCCAAATATTCGAGCCGATGATTTTTGAGATCAAAATCAGTTCGGTAAGCAAGCCCGAAAAGTTCTTTGCGGCCGAAAGGATAATCGAATTCAAAGTCGATCGTTCGCTTTGAGTAATGAGCCCTGTCTTTTTCCGGAACTTCCAGTTCCTGTACTTTTTTCTGGTCTATCCCGACTTCCTTTATCCAGCCGAGCATTTCACCGCGCCAGTACTCAAAATACTTCTCCCATTCCTTTCCGCGAACAAAATATTCTATCTCCATCTGCTCGAACTCGCGCTGGCGGAAAATAAAATCCCGCGGGGCAATTTCGTTCCGAAAAGCTTTCCCGATCTGCGCCACGCCGAACGGCAGTTTTGGATGAAAGCTGTCGACGACATTTTTGAAGTTAACAAATATCCCCTGCGCGGTTTCGGGGCGCAGATAGGCAGGCGTCGCCTCCTCACCGGCGCCGACGGAAGTCTTGAACATCACGTTGAATTGTTTCCCGTCCTCCAGCGGATCGGAAAATCCCGCGACATGGCCGGAAAATTCCCAAACTTTCGGATTCAAAATGAGAGCAGAATCAAGCCCGAACATATCGCGCCGGGCATCGACAAACTTATTCCACCAAGACTTTTTTAAATTATTCTTAAGCGCTACTCCATAGTGCCCCCAATCGTAAAATCCGGCCAGGCCGCCGTAAATTTCCGAGCTTGGAAAGACAAAACCTCGTCTTTTGCAAAGACTTACAATTTTCTCCATTAGGTTGTCGCTCTCTTTTTTCATCATTCCGACACAATATCCCCACCGGGAGGAAAAGACGAATCGCCCACAAGTCGGGTGGTAAGCGTTCCTTTCTGCAATCGTACATCCACATTAGCAAAATCGTCGTGGCCGGTCAAAACCGATTCATTTACGATTGTCGGTGCGGTGCCAACCTGCGAAAGCGAAGGAGTAAAGCCAACCTGAAAAGAAATGGAGACGGCTCCCGCGCTAATGCCGGCACCCTTTGGAATATTTCCGACATTCCAAACAACCTCGCGGGTCTGGGTGTTATAGGTAAGGTCAGAGTCCTTCGGAGAAATCGGCCCGAGAAACTTGACCCAAGACGGCAGACTCGAGCGAAGCTGCGCTTTGGAGATATTGTTGGAAGTATTCGAAAGTGACCAGGTGATAGTGTAGGTGGTCTCCCGCTCGACCTTCGGGGGAACCGAGCCTCGATTGGTAAATGGCCCGGAGAGGAAGAGCGCTTTTGCCGCAAAACCGACGTCCGAACTTATCCTTACCGTTTTTGATTCCTTGTTGCTCACTTCTTTTGCATCATATGTCTCAAGCGGCTGCCGGCCGGAGATCGAAACTTCGATATCTATCGAAGGCTGTGAAAGCACTCCCTTGGAAGCTCCGAAGAGAGACACGGAAGAGAGAGAAAAGGGTACCGAGCCCACGGCACCAGGGCCGACTTCAGCAAAATCCCTTTCGCTATTCTTATCCCAAGTTATCGTATCGTCGAGCGAATTATAAAAACCTTTAGGGCTATAGATAGTTTTCCGGTCGAGGGCATTACCGGAGAGTTTGGCACGGATCACAAGGTCGTTCACTTTCGTCTCGAGATTGTTCGCCCATCGGATCTCTCCTTCGATCGGAGTGCGTGAGCTCGATGCATACTCACCGCTATAGACGCCGTTGATGTAAAGCCGCGCTTCGATTAGGGCTTTTTTGATCGCAACACGGTGGCTTATTGTATTGAAGATGGTCTCGATTACCCCGCGGGTTCGCGCAGATTCGAGGCCGCCGGATACCCGAAAGGTTTTCTCTTCTCCGTCGAAGACATCGAGCATTTTTCCTGAAATGGTTACCGAGCTATCCGCTCCTGGTGAAAGATCGCCAATCGCCCAAACATTGTTTCCAAAAGAGGGAGCTGGCGTTGCCGAAGAAAACTGGAAGCCAGTTGGGTAATCGACCCGGAGAAGGAGACCGATTACGGGCTTAGAGGCGTTGTCAATAGCTTTTACTGTAAGCGAAAAATTTTGGTTCGGGCTGGCTTCCTCAGGGGCGCTTACCACCAGGTCGACTGGTGTGGAATTGATCGTTACGTCGTAGATCCTTTCTTTTTTGAAGAAAGAATTCGAGTTCTCCACCCGGTACTCGATGGAAATTCTTATGCTTCGGACGCTGCCCTGCTCGCCGAAGAGAACAGGTTTTACATTCGCGCTCCGGGAAGCACCGGCGGGGATGTCGCCGAGGGTTTCTCGGATCCGTTCTGTTTCGCCGGAAAGATCGGCGCTTTTCGGATATTCAACTATAAGGTCGACAAGCTCAAGGTCCACGCTATTGCGGTTCGCCACATCGATGGTAAGTGGCAGCTCCTCACCGCCGGCGGAAAAAGTGTTCCCCAGCACCGAGATATCGATGTTTTTCGCGGAGACGGTGTTTTTATCGGAAAAAAAAGAGTACCCTCCGTAGATGAGAGCTAGAATGAAAAACGCCAGAGAAAAGAAAAAAAATTTCTTGAAAAATTTCGACTTCTTAAAAGACTGGCCTGGTTCCGGCGCTGGAGTGCCCCTCTCCCATGATTCGGGCACATCGAGATGCCGCGCGGGGGTAAAGCTGTCGCGGTGCTCGACTTTAGTGGGAAAATCTTTGCTCCAGAGTTTGCTTTTTAGTTCTTCGAGGCGGTTAAGTTTCTCTTTATCGTCGGGCGGCATTTAAAGATTATATCATAAGTGCGTTTCCTTGAGCGTCTGGTTGATGAGCGCGAGTATCTCCCCTCTTCGCTCTGTCACGCCAGATACGAGCTCATTTATTTTACTCTCACCGATATATCCAAGGTGATGCAAAACTTTAAGGACAATTATTATTTCCGAATTCTGCATTTCCCCCCCACTCCCCACTTGCTCGAGCGCCGAAAATCCATCGAGGATTTCGAGGAAAAGCGGCTCGTTAGAGCCTTCCCCAGGAAGAAGACGTCGCAAGAGCCGAGCGATGTTTGAAACTATTTTAAAGACTTCAAGATTTCTCGAAAGATCTTCAAGTTTGCCGGTCGGCGCGGCGCTTCCGATCCGCCAAAAATCTCTGCCTTGCACTAGATCAATTTTTACGTAAGAGTAGTCCTGCAAAATGTAGCGCAGCTTCGAAGATATTTTCCGCACTCCCGACGCCCGCGCCGTCACCATGCCGAGCTCGCGGGTAAAAACGTAAAAATATTTTCCATCCTCGCCGAAATTCCTGCTGCCCAAAATTATCCCTTCAGTATGATAAATGTGATGCATTACAAATCTTCTTCTTTTCCTAGTTCTAGTTTTTTGAATTCAATCCCGAGAGGCGGCAAAACATTTCCCGGCCATTTCCAAATGAAAGATGCCCACTCTTGGATAAACGCATCATGCACTGGAAAGGAAATTCGTGGTTTTAGGGCTTGGGCATAAAGGAGAGCGTCTTTCATCCGCATCCAGGGCCCAGCCACGGGTAGCGCCAGAATCTCAACGGGATGTCCAGGGTCCTCGAAGGCATCGCCGGGGTAGCAGAGCGAATCGATCATGTACCCGGTATTCTGCACCCGCCCCATCGATTCGTAAATTTCTGCGTGCAAATTGCCGAAGGAGCAAATAGCCACCCCGGAGATCTCTTTTTCTTGGCCTTTTTCAACTACCTGGTGGGTAATGCCCGCTTGGTCGAGGAGTTTCCCGACTGCGGTGTTGGTAATGACAAGAGCTTTCGGGCTACTCTCAAGAACCTTTTTCAAAGTCTCAATGTGTAGATGGTCCCCGTGCTCGTGAGTAATTAAAATAGCGGTGATGTTTTCCTCTCTCTCTGCCCCCTTGGTAAAATCTCCCGGATCAGTCATTATCCTGACCCCTTCCTTTGGCTCCGCCACGAAACAGCAGTGCCCTATTTTTTTTACCTTCATCTACCTATTTTATCACAGATACTTTGCTTCTTCATTTCAAAAATACATATTATGCATTATGGGAGCGGCCGCTACCATTATATGATATATGATAAATGTATCTATAGGTTGAAGTATTTTTCCAGTATATTTCTGTTAGTGATATCTTTTGCCAAGATTAGATGGACATACTTCCCGATCTCCCAGTAATTTGCAATAAAGTCAATCTCTTTCTGGCACCGAAAGGGATAAACCCAAACGCTGTCATTAAATTTAACAAATCCGAGCTCCTTCATTTTCTCCCTCAAGGAATCCCGAGCGGCCTTTTTCTTCTCGGGGATATCAAAAACTACAACACGAAAATTCCTATCCCATATCTTGGGCTCTTTGATTTTCATCTCTTCATAATTGAAGCGTAGATAAACTTTCCGCCCGTTCTCCGTCAAAACCAGCTTGTGATGCTTGCCTTCCTCTACAATTTCGATTAATCTCTGCTTTCTTAGTCTAAGAAAATATGTTGAGATCCGCTTTGGCCTCTCATTTAATCCAAAAATTTCCTTTATAAAATATTTCGTGACCTTGTAACTTGCCCTCCGATTCGATAAAGCAACACTGATACCTATTCCCACCCCAAGGGCACGGATGATTTTCCCGCTATTCGATTCCTTGTCAATTACTCTCATTCCATCATATTACCATAATGGGAGCGGCCGCGTTCATTATATGTAAAGTAGATGATAACAAGAAATTGTTCAGATCACTAACTTTTTGAGCTCTTCGATTATGGGCGCAACCGCTTCATCAGTGATATCTTCTGGCTTTATTTTGCAATGCGCAAAAATCTGCTTCTCGATTTCCGCTCCACAGGCAACAAACTTTTGTCGTTCTTCTTCCATGCCGCGATTTTTCCATTGATACCGAACCCGTGCTTCTTCCATGCGTTCATCGTATGAGACCACCCCATTAGGATTAACTCGATTGTCAGAATAACTCATTATCTTCACATCCATCTCGCTAGAATCTCTATGTTCACAAAGTAAACTGAAACGATCCTGAGTTGCCAGATAAATAGCTTTTTCCGGTAAACCAATCTCTTTCATGATTTGGATTGCTGGCACGTGCTCATCATGCCCATACTTATTCACATACTCGCTTTTAACATTTTCCCAGTATTTTATTTCTTCCTTATCAAAATCGGAGAAATAAGTCAGATCGGTTTTAATAATATTCCCCATGTCGTGAAAAAGAGCCGCTAGTATCAGATCGTTTTTGTCGACCGGTGAAGAAAAATTATCGCAAATCAAAGTCACCACGGCTGCAACACGGAGCATATGCTCCTGTAATCGCGGAAATATCTTGTATTTCTTATAAATTTCCATTACCTTAAGCGGCATTTTGTCTCCAGGATTAAGGCCCAGTTTCTTCCTGCGATCCTGAAGTTCGCGCATAAATTCACGATACTCCCCTTCCATTTTTAACTCAGTAGTTATCTCAGTAGATAATTTAAATTCACTCCCCACCGTTACTTCTTTTACATTGAGTTCGTCTTTAATTAATTCAAGATATTCACTTGATAACTTTACGGACTTTATAACTTGCAACTCTTTGAGCGGTTGCCGCACAGGAATTCCGGCCTTCTGCCTAGCTTCAAGTCCCTGCGTCACAACCTCGCGAGTTATTCTCATATTCTTGAGAATATTAGAATGTATTTTCCTGGTCTTCGGCCACTCGCATATATGCACGCTCTCCTCATCTTTTTCTGTGCGCAGCTTAAGCCAAATATCTTCCGCAGTAAAAGGCGCAAACGGTGCCATCACTTTTGCTAGGGTTTTTAGAACAAAATACAAGGTTTTCTTGGCATCTTTGTCTCCTTCTTTTATTCTTTCTCTAGAGCGGCGCAGATACCAGGTCGAAAGGTCGTTGATAAAATCACGAATCGTGCGTGTGGGCTCCATGAGTTTGTAATTGTCGAGCGATTCGGTAGTGAAATTTATGAGTTCATTAAGTCGACACAGGATCCATTGATCCAGAACATTTTTTGATTTTGGCTCTTCGTTTTTCTCTAAATTTTTATTTCGATATAATTCATAAAACGCAAGCACATTGTAAAGTAGCGTGAAAACTTGCTGGCGCAAGAGATGCACGGTCTTTTCGTCGAAATTTTTCGACTCTCCGGGCTGATTGACCGAATACATCCAGAGGCGCAAGGTGTCGGCCCCGTACTTACCAATCATCTCCCACGGGTCTACCACATTGCCCACAGATTTCGACATTTTCTTGCCCTGCGCATCGAGCAAATGCCCGAGGCATATCACGTTTTCGTAGGCGCGGCCTCTTCCCATCAAAACCCCGACCGCGTGGAGTGTATAGAACCAACCGCGAGTCTGATCGATGGCTTCGGAAATATAGTCGGCCGGATATAAAATCTTTTTCGCATCGAAGGGATAGTGATCCTGCGCAAACGGCATCGCCCCCGAGTCGAGCCAGACGTCCATCACTTCTTTTACCCGCCGGAATTCCTTGCCGTTCTTTTCCAATATGATTTCGTCAATATACGGCCGATGCAGATCAAGCTCGAAATCGTCATTGCGCGGAAGCGGGATTAATTTGACCGGCTTGACCTCGCCATTTTTGAAGAAATCTTCCGAAGAACTTTTAAGTACCATCGCTTCTCTTTCATTCCTGCCCTCCGCTGCTGAATGGAGCATCCAGAGAGAATCTTCATGCGCGACTATAAGAATTTTTTTATTTTTATAAGTCTTTTCTATTTCCTTTAGAAATTTTCCCACTCGCATCTTTACGTCATAAAGTGACTCGCCGCCCGGCGCTGCTTCTCTAAACCTGTTGCTAGGATTTGAAAAAGCTGCCCAATACTCTTTGATCGGCCGGCCCTCAAGATTTCCAAACCCGATTTCCCGAAGACGCTCGTCATAGACAACTGCGCTCTCAGAGAGTTTTAGTTCCTTTCGAACAATTTCCGCCGATTGGCGAGTCCGCTCTAGTGGAGAGGCAATAATAAAATCAATGCTGTGCTTTTTAAGTTTCTCGGCGGAATTAATTACTTGTTTCTCGCCCTTCTGTGTTAGAGGATTCTTTGCGTTTGGATCGGAGCTCACAAACCCTTTTTCGTTGCTCTCTGCTCCACCGTGGCGCATGAGGAGGTACTCGTTATTTGCACTCTTTGAATATTTTTTGAGCGTGGCCAGCGAATCGATTACGATTTTCTCTCCGTCCTCTGCCATCCACACCGGCAAAGGGGTCCCCCAGTAGCGCTCACGCGATATTGCCCAATCCTTTACATCGCGGAGCCACTCACCAAAGCGCCCCTCGCGGATATGCGCGGGCTCCCAGTTTATTTTTTTGTTTTCACTGATCAGTTTTTTCTTAATTTTTGGCTCCGACATCCGGATGTACCAAGAATCGCGGGCATAATATATGAGCCGTGTCTTGCATCGCCAGCAAAATGGGTATGAGTGGGTATAAGACTCTTTTGCAAAGACTAAATTTCTCTTTTGCAGGTCCTTCAGGATATCCACCGCAAGCACTTCATCCACTACTGATCTACCGGAGAGCCAGTCCGTTCCATCTATAAATTTCCCGTCTGGGTCCACTAAATGCTGCTTGGGTAAACCGACTTTTGTCCCAAGCTCAAAATCATCCTGCCCATACATGACAGCGGTGTGCACGATGCCGGTACCTTCTTCGGTCGATACAAAATCCGCTGCGTAAACCTTGTATGCATTTCCTATATTCTCGGGATTTTTGTTTTTAAGAAACGGGTAAAGCGGCTCGTATTCCATACCGATCATTTCGCTCCCTTTGTGCTCGGCAATAATTTCGTAATTTTCAAGAACACTTAACCTGTCTTTTGCAAGCACAAAAATTTCTTCCCCAACTTTTGCTTCTACATAAATAATATCTTTCCCCACAGCTAGCGCCACATTCCCGGGCAAAGTCCACGGCGTCGTGGTCCAAGCCAAAAAATACGCATTCGGGAATCCAATAATCTTAAATTTTGCCGTGACCGACAAATCTTTCACATCTTCATACCCCTGCGCGAGCTCGTGCGAAGAGAGCACCGTGCCGCAGCGCGGGCACCAAGGAACAACTTTGTAATCCTTGTATAAAAGTTTTTGCTTGTCTACATGGGCGATGATGTTCCAAACCGATTCAATGTAATCATTCTCGTATGTTATGTATGGATCCTCCTGATCGATCCAAAATCCGATGCGCTCGGTAAATTTGCTCCAGTTGTCAACCTGTTCCCAAACATTCTTTCGGCATTCATCGTTAAATTTCGCCACACCGTATTTCTCAATCGCTTTTTTAGAATTGAGGCCGAGTTTTTTCTCGACTTGGAGCTCGACCGGAAGCCCATGAGTATCCCAGCCACCCTTCCGGCGCACATGATATCCGCGCATGGTCTTATATCTGGGAATAGCATCCTTAAAAGCCCGCGCCTCGAGGTGGTGAATGCCCGGCGCGGCGTTGGCCGTCGGCGGACCTTCATAGAAAACAAATTCTTTGCCACCCTTTTTGAGCGACTTTTCAAAAATTTTATTTTTCCTCCAGAATTCTAAAATTTCCTCCTCACGCATTGTGGGTTAAGTTTAGCACAAAAAAGCCTTATTTTACATTCTCTCCGGGGCCTTGATGCCCAAGAGATACAGCCCCTTTTCGAGGACTTTGGCGTAGGCCGAGGTAAGAGCCAGCTTGTAGGGCGAATAGATATCTTTCACGTCGAGAATTTTATTGCTTCCGTAGTAACTATTGAACGCACGAGCGAGGTCGATAAGATAATTGGCAATGTGGTGCGGCTCGTATTCTTGGGCAGCGCGGGCAACCACTTCTGGGAATCTGTAAAGAAGTTTCTCCGTTTCCGACACTTCAGCCGGAAGCTCATTGAAATTGGGAAACATGTTTTCCTCTTTGGCTTTTGCAAGAACTGATTTTGCTCGAGCGTATGAATATTGCAAATACGGACCCGAATCGCCCTCGAGCGAAACCGATTTCTCGACGTCGAAAATCACATCCGCGCCGGCGGCTTGCCGGAGAATCACATATTTTATCGCCGCCACCGCCGCATCGATATTGTCGCGGGCTTTTCCTTTGAGCTCGGAGATAAGATCGAGAGCGGGGAGCGCCGTTCCCTCGCGCGAGGATATTTTCCCCGCTTTCCCGCGGGAGAGGCGCATCAGCCCGTGAGTGATGTGAAAAATTTTTCCTTCGTATTTCTTATCTATCAGGGAAAGCGCTTTGGCCACTACCCTCATGTATTCTTTCTGCTCGCTCCCGGTTACCATGATCGCAAGCGAGAGATCCCGCACTTGATCAAGTTTGAGATACGCAAGACCGAGCTCCTTCCCTTCATATGTTGGCAGGCCTTCTTTGGTCAGAAACACGCGAGTGTGAAGCGACGGATCGTGCTTCTCTGCGCGGAAGATGACCGCGCCCTCGCTTTCCTCGAAAATCTTGCCGATATTTTCTCGGACTAATTGCTCTCCCCAAACGGCAGCTTTGCTCTCGAGGAAATAAAAGTCGAATTTGGTGCCGAGAATTTTGTAAACTTCCTCGAAAGCCTCCATCGTCGCTTCGAAGCCCCAGGTGTAGAGATCATTTATTTCCCCATCGCTCCGTTTGTATATCTTTTTATTTATCTCGTCGATCTCATGCTTCGCCTCCGGGTCAGTCTCATACGCCTCCGCTCCGTAGGCGTAGGCCTTGCCGATGTAGAGAGCCTGATTCTGCAGAGTTTCGTTTTTGAGCCTGTATTCTTCGGGCTTTTTCAAAAGGCCGTAAATGGCCCGTGCCACGTGCAGGCCCACATCGCCTTGATAGTTCGCGCGCAGGACTTCTGCCCCGGAGTACTCAAGCACACGCGCGACCGCTTCCCCGATCGCATTCGTCATCAGGTGTCCGATATGCAAGGGTTTGAAAGGGTTCGGGTCGGTGTACTCGACCATGATCTTTTTGCCCTTGTTTAAATTATTTTTTCCGAAATCCTCGTCATTTAAAATTTTCTTCACAGAATCCTGGAAAAAATATTTATTGAGGTAAAAATTAATGAAACCGGGCCCCGCTACTTCCACTTTCTCGATTTCACTCGGCATATTTTTTTTGAGTTCCGCAGCGATTTCCTCTGCCTTGCCTTTGCCAAGCCTAAAAGCCACGTTCGTCGAGTAATCACCCATTATTAAATCCGCCGGATGCTCAAGGTGAACTGCATCTCCCTGTACCTTGAGGGCCTTGAGCGAATTTTCTATCGATTTTTTTATTTTTTCTTCGATCATCGCAGTCCCGTGCTCCCTTCTCTACCTTGGCCACGTACCGTATCTGATAATTCTTCCGACTCTTCAATCTCGACACGCTCGAACCGCTGTATTATCATCTGCGCGAACTTCTGCCCCTTCTCAAGCAGCACTTCTTTGGCCGAGGTGTTTAAAAAGCTCGCGACTATCTCGCCGCGGAAGCCCGAATCGATCACTCCGCCCATAATCTTAAGCCCCAAGTTGAAGGAGATGCTTGATTTGTCCCAAATTAGCCCAACGTGATTTTCGGGAATTTCAACTGCGATCCCTGTGCGCACGCGCTCCTGTGCCCCGGGTTTGAAAAGTACGTTCTCGAGGCAATATAAATCCACCGCTGCATCGCCCGGGTGCCCATGAGTCGGTAACTTCGCTTCCGTATCAACTTTTTTAACCTTGAGAATCATACTTTTATTTTATAATCTTTTTGACTTTTTGGTAAATTTTCTGGTGAATATTTTCACGGGTGTCGATCCGACCGTCCCTTTCGCAATCGATTTTAATCCAACCTTTCTGTGTTTTGGCAAGCCAGAGGGCACTTTTACGAGAGTTGGCGAGAAAGTTTTTATCTTTCTCGTGAACATCTTTCCTCTTTCCTAAATAACGCCTGTCATTCCCATTTTTCCTCTCTTTGATCAGCCGAAGGACGATCGCGAGCGGAACATTGAGGTAAAAAACTGCGTCGGGCTTGGGGATCTTGAAGACGTTGTATTCCATTTGGTCGAGCCACTTCAAGAAATTCTTCCTTTTTTGGGTATTGGCGATCTTGCCGCCCTGATGGATCTGATTGGCGCTTACGTAACGATTGGCAAGGACGATGTTCCCTTCCCGAAGCCACTTTTTTACCTTGTCCTTTGATTCATAGCGGTCGGCCGCGTAGAGAACCGATGCGATCTTGGGATGAGTTTTTACGAAATTGTAATATTGCTCAGAAAGGCAGTGGCCGATGAAGGCCCCGAAGAAGTTTGAATAATACTCCGGGAAGTTAACGACTTTGACCTTATGTCCGTCACGCCTTAATTGCTTGATTAAAAGGTTTGTTTGCGTGGCTTTCCCGCTGCTGTCGGTACCATCTATGACGATTAATTTGCCTTTTTTCATAATTTTAGCCCCAAAACTTGTTTTAAATATTTATCCAACATTGGTATTTCTTTAATTTCTTCAAGGGGCAACCACTCGAAAGCATCATGTTCGTCGCTTAATTTCACTTCTCCTTCTGCCTCGCCCGAGTAAGTGAGTCGCACAACGTGTTTGCATTTATCAGCTTTGATTATATCCTGCGCCGCAAGTAATTTCGGCTCCCCGACTATTTGCAACCCGGTTTCTTCCACCACTTCCCTCCTTAGATTCTCCATCAAGCTAGAACCCGGTTCAATTCTTCCGCCCGGGATATCCCATTTGCCACCCACCTCCGGATATTTTTCTTCCGAACGCTTCAAAACCAGGTATTTCCCCTCCTTATTCTTCAGCAATATTTTTACCCCGACTCGTAATTCCATGTTTAAACAAAATCCTTCGGTATTGGGTGTTTGCGGGCCAGAGCTTTTATTTTTTTACGGATCTCGGCTTTCTTGTTGGTGTCGTCTTTATTGCGAAGCGTCTCGAGCATGAGCTCGGCCACAAGCGCGCAATCTTTTTCCTTGAATCCCCGGGTAGTGATCGCCGGCGTGCCGAAACGGATACCGGACGGGTCGAGCGGTTTTCTAACGTCATTTGCGATCGAGTTCATATTGAGCGTAATGCCTACTTCGTCGAGAACCGTCTGTGCCTCTTTGCCGGTCACCCCGAGCGAGCCAAAAACATCGGCAAGTATCAGGTGGTTGTCCGTTCCTCCCCCGATCATCCGGATTTTGTGCTTCCGGAGCACCTGTTCCATCGCTTTCGCGTTCTTGAGTATTTGCGCCGCGTACTTTTTGAAGGCCGGCTTCATCGCCTCTCCGAACGCCACTGCTTTGGCCGCGATCGTGTGCATGTGCGGCCCGCCTTGAGTGCCAGGGAAAATCGACTTATCGATTTTCTTGGCGAGCTCCTCGCTCTCGCGGGTGAGAATTATCCCTCCGCGCGGACCCCGCAAGGTTTTGTGCGTGGTCGAAGTGATGATATCGAAGCCGTCGTCGAATGGATTGCGCAGGACTCCGGCGGCGATAAGCCCGGCGATATGCGCCATGTCGGCCATCGTCACCGCCCCGACTTCTTTTGCGATATCGACGAATTTTTTGTAATCAAGCGTGCGCGAGTATGCCGAAAATCCAGCAAGAATTATTTTGGGCCGGTACTCGAGCGCCTGGCGGCGCAGATCTTCGTAATCGATCTCACCGGTGTCAGGATCCTTCATTTTATAATTTACGAATTTATATATTTTAGCGGGAAGGGTGAGCGGGTGCCCGTGGGTGAGGTGCCCGCCGTGCGAGAGATCCATGCCAAGCACAACGTCGCCGGGCTCGAGCAGGGCCGCATAGACCGCCAGATTCGCCGGCGCGCCGGAATGCGGCTGGACGTTTGCGAATTTGCACTTGAAAAGTTTGCAAACACGCTCTATGGCAAGACGCTCAATCCGATCGGTCCAATCTTGCCCGCCGTAGTAGCGGCGGCCGGGATAACCCTCGGAGTATTTGTTGGTGAAAACAGAGCCGTTAGCTTCCAAAACATCCCGAGAAGTATAGTTCTCAGAAGGGATTAGTTCGAGGCCGTCGCGCTGTCTCTTTTCCTCTCCCTTGATTAGTTTCTCGACGGCTTTGTCTCGCATTGCCCCATTCTAACACATTTAAAAACTATCGTCCCATTCAAATCCGTCCGGAAGATCTTGGCACCGGAAGCGGTGAGTGACTCAAGTACGCCCAGATGCGGATGGCCGTAGCGGTTATCCCGGCCGGCGGAAATGAGCGCGTACTCCGGGGAAACTGCTTCGACAAATTCCGTCGAGGTCGAGGTTTTCGAGCCGTGATGGCCGACTTTCAAGATATCGCTATCGAGTGCTTCCCTAGAATTTTCAGCCAGGATTATTTTCTCGGTTTCCTTTGTCGCGTCACCCATGAGCATTATCTCCGTTTCTCCATAAGTGAGTTTACCAACGACCGAGCCGTCGTTAGTGGTCCAATTAGAAACATCGCGGTCGGGTAATAAAATATCGATCACTGCTCCACCCCCTAAGTTAAGCCGCATGCCGCGGCGAGCGAGCACTTCGGGAATTCTTTTATTTTTTATTTCCTCTTTTAAATTCCGGTACGTCTTCGACTCATTGAAAGTACCGGGCTCAAGGAGCACGCCAACTTTGTATGTTTTGAGAACATCGGCGAACCCGCCGATGTGGTCTTGATCGGGATTGGTAATGATAATCGCGTCGATAGATCGATCAAAGGGCGACATGACGCGCGAAAGCGCACCCAGAATCTTCCGCGGTGGCCCAGCATCGATGAGGATTTGCGTCCCAGTCGGCGACTCGATAAAGATAGCATCGCCCTGCCCGATGTCGAACATGGCGAAGGTAAAATTCCTGTCGGAGCTCCTGAAATCAAGATAGAAAAGAAAAATTACCGAGATGAGGAGAATTAGAACAATAATTGCAAGTAGGTTAATCTTGACTTTCGAGCTAATCGGCATAAGATTAATCTTATCATTATGAAACCTTACACTCAAAAAACTTTTAATATCCCCGAACTCAAGGGCATCTCGAAAAAAAATATCGAGGAACACCTCAAGCTCTACGCCGGCTACGTCAAGAACGCAAACCTAATCAATGAAAAAATCGCGGAGTACAAAAAAGATGCGGAGGGAAATGCATATGCCCTGGGCGAACTCCAGCGGAGGTTCAGTTTTGAATATAACGGCATCAGGAATCACGAGTATTATTTCGATTCGCTCGCCGGCGGCGCTAAAAATCTGGATTCCGGATCTCCACTGCGAAAGGAAATAGAAAAAGAGTTCGGTTCCTTCGAGGACTGGCTCAACATGTTCAAAGCCATTGCTCTCACTCGCGGCATCGGCTGGGCAGTACTGGCTTGGGACCACGACGAGGAACAATTTGTGCACATATGGGTAGACGAGCAGCATATCGGTCAGTTAAATGGGGTTTGCTGGATACTGGGGCTTGATATGTGGGAGCACGCTTATGTCTATGACTACCCGACAAGTGAGAAGAAAAAATACATAGAGGCGTTTTTCGATAACCTCAATTGGGAAGAGATAGAGAAGAACTTTCTGGAGCTGCAGGACTAGCAAAGAATTTTTTAATATCTCGGCCGAAAAGCTTGTAAGCGAACCAGGCGTAAATCGCAAGCGTGACAACGAGAGGAAAATTCGGGATAGCAAATGAAGCAAAGGGGAGCTTTGCGAAAAAATCGATAACCCAAAGTTCGTACTTAAGAAAGATGGTTGAGATAAACCCGAAGAGCACCGAAAGGGGAAACCAAATCGCCCCCAGAAAGGCCGTAAAAAACCCGAGCCCCATGGTGGCCGGAATAAAAGCCAGGATGAGAATATTGGCGGGCAGCGCTACTAGTGAGAGATTGCCCATTTTGTGGAGGATAAAAGGAAGGACGAAAATATAGGCCGCGACGGTAACGCAAACGATGTCACGCAGCTTAAATTTGTCCGTCACCCACATAAAATACCGCTCGATTCTGGGCGCAAAGAATATAACCGCCACCGTGGCGATGAATGAAAGCTGGAAGGACACGTCGAAAACCAGTACGTATGGGTTCCAAAGGATCATGACAACACCAGCAAGGAGTAAGGCCCGGCCGGCGTTGGTGATTCTCCCGGTCGCTCGCGCGAAAAGCGCGAGCGACGCCATGATGCCAGCCCGGACCGCCGTCGAAGCACCACCGGTCATGAGAACGAAAAGGAGGATCGCGAAAATCCCGGTACCGATGCCGAAATTCTTGGGGAGAAAGGAAAAAAGTTTCATGAACCACTCGGCGACGATGGTGACGTTGTAACCCGAGAGCGCAACAATGTGGATGGTGCCGGTACTTACCAAGTTCTGCCGCATTTCCTCGGGGAAAGCCGAGCGCTCGCCGAGTATGAGCCCGCCCATAAGGAGCGATTCTGGCGGAGCGATCGCGAGATTCATCGCACTGAGAAGTTTACCTTTGACCGCGAAAAGAACTTCTCGGATAGGATTGCCTTTTCCGCGAGAGAGAATTTTGATTTCCTGGTAGTTGGCTAAAAGGAGAACTCCGTCTTTCCGCAGATAATTGACGTAATCGAATTCCTTGCCGGTGTCGGTAATAAAATTCTCGGGTCTTTTGAGCGGGCCAGTAAATTTTATTTCATCGCCATAACGATATTCCGTATCGAAGCCGGTGGTAACTAGAATTTTTGTGCTTTCAGTCTTCACCGTGAGCTTCTGATTTGTTTCCCGAATATCCGGCTCGGCGACAATGATTCCGACAAAACTTTCACCCGCAACTTCCGGAACTTTTTTGTCCGCGGCGTGGAACCTCAAAATCCCGATCGAAACTGCGATCACGAAAACCGCGGCAACCGCTGCCCACTTTAGTTTAGTAAAGTAACAAAATAAGGAAATTATTACAGACAGAACTAAGATAAAAAGGGTAAAATAAAAATTTATCTCAAAAAAAGAGCGCAAGAGCACTCCAAGCCCAAACCCAAAACAAACCGCAAAGAAAATTCTATCTTTCATGCTCTAAGCTTTACCGGCTCGTTGTCGGCAAAGCTCGTCGCGATTTCGTCTGCACGGTTGTTCCATTTGTCTTCGTGATGGCCTTTCACGTAATCCCATTTGGGTTTGAATTTCCTGTCGAGTTCATAGAGCTCCTCCCAGAACTCACGATTCATTACCGGCTTCTTGTTGGCCCCTCGCCAATTATTCCTAAGCCAATTAGGAATCCATTCTGTTATCCCCAAGACGACATATTTAGCATCGGCTATTATTTTAATTTCGCCGGCGATTTTATTTTCTTTCATGTATTTAAGCGCCTCAATGGCCGCCCGGAGTTCCATCTGATTGTTGGTGGCATGCTCCACTCTGCCGCCGATCTCAAAAACTTTTCTGCCCGCGATAAAAACCGCCGCCCAGCCGGCCGGCCCAGGATTGCCTCTCGCCGATCCATCTGTATAGATTGTTATTTTATTCTTCATATGATATCCACCACCCTAAGGCGCAGTTCTTCCCGGCCGCGGTAGCGGGAGAGATCGAGGTTGGCAAGCAAGTTCACGTAAAATCCAACACCCACGGGACCTGTGAAAGAATCTCCGTGAGAGAAAAAGGAAACCGCTTTTGCTTTGTTTCCCAAAGAGTCAATAAAAGAAATTTCCAAGTGCTCGCCGCCGTTTTTGCCGAATTTTTTTATGTTTTCGACTTTCACTTTCTCGAAAAGAAAAACCGGTTTCGGGTTTCCGAGCCCGTATGGCGCAAGTTTCTGGATTTCATCCCAAGTTTTCATGGTCACGACCCCTAAATCCGATTTTATATCATAATTTATATTAGTATTTAAATTAGTATTTCTTCTGACTTTTGAAAAATTACTCGCGAGGGCCTCTTCGAGAAAATGAATTTTATCGGTATGCACGGAAAACCCCCCTGCAAGCTCGTGCCCACCGTACTCGATGAAATATTCCCGGGTTTCGGTCATAAGTTCCACTACCGACACCGACCCGTCCGAGCGGCAGGAACCTCTGATAGAATCGCTCTCATCCTTGCCCCAGACAAAAACCGGCCGCGCGTATTCATCCGAGATTTTCCCGGCCACGAGGCCTAGCACTCCCACTCGCCACTTTGGATTACCAACGACTATTATCTCGCGCATCTCCCTCTTCTCGAAATTTTTCTTCACTTCCCGCATGATACCCGCAACCATGGCCTTCCTTTCGTCGTTGATGCGCGAGAGATGCTCGGCGAGCACCCCAGCCCGTCCTTCATCAAGAGTAGTGAGAAGCTCATAGGCCCTGCGCGGATCATCCATGCGCGAAGCGGCGTTCAGGCGCGGGGTTATCGAGAAGGTCACGTCATCTTCGGAGAGATATTTCTGGTCGATGCCGAGATTGGCAAGAAGTTTCTGCAATCCCGGCCGTGGCGAGCGGCGCAGGACCTTGAGACCGAAGTACGCAAGAGCGCGATTTTCTCCGAGGAGCGGCACCATGTCAGCAAGAGTGGCAAGCCCAGCCATGTCGAGCATCCATTTTTCAGCGTCGTCTTTAATTTTGAAATATTCTCCGTACTTTTTGACGAAGGCCTGCGCAAACTTGAACATGACCCCAGCCCCGGCGAGCATTTTCTCGGGGTACTCATCTGTCTTCGGATTCAAGATCGCGTAAGCCTTCGGTAGAACTTCTGGCGGGAGGTGATGGTCTGTGATAATAACATCCATCCCGTCAACTTCAGCCTGCGCGACTTCTGCAATGGCGGTAATCCCGAGATCGATTGTAATCAAAAGTTTTGCACCGGATTCAGCGAATTGCTTGACTGCCTCGACATTGAGCCCATAGCCCTCGATATTCCGTTTCGGAATATAGACCTCGAAATTTTTGAAACTGACGAGACGAAAGAGATCCTCGAGGATCACCGCCCCGGGAATGCCGTCGCAATCATAGTCGGCGTAAATAATTATTTTTTCCTTGTTCTCAACCGCCTCGTACAGCCTGACGCAGGCCCGCTCCATGTCGCGCATAAGGTATGGGTCGTAGAGGTCCCTCCTGTAATCCGGCTTCAAAAATATTTCGGCTTCCGCCTCTGTCCTTATACCCCTTTTCTTAAGGAGAGTTCCTAGGAGTTCCCCGTACTTTTGCATAGAAGAATTTTAGCATATAATTCTAACTATGGATGATTGCATTTTTTGCAAAATAATCAGAGGAGAAATCCCATCGACCAAAATCTACGAGGATGGCGATGCTTTTGCATTTCTGGATATCGCTCCAGTCAACGTGGGCCACACCCTTGTTGTACCGAAACAACATTTCAAGAATGTCTACGAAACTCCGGACGAAGTTCTCCAGAAAGTAATGACTGCGGCAAAGAAGATCGCGGAAGCGCTCAAAGCACTACCCTCCGACGGCGTGAACGTGACGATAAACAACGACTCCGCCGCTGGGCAGGTCGTTTTCCATTTCCACGTGCACGTAATCCCGCGCATCGCGGGCGACGGATTTCCTCTCTGGCATAGCCGCCGGCCTTATAACGAAGGAGAAGCCAAAGGAACAGCAGAAAAAATCATGAGAGGGCTTTGATGCCTGGCAGAATGCCTTTCGCCAAAAACTCGAGTGCTGCTCCCCCGCCGGTTGAGATGAAGGAAAAATCATTTTCCAATTTCATTACGGATATTATTGCCACAGTGTCTCCCCCGCCGATGATGCTTTTTGCCTTCGAGCCAGCCACGGCCTTTAATACTTTTTTCGTCCCCTTCTCTCCACCCACCTCATATTTGCCGAGCGGGCCATTCCAAAGGATGAGTTTAGCATTTTGGATGTAGGGCAGAAGTTTTTTTATCGTTTCCTCACCCACGTCAAGAATGGTTTCATTACTCCGCACTTCTCTTACTCCTCGGTTGATTAGTTTATTCCCCGCCTGGACCAAAACATCCTCGGGGATTATCAACTTTTTATTCTCGAGAATGTTCTTAAAATCGTAGATCGTTTTATCCACCAGTGACTGCCCAACCTCGTATCCCCTCGCCGCAAGAAGTGTGTTTGATAATGCCCCACCGATAAATACCTGATCGGCTAGCCCCAAATACTTCTCGATCAATGGTATTTTGGTCGAGAATTTCGCTCCGCCTAAAATAAATAGAAATGGGCGCTCGGGATTTTTAAACGTGGTTGATAAATTTTCAATTTCCGCTTCCAATTGAAATCCGGCATAAGCCGGCAATAATTTCGGCAGAAGCACGATGGAAGCATCTTCTCTGTGGTCCACGGGGAAGGCTTCGTTCACGTATATTTCACCGAGCTTTGCGAGGTCAGCCGCAAATGCCGGGTCGCAATTTTTCTCTCCGGGATCATTACGAAGATTTTCAAGCAAAGACACTTCTCCGTTCTCCAAACTCACGTCGTCGAACTTTGAAGGGAGATACTTATTGAGCACAAGGGAAACCGGTCGAAGGCTCTCCCCTCCTTGCCCAAGATGTGAAAGCAAAATGATTTTCGCTCCCATCTCTTTCAAAAAATTTATCGTCGGAAGCGTTTTTTTTATGCGAAAATCATCCTGGACGACGCCGTTTTCGATCGGCAAATTGAAATCGACTCGGACAAGGATTGTCTTTCCCGCAATATTTTTTAACTCCCTAATGCTTCGCATATTTTTACCATCCCGGCGAATTCCGCCGGATCGAGACTGGCCTTGCCAGCGAGAAGTCCGTCCACTCCGCCATGCTCCAGGAATTCTCGCGCGTCCTTTGTGTTCGCCGACCCGCCATAGATAATCCGAACGCTTCCCGCAGTATCGGGAGTCGTTATATCGGAAAGGACCTTGCGGATGAAGATCGTCATCTCTCGCGAGTCGGTCGGATTCGCATCCCGACGAATCGCGGTGGTAGAGAGCGCCCAAACCGGTTCATATGCAATTATGACCTTCGGAATTAAATTTTTCGCGAGGCCGTCCAATCCCCCTTCGATTTGCGCTTTTACTATATTGAAATAACCGTGATCGACGCCCCGCTCATTTTCCCCGATACAGAGAATCGGGGTGAGCCCCGCGGCAAGCGCTCCTTTTACTTTTTTGTTGATAAGCGCATCTTCCTCGCCGAGCGCTCGCCTTTCCGAGTGTCCCAAAATCACATACCTGGCACCTAGTTCATAGAGCATCCCCCCGGAAACCTCGCCGGTGTAGGGCCCGACATCTCCCGGGAATGCATCCTGCGCCCCAAGCGTTACTTTTCGCGAGTACTTTTTAAGCGCCGGCAGATAGAGGAAAGGGGGGCAGATGACTATGTCCGTCTTTCGGATCGGGGGAAGAGATCTGGAGATTTTCGAGAAGAGCGAGAGCGCATCTTTTCCCGTCCGGGGATTCATCTTCCAGTTTCCCGCGAGAATTCTCCTTTTTGGCATTGGTAAATTATATCATAATGCGATAAAATTAAACGTAAGATGCGACGAAACAGAGGCTTCACTCTGCTTGAGACGCTCGTCGGGAGCTTCGTTTTTCTCGTTGTCGCGCTGGCCGCCTATCGCGCTTTCGGGACGCTCATGGACGCGGTCGCCGCTTCCCAGTCGAAAGTCGCGGCCTCGGCGCTCGCGAACGAACAATTTGAGATAATCCGTAATCTCCCCTATACTGACGTCGGCATCGTGGCGGGACTTCCGGCCGGGAAAGTACCAAGAGAGCAAGCGCTCGTGCGCGACGGTTATTCTTTCTCTGTTTTGACTACTATCCGCAGTTCCGACGACCCTTTCGATGGCACGATCGGAGGCAATCCGAGCGATACCTCCCCGGCGGACTACAAACTCGCGGATCTCGACATCACTTGCAACAATTGCAAGATCTTCACTCCGCTTAAGTTCACGACTCTGGTCGCTCCAAGAGCGCTTGAAACCGCAAGCTCAAATGGCGCGCTTTTCATCCAAGTTTATGATTCGGCGGGAGCGCCAGTACCCGATGCTTCCGTTCACATAGTAAACACCCAAACTGATCCGGACACGATTATCGACGAAGTCACAGATAGCGGGGGCTGGTTGAAAATAGTTGACGCTCCGCCGGGAACGAACGCGTACAACATTTCCGCGACCAAGGCCGGGTACACCCTCGAGCAAACCTACCCTTACGGAGGCGGAGCCGGACCCGACCCGATAAAGCCGGACTCGACCGTCGTCCTCCAGCAAGTCACGCAGATCGGATTTCAGATTGACCGGGAAAGTTCCCTCTCGGTTACCACTGTCGACGGAACCTGTGTGGCCCTCCCCTCCGTCGGATTCTCCTTGACCGGGACCAAGTTGATCGGTAATCCTTCGGTCCTAAAATATCCGACCCAGAATTTCACCACCGACGCATCCGGGGCCTATTCGCTCTCGGATATGGAATGGGATACTTACGGCGTGCTTCTGACGAGCGGTACCTACGACCTCGCCGGAACCTCGCTTCTGCCCAGCTTCGCATTAAATCCGAACGAAAATAAAGTTTTGCAGTTAGTGGCTGTCCCGCATGCAAGCTACGCGCTTCTGGTCACGGTAAAGGACTCGCAGAACGCTCCGATAAACGGCGCGACGGTGCACCTGGAGAAATCGGGATTCGATGAGACAAAAATCGCCGGGAGCGGTCCTTGCTCAACTCCAGGGCAGGTCTTCTGGAACGGACTTACAAGCGGCTCCTACACGCTTACTGTCTCCTACGCCGGCTACCAAGATTCCGTAAGCACGGTCGACATGTCCAGCGCTTGGCAAGAAAGGACGATAACTCTCAATCCCTAGCCATGAAACTCCGCCATAAAAAAGGATTCGCTCTTATTGAAACCCTTTTTGCCGTTTCGATCTTTGTCCTCATCGTGATCGCGCTCGGGATGCTTGCAAGGAATATCTGGATTTACAGCTCCTACGTCTCGACCGGGCTTTCCGATTCTATAAACGGCAGGCGCGCACTCAAGCTCATGACCGCGGAGATCCGTACCGCTTCCACCGCCGATACTGGCGTCTACACGATCGCAGTCGCATCCGGAAATTCTTTCACTTTTTACTCCGATATCGACGGCGATGTGCTCAAGGAAAAAGTGAGATACTTTCTCGCCGGCGCGAACTTGCAAAAGGGAGTGACCAAGCCCACTGGCTCTCCGCTCTCTTACAATCCGGCAAATGAGGTTATCTCAACTCTGATCGGAAACGTGACAAGCGCGAACATTTTCAGCTATTACGACGAGAACTACGACGGAACTACGGCGGCGCTTTCTTTCCCGGTTAACATCGCTCTTATCCGGCTCGTGAAGATCACTTTCACTACCGACAAAGACCCGAACCGTGAGCCCGCTCCCTCGACTTTCACCACTCAAGTTTCCATACGCAATCTTAAAGACAACCTATAATGAAATGCTCAATTTACAATTTTCGATTTTCAAAGCGGAATCGAGGGATGATAATCGTGCAGACGCTCGTGTTTGCAAGCATAGTCGTTGTGATCATGGCGGCGCTGGCGAGCTATTCCGCGACCGCCATCCGCACGGGTAGAACCGCCTTCAACCGCGAGCAGGCGCTGCAGGCGGCAGAAGCCGGCATCGACTACTATCGATGGCACCTCGCGCACGCCCCGAGCGATTACCAAGACGGTACCGGTGGGGCCGGGCCGTACATTCACGACCTAAAGAATCGGAGCGGAACGACGGTGGCTGAATTTTCCTTGGATATCACCGCGCCGCCCGTCGGCTCGACTATCGTAAAGATAGAATCGACCGGTGCTTCTTCTGCCGACCCGAGTTACGTACGAAAAGTGGAGAGCTCCGTCGCCAAGCCTTCGATCGCTAAATATGCGGTCGCCGGTAACAACGCTTTCCGTTTCGGCACTGGCACGGAGGTTTTTGGACCGATCCACGTGAACGGCGGCATCCGCTTCGACGGGCTGGCACACAATTTGGTCACAAGCGGCACGACCAGCTACACCGATACTGACTATGACGCTTGCACCGGCGCAAACTCTTACGGTGTGCACACCTGTGTTTCCCCGGCCGACCCGACTTACCCCACCGCTCTGCCGGTGCGTCAGGATGTTTTCGAAGCCGGACGCCTGATCAGCCAGCCGACCATAGATTTCGGAGGATTCACTACCGACCTTGCGACTCTAAAGAGCGACGCTATCGCAAACGGCTTTTACCGGGATGTCGCCGGATCGGGATACGTCGGTTATCATATGGTGCTAAAGACGAACGATACTTTTGATCTCTATAAGATTAATTCCTGGGCGAGCTTGGGAAGCTGCTCAAGCTCTCCTTCCGGCACTCTGAGCTGGAGCGTGGGCGCACAAACGCTCGAGGGTAATTTTCCCTTCCCTTCGAACGGAATAATCTTCATCGAAGACCATGTGGTAGTGGACGGACAGATCAATGGCGCCAGGCTTACCATTACAGCCGCGGACCTCCCGGTTCCTTCCAACCCGAACAATTATAAAAACATTCTGACCAATAATGACCTCTCTTACACCAATTATGACGGGTCGGATTCAATCGGATTGATCGCCCAAGGCGGAGTGATGGTGGGGCTCCAGAGTGAGAACGATCTTAAGATTGATGCGGCTCTGGTCGCTCAAAACGGAAGAGTGGGAAGATTTTACTATTACGGCTCGAGTTGCACCAACAAGACCCGCTCCATCATTTCCCTCTACGGCATGATCGCTTCCTATTCCCGATACGGCTTTGCCTACACCGACGGGACCGGCTACGTGACCCGCAGCATCACTTACGATGCGAACCTTCTCTATGCCCCGCCTCCTTCTTTCCCGCTCACTTCGAGCCAATACGAGATACTCTCCTGGCAAGAAGTGAAATAACTATTGGATCTGGTTCAAGACCGAGTAGAGAGGCGAGATCATCGAAATCGCGAAGAACCCGACCGCGGCGCCGATCACTATCATAAGCAGAGGCTCGATGATAGTGGAGAGATTTTTCGTCCTATTTTCGATCTCCTCCTCGTAAAAGGCGGCGACTTGAAGTAGCATATCCGAGAGCTTGCCCGTTTCTTCCCCAACCTCGATCATCTCTGACATCATGATAGGGTAAAGATGGGTGTTTTCCTCAAAAGTCTTTGAGAATGACGACCCCTTCTCCACTGCCGTTTTCGCCTCTCGGAGCACTTTTTTGTAGTAAATGTTCTGAACTACGTCCTCAGTTATCTCAATTGCACGGGTAATCGGAACTCCAGCCAAAAGGAGCGAGGACATGGTACGGGTGGTCCGGGCGGTGTTAAGCTCTTTTGCCAAGTTACCGATCACTGGGAGATGCACCGTAAGAAAGTCAATATATTTTCTGAGAAAGGGCGCTCGCAGGAGCGCTACCATGCCGAGCGATCCAAGAATAATGATAAGAAAGGTGATCACCAGGTGCTCGGAGAAAAAGTTCCCCATCCAGATGATCGCTTGGGTGGACTTCGGAAGCGTCACCCCGAGCTCCTTGAAGGTGCTCGCAAGCGTGGGCACCACGAAAGCGAACATGAGTACCCCGATGATCACCATCGCGGAGAGTATCACCCCGGGATAGACCAGTGCGCCGTGGATCTTTTTGTTAAGAGAGTGCGCTTTTTCAAGGTTGCCGCCGATATCAGTGAGTGCACCGGCTAGGTTCCCCGACTCTTCCCCGGCCCGCACCATCGAGACGAAGAGCGCAGAGTAGACTTTGGGAAATTTGGCAAGTGCAGTGGAAAAAGGCTCACCGGTGTTTATATCGTTCGCAAGCGACTTCAAAATCTTCTGAAGCGCGGCGTTTTTTGTCTGCTTCTCCAAGACCGCGATCGCCCGTGCGAGGGAGAGCCCCGCCCGAAGCATTCCGCTCAGATTCTTGCAGAAAAGAATGAGCTCCGCCTTACTGATATGTCCGAGGGCGCTTTTGAGAAGCGCCGCGAAGTCGAGGCTATGCGCCCCTTTCTCTTTGATCGATATGGGAGTCGAGCCCCTTGAACGCAGTTCTTTGGCAAGCGTAAATCGGTCGATCGATTCTAAGAGCCCTGTATAGACTTCTCCGGTTTTTGATTGAGCTTTGTAAGCAAAAAGCATATCTTATTCGGAAACCACCCTGAACACTTCTTCAAGCGTCGTCACCCCGAGTGCGGAGAGATATATCCCGTCTTCGAGCATAGTCATCATGCCTTCGCTCTTGGCTTGTTTTTCAATATCCGAGTCGGAGCTGCCTTTGATGATCATTTCTTTGATGGTATTCGAAACTCTAAGCACCTCATGGATGCCGACGCGGTTCGAGTACCCGTCCGGTGAATCGGCCGTTTTCACCGCGCGGTAAAATGGAACTCTGCCCCAGTCCTCTTTCGGCCCGATCACTTTTTCCGTTCGCAGAAACCCGAGCATTCTCTCGAGATCCACGAGCTTGCTCAAATTTTTAAGCTCTGCGTCAGAGAGAAAATACTTTTCCTTCGATGGCAGCAAGCGCCGGACCAAGCGCTGGGCGATGATGGTCTTCACCGTCGAGATGATCAGGAACGGCTCGACCCCCATGTCGATCATGCGAGGGATCGCGCCGGAGGCGCTGTTGGTGTGGATGGTCGAGAGCACCAAGTGGCCGGTGAGCGACGCGTTCACCGCCAGGCCCGCCGTCTCGCGGTCGCGGATCTCGCCGACCATGATGATGTCCGGGTCCTGCCGCAGGAGCGAGCGCAGGCCGTTCGCAAAGGTAAGCCCGATCTCGGGCTTGACCTGTGTTTGATTCACTCGCGGCATCTGGTATTCAATCGGGTCCTCGACGGTGGAGATGTTCACTTCGGGCTTGTTTAAGATCTCAAGCATAGTGTAAAGCGTGGTCGTTTTTCCAGAGCCCGTCGGGCCGGTCGCGAGCACCATGCCGGTCTTCATCTTGAGCGATTCCTCTATGCGCTCGAGCGCCTCGCCGTGAAAACCGAGAATTTCGAGCGAAAAGCCGCGGGCGTTTTCTTTGAGTATGCGCATGACCGTTTTTTCTCCGTAGAAAGTAGGCAGGGTTGAGACCCGGAAAGAATATTCTTCGTTGTTCTCAACAATTTTGAAGCGGCCGTCTTGCGGCAGGCGCTTTTCGTCGAGTTTCAAGTTCGAAAGCACCTTGATGCGGGCCGTGATGCCGGCGCCGGCGTAGCGGTCTAGCGCCATCGCATCGTGGAGTATGCCGTCGATCCGATAGCGGACAGTAAGTTCTTTTTCGCCGGGCTCGATATGAATGTCGGAAGCATTCTGAAGGATGGCGTGGGTCAGGAGCGAATCGACTATCTTTACGACCGGCAGATCTTCGGCGAGTTCTTGTTCGGATTTCTCTTCCTCTTTCCCTTTCGAAATATTGGCAGATTCTTTCTGAATAATAGTAGAGAACTCCGCCTGCAAGCTTTTACGATACTGTACCAAGACCGCCTTGATCGAAATGCTGTCGGTGAGGCGCGCGAGAATTTTGAGGCCGGATTTCTTTTTGATGAAGTCGATGACCGGCAGGTCGTCGACGTCGAGCATCGCGACCTCAAGGCCGGTGTCGGATTTTTTGTAGGCAACGATATTGTAATTGCGAGCGATCGGTTCGGGGATCAAGGAAAGCACGTCCGGGTCGATTTTCTCGCCGGCAAGGTTCACGTATGGGATGCCGAGGGAATGCGCTTCTATCCGCCGGAGGTCAATCTCGGAAATTTTGCCCTCGGAAAGCAGAACATCACTCAACTTCTGTTTTTTGCTTTCAGCTTTTTGGGCCATTTCATCAAGCACGGAGCGCGAAACAAGTCCAGAATCCAGGATAACTTTCTCCAGCTGTTCATCTTTTACTTTCATTACTTCTTATTATAACAAAAAAAATCCCAAGATAGGGATTAAAAAATCTGATATAAAATACAAATCCCCTTTTCCTGCACTGCATGGAAAAGGGGGCGTCTTTGATTCTTTTTTGAGACCTCTCCTATGGCCACAACTTCATGGTCCATAGGGCAATCTCGTCGGCAAACACATGCACCAGCGTAAAGCCGGTGCCCAACGCCAGGGCGCAGAGCCCTGTGAACTCTAGAGGTCTGTCTTCGTACAACCTTTCGACCTTTTCCCAAATTCTCATCGAGCCACCTCCAGTTGGGTTGCCTCCTACCATCTCCTTGCATTATATCACACTTGATATACAAAAGTCAATAGGCAAAAGCCTTTATTTTGCAACGAAAAAAGCGACTTATGTCGCTTTTTTCTCTAAACGGCATTGCTAGCTATCTAGCGTACTCTGCCAAGATTTTTGCTAATAATTCTTTTTGCCAGACAGCGGGGGTTTCGCTAGCAATATCAGAATCAGGAAGTTGTTGCACGTTGGGTGACCCATTTGCTTCTATGGATTTAATCAGTGCCAAGGTATCAACTCGCCACCCATCGCTTACTATCAAAGTTTCGGGCGCCATCATATACAGCTTATACTGCGCGGTATTTCTAAGTTGTGAAGCGTCCCATAATATCGGCTGTTTATCCCATTGACCAGTCCCCAATGAACCGGGAGCCCTGCGAGCCGCCTCATTTACTTCTATATAAAAAGGAAGGTCACGCCAGTTTGTCGGAACTGGGTTTGATGCTGGTCCACTTCCCCAAGCACTCCACGTTAGGAAGAGCACACGCCAAAATTTACCAGTCGATGGCTGTACGTACAGATTCCAGTATCGGACAGCAACAGTACCCGGAAAAGATGGGTCAACTGCTGTTTCCGCTCGGGTTCCCAAGAAACGCCACTCACTTGGGTCGCTTGGTAGATATTGAATATCCTTTTTTAAAAACGAGCCCAGTGGACCCCCTATAACAGCTGTTCCAGTATTGGCAAGCATGTATTCCATGGACGGAAGAGAAAGAGATCCATCGGGAGTTGTGTCAGTTATTTTTATCAAATAATTTTCCGCACTCCAGCCGTCCGGCGCGTTCACGTAATCCACGTTCCACCAAGTATATCCGCCTGTGGTAACTGGGGGCAGGGGCATGATAGTGCCCCGGCTTCCTGCATTTTGGACTCCGAGGATCGAGCCATTGGCCGCGCTTCGAGCGTTGAGGTTCACCATAGTTTGCATCATGTCTCCGGCTTGGAATTTAGCGGGGGCGGAAGGGGGTGGCGGGGGAATGGGGTCAGGTCCGCCGGTTAGCGGAGGGCTTGCAACTCCCGCCGGAGAATTTATATCCGCTCCACCGATGCTTGATGCAGAAACCCAACCAACCAGTGTCCCGCCCGTGGGGGCAGTGAAGTTTACTTCGAACCATGCGCCAGTCAGTTCTTGCCCGACCACCGTGCCGCGCACGCCTGCAGGGTATGTCGTAAGTGGCGTAGCGTTTGCCCCGGCATCACTTCGAACGGTAGTTGAAGTCTTTGTCTCAACGTAGTCCCCTACTCGGAATTGCCACGCCGTAGCGCCGGCCGGAGGACTATAGGGAGAATAAGGAGTACCTGTCGTGTTTAAGCTTGTTCCCGGGCAGCGCTGTCCCGTCATGCCGCTGTAAAGATCTCCCGGAGCGCAATTTCTTGGAGGGGCGGCCGGCGGTGGCGGAGGAGGGGCAGGTGGGGGCGGTGGGGGCAGTGCAGACGGAGTCCCCGAAGCGCATCCGTAGGTAACTCCGTTTGCTGCATCCTGTTGCGAAGGGCGCAGAAGTGATAATCTTGTCCAGTCATTCAAGCTTCCAATTATTGCAGTCCAGGTCGAAGGCCCCCATATTCCAGAAGCAAAACCCCCGAAACTAAGCGAGAAGGCTTCGCCCTTCGCCTCGCGATATTGCCTCGCAGTTGCAAGTAAAGTAGCTTCATTACCATTGATACGACTTAGCTCGTCCGCATAGAGAGGCCACTGCTGGAGAGACACTCCGGTCTGCACTCCGTTGACTGACGGTAGCCATCCATCGATTGGCTCGCTTTGAGTAATCTCTCTGGTCAGAAGTGGTGAGGGCAAATTCTGCCACCCTTCGTAAGAAAGCTGGCCGTTTGAGAAAGAGAAGTGGCGATAGCCGTTCAGTTGATGAACTGTCACGCCCGGGACTGATTGGGAAGTATATTTGGTTTGGTAGGCAAATTGCACCCCTCGATAAACTTTCACAGAGCCGTCAGGACAAAGCGAAACGGGGGCCGTCTGCGCATGCGCCGCCTGTCCCGAGAACAGAAGGGCGAGGGCTAAAATCCCAATTGTTAATTTAGTGTTCACTTTATAAACTTTATAACTTTCCACTTTGAACTTCCCCTAGTCTTCGATAAATCCGGGCACCCGGTAGACCGGCAGAGTCGAAACTCCGATGGAAGTAGTGCAATTTGCATTGCCTGTTGCGCCAAGCGAGTCAGTGACGACGACGGAGAGCGACTTTTGTCCGGAGGTTGTGTAAGTCTTATAGAACGGGTTCCCTGTTCCCCCTGAAACATCCGTGCCGTTCCAGACATACGATGGATAGACACCACTCCCGCCCGAAGCGCTCGCCGTCCATGTCACCTGCTGATTGATGAGCGCCGAAGCGATGCCCGTAGAACAGGAGACAGAGAGCCCCGCAAGATTGGTCTCGTCATTGTCGCTTCCGTTCGCACAACCCGGGTCGGCAAGGTCGACAAGCGTGTCCTCTGGGTCGGTGTTGTCAATACCGTCGGAACATTGCGGCGGGTTTGCTTCATCGGGATCCGATATGCTTGAACAGCTTGGGTCACTCGGGTAATCGGTATTGCCGTCGCCGTCGTTATCGGAGCCGTCGGAACACTGAGGGTTAGGGCTTTCAGTTGGGTCGCTTGCGTTCGTGCAGCCTGGGTCATTCGGGTAATCGGTCCAGGCGTCGGCGTCGTTGTTGGAGACATCAGAGCACTCGGGCGGCGGGGCGACAGCGGAAACCGTCACATTCGTCCAGGGAGAAGAGCAGTTGTTGCCTTCATTCGATTCGGCGATCAGGCCAGCGGCAGGCGTCATATCCATGTCGAGATCAGCGCACAGACGGACGGAGTAGGTTCCAGCCGAAGTAAAGTTGTGGGAGGAGGAAGTCGCGCCCGCGCTTGTGGCTCCGCCAAGAGCCAACATATTGTTCTGGCTTATCGCCGTAAATACCGGGCTTCCGCCGTTTGCCGAGTTCGAGAGCTGGAAGAAGTTTAGGAATGAAGCTCCGGTCCCTGAGCAGCCGCCGTTCGTGACCGTTCCGGTGAACTGTTGGCCGACCCCGACCGTGGCGGTTGTCGGAGAGACACCTCCCAGGACTGTGAGATCAATTCCCGGAGTGCACCCAGCAGCGCCGGTGGCAAATGTCGTATTACTCGTGTAGCCCGTACCGGTTGTGTTGGTAGCGTAGCCGCGGTAGTTGTAGGTAGTGCTAGCGGAAAGTCCTGAAACACCTGCGGTGAATGCGCTCGGCACGGTTTGGGACAGGGCGGCAGTCACGCATGTGCCGCCGTTAAGCCCCCCGAGTCCGGGGTTAGCCAATGTGCCATAACAAACTCCGCGGGCGGAAATCAAAGCTGGAACGCCAAGAGAAGTAACGGTAGCCCCGAGAGTGGCGGAACTGGAGGTAATAGCTGAAGAAGTCGGAGTGGTGACGGTGGGAATGACATTGGTCGCGCAGATTGTTCCATTCCAGCCAGTGCCCGAAGTGCAGGAAGCGGTAATAGTGAGACCACCTCCACTGGGAGAAGTAGGATACAGTGATTTGGTGTTGTTGTTGAGGAAGAATGTTCTGGAGCTGTAAGGAATGATGACACCCGCTTTGGTGCCCGAGTCTACGGTCCCGGTGGTTACCAGAGGAGCAATAATGAAATTGGGAGAGGCAGCTCCAGTGTCGTTGGTGTTGCTGGTGACATTAGATCCAAGCACAACTTCAGGATTAGTTACCGTCCAAGAAAGAGTTGTGGTACAACTGCTTGCGTTAAGAAGGATGATGCAGTTGGGACCGGAGAGGGTGCCGGACATGACGAGGGCATTCGACACCGTCACTTGCATATCATCAGTACCCGTTGCCCCATTGTTGTCAGTTGCCGTTAGACGGAAAATATATGAACCCGCTGTCGTCATGTTACTAAACGACGGAGTCAGAGTTCCACCATTGGTGATGGTTGGGATCGGTCCGGGTCCAGAGATGAAAGACCAGACGGTGGTAGAAATCGTACCGGGTGCGGTGTCGGTGGCGGAAGTGCTGGTGGGAGCGCTGGTGGAAGTAGGAAGAGTGATAGGTTTGTCTGGGCCGGCGTTGGCAACAGGCGGGATGTTGGCACAGAGCGCTCCGCTCCAGGCAGTGCCGGCGGTGCAGGTCGCAACGGCGGTATCGCCGGAGAGAAATTGCGAGTTGTTGTAGAGCTCAAAAAGCCGAGTGCCGTTTGGACTCCCGCCGAAGACGGGAGCAGTGGTCGAGCCGGAATTTCCAGTTGCTACTAGAAAGTTGGGAGACGAAGCACCACTGTTATTCTTATTGCTGGTAACCGACGAAGTCGCCACTGGATTAGTCGTGCTCCAGGAGAGGCTCGAGGTGCAGCTTGAGGCACCGGAGGTAATGGTGCAGTCGGAAGCGGAGAGCGTGCCGGACATGACAGGCGCCGGGTTCACCGTAACCGCCACCCAGGAAGCGGAGCAGTTGTTGCCTTCGTTGGATTCGCCGATGGTGCCGTCGGTCATGGACCCGTTGTTGTCGGCGCAAACCCGGACATACCAAGTGCCGGATGACGGAAATGTATATGAGGAGGATGTGCCAGCTGATCCCGACGCTGCAAGCGGACCGATACTTGCGGAAGTCTGACCGGCATAAACGGTGCTGTGATCAGCATCATTGTCGAATTGAAATGCGTTGGTGAAAGAAGAGCCGGTTGAGGCATTGCCATTATTGGTGATAGTGGAGCTGAAGGTTGTGGAAGAGCCCGCGGTTGCAGAGGTCGGCGTCGGCGCGCCCGCGACAAGGTCCGGCGCTGGGCAGGCAACAGTTGTGAATGTTCCATCAGAAGAATAGCCTATGAGCCCATCTGAATTAATAGCGTAGCCGCGGTATCGGTAAGTGGTGCCGCAAGACATCCCCGTTCGAACGTGTGAAAAAGCGCTGACTGCAGTTCCACCTTCAGCCAACTGATTGCCAGTCGGTGATGGCGAAGTCCCCCATACAGTTCCGCGCGCGGTAAGGGCACAGCCACCATTTGAGGTTACGGTCGCTCCAAGAGTTGCACCTGTTTGGGTAATGGAAGTAGCAGTGGGACTGGAAAGAGTCGGGGCAGTACATGATAGTAAATAATTAAGCGGCATGTCGTAATTTCCTCCAGCCGAAGCGGTAACTGAAGAAACGGGGCTGCCAGGGGGGCAAGCATATCCGAGCGGAGCAGAGTCGCAATATAAATTGTAAGTCCCGGGAGATAGATTCGAATTTGTGGTTAGAGTATTAAAAGTTCCGGATGGCCCAATTAAGCGCCAGGTTCCGCCGGAAGGATTGGGGATAACATTGATGGTGGCTTCAGTCGAAGCATAAGTAATCGCAAAGGTTAGCGTCCCACCTGGGCCGACGGAAGCAGTCGGACCGGGGCTGATTGACTGGACAGAGTAACTTGGGGGCGGTGTGACACTAATAGTGTAATTTGTGCTGGGTGAGCGGGGCTTTACGTTTGTATTAGAAGCTCCCGTGTAGTTTCCAGGAGTAATTGTCCAGCTTCCACCACTAACGGGACTTTGAGTAACATTGATTGTTGCTTTCGGTCTTACATCAATACTAGTCCAGGCGCCAAGATAATAGCAGTTCCCATTGCAATTGCTTATCGCCCAGGTGGTGTTGGTTTGGGTGCCATTGGTTAAACCCAAGAGATTCAAGTTCCCAAACTCCGGTATTGGACTGACAAACCCCGGCGGACAAGGATATTGAGGGGTGGATGGAGTTCCCGTTTGATTGGTGCGACAGAGCCATTCGTTTGTATTTGATCCTACGAGCTCAAAGTTGCCAGTAGTCCCAGTGGTGATAAGTGGCCATGGGCTTGTCTGAGGCGCTCCTCCACCGAGTACTCCGGTCGTGCACTGGGTTCCCATATCATCGAGAACACAAACAGTTAAATCTGCCGCGCTAGCGTTGTTAGAGAAAGCAAAAAACAAAAAGGCTAAGAAAAGAGAGAGTAATAATAATTTTACTTTCATGTAAATAATTATAGCACAGAATAATCACGTAATTAATGCAAGCGGAAGTGTGGAAAAGAAGAATCCCCGCCTGGTATGACGGGGTTCTTGGACCGACCTTGTCGGGCCACTACTTCAGCCGCGGAAAGTGCTCATGCACGATTCGCGGGATAAGGTTCTTTGGAAGTTCGCGCCGCGGCGGAGACTGAATAGCCGCCAGCGAGAGCGAAGCGAAGGGGGCTCCCGGCGCAGAGAGCGACCCCTGCAACCCGTCTGCTCCCACCCAATAGAACGCGTCCCAGGGCTCATCGCGCTCTTCGCGCTCGCCGTTATACACCCACGCCCGGCCAATATCGCTGTTGTACTCCCGCCGTAGTGCCAAGAGGTCTTCGGCAGAGAGAACATAAGCGATATCCTGCTTTTGTATAGGGGTCGGGCTGGTGACAGGTGGACAACCGGCAGTCCGCATGTTGCTAAGCCACATGCAGGTATGACCTACGGCCGGGATGGCATGGGAGAGCTCGTGATGAGCCCCCTGTGGACCGTATTTCCTGAGGTACGATGAATCCATCGTAATCGAGCCCGTCCACCAATCCCTCACCAGACCGCCGAACGACGCCGCGAGGACATTGTCCTTGATGAAGACGAGTATCCCGCTGTCTGCGGCCTCGCTCTTGCTTGCGAGGACTACCCGTTCCTGGCAATACGCCCGATTCATCGAATCGAGCACCTCTGCCTGGAACCGGGCCAGGAACCCTGCCGGCGGGTCCTCGTTGAATCCGACCTTCGCCGGGAATTGTAACCAACCGCCATCCATGTAGAGCCACCCTCGTCCATCTGGGTGCATGACTCTATGGTAGAAGGAGAAGTTAGTCGGCTGTTCCGGAGTTGGTAATGGAACGGTGTAGGCTTTCCGGTAGTCGATCGGGACCGATACCGCCGGCCCCGACGTTGCGCAGACCGGAGTCGTCCGGATTCTCGCGATCATCGGAATTGCCGATGTCCGCCAGTATTCCGGACCAGTGAGTCCGCACATCCACTTGAGATCTGCATCCCCACGGAAACACACGGGAACGTTCGCCATCCCGACGTAGCGCGAATTGAGATTGTTGCGCCCGTCGGGACCGGTAAGTGCAGAGTCTCTGGGCCCATCCTTCGGACCCATCACTGCCCAGACTCTTGGAAAGTACTTCCTTCCCAGGGAGTCGCGGGCCGCGACTTGCCTCTGGTCCATCCGGAGTGTGACGGAAACTTCGCTGCACTTTTGGACGGGAACTGCCCCGTCGGACTCCGATCTTGCGCACCATTCCTGAGACGCAAGAGGCGGGATCATCCCATCCGCATTGCACGGATACGAAATCCCGGAGAGAGTGCAGGTAAAGGTGACGGGCTTCCCGAGCGAACTCGTCGCGCTGACCGAGATCGTAAGGTGGGCCTTGGGGAAATCCGGCAAACCGGACTGTGGGACAGTCGCAGGCGCCGTTGCCGAGAACGCTGTGATAACGTTCACCGGTGGTGGGGGCGGGGGTGGGGGCGGTTCGACCGGGGTCGGGCCGCAAGCGATTGCAAATGCGGCCATCAGGCCGCAGATGCGCGGCGAGATAGGACGCATTGTAACCTCCAAAAGTTGTAGAAAGAGCGGGCGCGGGATTGCGCCTTTTCAGTCTTATTTAACGCCTAAATTCAGCTAAAATCAAGGTTTTCCACGTGTGCACAGCAAGTGGAAAAGTCAAAATATGCTTGAAACTAAAGGGTTTGCGTTCGCAAGAAAAGCATGATAGTATACCTGTATATAGTCCTCGAAAGCGGGACTATTTTAGTTAGGAGCGAAGTGAGTAACTACCCTGTTAAATGATTTCAAGTAAAGGAAAATTTTACTACATATATGTCCTTCTATCTCACGCGGATAAGAAGTTCTATGTAGGATATGCAAATAACTTGAAATCACGATTTGAGCAGCACGTGAAAGGCTCAGTCCTTTCTACGAAAAATCGAAGACCGTTAGAATTAATTTACTCTGAGGCCTGCCTTGATAAACGCGACGCAATGCATCGAGAAAGATACCTGAAGACATTTCACGGTAAACAATTTCTGAGAAATAGGCTCAAATCGTATTTAACAGGGTGAAGATTTTTATACTCATTACCATTCGTTAAAAATCATTCATGCTTGACCTAAAAACATTCAAATCCGCCCTCGAACAGCTCGAGGAAGAGCGCAAAATACCGAAAGAAAAAATCCTCGATGCCATCGAGCAGGCGATGGCCGCCGCCTACAAGAAAGATTACGGCAAAAAGGGTCAGATCATCCGCGCCAAGTTCGATCTTGATACGGGCAAAACCGATTTCTATAAAGTGAAGATCGTGGTTGATGATTCGATCGTGCGGATGGAGGACGAAGAACTGAAAGAGAACGACGAACGCGTGCTTTTCAACTCTGAGCATCATATTCTCATTGCTGATGCGAGGAAAATTAAGAAGGATGTCGAGCAGAACGACGAAGTGGTCTTTCCGCTCGAAGCCAAAGACGATTACGGCCGCATCGCCGCGCAAACCGCTAAGCAAGTCATCATCCAGAAGATCCGGGAGGCGGAACGAAGCTCGATCATCGACGAATACGGCACTAAAGAGGGAGAGATCATCTCTGGCATCGTGCAGAAGGTCGAGCGTGGCAATGTCTACGTCGACTTCAACCGCGCAACCGGGATACTTCCGGCCGAAGAGCAGATCCCAGGCGAGTATCTCGAGCGCGGAGTGCGGGCGCGGGCATACTTGTATTCTGTCGAGGACACTCCGCGAGGAATCAATCTGCGTCTCTCCCGCACTCACCCAAAATTTTTGGAAAAACTTTTCGCGATTGAAGCGCCAGAGATCGCGAGCGGCGTGGTGGAAGTAAAATCGGTCGCCCGCGAAGCCGGTTCACGCTCGAAGATCGCGGTTCACTCGCTCGACGAGCATATCGATCCGGTCGGCTCTTGCGTCGGCCAGCGCGGGACCCGCGTGAACACCGTGACGAGCGAGCTTGCCGGCGAAAAGATCGACATCATTCCTTGGTCAGAAGACACAAAACAATTTATCACAAACGCACTCTCCCCCGCGAAAGTCACCTCTATCGAGCTCGACGAGGGGGAACACAAGGCGACCGTGGAGGTCGCCCCCGACCAGTTATCGCTCGCTATCGGAAAGGGCGGACAGAACGTGCGCCTCGCGGCCAAACTTACCGGCTGGAGGATAGATATTAAATCAAGTGGGGCGGAGGCAGAAAAGAAAGGGGGCGAGGAAAAAGAAAATATCGAAGAGGGAAATTAATAAATTATAATTAAAGACATGAATACATATCTTTGGTTTGCAGTGCTAAGCTCGGTGGTCGCAATCGTCTATGGATTATTCCTGGCCAGATCGATACTCAAGAAAAGCGAGGGCGACGAGAAGATGAAAAAGATATCTCTCGCCATCCGCGAGGGCGCAAAGGCGTATTTGAACCGCCAGTACAAGACGATCGCTTACATCGCCGCGATCCTTTTCGTGATCCTCTGGCTTTTCATTGGTCTTACCACCGCGCTCGGGTTCCTCTTCGGCGCATTTCTCTCCGCGCTGGCCGGATACGTGGGCATGAATGTCTCGGTCCGCGCGAATGCCCGCACTGCCGAAGCCGCAAAAACCGGACTCAAAGAATCCCTCGCGCTTGCGTTTCAGGGCGGCTCGGTTACGGGGCTACTTGTCGTCGGGCTTGCGCTTCTCGGCGTTGCTCTATTTTTCATATTGACTGGTGACGTGAAAGCGCTCATCGGCCTCGGGTTCGGCGGCTCACTCATCTCGGTCTTTGCGCGGCTGGGCGGCGGAATTTTCACCAAAGCGGCTGACGTGGGCGCGGATCTCGTCGGTAAAATCGAAGCTGGTATTCCGGAAGACGATCCGCGAAACCCGGCAGTGATCGCGGACAACGTGGGAGACAACGTCGGCGACTGCGCTGGTATGGCAGCGGACCTTTTCGAAACTTATGCGGTGACATCGATCGCCGCCATGCTCCTCGGTTCGCTTCTCTTTGTGGGAATGGCAGGCGCTCTTATATACCCCCTCGCGCTCGGCGCAGCGGCAGTGCTCGCCTCGATCGCTGGCACTTGGTTCGTGCGGTTAGGAAAAGGAGGAAATATTATGGGCGCTCTATATAAGGGGCTCATCGCCTCGGGGACAATCTCCGCAATTCTTTTCTACCCGCTCACTAACGCCCTCATGGGCGCAAACGGCATCTACAGCACCGCCGCCCTATATCTTGCAACGCTCCTAGGCCTTGCCGTCACAGGACTCTTGGTGCTTATCACTGAGTATTACACCTCCACGAAATTCAAGCCGGTCAGATCGATCGCCGAAGCTTCTCGCTCTGGCCATGGTACCAACATCATCCAGGGTCTCGCAGTCTCGATGAAATCGACAGCGCTTCCTGTCATTGTGATCGTCGGCGGAATTCTCGCCGCCCATGAACTTGCAGGACTCTACGGTATCGCCATCGCTGCGATGTCGATGCTTTCGATGGCCGGTATCATCGTCGCGATAGATTCTTACGGGCCGATCACCGACAATGCCGGGGGTATCGCCGAGATGGCCGGGCTGCCAGCCGAAGTCCGAAAAGTCACGGATGCACTCGACGCAGTCGGCAACACCACTAAAGCTGTCACCAAAGGCTACGCCATCGGCTCGGCCGGCCTCGCGGCACTCGTTCTCTTCGCTTCTTACACGCAAGAGTTCTCCGGAGCCGGAGTGCAGCTCGATTTCTCACTTGAGAATCCACTTCTTATCGCCGGGCTTTTCATCGGAGGACTTCTCCCCTATTGGTTCGGAGCACTTTCAATGGAAGCAGTCGGGAGAGCAGCCGGGGCGGTCGTCGAAGAAGTGCGGAGGCAGTTCCGCGAGATCAAGGGCATCATGGACGGCAGCGGTGCACCGGAATACGGCAAGTGTGTAGACATCGTCACCAAAAACGCGATACGCGAGATGATAGTGCCTGCTCTTATCCCGGTGCTTGCTCCGATACTGGTGGGATTTCTCCTGGGTCCGGTTGCGCTCGGAGGACTCTTGATGGGCTCGATCATTACCGGGCTTTTCGTGGCTATCTCGATGACTTCCGGGGGCGGAGCTTGGGACAATGCGAAGAAATATATCGAAGCCGGGAATTTGGGCGGTAAGGGCTCGGATGCACACAAGGCCGCCGTTACCGGCGACACCGTCGGCGACCCGTATAAAGACACGGCCGGCCCGGCAATAAACCCGATGATAAAAATACTCAATATCGTTGCCTTGCTTCTGGTCGCCCTCTTGATATAATTTGGGTATGATTAAACTCACTAGGTTTTGCGCGGTCCTTTTACTAGTTTCAGCTTTTTCTCTCACGGCACTGGCAGAAGATAGTGGAAGAGGAAAAGAACGACCATTTATGCAGTTTGCACCTGGAGGGCAAACCTGGAGAGAGGAAACGAGGGAGGCGCGCGAGGCTTTCCACGAGAAACTCCGCACAGAAAGAGAGAAATTCCTGGCGGAGCTCAGAGCAAAGAAGGAGGAGTGGAAAAATGCCACCGATGTTCGAAAGCGCGCATTCTGCGGAGTGGCCACGGATATCGTGAAAAGACGATTCGGAGTTGCAACCGGAGCGCTAGAGGCAATCCAGGCACGAGTCGAGAGCGCAATTGAGAAACTCACCGACGAGGGCAAAGATACCAGCGCTGCTGAAGAAGCACTTGATGTTTCAGAAGCCAAGCTCGCTGAAGCAAAAGAAAAAGCCGAAGATATAAAAGCCTTGATACCGGAGGGAGGCTGTAAGAATATTACGCCGGAGCTTTTCGAGCAAATAAAAACTCTCGCTCGGGAAGCGAAAGATCTTTTGAAAGAATCGAAGGAGAGCCTGCGCGAGGCGATCCAGGCTCTCAAAGATCTTCGCGGTAAGACCGACGAAGATGAATCTCAATAATTATTAAAAACATAAATTTTATGGAACCAATGGATCAAACGATGCAAACACCAGAGAGCGAACCTAAAGGTAACGGGGCCCTGGTCGGCGCAGTAATCGTCGTCCTCCTCTTGATCATCGGGGGTGTTTATTTCTGGAAAACAAACATGAAAAAGGAAGTGGCGCCTCCGGCTCCCGAGCAGGAAGATGTCGGCGACATGGGTGGGGAGGGCGTAAGCGCGGAGGGGAACCTCGAAGCGAACTTAAACAGCGTCGACTTAGATAGCTTGGACGAAGGGCTTTAATCTAAAAAATGAGTCCCGTTAGAAGCCGCGGTCGCAGTTACCATAATAAAATATCAAGTAGTCACGGGCTGACCGCGACCTGCTTCTAACGGGATGAGCGTGAAAATAACGAAGCTGCCTGGGTCCGAGGCGGAGATTCTCGGCGAGCTCCCGGCGGAGGTTTTTGAGTCGCACTACGTGCCAGCGCTCCAGAAAGTGGGTGAAGACGTGGAGATCCCCGGGTTTCGCAAAGGTAAAGCGCCCGAATCTGTGCTCCTCTCGCACGTCGGAGAGATGAAGGTCCTTGAGGAGATGGCGCAAGCGGCCCTCTCGGAAGAATACCCGAAAATTCTCGAGCGCGAGAAGCTCGATGCGATCGGGGCCCCGATGATCACTATCACCAAGCTTGCGCGGAGAAACCCGCTCGGGTTCAAGATCCGGACCGCGCTTCTTCCGGAAGTCAAATTACCGGACTATAAAAAAATCGCGAGAGGAATAAAGAGTGAAATCGAGAAAGAAGAAAAACCCACCTCCGAAGAAGAAAAGAACAAAGCTTCGGAAAAAACCAGGCTCAAGATCATAGAGAGAATAATCGAGGAATCGAAGATCGAGCTGCCGGCGCTCCTTGCCGAACTTGAACTCGATAAAATCCTCCACAAAATGGAGGCCGACATCTCCGCGATGGGCCTAAAGTTCGAAGATTATCTCGCGCACATAAAAAAGACCCGCGAAGATCTCCGTAAAGAGCTCCGGCCGGATGCGGAGAAGAAAGCGAAGTTCTCGCTCATCCTCGCCGAGATCGCAAAAGTAGAAAAACTCGAGCCTAGCAAAGAAGAAGTCGATCGCGAAGTCGCGCACATCCTCGAGCACTACAAAGACGCGGACCCTGTGCGCGCCCGGATGCACGCCGAGAACGTGCTCGCCAACGAAAAAGTTTTCGTGCTTCTCGAGAGCGCTTGATTTTTAGAAAATTTTCATATAAACTTGAAAAATGTTAATTCCTACGGTTATTGAAAAATCTTCTTTTGGCGAGAGGGCTTATGATATTTACTCGCGGCTTTTGCGCGAGCGGATTATTTTCCTGGGCGGGCCGATTGACGACCATACTGCGAACATCGTGATCGCTCAATTACTTTTCTTAGAATCTGAGGACTCGAAGAAGGACATTTATCTTTACATAAATTCCCCCGGCGGTTCGGTGACTTCGACCATGGCGATCGTGGACACGATGAACCATGTGCGTCCGGACATCTCAACTTTCTGCGTGGGCGTCGCGGCCTCCGGCGGCGCGATAATTCTTTCGGCCGGGAAAAAAGGCAAGCGCTACATCCTCCCGAACGCGGAAGTCATGATCCATCAGCCGGCCGGCGGAGTGGAAGGCCAAGCCACGGATATTGCCATCACCGCCAAGCATATCTTAAAGACTCGCGACAATTTGAATAAACTCCTGGCCAAGAACACCGGCAAGCCCCTCTCGCAGGTAGAGAAAGACGTCGAGCGCGACTTCTTCATGGATGCAGAAGAAGCCAAGTCCTACGGCATCATCGACGAAATAGTCACTAAGTCGAAAGCCGCACCAAAAACAAACGGCAACTTGAAATAGTTGACGGAATCCACTAAATAATTTATAATAATCTTGAACTTTAGAGGCCTTACGGCCAGAGAGGAGCAACGCCATGCGACGTGCTGGTGGACGACGGGGTCGCTCTCGCGAAGACGACGAGGGCGAGGGGCTTCCGGATGAGGAGCTCGACGATGAGGACGAGGAGGACTGGGAAGAGGAAGATGACGACCCCCCTGAAGCCCCCTTTCCTCGTCCGCGGATGGAGGAACCCCCGGGGCGATTCGGAGACTAGCTGAATCGCGGCAGCAAACGGGTCGGGCGTGCACTGCGCGCTCGGCCCGTGATCTTTTTATACACTGCTCGCGCTAGACAAAAATCGGCCGCTTTGATATACTTTCCAACGTGAATCTTATTAATTTTTCGTTTAATTTTACCTTGGTTTATAGGAATATCCCATTATGATCCGATCCGGCAAGATGCGCATTGAATTTGTTTTAGAAAATCATTTTGTGAGCAACTCACCTCTGGAAATATAGTGGCTTGTTCTTGTAAGCCGGGCTAACGGCTTATGAGTCTAGGATTATCGATAATAATTTTTGCGGGCTCCGTGCTCCTTGTGGTCGGCGCGGCGCTCGGTTATTACCTCCGCGTCATTGTCGCGCTTGGCAAACGCCGATCGATCGAGATCGACATCAAGCAGATGACAATGGCCGCCAAAGAGGAAGCGCAAAAGATCACCGAAGAAGCGAAGCGCGAGGCGGAAGAAAAACTCGAGGCGCTCAAGGGGGAAGAGCGGAAAAAAGAAGCGGGGTTCAAAGAAACTGAAAAGCGCCTGATCAAAAAGGACGAATTTCTCGACGCCCGCCAGGGAGAGATAGACAAAGAGATGGAAGCGATAAAGGTACGGGTAGAGGAAGTGAAACGCGTACAGGAGAAAATAAGCAAGGTGGAAGAGGAGAAACGCGCTGAGCTCGAGCGGGTCGCGAAGCTTTCGGAAGTAGACGCGAAAGAGGAACTGATGCGCGAGATTGAGAAGAAGAACGAAGAAGACCTCATGGTCAAGATGGTCAAGCTCGAACAGTCGAGCGAAGAAAAGCTCGACCGGAGGGCCAAGGACATTCTGGCGACCTCGATCCAGCGGCTCGCCTCTTCGACCGCAAGCGAGCTCATGACCACGGTGGTCACCATCCCGAACAATGAAATTAAGGGAAAGATCATCGGAAAAGAAGGCCGGAATATCCGCGCTTTCGAGCGCACGGCCGGGGTGGAGCTCATCGTCGATGATACCCCGGGCTCGATCGTCATCTCCTCTTTCGATCCGATCCGCCGGCAGGTGGCGCGGCTTGCGCTTGAGAATCTGATCCTCGACGGGCGCATCCAGCCCGCAAAGATCGAGGAGCTCGTGGAGAAAGCGCGTGAGGAGATAAACAAAATAATCAAGGAAAAAGGCGAGCAGGCGGTTTATGAATGCGGCATTTTCAATTTCGACCCTCGTATCGTCGCTATCCTCGGTCGGCTTTATTTCCGCACCAGTTATGGCCAGAACGTACTTCAGCACTCGGTGGAGATGGCGCACATCGCTGGAATGCTCGCGGAAGAACTGGGAGCGGATGTGGCCATCGCCAAAGCCGGGGCGCTCGTTCATGACATCGGCAAAGCCCTTGACCACGAAGTACAAGGAACACACGTCGAGATCGGCATCCGAATCCTTCAGAAATTCGGCGCGGACGAGAAAATAATCACCGCGATGAAGTCGCACCATGAGGATTACCCTTATGAGTCGATCGAGTCAGTGATCGTCCAGACGGCGGATGCCATTTCCGGCGGCCGGCCGGGCGCGAGACGCGATTCGGTGGAGAATTACTTGAAACGCCTACAGGAACTCGAAGCCTTGGTGAACGCATATCCTGGGGTGGAGAAGTCTTACGCTCTCCAGGCAGGGCGAGAAATAAGGATATTCGTCACTCCGGAGAAAATTTCCGACGTGGAGGCGAAGATCATGGCCCGCGATGTCGCCGAAAAGATAGAACAGGAGCTGAAATACCCCGGAGAAATCAAAGTCACCCTCATCCGCGAGACCCGGGTCATAGAATACGCTAGATAAAATATACACATTTTCGATTTGCTCTCAAAAAACCCTTGTTATATAATGGGCAAAGTGTAAATTTAATAGAAGCAAGGTCGAAAGGTTTAGCAAAATAACCATTAAATATATGAACAAACAAGCATTAGCTGACTGGGTACACGGCAAACTCGGCGGCACAAAGGTCCAAGCCGAAGAGGTTGTTGATGGAGTCTTTGACGCCATCACCGGCGCTCTGAAAAAGGGGGAAGAGGTGTCAGTAGCTGGCTTCGGAATCTTCTCCGTCAAGCAGCGAGCTGCCCGAACCGCCAGGAACCCAAAGACTGGAGAGCAGGTAAAAGTCGCAGCAAAGCGTGTGCCGAAATTCCGCCCAGCCAAGGGGCTCAAGGACACGGTTGCTTAAAGAATTTTTCTCACCATCAAAAAATCCCCTTGAGGGGATTTTTTGATTTGGCTAAAATTTGGTAAAATTGAAAGTATGAGAAGCATGGAGTGGAGAAAATTAACGCGAGAAAGCCGAAACTGGCGGGAAGCAATAGGCGAAGCAGGGATTATCCTTCCCTCTTCCAGTGAAATTTTATCGGGCCGTTCTGCGCCGGGAGATTTTGGAGAACCGTTCGCGACGGACATTGTCGTCGATGGTATCCTTTGCGATATCTACCGCAAAAATAGCTCGGAAGATACTATCCCTAGGGTCTTCGTCCACCAAAAAGCCTAGCCCATTTTTTAGTATTTCCTGATCACTGCTTTGACGATGCCTAAAATATTCAGGGAGTGCTCCGGGTAGATATCGGAATATTTCTCATTAGCGGGCTCGAGGTGTGGAGCACAGTTTTTTGTGCGGAGATATTTCATTGTGTATTCGCCGTCGACTTCCGCTATCACTATCTCCCCATCCTTGGCAGTCGTCGCCCGCTCGACGATGACATGGTCGCCTTCTTCGATATGCGCGTCGAGCATGGAGTCGCCGTCGACCTCAAGCATGTAAGTGAGTTCTTTCCTGCCTATCAAAAAATCATCGAGGTCGACGGTGTCCGAAAGTTCATCAACGTCCGACGGTGGCCCGGCTTTGACGAGCCCAGCCATCGGGATCTCCCCGAAAGAATCGCTCGGCACGAGACGGCCGAGATTGTCTTTCGCTACCAGCCCTGCTTCCACCAATTTCTCTACCAATTTGAAGACCGCGTTCTTTGACTTGAAGCCGAAAAGTTTCAACATCTCGGAGTAGGTCGGCATGCGCCGCTCCTTTCGGTAAAAAATCTCAAGCTTCGCTTGATGAGGATTTTTCATGGCCTAAAAAGGCATCGCAAAAGACGGAAAAATCTTGCGAGCAAGGTTCTGAAAAAAGCTCTGCCTTCTTGAGTAGCGAACTTTTTTAAGGAGGATCTTATGATCTCGCGCTTCGCGCGCATAATCCTCCCCCCGAAGGATCTTCAGGTCAATGACCTTATTAATCCTCTGCAATTCCCGCTCGACTATTTTTAAATACTCTCTCTGGGACATGGTTATAGTATAGGTGAACGCTCGTTCACCTGTCAAGCACGGGCTGGGGATACCTTAAAAGGCCCTTAATTAATGGCTCTTGGCCTACTCGAGTACTGTTCGTGAAAGAAAACTGCCATACCTAAAAATACTAGCAAGCCGCCAAAGAAAAAAGGACGGGTAATCTTCTCTCCCAGAAGAAGGCTCGCCCAGATAATGCCAGCGATTGGTTGGAGGAAAAACGACATGGAGGCCATGACGGCCGTCGCTTTTTTTATGATGTACTGATACAAAATATAATAAAGAACAGTGCCGCCCACAGCCACATAGATTACACAAAGCCAAGTCGTCAAAGAAATTTCTTTTAGCAGGCTGAGACTTCCTGAATGGAAGGAGAGTAGTAATGTTTGAGAGACAATGGTCGTGTAAATAAAATACTTAGTCAAAGTAAGAGGAGAATATTCACGTGAATACTTTCGGGAGAGAACCGAATAAAGGCTAAAGACTAATACTGCCCCAACTAAAGTAAGGTTGCCCGCCAAAGTCCCGTTCCAAACACTCCCTTTCCCAAAAAGAGGTGCGGCCACAATAAAAAGAACACCGATAAATCCCAAGAAGATTCCCAGCCATTTTTTCAAACTAATTTTTTCTTTGAGAATTACCAAGGAGAAAGCGGCGATGACCAGGGGGCCGGAAGCGTACATAGTAACTGCAATGCTTGCGGTAGTATGGTCGAGTCCCAAAACAAATAAAAAGACATTCAGGGTTCCCAAGAGGGAGATGAGGATCAGTTTTCTCTTGCCCGCAACAACTTCTTTGGTCTGAGTGAGCAAATATGGTAGGAAAAAAATATACGCAAAAGCAAAACGTAAAAAGGTAAATAAGTCGATCGGTAGTTCCCGAAGAGCGATCTTAAAAAAGGTGCCGTTCGCTCCCAAGATTGACATAATAATCACCAAAAAAAGAATTTGATATTTCTCAAATGTTTCTCTCATTTAATTATTCACTTTCGGGCGGTATTGGATGGCTTCGAGGATGTGGGTGGGTGCAATTTCAGGAGAGCCAGCGAGGTCGGCGATGGTGCGGGCAATTTTTTGAACTCGGTGATAAGCACGAGCAGAGAGGCCGAGACGCTCGGCGCTCTCGTCGAGAAGTTTTCTCACTTCGTCGGAAAGTTTCACCATTTTCGAGAGATCCTTCACGTTCATCTCGCTGTTTGTCGTGATATCGCGGCTGAATTTTTTAAATCTCTCCCCTTGCGCTTCGCGGGCTTGAACCACCCGCTCTTTTATTTTTTCGTTCACTTCCCCCGTACCTTCTCCGCCGAGCTTTTTATAGTCGACATTCCCCACCGAAAGCCAGATGTCGATGCGGTCGATGATCGGCCCTGAAAGTTTCCGGCGGTAGCGGTCAAGATCCGAAGGTTTGCAGATGCAGGCCTTCGTCTTCGAACCTAAATTCCCGCAGGGGCAGGGGTTCATCGCCGCGACCAGTATGAAATTCGAAGGAAAAATCGCCGAGCCTCTGGCGCGCGAGATCGAAACGATGTTGTCTTCGAGTGGCTGACGCAGGGACTCAATTACCCTTTTCTCAAATTCCGGAAATTCGTCGAGGAAAAGAACGCCGCGGTGCGCCAGCGTCACTTCCCCGGGTTTCGGATACGTGCCACCACCCACGATCGAGACATAACTCGAAGTGTGGTGCGGAGCGCGAAAGGGAGGAAAGGGTACGAGCTCCCCCGCCGTCGCTCCGGCGACCGAGTGAATGCCGGTGATCTCAAGCACCTCCGCCGTGGAGAGGTCCGGTAGTATTCCGGAGAAGGCGCGGGCCAGCATCGTTTTGCCCGTACCCGGCGGGCCGTACATCGCGATGTTGTGCCCACCGGCGGCCGCGATCTCAAGACCGCGCTTAGCGCCCTCTTGTCCGCGAATGTCGGAAAAGTCGCCGACCTTCTTCTGTTTCCCAGCCCTGATCTCCGTTTTGGGCTGAAGTGGTATGCTCTTTCTGATTTTCCCCGGAAGCCGAGTCTCATCCATATGTTCGACGACTTCCGCGAGGCTCTTCGCCCCGAAAATTTTTATGCCCGGCACGACCGCCGCTTCTTCGGCATTTTCGCGCGGGAGGTATATCTCCTCGAAGCCCGCGCGCTTCGCAGCCTCGGCTAGTGGCAGCGCTCCGCGGATCCTGTGCAATGTGCCGTCGAGGCCAAGCTCGCCGAGAAAAATTTTCTTCTCCGGATTGAACTTTATTTCATCGGAGGCAAGCAAATAGGCAATAGCTATCGCAAGGTCAAAAAACGGCCCCTCCTTCTTGAGGTCGGCCGGGGAAAGAGAAACCGTGATCTTCTGATTCTTCGCTTTCGGAGATTTATAGCCTGAATTTTTGATTGCTCCGGAAACCCGGTCCTTCGACTCATCCACCGCTTTGTCCGGCAGGCCGACCACCGAGAAAGAGTGGAGTCCCCGGGAGAGGTCAACTTCGATGGTCACGATCACTCCGGATAAGAGATTGACTTGTGCGGAGTAAACTTTCGCGTAGCTCATGGCTAGCTCTCGAGATGTTCCTTGCAGGTCCTGGCGGCCGGGTTCGCTTCGAGACGCGCTTCTTCTATCTCCTTCCCGCAGACCTGCCCGTCCGGCAGGCGGGCTTCACAGATACCAAAATTTTTTCGCTCTAGTCCTTTGAGCGCCCGGAGGATGTTGTTGAGCCTGGGCTCGAGCACGCCGATCATCGAGGAGCGTGATTCGAATTCTTCAAAGCGGTCGGCCAGGTCGTTTTGGTCACTCTCGCGACCGGTCACTTCTTCTGGAGTCGCCTCCCATTCCCCCGTTTCGGCGTTGAGCTTGCCCATGTCCCGAAGTTCCTCGAGAAGCACGTCCCGCTCCTTCTCAAGTTTTTCTTTCATCTTTTTCTTATCTATCACAAGTGCATCTTAGCATGATAAATAATTATCGCAAACTACTTTCGGATGCCGGAGCCGGTAAGCCGGAGGACCACTTCGCGCGCGGCCGCGGGGCTTGAGCCGAGAAGCACCGAGCGCTCGTCGGCAAAAAGGTAAAACATCACCGGGCGGCCGTCGGGAGCGTAAAGGAGGCGGGCGTTCTTGTTCTCGACAAGGCCGTCCTCGAAATTTTTACCTTGGAGAGATTCAAATTCCAGAGAAACCGGGATTCGAAAATATCGGTAAATGTCGGAAAACATCTTTTTCTCCCAAACGCGCATTCCCGGGAAAATATCCTGAAATTCCCTCGCTTGAAGAAGGAAAAAGAGGCTTTTCCCGCCTTCTTTTTCTCCAAAGACACCCAGAAGGAACTCGTCGGAAACGTTCTCGATGTTATCAAGCGGAAGGTTGAGGGCGGCTAGGGCAACGAAATGGCGCAACCCCACCGGCACCCCATCCGTAGCAGGTTTGATAGCAAGGATCCAGCCTGGACGAACATTTAGTTTTTCTTCCTCTGCCAAGATCGCGGCGACAATCTCGTCTTTCGAAAGCCCGCTAATGGAAACTTGCGTTTCGCCATTTACGGAGAGCAGCCACTGCGTCCCCTGGGAAGGAACGATGTCCCGGGGAGGAGGAACATGGCTATTCGATACGAAATAAAAAATTATCGAAACTCCCAGGATCAGAAAGAGCGACCCGAAAAATCCGTAGATCCGGTTCCCCTTGCCTTTCAAGTGTTTGGGTTCGCTTTCCCGTGCCTCTTCTTCCTCAATTATTTTTTTTACCAACGTCCCGTGGCTCTCTTCGATCGCGGCGCTCAAATCAGTCGTGAAGGTCTTTATGATCGGAGCTTCTTTTTCTCTTTCTTCTGTCATCATTTTTTACCAAAGAAATTGTTGTCGGCTTGCTTGATCGAAAGGCTCACCTTCCCGCGCTCGCGGTCGACGGCGATCACCCGAACCGGCACGATCATACCAACTTTCATTATATCGGAAACCTTCTCTACCCGGAACGGCGCCAGCTCGCTTATGTGCACCATGCCATCGGTCTGGGAATTGAGACGGACGAACGCTCCGAAGTCCGCAAGCTTCACCACTTCGCCGCGGAACTCCTCCCCGGGTGCAAACTCGTGCGTCATCTCTTCGATTATTTTCTTGGCTATCTCAGCCGAGCCGTTTTTACCGGTAAGATAGACCGTGCCGTCGTCTTCGACGGTGATCTCGGCACCGGATTTCTCTTTTATCTCTTTGATCGTCTTGCCGCCACTACCGATGACCATGCCGATCTGGTCCGGCCTGATCCGGATCTGGAGGATCATCGGAGCGTTCGGGGAAATTTCTGGCCGAGGGGCCGCGAGTTCACCGGCGATTTTCTGGAGAATCTCGAGGTGCGCTTTGCGAGACTGGATCATCGCTTCATGGAGAACTTTGATCGGGACGCCCTCCACTTTCACGTCAAGCTGGATGGCGGTAATGCCGTCCTGTGTGCCCGCAACCTTGAAGTCCATATCGCCGTGATGATCCTCGGGGCCTTGGATATCAGTCAAGATCTTGTACTTTTTTTCTGATTCGAACATTAAACCCATGGCGACCCCGGCAACCGGAGATTTGAGCGGCACTCCGCCATCCATAAGAGCGATCGTTCCGGCGCAGATCGAAGCCTGCGAAGTCGAGCCGTTCGAAGCCATCGCCTCCGACACTACTCGGATGGTGTAAGGAAACTCCTCCTTGGTCGGCAGAACCATCGCAAGAGCTTTCTCGGCCAGCGCCCCGTGGCCGATCTCGCGGCGATTGGTCATCGTTGCCCGGCCGAGCTCGCCGGTCGAGAAGGGCGGAAAATTGTAGTGGTGCATGAACCTCTTTTCGAATTGGATCTCCATGCCCTCGATCGAGTGCCTTGCTTCCGGGCCGCCCAAGGTGAGCACCGAGAGCACGTGCGTGCCTCCGCGGTAAAAAATTCCGGAGCCATGCACGACGCTCGAGAGCCCGCCCGCTTTCACAAAGAGATCGCGAAGCTCGTCCATCGCCCGGCCGTCTGCGCGTTTGTCCTCTTCGATCGCCTTCGAGTGAAGTATTTCATTTTCAGTGTCATCGAAAAGCGCGTCTTCGAGAGTATAGTCGCCACGATCGGGAAATTTTTCCTTACAAAGGAGATTCCACTCGGTGTGAAGTGCGTCGATCTCCGCCTTGCCCGGACCCGCGAATATCGCTTTCTCCATCTTCGGCAATATCACACTCTCAAAAAGCTCAACTGATTCTTTCGAAATTTCTTTTTTCTCTATTTCCCTTTTTTCTTTTCCTACCTCTTTCGAGATTTTCCGCTGCCAATCCTCGAGGCGGGCGATTTCCGCGCTTGCCTTCTCGAGCGCCTCGGTGAGTTCTGCTTCCGGAACCTGCCGGGCGGCGGCTTCAATCATGTTTATGTGGCCAGCCTTTCCACAGACGACCATGTCGAACTTATAAGGCGTTTCCTCCTCACGGAGTTTACTCGAAGCGTTAATAGTGAGATCGTTCCCTACATACTTGCCTATGCGCACCGCCCCGATCGGTCCCGCCCAGGGAATGTTCGAGGTCGCGAGCGCGAGTGACGCGGCGTTGATGGCAAGCACCGTCGGATCGTTGTCGTCCACCGAGATGACCGTCACGATCACTTGCACGGCATGGCGCATCGATTGATCGAAAAGCGGACGGATGGTCCGGTCGATCACCCGGGAGGAGAGGATCGCTTCGTTCGAGGGCTTGCCCTCGCGTCGGGTAAAACGAGAACCCAAAATCTTTCCGGCAGCATAAAATTTCTCGACGTAATCGACGGTTAAATTAAAAAAATCTTTCGCGCCTTCGGCGTCGCGGGACATGCAGGCGGTGGCCAGCACCAACGTCTGGCCGTAGCGGAGCATCACTGAGCCATGCGCTTGCTCGGCGAGATCGCTGAAAGTCGCGGTCAAAGTTCGACCACCAACTTCAAGACTATATTCTTTTTGTTTCATTTATTAAATGAGCTCCTCTTTAGAATAAAGGCTGTTTCACCAAAAAATTGGAAAAACAATTCTCTATCTAAAGACGAACTCCAGATTAACTTTTAATTAATTGGAATACTAGCACGCCGGGGAAGGAAATCAAGTTTTTCTGCCGTTGCCGGCGCCCATGAGATACTTCCTCGGATTCTCGGAGAGATCAACGAAGTCGTCGAGCGCTTCGCGCAGTTTCGAAGAAGTGGACTTGCCGAAGCAAGCGCCCTCCACCTGCACGCCGAGAGTCTGCAGATATTTCACGAGCGGAATGAAGTCGCCGTCGCCGGAGGCGATGACTACGCAGTCAAGCCGCGGTGCCATCTTGATCGCATCCACCGCGAGGCCCACGTCCCAGTCCGCCTTCTTCGCGCCACCCGCGAAGACTTGCAGGTCCTTGGTCTTTGTCTCGATACCGATCTTGGTTAGTGCCTCGAAAAAATTTTTCTCCTCGCCGCTCTCGGTAGTAATAACGTAGGCTACTGCCCGGACGAGCCTTCGGCCGGCCACCGCGTCTTTCATCACCGCGCCGAAATTGACTCGTGCATTGTAGAGATTGCGCGCGCTGTGGTAGAGATTCTGTGTATCTATAAAGACACCCACTCTTTGTTCTTTATGTTTTATTACGGTCATTAAAAATTAGAAACCAAAACTTATGAAAAACTTACTCGAGATTCATCTTTTTGACAAGCTTGTCATAGCGGGGCTTGTCTTTTCGCTCGAGATACTTAAGGTGCGCCCGGCGGTCAGCAACCATCTTGATAAGCCCTCGACGTGAGTGATTATCCTTCTTGTGCTTCTTTAAGTGCTTGGCAAGCTCATCGATCTGCCCCGAAATCACTGCCACCTGAACCTCCGGACTACCGGTATCTTTGTCGTGGACCTGATTTTTCTTGATAACTGACTGCTTCTTTTTAGTCGATAGCATTTGCTTACTCTAGCATAAAAATTAGATTTTTGCAACTTTACCATAAAAAACTACGGGCTGGGGCGCGCTTGTTGCTGCGCACACCAGCCCTTCGCTCTGGCCCCTCACTCTTGAGAGAGGGGCTCCTTGGTCCATCGGCTGGACCTGGCCTTGTTGACCTGGACCACCATCACCCCTACCCAACTGGTCATGAGGGCGACGATAGCGAGTGCCCACAGCGTCTTGCTCCCAGCCGCTTCAGCGGCGCAGAGCTTTGCAGGCACGTTGTAGGTGCCCGATGGGATCGGCACTATCCAGCCAATCCCCCGACGCCACTTCGCCTTGGCGATCGCCCGAGCAGCGACTGGGTCGCTTTCCCCCCAGCGCCGCCAACGGCCACGGCCCTGCTCGTCGAGCGCACCTGCGGACTTACAAAGCTCCGCAGTGGCCGTGAAGAGATCGCTCCCTTGCGCGAGGAAAAACTTCTGCGGAAGCGGCTTGGTAGGCTCGCGGCGCTCAATGGTGCACCCTGCGAGCACTCCGATGATTACCGCCATGAAGGCGGTCCCACACCAGCGGTGCAGCATCGTCTTTTCCCTTTCGGAAACGGCCAGTAAAACTAGCCTGGTTGAACTCCGTAAAAGATTATAGCACAACTAGTTGGATTTTGCAAATCATACCCGCGTCGCACAATATTTTGATATAATTTCCTTGTGGCACAAGAAATCGACAAACTCCACCGGGAATTCATGGAATATCTCGAGATCGAGCGCGGGGCGGCGCAGAGGACGATCGAAAATTATGGGCCGTACCTCTCGCGCTTTTTCGAACAAGCGAAGATAAAAAAAGTTCCGGACATCAACCCGGACTCGGTGCGCGAATTCCGTCTCTGGCTCAACCGCCAGCCAGTCGGGCGCGGGAAAGATAGAACACAAACGACCTCGAAGAAGACGCAGAATTATTACATGATCGCGCTGCGGATGTTCCTCAAATATCTCGCGAAGCGCGAAATCCCTGCGATGCCGAGCGATCAGATCGAGCTTGCGAAAGTCTCGGACCGCTCGCTTGATCTTATCACCCCTACCGAGCTCGAGCGGCTCTTGGAAGCGCCGGAAGGAAACGATGTGAAGAGCCTGCGAGACCGAGCTCTCCTTGAGCTTCTTTTTTCAACTGGTCTGCGAGTTGGCGAGCTCTGTTCGCTCTCGCGGAACATCAATGCAAACTCTGAAGAGCTCTCCGTGCGCGGCAAGGGTGGGAAAGTGCGGGTGGTTTTCATCTCGCCCCGGGCTCGCGCGGCTCTCAAAAAATATCTGGATACGCGCAAGGATATGGAAGAGGGGCTTTTTGTGCGAGTCGATGAAATTGAAAGTAGTGTGAAAGAGAAAACAAAAAATAAAAAATATACGGGCAAGGAGTATGGCAGTTTGGACCGCCGCAGCGTGGAGCGGATCGTAAAACATTACGCGACCAAAGCAGGCATCGCGAAGCGCGTGACCCCGCACGTCATCCGCCATTCCTTCGCCACCGACCTGCTTCAAAACGGCGCAGACATCCGCTCGGTGCAAGTCATGCTCGGCCACGCCAACATTTCAACCACGCAAATCTACACCCACGTCACGGATAAAGCACTAAGAGAGGTGCATAAGAAATTTCACTCAAGAAAATGAAAATTTTTTCTTGGAACATCAACGGCATAAGGGCAGTACATAAGAAGGGACTTCTCATGCCTTTCGTTGAAAAATATAAGCCGGACATCATTTGCTTTCAGGAAACGAAAGCCGAGCAGAACCAGAGCGAGGTGGACCTGCCTGAATATGAAGAATACTGGAATTCTGCTGAGAAAAAAGGCTACAGCGGCACCGCGATTTTCACTAAGATAAAACCGCTTTCGGTAATTAATGACCTTCCGGAGGAAATCTCAAAAAAATATAATTTGTTGGATAAGTACGGCAACCCGAACACCGAAGGGCGGGTAATCGCCGCTGAATTTAAAGATTTTTACTTGGTGAATATCTACACGCCGAACGCGAAAGACGATCTCTCGCGGATTCCCCTACGGCACAAAATTTGGGACCCGATATTTCTCGAATATTTGAAAAGCTTAGAAAAAAAGAAACCTGTAATTTTCTGCGGCGACCTAAATGTCGCGCACACTCCCCTTGACCTCGCCCGGCCCAAAGAAAACGAAGGCCGGAAGGGCTTCACGCTCGAGGAGCGCGAAGGAATTGATAACATTATCGAGGCCGGATACCTAGATACTTTCCGAATATTCGAAAAAGGCGGCGGGCACTACAGTTGGTGGACACATTTCGCGAACGCCCGCGCGCGCAACATCGGCTGGCGCATAGATTATTTCTTTGCAAGCTCCAAACTTAAAAACAAAATAAAATCCGCCGGCATTCTTTCCGCCGTCATGGGCTCTGACCATGCACCTGTATGGCTTGAGCTTTCTTTTTGATATAATTTAGACATGTCCCACACCCGACTTGATCAACTCTCCGACGGCATCTTCGCCATTGTGATGACGATCCTGGTTTTTGAAATTAAAATACCCGACTTTTCCCCGACAAGCAATCTGGATCTTTGGATTGCGATCAAAGACCTGACTCCGGCTTTTGTGAGTTACATTCTTTCTTTCGCCCTCCTTTTCACCTACTGGCGAGCGCACCACTTTTTCATTTCAATTTACGCCAAGAACGTGGACGTGCACCTGACCAACATAAATGCGCTCTTCTTCCTCTTCATCGCGCTTATCCCTTCGACCTCATCCCTCCTTTCACGTTTTTCCGAGAACGAGCTCGCCGTCTCGATCTTCGGTATACATATCATACTAATCGGCCTTACTCTCTTCTGGATGCGCCGCTACGTCCTATATTCCGAGCACATCAAGAACCCTTCAATCGCGCCACGGGAAATTCACGGCTCGACCGTCCGCACGATGATCCCAATTGTCTTCGCGCTTATCGCCATCCCTCTTTCTTTCCTCTCGACCGGGCTATCGCTCCTTCTCTTCACCCTCGCGGTCCTTTTTAACCTCACCCCCGCCAGCACCCGCTTTTTCGAAAAATTTTTCCCGCCTTCCGGCGCTAACTCTTAGTCTCCTCATCCAATCTCTTGGCTTCTTTCCAGGAAAGCTCATATATGGTTTTCATCGCCTCAGCAATCTCGGCACTCTCAATGATGATGCCCAATTTTTCCCGCCAAGAGGCGATCATCACCTTATTATCATAGATGTTTATCTCTGGAGTGAAATGAAAAATATTTTCCGGGACGAGTGCGCTCTCTCTTAATTCTTCCTTGTCTTTACTTTTTCGCTCTCTGCCTTCGGCACTATTGGGAATCACCGCGCGGATTTTGATATTTTTCTCTGCCCGTCGCTTAAAATACTCTGGAAAGTAGCCGGGTAATCCCCGATACATGTTTTCGATATCTGCATACGCACGAATTGGCTCGCGTGATGTCAACGTATCTTCGTAAACTCTCCTTATTCCCTCTTCGCCTTCATAAAACATCACCTTGGGGCGGTTGCTGACGTTGTGAACCGACTTAAGTTGTGGAATTAATGAGTCATTCGCATCGTCGAGGTCGGTTTTTCGCTTCGCGAGCTCTGCTTCAAGATAAATTTTTAAGTTATCGGGCGATTCCGCGACATATTCTTGCTTGGGCTCCTTGCCGGTAAGTGTAACGAGCCCCTTATCAAAGAGCGAGCTTAAAATATCATATACAGTAGTGCGAACAATGTGGGCTCGACGAGCAATTTTCGAAGCCGTCCCCTGCCCCAACGCAAGAATGGAGAGGTAGACATCGGCTTCTTTCTCCTTTAGGCCAACATCGATCAGTAAATTTTTTAGTTCATTATTCTCTCTATTCTCTTTTGCCATACATAAAGTATAGCAACTAAATTAATTGTGTCAACTTTTTTCGACAAAAATATGTAAGATTGGCAATATATATTGCAAATAAAGGATTATTTGATTGTTCAAATGTCGAAACTGCTGGACATTCATGTTAATAATAAAATATAATAGAAGGGTTATGAACAGAAGAATTGAAATAGGAATAGCGGGGAGAGGGCTCGATAAGAACTCTTTCGGCTGGATAGAAGAGCTTGCCTCGAGGCTCGGCATAGTGGGGGCGTGCTTTACACGGCCCGATGGAAGCATTAGAGTTAGCGCAGAGGGAGAAGAATCGGTCCTGCAGGAATTCGCGCATAAAATCGAGCGCGGGGGTATGTTCGGAACGGTTGAGAATTTTTTCGTCAAATGGGAGCCGGCGGAAAATAGAAGTTTCAGGGTATTGGTTGGATGCTAAAGTTATGAAAAAGAATTGTAAAAATTGCAAAAAAGATTTCAAAATCCGCGACGAGGATCAGATTTTCTACGATCAGATAAAAGTTCCGACTCCGAATTATTGCCCGGACTGCCGGATGCAGAGACGCTTGGCCTTTCGAAATGAAAGAACTCTCTATAGGAGGACTTGTGATCTATGTAAAAAAGAAATCATTTCCATTTATCCGGCCGGCACCCATTTCCCAGTTTATGACCATGATTGTTGGTGGAGCGATCGTTGGGATGCAACTTCATTCGCGATGGATTATGACAAATCTCGCTCATTTCTTGAGCAATTTGGTAAACTAAAAAGAAAAGTCCCGCGCGTTGCGCTTCTTTCCTACCAAAGCGTTAATTCAGAATATGCGAATAACGCAGGTGAGAATAAAAATTGCTACCTCATCTTTGCCGCCGAATTCAACGAAGATTGTCTGTACTCGCGGCTTATCCACCGCTCGAAAAATTGCATGGACTGTGTCTCTCTTTACGATTCCGAGCTCTGCTACGAATGTGTTGATACCCGAAAATCTTTTAAGTGCCTCTACAGCGAGCGGGTGCAAGATAGCGTCGATGTGCTTTTCTCTTTCGATATGCGAAATTGCCAGAACTGCATCTTCTGCACCAATGGCCGCAACCTGACTTATTGCATTGAGAATAAACAAGTCACAAAAGAGGAATTTGAAAAGAAAAAAGCCGAAATCCTCAAAGATTATGATTCGATCGAAGAAGCGAAGAAAAAGTATGAGCAGGTTCGCGGCGGCGCAAAAGTAAAATACGCATTTATGACGAAGTGCAACAACGCGACGGGTGACTATATGTACAACTGCTTCGATGGGGTACGAATATTTGACGCCACCGATGTGAAAAACAGCTCTTATGTAGCAGATGTCGAGTCCCCGATCGATTGCTGGGACTGCAACAATATTTATTACAAACCAGAACGCTGCTACAACGTGATGGGCACTATCTCGAGCAATAATTGTATTGTCGGAACTTTTCCTATGTATTGCAATGAAGTTCACTACTCTGATAGTTGCTACCATTGCCTAGACTGTTTTGGGTGTATGGGGTTACAAAAGAAGAATTATCACATTCTAAACAAAGAATATTCTCCGGAAGAATACAGAAAACTACGGGACGAGATTGTGGAGAGTATGAAACGTGACGAAACTTACGGTGAATTTTTCCCGCCGGAGCTCTCGCCTTTCGGTTACAACGAAACTCTGGCCAAAGAATACTTCCCGATGACAGAGAGTGAGGCGAAGGCGAAAGGTTTCCGCTGGCAGATGGCTGAAACTGGCACTTACGGAAAAGAAACAATAAAAGAAAGCGAAATGCCGGCAGCTGCGAGCGACTTTGATGAGAAAACTCTAGGGGAAGTTCTGGTTTGTAGAGATTGCAAGAAAAATTTCCGCATCACTCGCGCCGAATTTGATTTCTATAAACGCATGAACCTACCGCTCCCCCGCAAAGACTTCGAATGCCGGCACCAAGACCGCATGGCCAAGCGTAATCCGCGCAAACTCTGGCCGCGCTCCTGCATGTGTACCATCTCTAAACACCAGCATAGTACCCAAAAATGCGAAAATGAATTCGAAACTTCATATTCCCCGGAGCGCAAAGAGATGGTCTATTGTGAAACTTGCTACCAACAGGAAGTTTCTTGATCTTTACTTCCTGACCCCGTGTTTCTCGTGCAATTTTTCGATTTCTTTCTCTTCGAGCTCTTCTTTTTTACCCTTTCCGCGCTCGCCGAGGGTTTTTAACTCCGCGTCGCCAAGCATATTGAGTGATTTTGCAAGCTCGGCCAGGTGAGCTTCAGTGTTTTTTGTCGGATCATCGAGCACTTCTTCAAGAAGCGCGTGCAAAATCCACCCCATCCGCGGTCCGGGAGTAATTTTTAACTCACTTTGCAAAAAATTTCCATTGATTTTAAGTTGCGAGACGGAAATCGGGTCCCGGAGTGCCTCTTCCACCATCGCGTAGTACTTGCGCAGGCGATACGGCGCCTCTTTTTTCTTCATGCCCACCCGATCACATTCCCTGACCTTCATTAAAGCCCAAATATTCTCCGCACCGACATTTTTTATGATCCTTCGTACCGCGCTAAGAGTAATTTTTTCCGGATCGGAGAAGAACATATGGTTCCGCGCAAGTTTCTCGACGAGGTCTGTATCATTCCTTCCGAACTTCAGCCGCTCCATTATTTTTTTCACCATCCTCGCCCCCACAACTTCATGCCCGTAGAAAGTATACTGCTTCTTCTCTCCATCCCTTCTGGTCCGAGGCTTCCCGATATCATGAAAAAGTGCGGCCAGGCGTACCTCGAGCATCCAGTCTTTGTCTGCGGCGTGCTGAAGCGCAAGGAGAAGGTGCTCCCAAACAGGATAGAGGTGTTCGCCCCCCTGCACGCAGGCAATCCCCTCCTCGAGTTCCGGAATAATATGCGCAAGAAGACCGAATTTCTGGAGCAAGGTAATGCCGACCGCCGGCTTATTTGACAAAATGATTTTGATGATTTCCTCTCTGATTCGCTCTTTTGAAATTTCTTCGATCAGCTTTGCATTTTTAACGATGCCCTCCGCGGAATCTTGCGCAATAGAAAAATCAAGTTGTAAAGAGAGCCGCACCGCCCGGAGCACACGAAGCGCGTCTTCTCCAAACCGCTCATCCGCCTCCCCTACTGTCCTTAATGACTTTTTTTCAATGTCCTTTAGGCCCCCAAACAGATCAAGAACGTGTCCTTTACTATCCATTGCAAGCGCATTAACAGTAAAATCCCTTCTTTTAAGGTCATCTTCTATCTTATTGCTAAATTTCACGGTATCGGGGTGCCGAAAGTCGCTGTACTTGGCCTCGACTCTGTACGGGGTAACCTCTATGACCTTTAATGTTTCACGATTAACATCTTCATTTACTACTGCAACCGTGCCAAACGCATTCTCATACACTGTTTTCGGAAAAAGTGCCATTATTTCATCAGGTTTCGCATTTGTCGTAACATCCCAGTCCTTGGGCTCAAGCCCCATAATAAGATCCCGCACGCATCCGCCCACGAGATATGCCTCAAAACCGGCTTTTTCGAGTGTTTCCGTTACATGTGAAACCTCTTTGGGGATTTTGGCTATTAAATTTTGTTTTTCTAGGTTCAAACTGATTTTGTGCGGCCAGGGAGAATCGAACTCCCGTCTCATCCTTGGCAAGGACGTGTTCTACCACTAAACCATGACCGCTCCTTAATTTTTAATGTTTAATTATAATATTTTTAGGGATTGTTAGCAATTTTGAGTCAAAATATGCTTAAAAAATAAGATTATTTTACTTAAATAATTAAAAAGAGTATAATTTACAAGTATTGCACCCGTAGTGAAATGGATATCACGACGCGCTTCGGACGCGTTATTGTGGGTTCGAGTCCTGCCGGGTGCGCAAGAGTCTGTCCTTTAGAAAATGCTTAATTTATAAGAAAATGTGGATAACTCTGTTAGTAGTGTTCATAAAGGACAACTTTCAAGTGTCCTTTAGAGTTTCACGTGAAACTTATGCCTAAGATTTTTACATCAGATACGCAAAAGACAGGCGAAATTGGCGAAAATATTGCCGCAAAGTTTCTCATGAAACATGGTTTCTCCATATTGGACAGAAACTACACAAAGAAATGGGGAGAAATAGACATCGTGGCTGAAAAGGAGCAGAAGCTTTATTTTATCGAGGTTAAATCAGTAGTTAAGGATACAATGGACCAGGTTTCACAAGAAACATTGGACCAATACAGGCCAGAGGATAACATGCATCCCTGGAAACTGAAACGTCTTTCGAGAGCCATCCAAACATATATCTTGTCTAAGAAATTAGACGAAAAAGATTGGCAATTCGACCTCATAGCTGTCTTTTTGAGCCCAAAGGACAAGAAGGCCAGGGTGAAGGTAGTGAGTGATATAGTTCTGTGATATAAATAAAGCCCGGCGGGCTGTAGTATACCGGTAGTACACGTGCTTTGGGAGCATGTAGACTGGGTTCGATTCCCAGCAGCCCGACATGACAGCATTTGCATTACTTTTTACGCTTTCGGCGATTGGAATTAGCGAGACGGTATATCTCATCCGCACACGGATTGCGGCGGAGCAGCCGGTCTGCCCGATCGGGGAGGGTTGCGCCACGGTACTTACCAGCAAATACAGTAAGATTTTCCTGATCCCGAATGATATTCTCGGGCTTCTGGCTTACGTAGTGATTTCTTTTATCGCGGCACTCTTGGTGCTTGAAATTAATGTCGATCTTTGGAGCCTCATAATAAAAATCCTGGTTGGGGCAGCATCACTCGTATCATTATTCTTCACATATCTTCAATGGCGGGAAATCCGGGCCTGGTGTTTTTGGTGCCTGATGTCGGCGTTTACAATTTGGCTGATGGGAATTATAATAATTTTTAGCTCTGTAATATAGAAATGAGCAAAACTGCATTTCACATTTTAAGAGTGGGGCTCGCGATAACCTTCCTTTGGATCGGCATACTCATCTTGAAACAACCGGAGGCCTGGGCAAGCTACATTGCGCCCTGGGCGGCCGGGCTCCTGCCGGTTTCGCCCGTAGAAGCGATGCAGGGAACCGCGGTTCTTGATTTGGCAATCGGCCTTCTGCTTCTCACTGACACTTGGGTGTGGCTCGCGGCACTGATAGGAGCACTTCACCTCATCACTGTGCTTGCGGTTTCGGGAATTACGGATATTACCGTGCGGGATATTGCGATTTTTGCGGGCGCGGTCGCGCTCTTCGTCGAGACGCGACCGAAAAATTTATTAATTAAACAAAAAACAATATGAGCAAGTCAACAGTTATGGTTTTAATTTTGGTCATCGTTTTGGTCGGGGGGTATTTTATTTTCAGCAGCCCGAAGGCGACAGCGCCGACTCCTGAGACAAATACCCAGGACACGGAAACACCGGGTGAACCAGTTTCCCCGACATCGGAAATGCCCGTTCCGGGCGGCACCGTTCCGGAAATGACGGTAGAACATACGGTAACTTACACTAATAGCGGCTATTCGCCGAGCGAACTTAAGATAAAGGAGGGGGAGACAGTCACCTGGGAGAACGAGAGTACGCAGAACATGTGGACGGCCTCCGCGATGCACCCGACGCACACAGCTTACAGCGGGACTTCTCTCTCCGCGCACTGCCCGGACACTGAAAATGTCGCTTTCGACGCTTGTGAGGGCACTCTTCCGGGAGAGTCTTGGTCCTTCACCTTCACAAAGGCCGGTAGCTGGGGCTATCATGACCACCTACATCCGACACTCTTCGGGAAAGTTATCGTTGAATAAAATTAAAATTTAGGCTATAAACTATTGCGGGCATTGCTCCGCAATGCGGGATTAGTTTAATGGTAAAATATCAGTTTTCCAAACTGAGGTTGGGAGTTCGATTCTCCCATCCCGCACCATGATTTATTTATACGCATTCGGAAGTGTGATTCTGGTGAGTCTCATTTCACTGGTCGGGATTTTTGTGCTCACTTTTAAAGAAGAGTGGGTACGCAAATATATTTTTTTTCTAGTAAGTCTCGCGGTCGGCGCGCTCTTGGGCGATGCCTTTATTCACCTAATCCCGGAGGCCTTCGAAGAAGGAATTTCGTCGGCGGGGCTCTTCGTCACTGTTGGCATCCTTATCTTTTTTATCTTTGAAAAATTTATGCACTGGCACCACCACGGTGCGGACGTAGAAGAGCCGGAAATTCACCCGGTTGGCAAGCTTGTTCTTTTCTCTGATGGGGTTCACAACTTCATTGACGGGATAATCATTGGCGTTTCCTACATGGTGAGTATTCCCCTTGGGCTCGCGAGCACGCTCGCAGTTGTTCTGCACGAAATCCCGCAGGAGATCGGCGACTTTGCCGTGCTCCTCCACGCCGGCTACGCCAAGAAGCGAGCGCTCTATCTTAACTTTCTGTCGGCCGCAGCGGCGATCGCCGGAACTCTTTTGGCATTTATTCTCGGGGAAGGCGGTAAGGAGCTCGCCGCCTGGGTTCTGCCATTTGCCGCCGGGGGTTTCATCTACATCGCTATGAGCGATCTCATCCCGGAACTTCATAAAACAAAAGAGCTGAAGCACTCTTCACTTCAGCTGGTTGCGGTTCTTATCGGAATTCTCGCGATGCTCGCACTCACGCTTTTAGAGTAGTTGGTCTTAGAACGGATTCTTTGCGCCCTTGACTTCGATATGAAGATGCGGGCCGGTCGAGCGGCCGGTATTGCCCACATAACCGATCGTCTCGCTTTTCTCGACTCTAGCGCCCACCGAGGTCCCAAGCCGGGACTGGTGCGCGTAGATGGTTTGGGTTCCATTTGGATGGGAGATAATGGTGAGCACCCCGTATCCGCCGTTCCATCCGGTTCGGGCGAATGTTACGATGCCTTCTGCGGCGGCGAGAATCGGGGTGCCGGTCGGCGCTGCAAGATCAACTCCACGGTGGGTTGATGTAATGCCTCGGGTGCGCCGCGCTCCGGGAACGGGATTGGTGAAGTAACCGCTCGCGTCTCTGAGAGCAGCCTGTGAAGTCCCTCCCCGAGCGATCGCCGTTCCGGCTCTCGGAGCGCTTGGGATATTCGCGCCTGGGATCATCAGTTTTTCTCCAATTGAGAGTTTGACGCCGGCTTCAATGTCGTTCGAAAGAAGAATGTCGTCCACGTCTACCTTGTATAAGTTAGCTATCCCCTGAAGCGTATCGCCCTTTTTAACCGTATGCTCTACCCCGGAGAAAGGCAGGATAAGGAGAATATCTCCAACTTTGAGCTTGGCTCCTTTTTGCAAATCATTTGCGGAAAGAACAGTATCCACCGAGATGTCGAACATTTGGGCTACCTGTGAAACAGTATCGCCCGGCCGGACTACGTATACGTTAACCTCACCACCCGAAAATTCGACGCCGCCAGTGCCTCCCAAAGCGCCGAGTGGGCTTACCTCTGCGAGAAGCGCATTATCGGAAAGAATACTAACCTCTCTGCTTGCATCAACATCGCTTTTGCTGTCGCGGACTGAGGCGGAAGAAAAATTGGCCTCAAGTAAGGCCATAGTTTGAGAGTTAGCACCATCAAGAGAGGGGTTGGTGAGCACGGTCTCCGCTGAAGCTTCGCCAAAGATGGAAGAAAAGAGTCCGGCAGCGACCGGCACGGGCACGGAAAGTCCTCCCAGGGAACCCAGGAAAAGCGATGCAGACAAAAGAAAACTGAGTATTTTGCTTGTTTTTCTTGGAGGTTTTATAAAACAAAGACGATATCGAGAGAATCCCCTTAAGCCTCAGCCCCGCTAGAGCAGGGGGTTGCTTAGAATCACAGGACGACCAAATTGTACTGCAAACAAAGGTTCTCGCGATGGTTACTATCATCCAGCCAATCAGCCATATATTCCATACCCCTACTGCCGTATCATTCCAGGGTAGCCCAAAACCGCCCCGGGGTCAAACCCCTCCTGTGGAAAGAGAAAACAGCATATATTTAGGCTGCCATTTTGGGCCTCTCTAGGACTCTTAGATTGTATTTCTCCTGGACACTTTTCTTTATCGTGCCGTCCTTATTCAGAAATTTAGCTCCCAAATAATCGTGGATCTCTGAATCGAGATTCACTTGTGTACCTCGTATAAAAGCGAGCGTTTGTGGATAAGTATTGCGGCATTGCGGTCTCCCGTTCTCATAGTCCATAACAGCAAGGAGCATGCTCATGTATCCCGAATCGATCTTTTTGTTCGCCTTTGCCATCGCTTTTACCAGCTCCGGGAGTTTGCGCCGATTCACCACCGCTTCGGCGAACAGCTTAAAGTCTATTTTGAATTTTTCCTGAAGAGCTTTGAGAACCCGCCGTTCTGGACCATATGCTCGGTTGGAAAAATCGAGAGTTCCGCCGGCTTCGCGATAGGCTTCCAATGCAAGATCTTCAGTGACTGCCTCATTGAGAGCTCTGCCTCTTTCTTTCAGATCCGGCATATTTGCATTTCTTCCGATGTATCTAGTCAGCCTCAAGCCGGTGCGACGAGATGTGTAAGTCTTTTGCTCTTTGTCCTCCGTCTCAAATCCCCAATAGTTATTGGCAACAGAATCGTGAATCACTTCATGGGAAATGGTGTGAAGAAGAGAATCTTCAAGTGCATCTGGTTCTAAGGTCTCAAGCATATTCATGTTAATGAAGATTTCCCCTTCCTCAACGATACAAATCCCTGCCGCTTCGACAAATCCACGGTTCGCCATAAATTCATAGAGTCCTACTAAGTGAACTTTCCCGGACGGAGGCATCGGGCTGCGATTTTCCCCACCATACTTTTTCATCAAGGCCTCGACATTTTGGTATGCTTTTTCGACGATTTTAGTGTATTTTTCTTTGGTCTCGGCACTCTCATACTTTTTTCGGTCCGCAAGGATTCTGAATTCCACGTAATCAGCCGCTTCGCGTGCCGAGGGAGCAGCATTGATCTTCTCAAGATCTTCTCGAAGCCACACAGTGAAAGGACTTCTGATCATCCTCTCGGCGATTTCTCTGGGTTCGGGGAAAACGTGTTCAGCCGGGTAACGCTCTCCCAGGTCTTCCTCGCCCTCCAAGGTTTGGCTCCGGCTTGCGATGGAAGCCTTTTCCTTGTATTTTCCTGGTGGAATAGGTTGGGGAGGAAGAACATCAGACTCCTTGCTCCATTCTTTTGCTTTTTCTTCGAAAGTTTTGCGGCCAAAACCTTTCGCCTCGCCGGTCCCTTTGTAGTCTTCCAGCGCCTTACGTGGGAAAATCGGAATAAAGGACGGAAGTTCCCAATCTCTATCGACAACTCTGTGGAAAGTGTACTCATGTTTTTCAATAAGCCCGGGAGTGAATTTTTGCCCCACATCGGTCGCGATTGGAGTATATTTTCCATCTTCGTCGGCAATAACTGCTTCCAGAAATCCAGGATGGGTCAGTCGGCCACTGGCATCTTTTCCAAAAAGAGAATACAAGCTCTCCGGGATTATCGGTTTTCCATCTGCCCCCATTTCTATCACGATTCCTTCATGCTGATTTCCGGTATCAGGAGTAAAGAGTAATTTAATTTTTCCTTCACTCATCAGCGTGGCAATGTCGGGATGTCGAGAACCCTGAAAAGATTCGAATTGCTTCAAATTGCTTAAATCAATCGCGGGGTGCCCTTGTTCGTCAAAGCCAGTGCTGTTTACTCCGCCATAGTGAAGCCTAAGTTCGTTTAAATCCGGACGAGTAGTTTCGTTCATCAAATGAGCGTGGCGATGAATTTCCTGCAATTGCTCCGCGTAGGAATGACGATTTGCTTGTAAATATTCTTCGATGCTCCCGGCAGGAATTTTTGTACCATGATGTTCAAGAGAAAGGCCCAGTTGTTCTACCGAAAGATTCAAGATTTTGCCATCTTTTCCTTGAATTATTTCCTTCACTAGAACTTCGTGAGTTCTTGAATCAACCAAGGAGCTGGTTCCGTTCGTGTTTTCGATTATCTCGGTTCCTTGAGGAGCGCGGATTGTCGCAAGGTCGTTGTGGAGTGGGGCGTAAGCGTGAGAAAGATCGGTGGGAACTTCCTGGCCACTTCGCTCGCCTCGGAAATAATGCCAGAGTCGCTGTATAGATGTTTCCCCTCCGTTTCGTGGATGGATTCCTGTCTTATCAAGCCCTTCCTGGACAACCGCCCCTATTCCAGCACCAATTATTCCGCCTACCACGGCCGCCTTGCCCATTTCCTTTGCCCTAAATTTACCAAGCTCTTTATTCACTCCGCCGATCCCTTCATTGAGAACCGCCATTCTTTCGGCAAGAGAAGTTTGAAATGCCGCGAGGTCTTTTATCTGCACTTTTGTTTCAGCGAGAATCCTCATAAGCTCGAGGCGGCTTTGGCTAAGCACTTTTTCCCCTTCGTACTCTATAAGATCAAGCCCGTCAGTTTCAGAAATGGACATTCTGGCTTCCGCATCGGCGGTTTCCTCGATGAGCTGTCTTAATGCTTCTGGATTTCCCATCCGCGCTTGATTGGAAAGTTCGATCAGCCGATCCTTGATCTCGGATGCAAGACGCATGTCGTAGACGAAGCGCTCCATCGCCTCGCGATTTTTTCTTTTCCCTTTTTTGTTTTCGAACTCGGAGATGTCTCGTCCCATTGCTCGCTCCATGCGGTGGGTTGCTACGTCAACTTTTATATCTTTTGATCTGCGTAAGGCCCCGAAAAGCGCTCCTGCGCCAAGTGCTCCCCCTAAGAAGTACACCGGTTTCTTGGCAAAATAGGCAGCGACCGAAAGCCCCGCCGCAAGCCCGGTCGGGGAGAAGAGGTGCGCGAGAACCCTATGTTTTTGGGTACGCTCGATGATCTTGTCGATAAATCCCAAGTTCTGTTCGGTTTTGACAACGCGCTTCGCATTCCCGAGATCGACTGCAAGTCCTGCGTCGAGGCGGGCGAGTCCCTCGCCATGCTCGGCGAGTTTTCGGAATTCGCGTGCTGCTTCTAGAAAATTATCCGCAGAGAGATGTCCCGGCCCAAAAGAATCGGGGTGTTTTTCGTTTACCTTACGCAAGATCTCGTGCTTTTTTTTCGTAAATTCCTCGTCAGCCATTTTGCCGAGAGCATATTCGCGCATGAGATCGATAATAGCCTTGTTGAACTCCGGGTCTTCCAATGTTTTTTTGCTTTCACCTCCAGTGGCCCGGAATAAATCCTCCTGGAACCTTTCAAACTCCGCGCGCATTTCCCGCTCGTGTTCTGCTTTCTTTTCCGGGTCGGCAAAGATGTTCTCCTCTCCTTTGATCCGAGCAAGTTCCTGGGCGTAGTAGCGGCGTCGATAAAATTCTTCGGCGGGGCGATACCAAAGTTTTTTGAAAAAACTGACGACCCCTTTTCTGCTTAGAACTTCATTTACCCGTTCAGTGGCCCTTTGCTTTGCCAGTTGCTCTGCAATGTCAGAAACATCTACCGCTAAAAGCCGTTCGGGCACATGAAATTCTTTTTTTCCTTTTTCCTCTTTCTTATCGTCTGGTTCCTCTTCTTTTTCTTGCTTTTTCTTTTCCTCTTTTACATCCTTTAAATCTTCGATTTCTGCTTTCTTGGAGTTTATATTATCGAGCTCTTCTTCGAGCTTGCGATATTCTTTTTTTGCTTTCTCGAGTTGGTTCCAAAGGTTGGCTTTTGCCTCCTTTTCCATTTCAAAATTGTACCCCTCTTCAAGGTTGTGGATGTTTTCCTTTAATTCCTTGTATTTAGAGAGGAGGTCGGCTTCTTTATTAGTTGGTTGTAGGCTTTCCCTCATAGCCAATTTTATTTAACTATGCCCAAATATGTATCTCTAAACGACATCATCGCCTGAGAAAATAATTCTTGGGCATTTGGAAAGTTCGTTGATATAAATTGGTTTACTTTCTCTTGGTCTCCCCCTTCTGTGATTTCCCGGAAGGAAGTTAATTTGTTTTCATCTAGGTTAGAAACAACTGTAGCCAGAAAACGATCTTCGAGGCGATTTTTAAGATCCGCGAACATTTGAGACCGCACTTCCGGAGAAACATTGTCCATACCGGCTTCGCTGAGCATTTTATTAAGAAATTCGTCTATTACTTTTTGCGAACTGAGTTCTGTTAGCATGTTATTTTGATTACTTTTAAAATTTAACCACAGAAAGTTTTATAATGCAATACCTAAACATTATAGCATATTCCATTGTGCTATAGTTGGAGAATGCAAGATCACCTTGTCGAGCTCAACGAAAAACAGCGGGAGGCGGCGACGCATGTAAGCGGGCCGCTTTTGATCGTTGCCGGAGCGGGGGCAGGGAAGACAAAGACGATAACGCAGAGGATCGTGAACCTGATCAGCGGGGGCGTGGCACCGGAAAACATCCTGGCGGTGACTTTTACAAATAAAGCCGCAAAAGAAATGCGCGATCGGGTGATCGCGGAGGTGGAGAAGCTCGGCGGGCAGAGCACCCGGCCTTTTATAAGCACTTTCCACTCGCTCGGCGTACACATAATAAAAGAAAACGCGCGAGCCCTCGGTTTCAATCGCCACTTTACGATACTCGACGAGAATGACGCGACGGCTCTCATAAAAGAAGCCATGCTCGATCTTGAGCTTGATCCCAAGGAGCATGATCCTAGGCGGATTCGCGGAATAGTGAGTCGAGAGAAGGGTAATTTCGTCGACTCTGACGGCTTCCGCGAGCGGCTCGGAGGGGGAGCGAGCGCTATACAGAGAGTTGTCGCGCAGGTTTGGCCGCGCTATGAACGAGCAAAAGCCAAGGAAAACTCGCTTGATTTCGATGATTTACTTCTTTTCGCGGTGAAGCTTCTTCAGGGGAAAAGGGAGGTAAGGGAAGATTATCAGGAGCGTTGGCAATACATTCATGTTGACGAATATCAGGACACGAATGAAGTGCAGTACCTTCTCACGCGCCTCCTTTCGGAGAATCATCAGAACATTTGCGTGGTCGGGGATGCCGATCAGAACATTTACTCCTGGCGGGGGGCAAACCTCCGGAACATTCTCCATTTCGAGAAAGACTATCCAGGGGCAAAAATAATTTTGCTCGAAGAAAATTACCGCTCGACCGGAAACATACTGGATGCGGCGAATGCGGTCATCAAGAAAAATAAATTCCGGCCGGAGAAAAATTTATTTACAAGAAAAAACGCAGGTGAGAAAATTTCTTTATACAGCGCTCTGGACGAAACCGATGAAGCGGACTTCGTCGCGACGAAAATTTTGGAGATGCTCGACTCTTCCAAGAGAAGAGAAGATGTTCTTGAGAAAAGCCCTGGGAGCGCGGCGGCGCGGACACGAGGAATTTTTCAGCAGGAAAATATCCGTGCTTTTCGAGAGAATGTCTTCTCTGATATAGCTGTGCTATACCGCGCTAACTTTCAGTCGCGAGCACTTGAAGAGGCGATGCTCAATTATAATATTCCGTACCAAGTGCTTGGCGTGAAATTTTTCGAGCGAAAGGAGATAAAGGATACGCTCGCCTACTTACGCGCGGCACTTAATCCCGCGAGCCTCTCGGACATAAAAAGAATCATCAACTTCCCACGCCGGGGGATCGGCAAGGCAACACTGGCGAAAATTTTTTCTGGCGACACCGAAAGTTTACCGGAGAAAGTTAAGATGAAAATAGAAAATTTTTACAAATTGCTCGCGGAAATTAGAAAAAAAATTGAAAGTGATAAAGCATCTGATGTAATAAAATTCACTGTGAAAATTTCCGGCATCGAGAAGGAACTTTCCGAGGGTACGGATGAAGAGCTGGAAAAGCTTGAAAATATAAGGGAATTAGCGACATTGGCGCTCAAGTATGATGGCCTGGAAAATGGTATTGAAAAACTTCTAGAGGAAGCGGCGCTCGCGAGCGACCAGGACTCACTCGTCATCAATCAAGAAAAAAAGGAGAGCAAAAATGCCGTGCGCTTGATGACTGTACATGCGTCGAAGGGATTGGAATTCAAATATGTTTTTGTTGTTGGATTAGAGGAAGGATTGTTCCCCCATACGAAAAGCCGTGAAGCGAAAACGGGCGAGGACTCCGAAGAAGAGCGCCGGCTCTTCTATGTCGCGCTCACTCGCGCGAAAGAAAAACTATTCCTCTGTTATGCGGATTACCGCACCATATTCGGCTCGCGGGCAATGAACATGCCAAGCGAATTTATTTTGGACGTGCCGAAAAATCTGCTCGAGATCGAAACCGGAGAAAAAATTAAAACCGTTGACATCGATGAATAAAAAATTCGCGAAAAAATCCAAAAAAGCTCTCGGCCAGAATTTTTTAAAATCGAGAGATGCACTTTCTAAAATAATTTCGGCCGGCGAGCTCATGAAAGAAGACACAGTGCTCGAAATCGGCCCCGGGAAAGGAATCCTGACCGAGGAATTGCTTAAATATGCAGGAAAGGTGACCGCAGTTGAAAAAGATCGCGAACTTTTCGCATATCTTTCCGAAAAATTCAGGGGTGAGATAAAAAAAGAGAAATTAATTTTAGTGAATGATGATATTCTGAATCTGGAAGCCAGTAGCCTAGTGCCTAGTGCCTACAAAATAATTGCAAACATCCCTTACAACATCACCGGCGCGATACTGAAAAAATTCCTGACTGAAGAAGATCAGCCGGAGCGCATGGTACTCTTGGTGCAGAAAGAGGTAGCGGAAAGGATCATCGCGCGTGACGAAAAAGAAAGCATTCTCTCGATCTCTGTGAAATCATACGGCACACCGAATATCGTCGGGAAGGTGTCGGCAAGATACTTTTCCCCAGCTCCGAAAGTGGACAGCGCAATCATCGTTATCGGAGACATTTCTCGGCAGTTTTTCAAAGAAAATGGCTTGAAAGAGAAGAAATTTTGGGAAATTGTCAGAAAAGGCTTTGCGCATAAGCGCAAAAAACTATCGGGCAACTTGAAAAATTCGGTTCCGGCGCTGGTTTTAGCGGAGCTTTCCGACAAAAGAGCGGAGAACTTGAGCCTTGAAGACTGGGCGAGGCTCGCAAAATGGGATTTAGACAGCTAGCTTTGATATAATAAATACATAATTAAAGAGTTTTTGGTAAAAAACAAAAGGGTCGTCCTCATCGCTTTTGCGGTACTTTTTCTTGTGCTGCTTCTGTTCTCAAGATCGAGCTCGAAGTGGAGCGCGACGTCCCCGGTTTCGGAGAATGGCCTCGTCTATGGCAGTGAATCGGTTGGCGCCCTCCTAGCGAAAGACACCGACGGCGACGGAGTGTTCGATTGGGAGGAAGGACTCTGGGGCACGGACCCCTTGAAACCCGATACGGACGGAGACGGGGAGTCGGACCAGAACCAAATCGCAAAAATGAAGGCCGAGCGGGTGGCTGGCGCAGAAGCCAGCGGAGAAATATCCTATGCCGAAGAAGGAAGTCTGACCCAGACCGACAAATTCGCTCGAGAACTTTTCACCACTGTCGTTGCCTTGAGCCAAGCGGGTGACGTCGATGACGGCACAGTGGCCGACATCACTGCCTCTCTGGCTACGCAGATTCAGAACCCGGCACAGAGAAAAGTCTTTACCTCGGCGGACTTGAAAATAATAAGCGATAACAGCACGCAATCTTTTATGAATTACAGCAACGACACCGACAAGATTTTTGTCGGTAAGTATCCATTTGATGAGAAAGTCGCCGATATTTTGATAAAATTCTCTGAAGGGGAAGGGGAAGGGGACGCCGCGGTCCTTGTAGAACTTGATCCAATAATAAAAAATCTTGCTGGTATGGTGACTGGGATGACGACAATAAATATTCCTTCGGAAATTGCTACCTATCACTTGGCTGTTACGAATAGTCTGGAGAAAATTTACGAGAATCTGAGCGATATCAGGCTCATAGATAGCGACCCGGTCCTTTCGATAGGCGCGATAAGTACATATTCTGACAATCTTGAAGCTCTAGATACATCGATTGTCGCTGAATTAAAAGCAATTATGGATAAATTCCAATAATATGATTTTTAAAAATCAAAAAATACAAAAGTTTCTTGCCGCACTGGTCTTGGTGGCGATTTTGGCAACTCCCATGATGATTCCGAGGAAAGCCGATGCTCTTTTTGGAGTCGGGGATATTTCCTTCGATCCCGCCGTCTTTTTGAACACCCTAGTGAGCAAAATTCAAGACGTCATTAAGCTAAAAATAAAATTCAAAGAAATTCTCAATGAGATTTTAAACAAAATTTCAAAGAAGATTGCGATGCGCGCGCTTACCAGGATGACCGAAAGCACGGTGACCTGGATAAACAGCGGCTTCCACGGCAAGCCCTTATTCTTACAAAACCCGGATACCTTTTTCGGCGACATTACCAAATTTGAAATCAGAAAGCTGGTGGATGTTTACGGCTACAACTCTTCCCGATATCCGTTCGGCAAGCAGTGGTCACTGGACGTTATCAACGCATACAAGGGCCGACTTCAAAACAACGCCTCATACAGCTTGAGTAATCTAATTCAAGATGAAGTATATTTAAACAGCTATCGCTCGAACTTCGCAGTCGGCGGCTGGAATGGATTTCTTCTGCAAACTCAGTACCCGGAAAACAACTATATCGGCTTTACCATGCTTGCGAATGAAGAGCTGGCTCGCAGGCTCAACACCGACCCTAATGCAAACAACGAGATCGGAAAAGTAAAAACGACTCTGCAGCAAGGCTTAGGCTTCCTTTCCCCGCAGACTTGCAGTTCGAACCCGGGCCTGACTCGAAACCCATACGCTCCTCCTGATTTTAAATTTAACGAAGAGTATAAACCTCCGGAGGTATTTAGTAGGGAAAGTTATATGAAAACGGACGCGAACACAGGCCTTCGCGTTCCCGATGATGCGGCTTACCTAGCAGATGTAGCGGCTAAAAGATTGTATGATAGTGGATACAACTCAAGAAAAGGAATCTCGCAAATTAACTGGACGAATAACAATACTTGCACGGGCGGATGGGTAAATACTACTCCCGGTTCGGTGGTGGCTGGCAAGATCACCGAGGCACTTAACGTCCCAGAAAACCAGACCGGTTGGAAGGCGGTGATCGGAGGGAGTCTCGCATCGATCTTTGATTCGCTCTTAAACAAATTCCTCGGTTCGGGCTTGGACGCCCTGGCAAGCAAGATCAACCCGCCGGCGGAGAAACCCGACAACTGGGACTACCTCGGCAATACTCTAGGAAGTCCGGCTACATATAACCCATATAACGACAGCCCATTCGGCGGGCCGGATGAAGTTATAGTGCTTGACGAATTCAAGACAGCAGTAGATCAGGGGATTGCCGCAACTCGGGAAGAGCTCGCACTTCTCGATAACCCGAATTCAATCCAATACGGCGCGATTCAATACCTCTCCGCCATCTGGCCAAAAGTGCGTCAGCTCGACATTTGCCTGCCGGGCCCGAACTACAAATGGGAAGAAAGGTTCGATGAAGATATAAGGAACACGAGCATGAACTGGAATAAAAAAGCGAAAGATGATGGGGAAAAATTGCGGGAGGTCGGAGTAATCATCAAAGAGCTTCAATTTGCCGCCGATTTCTTCAAAGATTGGATTCGCAATCAAATGATAACGTCACTTCCGAGCGCTTTCTTTTTCCTAGATACGATTAACGAAACCGAAGCGAACGATACCCTCGTCATGGAGATAGTCAACGCAAAGAGACTTAAGGCTAAAGCCCTTCCCGCTCTTATTGCGATCCAGGGAGCGCTCAATTCAGAAGAATTCAACGTTCAGCCCGAAGCAGGGACCCCGGCAGAAAAAAGACTTATAGACTTAAAAAAACAGTACAATATCATTGCATATTCAATCTCAAACTCCGACACGATCGAGGAGGCTCGCGCGCAACTCAAAAGTTTAATTAATAAACTGTCAGACTTAAACAGTCTCACCGCCCAGTGTGCGACTGAAAGAAAAAACTCTCCTGACAAATGGAACCTTGTCGCCAATTGGGACGATCCTTATGGAACGAAGAGTTTTAAGGCGAGTGAAAAAGGAAAAAACATAAGAGTAAACGCTGTCAGAAAATCTGACGGGGTTTACTCAAGCATTATAATGAACTATACAACTAGTGGAACTGAACGGGAGCAGTTCTGTTCCCTTCCAGTGCTAAACGGGTATACCCATGAGATGTTTGTAAATGCGATGGACCCAAGAGAGGGGGGAACCAATGTCATATACCCTGAAATTCCTCGGGTCGCTGGCGCGATAAGAACTGAAACGGTGGGCAGTTCCGTGATTCTTTTTAACTGTAACGATATTTTCCGCTCTTACCCGCTCGACTACAAAGGAAACATTCCGGGCCAGCTGACGATTGACCCACCACCACCAGCCGACCCACTTATCGATAGTACGCCAGACGGCGGAACACCGCCGCCGGGGACACCATGCGACCCGGCGACTGACCCGAGCTGTGTGCCAGCCGGTTGTGGTGGCACGGGACAGATCGCGTGCACGTAGAGTTTTAGATTGAACTTTATGAACTTGAGGAACTTTAAAAATTTTATAACTCCGCTCCTTCTCTTCTCAATCGCCTTGAGCATGTTCGCTGTGCCAGTAGGAACAAATTTAGAGAAAAATACAGCCCTTGCTGCAGAATGTACTGGAGTGGATGGGAATGGGAATCCTGTTCCTGCTGGATGCACTCTTCCTCTTGGCACATGCACTTATACATTCAACGGGGAAACAAAAACAGGGAGGGTAACTGAACAATATTGTAAAAGTCCGGCTGGGTACAATAATACTTCTTTGGGATACCAGTTCGTGAGTTGGGTAAAATCGGGAAACCAAAACGCTGCTCCCTTGGCGGATCCGGCAAATGAAGCACTCGCAAACGCAGAAAATCAAAAAAAACCTGGACTGGAAGGTGAGCTTCAAGAATGCGGATTTGGGTTCAAGGGTTCCATCTTCCCCGGATGTTTTCAGCAGCTTAGTTACATTCTTTTTGTAACGGTCCCGTCTTTTTTGATGGGGGTAACCGCCAATTTTTTTAATTTCATGGCGGCGCTGACGCTGACATCTGATTTATACAATAGTGGGTTCATAGCCCAAATCTGGAAAGTTGTGCGTGACTTCGCAAATATATTCTTTATCCTCATTCTTCTTTATGCCGCCTTTAGTATTATCTTAAATCTTGGGCATGGTGGAGGAAAGAAAATTATAGCGAACGTGATAATCATCGCGCTCCTTGTGAACTTCAGCCTATTCATGGCAAGGGTTGTCATAGACGCCTCTAACATCGTCGCTCTCATTTTTTACAACCGAGTTGAAGTGCAATGCGCTGATGGGACAGATTCCTGTTACAAAAGAATCATAAATAAGGATGGCGCAAAAGTACAGGACAAAGACATGGCTGGTGCCCTTGTTTCGCCATACAAAATTACAACTTTTTTTAGTGATGACACAATTAAGAATTTAAAGGCTGCTATTAACAAGGACACTACGGGCCAAGTAGAATCGGGTTCTGGGCAGACTCTCGGTAAATTGACCCCGTATTTTATTATAGGGATAATGATAGCCTATGGATTGGTAGCCTTCGCGCTGACTTATGCATTTCTAGTCGCAGGTCTCGCATTCCTAGTAAGGATTATCAACCTCATCATGCTGATGGTCGTGGCTCCCTTTGCTTTTGTTTCTTTTGCAGTACCAAAATTCAGGAGCATCGATACGATCGGCTTTGATAGCTGGATAAAAAAGCTTTTCGAGTCAGCTTTTGTCGCTGCAATATTTATCTTTATCCTTTACATAATTTCTCAAGTCCTTAAAGCTGATATATTTGCGACTTATGCCACCGAAAATCCGGGAGGGGGGTTCTTCCGAGCTCTGCTTCTTGTTTTTATCCCGGCAATTCTCGTCGTCATCATGCTACTCAAAGGCGCGAAGTATGCAAAGAAAGCCTCTGGCGAATTCACCGGAGCGATCATCGGCGGAGCGAAAATGCTTGGCGGTGCTGCACTTGGTGCTGGACTGGGAGTTGCAGCGCTGGCTGGCACGCAAACTTTAGGAAGGGCTGGGATGGCTGCCGCGAATAGTGATAAATTGCGAAAAGACGCAATCGAAGGAAAAGGTTTTGCAAAGATCAGGGCAAAAGCACTATTGGGAGCGGGGAATTTCCTAGGCAAGAGAAGCTACGACGTCCGCCAAGTTGGCTTGGCGAAGACTGCCGCCGGCAAGGCTGGAATTAAGCTCGCAGACAAAGGATTGGGGGCGCTTGGGACTAAATCTTTTGAAAAAGGAAGAAGGGGGCAAATAGAGCGTAAAATTGAAAAGAATGAGGAAAAAATCACGCAGACAGTGCTACTAACCCGCGCTGCTGCCAATGCGCAAGATAACAGGGCAGCACAAGCGAAGGCTCAAAACATTCGTGCGGCCCAATACGAAACAGATAAAGAAAAAGCCAGCAAGAGTCCTAGTGGAGCGAAAAACCCGTTTTTCGATGAATCAGAATTCCGAGCGGCTTACGAGAAAGAACACGGAAGCGTCGATAAAGTCGAACCTGTGAAAACAGCAGCAGATGTGAATAAAGAACGTAGGGAAGCCTTCGCAATTAGTCTGCAAGAAGGCGGGGTCTTGAAACAAATTATGCGGGGAATTGGAAAAATGATTCCGGTTGGCGCGGGGACAGTAGCGACAGGAGCGGTGGCCGGTTCAATCGGAGCGGGGGCACTGGCCGGAGGAATGCTAATGGTTGGGGGAGGAGTTCTAATGGCGATAAAATCGGGAATAGACAAACTTGATAGAACTACGGCAGAAGTAGCGGCGGCGGCAAGAAAAGGTCCAACCGACTTCCAGAAATTAATTAAGGAGGTCACAAAAATGAAAGAAGGGGGAGAAAAAGGTACCGAAAAACTAGGGGGAGAAATTAAAAAGGCTGAAGAGGAACACAAAAAAGAACATGAAGAGGAGGGACATGAGGAAAAGGGGCATTAAAAATTAAAGTTGATTTATGGACGAAGAAACAATAAAAAAAATAAAGGAAAGATACGACATGTTGCCAGAGAGCATCAAGGAAATTATCATGTCTTCGAATTATCAAGATACTCTGATTGAGCTTGGCAAAAAATATAACCTCAACGTGGGGCAACTTGGAATTCTCGAGCGAGAAACTACTATGGTGCTCATGGGACTCACCAATCCCGACAACTTTCAGACAGAGATTATCCGAGAGATGGATGTTGACGCGGAAAGAGGCAGACAGATAGTCAAAGAGATTAATGAAGAAATTTTCGCGCGAATTAGAGACCTGCTCAAGTTGATGAACACGCCCCCGGGAGAAGAACCAAAGCTTGATGAGGAAACTCCTGCGCCGAGCCCGGAGATACTGAAGGCGGCAGGGGTTACCGCAGCTGCGCCGGATCTAAGTAAGCCCGAACTTCCGGCTGGGATGCTCGCGCAAAAATTGTCCGGCTCGTTTCAAATTCCATCCGTCACCACTGATCACACGACACCGAATGTAACACCGGAAAAACCAAAGGTCGACCCATATCGAGAACCGCTGGAGTAGCAATGCAATTCAAAGTTCCACAATTTTTAGAAATAGAAGACAAAATTTTCGGGCCTTTTACCTTCAAGCAATTCGTCTACCTGGTAGGCGGGGCGGGAATATGCTTTGTGCTCTACCGAGTGCTTGGCTTTGTTCTCGGCGCAATTCCGATCCTCGCGATCGGCGGCTTCGCCGCCATGCTCGCTTTCTACCGGCCGAACGGCAAACCATTCCTCTTCATGGTCGAGTCGGGATTTAAATACATATTCCAGAGCAAGCTCTATATTTGGAAAGCGGAGACAGATATGCCGAGAGAGGCCACAAAGAAAGAAATGCTCCCCGTTGAATCTCTTGAAGCGCGCCTCTCCGGATCTAAGCTTCGCGATTTGGCTTGGTCGCTAGACGTTTTAGATCTGAAAAAACAATAACATGGCAATTTCCGCAAGAAGAACTCAAGAATTCGTTCCGATCAAAGAAGTCCGCGACGGCGTGGTCGTGCTTAAAGACGGCTCGCTCCGGCAGGTCATCCTTGCGACTTCGACGAATCTATTTCTGAAGTCCGCCGACGAGCAGCACGCCATCATTTACCAATTCCAAAGTTTCCTGAATACTCTCGATTTCCCCACACAGATCTCGATCCAGTCCCGACGCCTCGATATCCGGCCGTATCTGCTTACGCTCGAGAAAAGGATGGCGGAAGAAGGCGAACCCCTCCTCAAGCTCCAAACTCGGGAGTACATCGAGTTCATCCGAAATTTCACCGAGCAGGTCGCGATCATGACCAAGACTTTTTTTGTGATCGTGCCATATACAGAAATTGCGATCCACACTGATACGGGAGTGCTCGGGAAGCTTCTCGGGAAAAGAAGAGACGCAAGCGCGGTCTCCGTGGCCTTCGAAGAGAAGCGCTCGCAGCTCGAGGAGCGGGTTTCGGTGGTACAGGAAGGCCTGGCGCGCTGCGGAATCAAGTCGGCTCCTTTGGGCACGGAAGAAGTTGTGGAAGTGTTTTATAAAGTTTTCAATCCGGGCGAGCTGCAAGGGAAAATTGCTATAAGTTAAAAGTTCATAAAGTAAATGTCAATCTTAGATAAAATTTTAGGGAGAGGAAGAGTGGGGGAGGGCGGGAGCGCCCACGTGCTTGCTGTCTTGCCCGAGCAGATATATCAGGCGGCGAACCTCGAGCTTGCGGACGTGGTCGCGCCCTCGGCTCTCAAGATCGAATCGAAATCCATCAATCTGGGCACCAAGATCGCCCGCACATTCTTCGTGATCTCATACCCGCGCTATCTTTCCGATTCCTGGTTCGCTCCGGTTATTAACCTCGATAAGATTTTCGATGTTTCCATCTTCGTACACCCGATTGACACCTCCTTGATCCTGCGGCAATTCCAGAAGAAAGTGGCCGAGGTGCAAAGCCAGATCTCGGTCCGCGAGACGCGCGGCATGGTCCGCGACCCGATGCTTGATACTGCCCACGAAGACCTTGAGTCCCTGCGCGACAACCTGATCCAGGCCCAGCAGAAGATGTTCGACGTCGGAGTTTACATCACCATCTATGCCGATAACGAAAATGAGCTCTTTAAAATTGAAAATGAAATAAAATCGCTGCTCGAGTCGAAGCTCATATATCTCAAGCCCGCGCTCTTTCAGCAAGAGGAAGGTTTCAAAAGCGTAATTCCCTTGGGCACAGATCTTCTTGAAATCCACCAGAAGCTTAATTCCGAGCCCCTCTCCTCGATCTTCCCGTTCGTCTCTTTCGATCTCACTTCGGACCGGGGAATTCTCTACGGGGTAAACCGGCACAACTCGTCCCTTGTCATCTTCGATCGGTTTTCGCTCGAAAATTACAACTCGGTCACTTTCGCCAAGGCTGGTTCGGGGAAAAGTTATGCTACAAAACTCGAAATCCTGCGCTCGCTCATGTTCGATGTGGAAGTGATCGTGATCGACCCGGAGCGCGAATACGAGTATTTGGCCGAGGCGGTTGGCGGGAGGTATTTCAACATCTCTCTTTCGAGCGAGCACCACATCAACCCCTTCGACCTGCCCATCCCGCGCGAAGATGAAACTGCAGAGGACGTACTTCGCACCAATACCATCAACCTGGTCGGACTCTTTCGCCTGATGCTCGGGGGGCTTTCTCCCGAAGAAGACTCGATGGTAGACCGCGCCATCACCGAGACTTACGCGATCAAGGATATTACCGCGAATTCAGATTTCTCGAACATCGAGCCGCCGCTTCTTTCCGATTTTGAGATGGTGCTTGCCGGCATGGAAGGCGGTGGGTCCTTGATACAACGCCTCTCAAAATATACTAAGGGCACCTGGGCGACATTTCTGAATCGCCCATCGAACGTGGACATCAACAAGCGCTTCGTCGTCTTTTCAGTACGGGATATGGAGGATGAGCTCAAACCGGTGGCGATGTATATCGTCATGCACTACATCTGGACCACCATCCGGAAGGCCCTTAAAAAAAGGCTTCTCGTCGTCGACGAAGCTTGGTGGATGATGAAATCGGAAGATACTGCGTCATTCCTCTACTCGCTCGCCAAGCGCGGGCGCAAATATTATCTTGGCCTCTCTACCATCACCCAGGATGCAGCTGACTTTTTGAACTCCCCGTACGGCCTGCCGATCGTCACGAACTCGTCGCTCCAGCTCTTGCTCAAACAATCAGCGGCGACGATTGATGTTCTTCAGAAAACTTTCAATCTTACAGACGAAGAGAAAAACCTCCTGCTTGAATCCGACGTGGGAGAAGGGATATTCTTCGCGGGCTTGAAGCATGTGGCAATAAAAGTAATCGCCTCTTACACCGAAGACCAAATCATCACCTCGGACCCCTCCCAGATACTCCAGATCCGCCAGGCGAAGCAGGAGCTCGAAGCCGCCGGCGGATGAAATTGATATAATTATTTTATGAAACTGAAATTTACAATCTTCTCCCTCCTTCTTCTACCCCTGGCCGGCTTCGCTCTTTCTCCTTCGGCGATCAACGTAAGCGTCTTTCCGCAAAGCCCTGCCCCGGGAGAAAATGTGACCATAACTCTCTCTAGCTACGGAGCGAATCTAGATATCGTGAACATAATCTGGCAAGTAAACGGCAAAACCGTCCTCTCCGGCATTGGTATGAAATCTTACTTGCTCACCGCCGGGGCTGCCGGGGTGGAAGCAAAAGTGGTGGCGCGAGTGATGCTTCCGGAAGGGGAAATAGATAAACTTATCTCGATCCGGCCGGGGGCGGTAGTGCTCCTTTGGCAGGCGAACGACTCATATGTGCCACCCTTTTACAAGGGTAAGGCTCTCCCGACCGAAGGAAGCGAGATAAAAATTGTGGCGGTACCGGAAATCAGGGCGGGCGGTGCAACCCTTGATCCGAAAACTTTAAATTATGTTTGGAAAAAAAATTACGAGAACTCCTCCGGCGATTCTGGTTATGGAAAAAACTATCTCCTTCATACTAGCGATTACCTGGACCCGGGTGTGAACGTGAGCGTTGTGGCCGGAACGGTAGATGGAAAGTATGCTTCAGGGGGAAGTATAAGTGTCGGCGCTTATGAACCGGAGATCGCTTTCTATAAGGTTGACCCCGTGCTCGGCACTCTCTGGGAGCATGCACTCCCCGATCCGTACAGACTCGCAAGCGGAGAGACTCTGCTGGCGGCACCTTACTTTATCGCGCCTGCCGATATCCGCCGGCCGGAGCTGGTCTTCAAGTGGTTCATAAACAACTCAATGTTGCCGGTGCAGATCGTTAGGAAAAACCTGATACCGCTCGCGCCGGCGGCCGGAGCATCGGGCACATCCCGGGTGCGCCTTGAGATCGAAAACACCGACCAGATCTTTTCCAGCGCCAGTGGTGAGATAAATATAGAATTTTGATGAAGAAACTTTTCGTAACTTTAATACTGGTAACATTTCTGAGTCCAATTTTTGTGCAAGCAGAGATCCCAGCGGGTGCGAAGGGAAAACAATGCTCAAGTAGCAACCCAGCAGTTGTTGATAGTTTAGGTCGCCCATTATCAGGTACATTCGACTGCTCTTCCCCTTATAACTGGGCGGTTGGTCAGAATTGCGACTACACAACTAATGGGGGACGCATTGATAGATTTATTTGCGAACTTCCGCCTCCTTCAAGTCCGCAGGCTATTGTCGGAAAAACGTGTTTTGCCGCTCCCTTAACCAAACCAAATCCAGACACCTTCCCCTGCGACAACCCGCCGGCGGCCTGGATAGGCAAAACTTGTGTTGTCACAAACGGCGAGCGAGTGCAATTTGCATGTCGTCTCAAAAATCCTCCGGCGCCGCCTCCTGCCGCTCCGTCGCCTACACCGCCGGCTTCTTACAACCTGCTCGAGGAGCTGCCTTGCGATAGCGCTAACACTCCCGGGTGCGTGGGCGGCAAGCTCACGGATATCCAGCTAAGCGGAAACGACGCTCTCGGAAAATATTTGAATACCATAATCCGCTTGGCGATAGGGATTGCGGCGGTGCTTGCGGTGGTGATGATAGTAATGGGCGGCATCCAGTACATGACCACCGAGCTTACACACAGCAAAGAAGCCGGCAAGGAGCGCATCCGAAACGCAATCCTGGGTCTCTTGGTTGCTCTTGGTGCATATTTAATCCTGAATACAATAAATCCAAAACTATTAAGCACAGAACTTGTTATAGATCCAGTATCTATTGATTATGTATATGGTAACAGCGCAGTGGTTAAATCATCTGGGGTAGCAAGTTGTTCAGTGGCAACGAGCGGGGCATGTGCCCCTTCTAACATGGCTATCTTCGGCGACCAGGCAGACGATGCCTCCAGAATATGCATGGTAGAAAGTGGGGGAATTGCTAATGCACCAAGTAGAACAGATAGGTGCGGCGATGATAAGGCCTTCTCTTATGGATTATTCCAAATAAATCTTATTGCAAATGGTAACTTGGTGCGTGACCAGAGTGGGCGAACTTGCACAGGACTTTTCGAAATGGCTGATGGGAGCCCAATAGTGGGAAGCAAATACATAGCAAAAAAATCAGACGGCAGTTTTGATTACTACGACTGCAGAGCAAAGACAAGTGAGATACCAAGGTTGAGCCAATGCGCAGTATCTCTGATGAACGCCCAGACAAATATTTCAGTAGCGAAAGCATTATATAATAGAAGCTCGAGACCCTTCGGTGCTTGGTATTACAGCGATCGCAGAGCTTGTGGAGAAGCTCCATTTCAATAATTATGTCTAAAACAAACAAAACATTACTTATCATTCTCATCATCCTCATCGGGTTCGCTGTTTTCTTCTGGTTCACCCGCGAGAAGACGGAGCCGGGGGGTACACAGCCCACAGAGAGCAATTTCTGGTCACGATTCAACCCCTTTAACGAAAGTGTCGCTCCTTCTACGCCTCCGCCGAGCGAAACTCCGGGAGAAGTTATTCCCACTCCGCCGGGCGGAAGCCAAGAACTGATCCTGCGAAAAGTCTCGAACATTCCGATCGCGGGCTATGGGGTGTTTCAAAAAGAAAGATATAAAGAGGAAGTAGTTTTGGATACTTCCACCGAGGCCCCGACTGCGCCTCAAACGGAATTCGTCCCGGCGGTCCGCTATGTCGCACGCGCGGATGGCAACATCTGGCAGACTTTCGCCGACAAAATCGAGGAACGGAGATTCACTTCGACCATAATTCCGAAAGTCTATGAAGCGTATTTCGGCGGAGGCGCGGAAGCGGTGATCATGCGGCATCTCAAAGCTGATGAGAGGACTATCGAAACTTTTACCGCAACTCTTCCGAAAGAAATCCTGGGTGGTGATTCCTCGGAAAGCGCAATCTCCGGCTCATTTCTGCCGGATAACATCACCGAACTTGCGGTATCCCCCGACGGCACGAAGATTTTCTACCTTTATAATCAAGGAGAGAACGCAATTGGCATAATCTCTGGTATTTTAGGAGACAAAAAGACGCAGATTGTCGACTCTCCAGCCACCGAGTGGCTGGCTTCCTGGAAAAACGCAAAAGTGATAGCGCTCGCCACCAAGCCTTCCGGGCTCGTGTCCGGTTATTTGTACAATTTAAATCCCGATACGAAATCTTTCACCAATGTTCTCTCTGGAATCGCCGGTCTTACCGCTTTGGGAGATCCGGCTGGAAAAAAATTCCTCTTTGCTGACGGAAATCTTTCGCTCTTCCTCCTCGATGGTACCACTCGTTCCTCGATTGCGCTTGGAGCAAGAACGCTTCCGGAGAAGTGCACCTGGGACGGAACTGGGGCGTTCCTTTACTGCGCAGTGCCCTCCTTCGTCCCACCGGCCGTTTACCCTGACGCTTGGTATCGAGGTGAAGTCTCTTTTAACGATAGTATTTGGAAGATAGACGCGGAGACCGGAGTGGGCTCGATAGTACTAGAGCCTGAAAAAGAACCGGGAGGGGAGAGCGTGGACGCGATAAAGCCCTCGATTGATCAAGGTGAAAACTATCTTTTCTTTGTGAATAAAAAAGATTCTCGTCTCTGGGAAATGAAGCTTAGATAGTCATTCCCGGGTCACCCAAATATTTGATGATCACGCGGCGAGTCGCTCCGGTGCCCTCTGATTCAGTTTTTAGGTCCTTCTCACCGGAGAGAAATTCGTGCACGATGCGCCTCTCGAATGCCGGCATGGGGTCGATCTCGATGTTTGATTTGAAATATCTAGCACGCTCCGCCATCATGTGTGCAATAGCGCGCACGCTCTCTATCCTTTTCTTCTGGAATCCGCCGATATCCACCAATATCTCTCCGACTTCCGTATCTCCTGATCTTGATTCGGTTATTTTTCTAATTAAGTGGTTGAGGGCCGAAAGCCCTTCGCCCCCGCGGGCGAGGAAATAGTGTGGCTCGGAAACTTCCACAGAAAACCAGGCACTTTCCCCGGGCTTACCTTCCTCAATCGAAATATTTTGCGCCGGAAGCGTCACTTTTTCCAGAACCTCGCGTATCAAATTTTGGATTTCCGCTTGTATCATGTAATAAGTGTATCTTTTTCGGCTTTTTTATTGAGATATATCTGCTGAAGGGTCGATATGATATTACTCGTTATCCAGTACAATGCAACCGCCCCGGAAATGCTGTAAGCGATAAAGGCAACCATGACGGGGAAGAAATATTTCATCTGGAAACGCATGCTTTTTGCGAAGGAGTCGGAGAGCGATCCCGTTTCCTCAAGCGTAGCGGCTGGGCGGGGCATAAAGTGGGCCTGGAGATACTGCGAAGCCCCCGCGAGAACAGCTAGTGCCAAACTCCGAGCCGCGAGGTTGATCCCCAGAAAGAGCATGTGCGGTACCCCGGGGCTGGGAACGAAGGAGTAAAGAAGTGCGGGATCGAAGTTTATTCCCTTATAGAAAACCCAGTAAAGCGCGAAGATGATCGGTATCTGGATGATGAGGAGGAGACACCCTGAAAAGGGGTTGGCTTTATTTTTCTTGTAAAGCTCGAGGGTAAGCCTGGCCTGTTCATCTTTCCCTTTTCCACTTTCCTTTATTTTTCGGAGTTCCGGCGCAAGTTTGTTCATCTTCGCTTGCCCTTCTATCGAGCGTCGCGAAAGAGGGAAAAGGATGATCTTAACAAGTATGGTGAGGAGAACGATGGCAGCTCCTACATTATTGCCGGGAATTATGAAAACAAGGAGAGCTAGAATGTTGAGAAGGGGGTGATAGAGCAAAAAATTCCAGACGGAAGAAATCATTTCCCCATTCTAGCAGGACTACTCGAGCGGGTCAAAGCGGTTTTTCTGCCACGGGTGACAGCGTAAAATTCTTCGAAGGGAAAGCCAAGCCCCTTTCCCCGCGCCGTATTTTTCGATCGCTTGTTTGGAGTATTCCGAACAGCTGGGGTAAAACACGCAGCTCGGGGGAAGAAAGGGAGAGATGCGCCTTTGGTAAAAACTAATTGATTTTATGAAGAATGTCTTCAATATCATCTAAGAGAGCAGCCTCGCTGCCGGGTCTTTTTTTAAGTACCAGAACACCACGAAGTCCTTGGGGTAGCTTGTGAAAATGCGGGCCTATTGCCTGGTAACCCAAGCGGCGCAGAGAGTTGCGTTCGGTTGATTTCTTTGCGGTCTCCTTTGGGATAATAAAAGAAAATCTCGGGGGGTTATTATTGTCTTCAAAGATATACCGGAGGTAAATATCCCGGCCCTGGACTACGCGCCCGAACTTGAACGCTCGAGCTACATCCTTTTTTGAGTTTCTGTTTCTTTTCGGGAGCATCAAACGGAAACCCGGGTTCTCCCCTTTTTTCTTCTCCGAGAGAGTACGCGACGTCCGGTTTTGCTCCGTGACCGAACGAGGTAGCCGTGCGCCCTTTTTCGTTTCCTTTTCCTGGGCTGGTAAGTTTGGGACATAATGCTATAGTATTACATTATTCACAGATTATCAACATAGTTAATAAGTTGCGGGGAGCTTGCTAATTTCTTACTCGTAGTATAATGCGACGACTGATATGGACACGAAAGAACTTTGGAAAAATTGCTTAAGCGAGATCGAGGCGGACGTTTCAAAAGCCAATTTCAGCACCTGGTTTAAAAATACCTCTATTTTGAAAGAAGAAATGGGGGTTATCTACGTCGGGGTGCCAAATGAGTTTGTCCGCGACTGGCTAAAAAACAAATATCACAAGCTGATCACCAAGAAAATAGCCGGGGCCTACGAGAACATGCGGGCGGTGGAGTACACCATCGCCAGGTTCGAGCCAGAGAGAGAGGAAACCCCCAAGACCCCGCCAGGAAACTTCATAAACAAAGAGCTCCCGCTTAAGGATCTTTATGTGAACCCTGAGGATAACCTTAACTCCCGTTATCGTTTCGATTCTTTCATTGTCGGCGCCTTCAATGAGCTTGCCTACGCCGCCGCCCAGGCGATAATCGATAGCCCTGGGACCAAATACAATCCATTCTTCGTCTATGGAGCGACCGGTCTCGGAAAAACCCACCTCCTCCAGGCGGTTGGAAATACGATCAAAGAAAAATACCCGGACAAAAAGGTGCACTATCTCACGCTTGAGAAATTTGCCACCGATTTCATCAACTCGCTCCAGTCTCAAAAGGCAAATTCTTTCAAGGAGAAATATAGAAAATACGATCTCCTCATCATCGATGACATCCAATTCATCGGGAAGATGGAAAAAATACAGGAAGAGCTCTTCCACACCTTCAATACTTTTTATGAAAGTAATAAGCAGATAATTTTTTCTTCCGACAAGCACCCGAACCACATCCCAGAGCTTGCAGATAGGCTGAAGTCCCGTTTTGCTGCCGGGATGATCGTGGATGTGACCGAGCCAGAATACGAGTCGCGCCTCGCGATACTCAAAATGAAGCTCGGGGAGCTTGACATCGAGCTCGCCCCGGAGGTTATGGAGTATATCGCAAGCGCCATCCAGGGCAACATCCGAGAGCTCGAAGGGAGCCTGAATATTGTCATCTGCCAATATCGTTTGAAAAATAAGCCCATCTCACTTTCTGAAGCGAAATCTCTCCTTAAAAACAGTATCCGGCCCAAGAGGAATGTGGCGATTAAAGAGGTGGTCAAAATTATCAGCGATTATTACAACCTCGAAGAGTCAGCGGTTTATGAAAAAACAAGACGGAAAGAAATAGTGCGGGCTCGTCAAGTGGTAATGTACATACTCCGAGAGGATTTTAGTGTTTCTTACCCGTTGATAGGTCAGAAACTGGGGGGGAAAGACCACACCACAGTGATTCACTCATACCTAAAAGTGAAGGGTGACCTAAAAAACGATCCACAACTTCTCCAGGAGATAGAACAAATAAGATCGATGTTTAAATGAGAAAAATATACACAAAAAGGAATTATCCACTTACTAACACCACTAATAATACTAATAATTTAAATATATAAACTATTAACAATTCATGAAAGCAGAGTGTAGTTTAGAAAAAATTAAAAAAGCAGTGGACCAGGCTGAGAGGATCACTGGGAAAAACCTTACCCTCCCTGTTCTTGGGTCCGTTTTGATCTCAGCTTCTGGGAAGTCTTTAAAAATGCGCGCCACCAACCTGTCCTTGGGGGTAGAAATTGAGATCCCGGCGAAAATCCAAAAGGAAGGGCAGCTAGCGGTCCCCGGCGGGGTTCTCTCGGATGTTTTTTTGAATGTGTTTGGAGAGGAAAACGTCGTTCTTGAAGGATCGGGCGGGAATCTTGAAATCCACACCAAGCGAAATAAAATAAAAATAAAAGGGCAGAATCATGAGGACTTCCCGACTATCCCAACCGTTTCCGGTAAAGAAATAAAAATCGACCCCAAAAGGCTCACCGACGGGATAAGGTCGGTCTATTACAGCTCCGCTATTTCCGATATCAAGCCGGAGATTTCCAGTGTTTATATTTATGGGGAGGACGAGAACCTGGTCTTTGTGGCGACCGACTCTTTTCGTCTGGCAGAAAAAAAGATCAAAGCAAGGGGAGCAGACGATGTTTCACTTCTCATCCCATTTAAAAATATCCCCGAAATCCTGCGCGTACTTCAAGATTTCACCGAGGAAGCGGAACTCTGCTACAGCAAAAACCAGGTTTCTATCGCCTCCGGCGGCGTCTATCTTACCTCAAGGGTGGTAAATGGAATTTTCCCCGATTACCGTCAGATTATCCCCAGAGAATCAAAAACACAAGCGGTGCTTCTCAAGGAAGAACTTTTGAACGCTCTTAAACTCTCGAATGTTTTTTCCGATAAGTTCAGCCAGGTGAATTTAAAAATTTCGCCGGAAAAAAAGATTTTCGAACTCTCCTCCGCAAACAACGACGTGGGGGAAAATAAGACTTCCGTCGACGCCGCGATAACCGGGGAAGCAGTAGACCTAGCTTTCAACTACCGCTATTTCCTCGACTGCTTCCAATCAATCAGTGCCGACAGCCTTGCCCTTAAGTTCGACGGGCCCTCCCGCCCGATAGTCGTGGCTCCTGTTTCAGACACCTCCTTTTCTTACCTCATCATGCCAATGAATCGCTAATTGCTAACCTGGAAGGTAGCCAAGGTCTCGGTTCGATTCCAAGCTCTATCGTAAGAAATTACCCGAAGCTCATTTTTCGCTCGGAGATTGTCCAATGTCTCAAGGTTGAAAGAAAACCCGGAGGGTGAGCTCGCGCTTCCCACGAAGACATCGTTCACAAACACATCTATTTTCTCTAGCGGGAAACGTCCGGAGCTCTCTAATTTCAGTACAATTTTTGAATCACGAGAGTAGACCATGTCCGGGGACGGCTCGAGAATGGTGACCCTCGGCCGAGAACTTTCTGTGTGAACGTCGTCACTCCCGATCGGCTTGTCGAAGTTGCTCACAGTAGGGTAGAGCCTCTTGTTCTGAGCCCACCAGTTCTGTACCGGTATTTCCCAATGACTATATTGCGGATCGCTTCTCGGGTCTTCCGGAGCCGAGCCGAGGGGGTCACCCTTCCTGACCCAATGGAGTATGGTATGGACGTTGGTTATCACTCTCTCTTCGATCGTCTCGGGCGGAGTCAGGGCGGTGGCCAGTTTCCCCGAAATCTTGTCGATCAGAAAACTTTCCCCCCCCTGCCAGAAGCCCCGCAAAACCGGTTTTAGATCCGCAGGGGAAGAAAGGTCCGGCTCTTCGAATCTTTCATTTGGGAGTGACTGAAGCGCCAGGCTCATGAATTTATTCCAGATCGGCCCCGCCAACGCGGCCCCGCCCTTTTTCATCGGCTTATTGTCATTATTTCCTACCCACACCCCGACCGCGATCGAAGGGGTATAACCTATGGTCCAGGCATCCTTATTATTGTTCGTGGTACCAGTTTTCGCTGCTGTATCATACCCGGGGATGAGAAGAGGTGAGCTTGTACCGAAAGTGGGGGCGCGGGCTATATTGTCGGAAAGAATGTCCGAAATAACAAGAGCGGTATTCTTCGGAAGCACCTCCGTTGAGGCTAGGGTAAACTCCTCGAGCGTATTTCCTACCGCGTCCTCCACTTTTAGAATCCCAGTGTATGGATTTCTTATGCCGTCTGCAGCAAAGATGCCGAAGGCGCTTGTCATATCGAGTAAGGTGACTTCGCCACCCCCGATCACCAAAGTGAGCCCGTAGCGGGAGAGATCGGTGAGCGTGCTTATGCCCATCGATCGTGCAAGTTCTAGAGCGTTCCTCGTCCCGGCCAGGTAAAAAAGCTTGACCGCCGGAATGTTAATCGATTGTGCCAGCGCGTCGCGAAGCTTCATTGGGCCCCGGTGCCCCCCGTCGTAGTTTACCGGCATATAGCAGTCATCCTGGTTGCGGCCCGGTAGGGCCACACCGCTTGCGTTGCAAGTGGTCTGAAACTCGGTGGGGAGATCAAAAAGGATAGTATCGGGAGTAAAACCCTCGTTGAAAGCGGTGGCGTAAATGAATGGCTTGAAGGAGGAACCCGGCTGGCGACGTGCGGTAGCGATATTGTAATTCCCGTCGATTTCTTTATCGAAGTAATCCCGTGAACCTACCATCGCAAGGATCTGTCCGCTTTGGGGGTCGATTGCCACGAGCCCTGCGTTCGAGCCGTTCCAATCTCTCTCGTTTAGAAGCGCTCCTTCTTTCACTATTTCTTCTGCTTTTGCTTCGAGGGGCCAGTCAAGAGTGCTGATGACTTTCAAGCCCCCGTTTTCAACCATCTCCGGTCCGTATTTTTGCTCCAGGTATTCTTTTATAAAAAAAACGAAGTGCGGCGCCTTGATGCTTCCAGAGGTCTGGGGGAGAAACACCACCGCCGTGTTTTTCGCGCTCTGGTATTCCTCTTCGGTTATGAAACTAAGCTCCCGCATCCGGAAGAGAACGAAATTCTTTCTCTCCTCAAGCCTACCCACATTTTTCCCGTGGGGGGAGAGAAAAGAAGGTGATTGGGGAATAGCCGCAAGATAGGCCGCTTCCGCGAGCGAAAGGTCCTTCGCATTCTTTCCGAAATAGTTCCGCGAAGCTTCCTCGATCCCATAAATTGTTCCTCCGTATGGCACCTCGTTCAAGTAGAGCTCAAGAATTTTTTCCTTTGGGAGGGCCCGCTCGATCTTCAGCGCAAGTATCCATTCCTTTATTTTCCTGATGACGGATTTTTTTGGATTAAGCAGGGTATTTTTTACGAGCTGCTGGGTGATCGTAGAACCGCCTTGGGTGGCCCCCCCGAAAATATTGGCAAAGGTCGCGCGCAAGATAGAGCTGATTCGGATTCCGCTATGATTGTAAAAATCCGAGTCCTCGACCGCCACAGTCGCGTTTTTTATGTTCGCCCCCATGTCGGCAAAAGCAATATTTGTGCGGCGCACATCGCGATGGATGTCATAGAGCACGATTTCTCCGCTCCGGTCGTAAATCTTAGTTGAGCTTGCTATCAGGCGTTCCTCGAACGAGCTGAAGTCTGGGATTTCCAAGCGCGAGGCCCAGATAACTCCGAACCCGAGGAGAAGAACCAATGCCCCCGCGCAGAGGAAAACGAAATTCTTCGTAGCGACAGCAGGCCGGAATTTTCGGTAAACCCTTCTTATTTTAATTACTATTTTCTCAAACACGGCTTCAATTATAACAAAAAAAGTGGTATGATTCGAGAAATGAAAACCATCACCGATTCGGGGAAGATCGAAGAACTTCTCTCTCGAGGAGTGGAGAAAATATATCCTGGAAAAGAAGAGCTCAGAAAAATCTTAGTCTCCGGGAAAAGATTGAGATTATACCAAGGATTTGACCCGACTGGCACGAAACTTCACCTCGGTCATATGGTCGGGCTTCGAAAACTTGCTGCCTGGCAGGAAATGGGTCATGAGGTGATATTCTTGATCGGCGACGGCACCGGCCAAGCGGGCGATCCATCAGGAAAAACTTCCGCCCGTGAGAAATTTCATACCCGTCAGGAACTCCGCGAGAATGCAAAGAATTATATTGAAGAAGTAAGTCCGATCCTAAAATTCGACGGCAAAAACCCGGCTAAAGTGTTATATAACGGGGACTGGTTGAACGAGGCGCTTCTTAATATTTTAAATATCGCGGAGCATTTCTCCCTCTCCCAGCTTGCCGAGAGAGATCTTTTCCAAGAAAGGATAAAAAAAGGCGGAACGGTCAACATGAAAGAGTTTCTTTATCCGCTCCTTCAGGGCTATGACTCCGTGCACATGGATGTGGATTTAGAAATCGGCGGGAGCGATCAGACATTTAATATGCTCTGCGGCCGCACACTTCTAAAATCGATGAAGGGAAAAGAAAAATTCGTGATGACGACCCCGCTCCTAGCGGACAAATCGGGCAGGAAGATAGGAAAAACAGAGGGGAACATCATCGCTCTTGATGACGCACCCGGGGAGCTCTTTGGGAAGATCATGGCGCTTCCTGATGAAGTAATCGTCCAGTGTTTCGAATGTCTGACAACCGCCCCGATGGAAAAAGTTAGATCAGTCGCCAAGGCAATATCTCTCGGTGATAACCCAATGGTTCATAAAAAGGAACTGGCTGAAGAAATAGTCAGGGAATTAAACAATGACCACGCGGCCAAAGAAGCTGCCGCAGAGTTCAGTGCAACATTCCAAAAAAGAGAAACCCCGGAAGATATGCCGGAAGTTCTCGGCAAGGGAAGTCTCATCGAAACCTTTGTCGCGGCCGATATAGTTTCTTCGAAAACGGAGTTTCGCCGCCTAATCCAGGAAGGGGCGATCGAGAATCTTGAAGCGCGCGCGTCAGTCGAAAATGTAAACGAGAGAGCTGTGTCAGGAACCCGCTACAAAATCGGCAAGAAAAGGTTTGTGCGCATAAAGTAAAATGCCCCGCTTGGGGCATTTTACTTTCAGTGGTAGCTATCTTCCGGATCTTCTTCGCCAAGGCCTGCCTCAATTTCCTTCTCGTCGGCAGAGGGCTCTATCATCTCATTCTCTCCGCTGTCTTCATCTAAGCGATAGTTTCGCTCCTGAAGCATCTCGTTTTCGTTGTAATCCATGGAAATAAAATTTCTTAAACGACCTTTGATAAAAGCGATAAATATTTTTTTCTTATTTAATATCAAATAAGAGAACCTTTAGCAAGGAAAATTTCTATTTTATGTGGATAACTCTCTCGCTTCTGATATAAGAGAAAGCAGTCAGGGCTATGGCTATAGAGTCAAGTTCGTCGTCGGAAATGATTGCCTCGTCGATTTTAACAAGCATTTTAAGCATTTTTTTGATCTGCGCTTTGTCTGCGCGGCCGGAACCGGTGACAGCGAGCTTAATCGCCGGAGGCGATGCTTCGAAGATACGCAAGCCACCCGATTTTCCCTCATTTATGACCACGCCCCGAACTTCCGAAACCCGCATGGCGGTTTTCTGGTTGGTTCCGAGGTAAAGAGTTTCCACCGCAAGGACATCCGGCTGGAAATTTTTGATCAATTCCTTCACCTCTTTTGATATAAGGAGCAGCCGCTCGGAAAACTCAAGGTCACTTCCGGTTTTGAAACAGGAAGAATATAAAACAGCCTCGCGCCCGCCCTTTTTCTCTAGAACCGCGAGCCCGAGCCGCTCATACCCAGGGTCAACTCCCAAGACTTTCATCCTATTATTCTACCATCACTCGACATTTGTATGGACTTCTTGTACGGCATCATGCTCTTCGAGCTCATCCACAAGTTTCTCGAGTAATTTCAAATCTTCACCAGAAAGGAGAATCGTGCTTGTCGGCACCCACTCGTTATTTTTCTTTCTGAAGGCCCAGACTACCGACCCCGGAGCTCCGAGGGAGAACCCGTTTTCCGAAAGCAAGTGTTTCATCTCTTGGGTTGTGCGGTTTTTGTTGTCCGAAAGTGCAGTAATAATTATCCCCGCGCCCCCAGGCCCATAAGTTTCGTATAGAACCGATTCCATTTCTTTCGTTTCGTTTGCTCTCTTTAAGGCCCGTTCGATAATATCCTTAGGTGCGTTTGCGCGCCTTGCCTTTTCAATTGCCGCGCGCAGCTCGGGAGTTTCTTTCCCGCCGGAGATTTTGGCTGCCACACCGATTGCTCGCGCAAGCTTACCGAAGGTCTTACTTTTCTTAGCGTCGGTTACCTCCTTCTGCCTTTTTATTTGGGTCCACTTATTATGCCCTGCCATCTCTTAAATCAATTTATTCTGTGATTTTTTTTCCTGAACACCGGTATGTGCTCGTGCTTTTTCTGTCGCGAGGCGTCCCCGAGCAGTGCGCTCGATAAAACCGAGCTGAAGGAGATATGGTTCGATTACTTCTTCAAGTGTCGCCTCTTCTTCTGAGAGGGCCGCCGCGATCGTTTTGAGGCCGATCGGGCCACCCCCAAATTTCGCAATTAAAACCTCGAGATATTTTCGGTCGGTGGGATTAAGACCGATTTCGTCCACCGAAAGCATCTCAAGAGCCGCTGCCACGGAATCTTTGTCGAGCTTCTTCTTGTGAACCTGCGCAAAATCACGACAACGTTTCAGAAAATAGTTTGCAGTACGCGGCGTCGCTCGGCTCCTTTTCGCGATTTCTTCCACCGCCTCCGGCGCAAGCTCTGCCCCAAGGAGTTTGCTCGAGCGGAGAAGTATTTCCTCGATCTCCTTCACCGAATAAAATTCGAGCCGGAAGACCCCTCCGGAAAAACGCGAACGAAGCGGCGCTGAGATCAAAGCCGCCCGAGTGGTCGCCGCGATCAAAGTGAATTTGGGAAGATCGAGCTGTATGGTACGGGCAGAGGGACCCTTACCGATCACGATGTCGAGAACTCCGGATTCCATCGCCGGGTAAAGAATCTCCTCAACCATTTTGTTCAAACGATGGATTTCGTCGATGAAGAGAATGTCCCCGGGCGATAGGTTGGTCAGGATCGAAGCGAGATCGCCGACTTTCTCAATCGCCGGCCCCGAGGTTATTTTCATCTGTTTTTTCGTCTCCCGCGCGATCAGGTGGGCGAGAGTAGTCTTGCCAAGCCCCGGCGGGCCATAGAAAAGTATGTGTTCAGGAGCGTGTCCCCGCTCTTCGGCTGCCTGAAGAAGTATCCGGATATTGTCCTTAATATGCTTTTGGCCGACATACTCGGAAAAACTTCTTGGGCGAAGGGTTTCAACTAACTCCTTTTCTTCTACAGGGGGCCCCCCGCCTTTTTTCTTATTAGGGGTTGACATTTAATTGAAAATATGCTATGCTTCTAATATAGGGAATTTATCAACAGCCTTTCCACCGGCTCATCCACATTATAGCATTAATTTTCAAGGCCTGACCGGAGGGCAGTTGTATAATAACCAAGTTCCTGAAAAAAGAAGATACTGATCTCTAATCAATCAACCTCGCGGTTATAGAAATTTGCCCAGGACGCTCTGGTTATCCTTCGGATCTACTGGGGCCATCCTAGAAAAATTTGTTACTTTTGGGTTATCTAACTTAAAAGGATTGTTTAGAGATTAGTGTCTTTTTTTATTAACTATCGGCTAGATCTTGTATTTTTTGTAGTTCAGGCAAAAATCTTTTCCTCCGCGCTTGAAGCTTGCATGGCTCTCCTCGATTATTTTCACTGCCTGCTGCGGAGTGTCCACGCAAAAGACCAGCTCATAATCCTCCGGATTCATGTATTTTTTTCTGAGCGGCTCCTGCTTTATCCAACGGAGAAGCCCTCTCCAGCGCTTACCGAGAAGAATGATCGGAATATTGCAGATGTTTTTTACCTGGACGAGTTGCCAGGCGTAAAAAAGCTCAAGAGAGGTGCCGAGGCCACCGGGAGCAACTATGATCGCGTTTGAAAGCAGCATAAATTCATCCAGCCGACTCGAGAATTTGTTGAACTCTTCTTTGTATTGAACGGACTTGTTGAATTTTTGATTCCAGAGCATTTTAACGCCGATGCCAATCGAATGTGTCCGATGATGCCCCTTCTTACTGCCCCTCCTGTGCCCCTCGTTCGCCGCCTGCATGAGTCCGGGTCCGCCACCGGTGACTACGTCGATCCCGCGCTCCCCGAGCATTTCCGCAAGGTTCTGGACGCTTTTATAAACTCCGTCTCGCTTTTTCACCCGGGAGCCCCCGAAGATAATCACCTTGAAGTGTCCCCGGTCCTTTTTTTCGAAAATTTGGAATTTGCTTCTCATTTTTTATTCTTCTGAAATATCGACGACATTTTTTACCTCCGCAAAAGAGGTGACCCCCGAAAGTATTTTTATCATAGCATCTTCCCGCATCGTAAGTATGCCCTGAGCGGCCGCGATCTTTCTGATTTCCCTTTCGCTCGGCTTCCCCGCCGTTATTTTTTCTATCGCCTCATCTGTCTTTATCGCCTCAAAAACTCCGACCCGGCCGGAGTAACCAGTGCTGTTGCACTTGTCGCACCCAACCGGTTCGTAAAATACAAGATTTTTCTCCTCAATCCCATATTTCAGGAGTTCTTTTCCATCTTTTTTCATTTTATCCAGGATAGATTCGATCACCTTACGTGCTTCCGAATCTGCCGTCGACTCTCGCTTGCAAAACTTACAGAGCTTGCGTACCAGCCGCTGCGCCATCGAGAGCGTTAGGGCCGAGGGCAGAATTTTTGGGTCCGCTCCGAGCTCGATCAGCCGCGGGATCGCCCCGGCCGCGTTGTTGGTGTGCAAAGTAGAGAGGACCAGGTGCCCAGTCAGCGCGGCCTGCACTGCGGTTTTGGCCGTTTCCCCGTCGCGGATCTCGCCGACCATGATGACATCCGGGTCCTGCCGGAGGGATGATCGTAACCCTTCGAGGAAAGTAAGGTTGCCGCTTTTTTCGTCAACCTGTGTTTGGGTGATCCCCCCTATGTGATATTCCACCGGGTCTTCGATTGTTATCACATTTATTTCCGGAGTGTAGATCTTCCGCAGGAACGCATAGAGGGTGGTGGTCTTACCGGACCCGGTCGGGCCGGTAACGAGGATAAGCCCGTTCGGCCGCGCGATCTCCGCTTCCACGATCCGCAGGAGATAAGGCTCGATCCCAAGCTCTTCAAACGCGACCTGAATCGCTTTCGGGTCGAGTATGCGCATCACGATCGACTCGCCATAGGTTCCCGGGATCATCGAGCTTCGGATATTGATTTCATCCGTGCCCTCCATGATAGAAAAACGGCCATCCTGACTGATTTTCGAGGTAAGCTTCATGCCGGAGAGAAGTTTAATACGAGAGTTGAGCAACTCGTAAATGTGAGTTTCGAAGAAGGTTATATCCTGAAGAATCCCGTCGAGGCGAAGTCGCAGTCTGCCGCGCCCCTTCTCCGGTTCGATGTGAATGTCCGAAGCCCGAATGGCAATCGCCCCGGCGAGAATGATCTCGAGAATGCGCGAGATCTTATGCGGCTGGTTCTCTTTGAGCGTCGCCTCGATAGTCACCGAAATGTCTTTCATTTTTTGGATGTTTTTTGCGGTTTCGCGCAAAACTTCCGCCGAAATTTCAACTCCGCCCACCTGCGAGCTTTTGGCCATTGAGAGCTCCTCATATCTTTCCCAGACTTTTTTTAAGGACGCTTCCGAAACCATGTAAAAAGACGGGGCAAGGCTTTGTAAGAGCATTTCTTTTTTCAAACGTTCTAGTATCTCCGGTTGGGGAGAGCGGACGGCGATCAGGATATTCGATCCAGAGAGCTTGAAGGGAGCGACCCCGAGCGCATGCGCCTCTTCTTCCGGAATCGCCCGCAGAGCCTCGTTCTCCACGATCTGATGATAGAGGTCAATGTAAGGTATGCCGTATTTTGATTCGGCGAGAGCCGATACCACTTGTTCCTCCTCCAGACGCCTCCAGTCCTCGAGCTGCTTTTTCTGTTTTTCGTCGTCGAAATCCGCCATTAAATATGATTATATCGCAAGTGGTATAATTTACATAATGAAAACCAAAGAGAAGCCCAAACTGCTGGTGCTGCTCGACGCGCATGCCATCATCCACCGCGCTTATCACGCCCTGCCCGAATTCCTCTCTTCGGCTGGGATGCCGACCGGCGCGCTCTACGGGCTTTCCACCATGCTCATGAAGATAGTCACTGAGCTCAAGCCAGACTATATGGTCGCTTGCTATGATCTCCCTGGAAAAACATTTCGCCACGAGGCTTATGAGGCATACAAAGCGAAGCGAGTGAAAGCGGACGATGCCTTAATCGCTCAACTTCAAAGCTCCCGGGAGATTTTCGAAGCATTCAATATTCCGACCTATGACTCTCCCGGATTTGAGGCTGACGACGTAATTGGCACGATCGTCGATAAATTAAAAAAACAAAATAATCTCAAGGTCATTATCGCTTCGGGTGACATGGATACGATGCAGCTCGTCCGGGACAAGAGGGTCTTGGTCTACACGCTCCGCAAGGGCATCGCCGATACCATCCTCTACGATGAAGAGAAAGTAAAAGAGCGCTTCGGCCTGCCGCCGGCGCTTCTCCCCGACTTCAAAGGGCTTCGCGGCGACCCGTCGGACAACATTGTAGGCATTAAAGGCATCGGGGAAAAAACCGCGACCAAGCTCATTCAGAAATTCGGAACCGTCGAGGAGATTTACAAGAAAGGAGAAAAAGCGCTCATCAAAGCGGGGATCAGACCCCGCATCGTTGTGCTGATAAAAGAGAACAAAGAAGAAGCGCTTTTTTCCAAAACTCTCGCCAAGATCCGCAGTGATGCGCCGGTCAACTTCGCAATACCCGTGAAAACTTTCTGGGAGAATATGGATGAGAAAAAGATCGAGCAGGTTTTTCGAAAATTCGAATTCAAAAGCCTGCTCGAGCGAGTGTGGAAATTCTTCGGAACGAACGGGAAAGACATCCCGGCGCAAGCCGAACTTGCGATCCCGGAGGTAGGGGAGGTGAACCTGGCGCTTCTCAAAGAAACCTCTATTGCCCTCTGGCTCCTTGACTCCGATACACCGAACCCGGATCTTCCTGCGATGCTTTCCTATTCGGGGAAAAACACCCTTCGAGAGGCGCACGAGTATATATTCCGGGAACTCGAGCAGAAAAAACTCGATAAGGTTTTTGGCGAAATAGAAAGGCCGATCATTTCGGTTGTAGAAAGGATGGAGAGGACGGGTGTCCTTCTCGACAAGGAATATTTCGAAGAACTTTCACGCGAGTACCACAAAAAACTCGATAAACTTGTAGCAAAAATATACGTACTTTCCGGAGGAGAGTTCAATATTAATTCCCCAAAACAGCTTGGGGAGGTTTTGTTTGGGAAACTCGGCCTTAAGAGCAGCAAGCGCGGCGCGAGCGGCGCGCTTTCTACGAAGATCGAGGTGCTCGAAGAGCTTGCAGAGGAGAGTGAGATCGTCCGGAAGATCATAAACTACCGCGAGCTCGCCAAGCTTCTCTCCACGTACGTGGACGTGCTTCCGAAGATGGCGGGAGAGGACGGGCGCCTGCATGCCCGATTCATTCAAAACGGCGCGACTACCGGCCGGTTTTCTTCACAGGAGCCGAACTTGCAGAACCTGCCGATAAAATCCGAGCTCGGACGGCGGATTCGAACGGGATTCATCGCCCCACCGGCGGCGGTGCTCGCAGCCTTTGATTACTCGCAGATAGAACTGCGCGTTGCGGCGATCCTCTCCAAAGACGAAAAGATGACACAGATCTTCCGCGAGGGCAAAGATATCCATGCGGGTGTTGCGTCATATGTGTTCGGCGTGCCGATAGAGAAAGTTGACCCGGAGATGCGCCGGCGGGCAAAGGTGATAAACTTCGGCATCATCTACGGCATGGGTGTAACGGCGCTTCGCAAGAATTTGGGCGGGACGCGCGAAGAAGCGCAGAAATTTTACGACAATTATTTCCGACAATTCTCCGGCATAAAAAGGTATCTTGAAGAAACCAAAATTTTTGCGCGGAAGCACGGCTACACCGAGACACTTTTTGGCCGGAGACGGTATTTCCCGAACATCAATTCGAAAATTCCGTACCTTGCGAGTATGGCTGAACGCACCGCAACCAATGCGCCAATCCAAGGCACCGCCACGGCGGACATCATAAAGCTCGCAGTACGCTTTGCAGACGAAGACCTGAAAGAAGCAAAGCTTGAGAATGCGGCAAAACTAGTCCTTACCATCCATGACGAGCTGGTCTATGAAATAGACCAGAGCGTCCTTCCCCGGGCCGTGGAGATCATAAAAATGGCAATGGAGGGTGTACTCGAACGTTCTTTCATACGTCTCAAGAGCCCTGTTCCCATACTCGTTCATGCAGGCTCCGGCGCAAACCTCGGTGAAGTGAAATAAGAAGATTTCATGCTAGAATAAAGGAATATGGAAACAAGCGGCGTGGACAATCTAACCAATAAAATCCACCATACCCTCGCGCATTCCTATTTCATTTACCTCTTTTTTTTGGTGCTAGGGATTGCGCTCGATCTACTTTTCCCGATGCGAATCATCAAAAATCCTCTTTCCGTCGGCCTCGGGATTTTTCTTCTGGTTATCGCGACCATTATTATTTTCTGGGCACAGCGGACGACCCGAAATTTGCACTCGGGGGATACGCTTACGAAGGAGGCATTTCTCTGCGGACCTTATTGCTACACGAGGACACCCACCCACTGGGGACTCTTTATTCTCACTCTTGGTTTTGGCTTTATTGCCAATGCCTTCTTCGTCGTTCTCTCTACATTAATTTCATTTTTTGTCACCAAGTTCGTATTTCTGCGGAAGTACGAAGAGATCCTGGAAGAAAAATATGGAGACGCTTACCGGGATTATGAGAAGGCGGTGAAGTTATGATATATCTTTTCGCCGGGTCTGATGCGGGAAAGAGGCATCTTGCACATGAAAGGTTCTTGAAGACCCTCCCCGTGGGTACAGAGATTTTCCGGGTGGGGAAGGGGGACTTCAATCCGCTCGAGGCGGAGAGATTTTACTCAAGTTCAGGGCTTTTTTTTGATAAAATAGCGGTGATATTTTCTGAAGTTCTCGAGAATGCGGAGGCACGCGATTTTATCTTCTCGAAACTCGCGGAGATGGAAAAATCAGAGAACTATTTCATTTTCCTCGAAGGAAAACTACAGAAGACGACCCTCGATGCCTTCAAGAAGGCGAGAACCGAAATCGAAGTTTTTGAAAAAGAGGAGGTGGGAGAGAAGTTCAACAATTTTCTTCTCGCGAACGCGCTCGGGAAAAAGGACAAGCTCGGGATTTGGATATCATACCGCCAAGCCATAGAGAAAGGGGTGTCGCTCGAAGAGCTTGCCGGGGTTCTTTTTTGGAAAGCGAAAGATATGATACTGAAAAAAGATTTCCGCACTTGGAGCGAAAACGAATTGCAGGGGTTTGCCAGTAAATTCTCCTATCTTCTCCCGGAAGCCCGCCGCGCCGGCCGCGACGCCGAAGCAGCATTCGAGGAATATCTCCTTGAAGCGGTCTAGAAAAACTGATATTATCGCTCTATTCCGCCCTTAGCTCAGCCTGGTAGAGCTGCTCCCTTTTAAGGAGAAGGTCGTAGGTTCGAATCCTACAGGGCGGACTACGAATTTTTCTTGAGCCAGTCGATCATTTTCTCGTAGGTTGCGGGGCCAGTTTCGCCGTCGGCAGTAAGGCCCACCGCTTTTTGGAAATTCGCTACGTCGGTTTTCATGCCCTTGCCGTAATCATTGTCTATCTTTTTCGAGGTCTTAAAATATATATTGAGAAAATTCTGCACTGTGCCAACCCGCGTACCTTTCGAGCCGACTTTCATGTAAACTTTATCATCAGTCAGTTTCTGCAAGTCGCCTATCAGACTCTGGTATTTTGAAGATACGGGCGCTGGTTCGGGTGCGGGCGGCGGCGACTCCTGTGCCGGCTCGGGCGGGGCAAGCCGCGCGAGTTCGTTCTCAAGATTCTTCACCTTTTCTCGAAGTTCTTCACTTTCATTCTCAAGCGTCTTAATCCTCTCCCGTTCGGCGTGCACGTCACCTGGCTCGAGCGTCTGAAAGGCCCACCAGCCCAGAACCCCGATCGCGATTATTACCCCTACTACCAAAAGCGCCGCCTTTAAATTCTGCATTTTCTAATTATAGCAAATATGACCCGTCCAACAAATTCAAGGTCATGGTGAGTAAAGTCGAACCATGATAAAATGTAGAAATGGTGCTCTCCTTAAAACTAAACCAGTCGCTTTTCTTTATCTTCTTGTTTGTAATAGTTAGCTCGTTTCTGGCCTATAAAATAATTGTAAAAGCCTACAGCGGCGTTTACGATTTCGAAAATTCTGCTACTCTGTATTAGTGGCAGATAAGCTTTTCAAACTAAGGAGCGAGTTCCGGCCCGCCGGCGATCAGCCGCAGGCGATTTCGAAGCTCCTCTCCGGGCTTCGGAGCAGAATGCGGAAGCAGACTCTTCTCGGGGCCACCGGTACGGGTAAAACTTTCACTATGGCGAACGTTATCGAAGAGATAGGGGTGCCTACGCTTGTCATCGCCCACAACAAGACGCTCGCGGCCCAGCTTGCGCAAGAATTTCGGGGGTTCTTCCCAGACGCGGCGGTTCACTACTTCGTCTCCTATTACGATTACTACCAGCCAGAAGCGTATCTACCAGTTACCGATACTTATATCGAGAAGGATGCGGATATCAATAAAGAGATAGATCGCCTCCGGCACGCCAGTACCCAAGCACTCCTTACCCGACGCGATGTGATCGTGGTGGCTTCTGTCTCATGTATTTATGGGCTCGGAAGCCCGGAAGAATACGAGAGGGTCAATCTTCATCTTCTGCTTGGGGGAAAGATAGACCGGCTCGCGCTCATGCGCCGGCTCATAGAAATACATTTCTCGAGGACCAATTCCGATCTTCTGCCCGGGACCTTCCGTTCGAGCGGCACGAGAGTTGAAGTCATGCCGGTGTCTGAAACTTTCGTTTACCAAATTGAATTTTTGAAAGGTACTATCTCAAAGATCTTGAAAATCGACCCGGTTTCTTCCGCTCTCCTGGCCGAGGAGAAGCAAATTTTCATTTTTCCCGCTAAGCATTTCATCACCGAGGACGAGAAACTGAAAATCGCACTCAAGGGCATTAAAGAGGAATTGAACGCGCAGCTCAAGAAATTCGAAAAAGAGGGGAAACTTCTCGAAGCTGAGCGGCTGCGCCGTCGAACCAATTATGACCTTGCGATGATTCGGGAGGTCGGCTACACGAGCGGTATAGAAAATTATTCCAGGCATCTTTCTGGGAAGCGCGAAGGCGAGCCGCCGGAGACACTGCTCTCGTATTTCCCAAAATCGGGGTTTCTCACCATTATCGATGAGTCTCATGTAACATTACCGCAACTTTCAGGCATGTATGCGGGCGATGCTTCGCGGAAGAACACTCTCGTCGAATACGGCTTTCGTCTCCCCTCCGCCCGCGACAACCGACCACTTAAGTACAGAGAATTCGAAGAGCGCATCGGCCCGGTTATTTACACTAGCGCGACTCCCGGGGGAGAAGAGCGCAAGGAGAGCGAGCAAATCGTAGAGCAGATTATACGGCCGACGGGGCTCCCAGACCCCGAGACGACAGTAAAACCGATAACGCCGAAGAGCGACTATACGGGCCAGGTCCAAGATTTCATTGAAGAAGCAAAAAAAACAGTCGGAGCAGGATTTCGCGTACTTGCCACAACCCTTACAAAAAAGATGGCGGAGGATCTGGCCGCATATCTTAAAGAAAGAAGGATAAAAGCTGAATATCTCCACAGCGAGATAAAAACCATTGAGCGGATAAAAATACTGACCCAGTTCCGAAAAGGTGGTTTCGATGTCTTAGTGGGCGTGAATCTCTTGCGCGAGGGGCTCGATCTACCGGAGGTGGCGCTCATCGGTATACTTGATGCTGACAAAGAAGGATTTCTGCGTTCCGAGACCTCACTTATCCAGACTATTGGCCGAGCGGCACGGAACGCTGCCGGGCGGGTAATTCTCTATGCCGATAATCTGACCGGCTCGATGGAGCGAGCGCTTACCGAGACCGAGAGAAGGCGCAACCTCCAGCTTGCCTACAACAAAAAGCACGGCATCACCCCTAAGACCATTATAAAGAACATCAGAGATATAACGGAGGAGCTCGAGAGCGAGCACGAGAAAGCACTTGCGAGCGAACTTCTTATCGACCTCGAGGTGTTCGGCGGAAGGCTCGAGGAACTAGTCAAGATAAAAGAACGCAAGATGCGCATAGCGGTGAAGACGCTTGATTTTGAATCGGCCGCGCTCCTCCGAGACGAGATAAAGATCATCCGTGATAAGATAAAGGGATGAAAACGCTTCTGATCGCTATCGTAATAATTCTGCTTGCCTTTGCGGGCTTTCAGTTCATCATTAAAAATCGCGCGAGCTACGAAGCCGAAATTCCAGAGCTTAAGAAACAAGCGCCCGTAGAAGGGGAGGTGCTTGTTGACACCACTCTTTCTGAAACTAAGACCTTCAATGCGCCCACAGCCTTTGCAACCTTCGATGTAGCATATCCGACGTTCAAAAATGCAAGCGTGGAATTCAATCAAAAGATCGAGGACCTTGTAATGAGCGCGGTTGCTGAACATAAGAAAATTGCGGAAGACACTTGGAGGGCGCAGGCAGAGACCGGCGGAACGCCGGAGGAGAAATTCCAATTTTATGCTTCCTGGACTCCGGTGCAGGTGAATGACAATTACATAAGCGTGCTTCTGCGTGAGGGTGGGTATACCGGCGGGGCGCATGGGTATGAAATGCTGACCTCGTTTAATTTTGACGTAATGGGAGAAAAAGAAATTGTGCTTTCTGATCTTTTTCCCGGTGATCCTAATTATTTGAAAGCTATTTCCGAGTTTGCGCGCAAAGAATTGAGGAGACAATTGAAGGAAAACTTGAACGAGGATATGCTGCTTCCCGGCACAGAGCCCAGAGATGAGAATTTCAGCGTGTTTTCTTTCACCCCTGGCTCTTTGACTTTCTATTTCCAGCAATATCAAGTTGCTCCGTATGCCGCGGGCCAGTCGAAAGTGACAATGCCTCGGGATTAGGCTATACTCTGGACAATCGAATATCGATATGCACCCCCAAGCGCAAGCCGAGGGTGTGTTTAAGGTTGTATGAAGGAAGAAAAGGAAGAAATAATCAAGGTTCGGGGGGCCCGAACCCACAATTTGAAAAATATCAATGTGGAAATGCCGCGCAATAAGATGGTGGTGATTACTGGTGTCTCTGGGAGCGGCAAATCCTCACTTGCCTTCGACACCATTTTTGCCGAAGGGCAGCGGCGATACGTGGAGTCGCTCTCTTCCTACGCCCGGCAGTTCTTGAATCAGATGCCCAAACCAGACGTAGACGAGATCACCGGCCTTTCGCCAGCGATCTCGATCGATCAAAAGTCCCGTTCGAACAATCCTCGCTCGACGGTCGCAACGATCACCGAGATTTACGATTACATGCGGGTGATGTATGCACGAATCGGCCGGCCCTATTGCCCGGTTTGTGGAGAAGAGATCCGGAAACTCTCCAGCGAAGAGATCCTGAACTTCGTGCTTGAAAAAATAAAGAACAAAAAAAACGAGGTCTCTATTTTCTCGCCGGTAGTCCGGGGCAGAAAGGGCGAGTACTATCAGCTTCTTTATGACCTCCTCGGCAAAGGCTTTTATGAAGTGCGCCTTGATGGGGTGATGAAAAAACTCCGGGAGCAGATCATCCTCTCCAAGCACAAAGCGCACACGATAGAAGTTCTTGTGGATCGTTTTTCGCCCGCAGAATTTGGTAAAGATACAGCGGGGTTTCGGATGCGCCTCGCCGAGGGGGTCGAACGCGCGCTGATCGAATCGGACGGCCTGGTGCAAGCAAAAATAGACAAGGAGGAGTTCTTAATTTCGGCGAAGTTTGCCTGCAAGAACGACGGGTTTTCCTTTCCAGAGATCGAACCGCGACTTTTTTCTTTTAATTCCCCATACGGAGCTTGCCCTACTTGCCATGGCCTGGGGACCAAGTATTTCGGGAGCGGTGAGCCTTGCCCGGACTGCAAGGGTGCACGCCTGCGGACCGAGGCCTTGAATGTTTTCATCATGGCAGGGAAAGAGAGAAAAAATATACTAGACCTCTCTTCGCTCTCGATCGCTAGAGCTCATGAGTACTTCAAAAATTTGAAGCTGACGGAGAAAGAAAAGGAAATTTCCTTCGCCGTCGTCCGGGAAATAGTTTCGCGCCTCTCTTTCATGCTCGATGTCGGCCTCGATTATCTTGAACTTTCACGGAAAGCCAATACGCTCTCCGGCGGGGAAGCGCAGCGGATTCGTCTGGCATCTCAACTCGGCTCACGACTAGTAGGAGCTTTGTATGTACTGGACGAGCCTACCATCGGGCTCCATCAGCGGGACAATGATCGCCTGATCAAGACGCTTGAAAATCTCCGCGACCTCGGCAATACCATCATAATAGTCGAGCACGATGAGGACACGATCTACGCTTCAGACTACATCGTGGATATCGGACCGCGAGCCGGAGTACACGGCGGGGAGATCATTGTAAGTGGGTGGCTCGACGCGCTGCTTACCGCGCCCAAAGACAAAACCGGCTCGCGCACCCTTGCATACCTGCGCGATGAAGCGAAAATCCCCATGCCTCAAAAGCGGAGAGAGGGCAAGGGGGTTTTACGCGTTGCTGGAGGCAATGCTTTTAATATCAAAAACTTGAGTGTCGAGGTACCGCTCGGAGTGATGACAACGATCACTGGTGTTTCCGGGTCGGGAAAGAGCACGTTTATGTATGAGATACTTTATAAAAATCTCCAAGCGAGGTTCGAGCGCAAATACCGGAGCGCGCAGGTTTTCAACTGTGCGTCCATGACCGGTACCGAATACCTCGCACGAGCGATCCTCATTAATCAATCACCAATCGGCCGAACCCCAAGATCGAATGTTGCCACTTACACCGGCGCCTTCACTCATATTCGTGACCTTTTTGCTGCGACCGAGGAAGCGCGGCTTCGCGGCTGGAAACCGAACCGCTTTTCTTTCAATGTGCCGGGCGGGCGCTGCGAGGCCTGTGAAGGAAACGGCGAGATCGCAGTCGAGATGCACTTTCTCCCGACCGTTTACGTCACTTGTGATATTTGCCAGGGTAAGCGCTTCGACAAGGAAACGCTGACCGTAAAATATAATAAAAAAAACATCCACGAAGTGCTTCGGATGACAGTGGAAGAGGGATTACAATTTTTCAAGGACATTCCGGAAATAGCGGATAGACTAGGAACGCTCTTCGATGTGGGCTTGGGGTACCTTGAACTCGGTCAGCCAGCTACCACACTCTCGGGCGGCGAAGCCCAAAGAGTAAAAATATCAAGCGAGCTTTTCCGACCACATCTTGAGAAAACCATCTATCTCCTTGATGAGCCGACCGTGGGTATGCATTATGATGATGTTGCAAAGCTCCTTGAGGTTCTCCGGAAACTTCTCGGGCGAGGCAACACTGTTGTTCTTATTGAGCATAATCTCGATGTCATAAAAAATGCCGATTACATACTCGATTTCGGCCCGGAAGGCGGAGAACGGGGAGGCGATCTCGTTGCCAAGGGGACCCCAGAGGCGGTCGCAAACAATTCGAAGAGCTACACAGGGAAATATCTTAAGAAAGTTTTGAAGAGATAGCATGAATATAAAGAGTTTTAAAAAATTGAGAATCCCCGAGAAACCAGGCGTGTATTTATTTAAATCTGGAAAGGAAATTCTATATATCGGCAAGGCGACTTCGCTCCGGGCGCGGACCAGGAGCTATTTTGCGAAGGATCTGATGGAGACCCGCGGGTCGGGTTTGGTCGAGATGCTTACTCGGGCAAAGGGACTTTCCTGGCAGCCGACTGAAAGTGTGCTTGAGGCGCTGATCCTAGAGGCTAATCTCATCAAAAAATTCCAGCCAAAATACAACAGCCGCGAGAAGGATGACAAAAGTTTTAATTATGTAGTTATCACTAGAGAAAAATTACCCAAGATTATTATCGTACGAGGCAAAAATTTGATTAATTTTAAAGGCTCCGTTTTCGGCCCCTTTATCAATGGGGGCCAACTGAAAGCGGCACTAAAACTTATACGAAGAATTTTTCCGTTTCTGGATGAGAAGACCAAGAACTACCATGAGTTTTACAAACAGCTCAACTTAGCTCCCGACTTGGAGAACAGAAAAATGTATTTACAAAACATCAGAAATATACGTTTGTTTTTCCAAGGGAAAAAGAAAAAAATCCTTCGGGGCCTTAAGAAAGAAATGAAAGAACTTGCAAGAAGTGAAGAATTCGAGAAAGCGGCAGAGATACGCAGGCAAATATTCGCCCTCGAGCACATTAACGATGTGGCGCTCATAAAAGAAGAGCCTAAAGCGGGGGCGCTGGATTCTCTTTTCCGTATCGAAGCTTATGATGTCGCCCATATCTCTGGGCGGAATATGGTTGGGGTAATGGCGGTCATTGAGAACGGAATGCCCGCAAAGAGCGAATACAGAAAATTTAAGGTTCGAACGCAGAAAGGAGCAAACGACACCGGCGCGCTTGCGGAAATCGTCGATCGGCGTCTCGCGCACCAGGTGTGGCGTTACTCCAATCTGATCGTCGTCGATGGGGGAAGGGCGCAAATAACCGCAGTAGAAAAAGTTCTCGGCAAAGCCGGAGTAAAAATCCCTGTTCTTGCAGTGGTCAAGGACAAGTTTCACCGGCCGAGGCAGATACTCGGCGATAGGGCTCGAGCCCGTAAATATGAGAAAGAGATTATGCTCGCGAACAACGAGGCGCATCGGTTTGCGATCGCATACCACAAAAATTTGAGAGGCCGAGAGTTCCTAAAATGAAAACCGTAGTTATTCTTCACAACATCAGAAGTGCGGAAAATGTCGGGTCAATGTTCCGGACCTGCGATGCGGCGGGAGTGGATAAGATATATCTCACCGGCTATGCCCCTGCGCCCTTGGACCGCTTCGGGCGCAAGAGAAAAGATATAGCGAAATCTGCTCTCGGAGCGGAGGAATTTGTAGAGTGGGAATCGAAGAAGAGTTTGCCCGCACTAATTCGCAAGTTGAAGCAGGAAAATTTCCGAATTGTTGCCATAGAACAAGACAAAAATTCTATTGATTATCGGAAATTGAAGTTGCGAGAGAAAAATGCCTTTATCATGGGAGCAGAAGTGGCAGGGGTTCCCCAAAATATTCTGAAGCTTTGTGACGTGATTGCCGAAATCCCAATGCATGGCAAAAAAGAGTCCTTGAATGTTTCCGTCGCGCTCGGGGTCGTTCTTTTCTTTCATCTCTGATGAACAGGGCAGAAGTGGGTGCTGCGGCCGGCGAGGGCGATTTTTTTGACGACGCCGCGGCAGTTTTTTCTTTGGCATTTTTCGTCCGTTCGCTGGTAGGCCATATGGTGCAGTTGAAATTTACCACGCCGGCCGAGGAGGTCACGATAATCGGACATCGAGTCTCCGCCCAGATCGATGCCTTTCGAGAGTGTCTCTTTAGTTGCCTTTAAAATTGACTTAAGTTCACCTTCTTTTATTTTTGAAACTTTACGTAGCGGATGCACCCCAGCCCGCCAGAGAATTTCATCAGAATAAATGTTGCCGATGCCGGCAATCACACTCTGATCCATAAGCACAGACTTTACCTTTCCGTTCAGCTTCTTGCTCAATCTCTCCTTGAACTTTACCAAAGTAAAGTTTTTGTCCAAGGGTTCCGGGCCGATGCCGTTGAGGTGTTTAGTATCGTGAGCGGTCTCCGTGTCCATTAGCGTGACTTTCCCGAATTTTCGCGCATCCGAAAACGCTAAATGTTTTTTGCCTGATAGTGAAAATACAACATGGATGAATCTATTGAATGGATCACCTAGCGGCCCTTCTTTTTTCGGGACCCACTTCCCATCTCTCACTTCATACCTTCCATATAAAAGATGCCCGGTCATCTTCATATGGATGAGAATGGTTTTTCCGTTATTTAGGTTAATGAGAATGTTCTTTGCTCGTCGTTCAACTGAAACGATCTTCGCATTTCGGACGGCTCGTCTGAATTTCGGGAAAAATTTAGGATTAGCGATGTTTCCCGCTTGTCTTTTGTCTTTGGTCGAGAGGTCCGTCCAAACATCGAGGATTTTTTTCCTGACAATATACTTTTTCAATCCCCGCACCGTCGTTTCTACCTCTGGCAATTCAGGCATATTAGTATTTTTTCCGATACAGGAAACTTTCGAGGAATGTAAAAATTAAACTTGCATAGAGAAGAAATTCGGCGGATTTGAGCCAGGAGGAAGAAGTTGCGAAAATTCCGATGAAAATCATGCCGAAGGCAAAACACTGGATCATCATTTTTACTTTCCCGGCCCAATTGGCCCCCGGAGTTCTCCCGGTGCGCTTTTTGCTCAAGTAAGCACCCCTAGCGTTCAGAAGTTCCAAAACAATTATCACGGTCATCAATCCCCAACCGAAATATCTTGGGACAAAAATTAGCGCAACCAGCCCGATCAGCCCCCGGTCTGCGACTGCGTCTAAAATTTTTCCAAGGTCAGTCACCTGGCTTCTTTTTCTTGCCAGAGCGCCGTCTACCGCGTCAGTTAGAGCTGCGATGGTAAAAATGGCTAACCCCCAAACATACGATTCATTTAGTAGCGAATAAAAAATAAAAGGTAAAGACCAAATTCTCAGCCCGCTTACTTGGTTCGGTGTAATTTTTTTTGGGATTAAACGAAGCAGGGTGATTTCGAGGAAGTTGTCGGAATATTTTTGCAGATTCATATAAATTCTATCTTCCGCCTAGAATTTTGAGCGCTTCTTTTATTTTCGCATTCGTGTCCGAGGCCCCGGAGACTTTTTTGAGAGCTTCGCGGGCTTCACTCTGCGAATAGCCGAGGGATTTCAGGGCCTCAAGCGCGTCGAGCTCTCCGGCAAGCGACGTTCCTCCCTCGTCAGAGATTTTATCGCGCAGTTCAACCACAATCTTCTCCGCGGTTTTTCTGCCGATACCGGAGACCTTAGTCAGATATGCCGTATCGCCGGTAGAAACTGCCTTACGCAAGGTTTCAAGCGTTGCGATGCCCAGGATCGCCAGTGCCGATTTCGGCCCGATGCTGGGAACGGAAAGGAGCATCTCAAAAAACTCTAAGTTTTCCCTGTTTTCGAATCCGTATAACTCAATCGCGTCCTCGCGGACATGGGTGTGCGTCCAAAGAAACGCATCGCCGGCAACCTTGGATATAGTCTCGGGGGTAGCGTTTATTTTGTACCCGACTCCACCTGATTCGACAACCAGAAACTTCTCGGTTTTTAGTATGACTTTCCCTCTCAAGCTTCCTATCATAAGTTAACTTTACCATAAGTTTGCAATTGAACCAGCTTTCTGTTAAATTACCCCCATGCCAATTACAAAGGGAGCCAAGAAAGCGATCCGCGGTTCTGCTCGCAAGCGCGGGTACAATGAACGCCGGAAGCGCGCGATGAGGGAGATCATAAAGAAGATCGAGAAACTGGCAAAGACCGATAAAAAAGAAGCGGAAAAACTTCTCGCCTCTGTCTATCAAACTATTGATAAGGCAGCTAAGGTTGGAGTAATCAAAAAGAACAATGCCGCACGCAAAAAATCCCGCTTAGCAAGGTTAGTTAAGTAGGATTTTTGTTGGCCGTTCTTAAGACTGTGCTACGCGGCTCTCCGGAGATTGTTTGAACAGATGTCGAATGAGTGCGGCGAGGATGAGCAAGAGGATAAGAAGTATCAGCCAGCCGAAGAAGGTCGAGGGCAGGAAATCGCCGCCGAAGAGAGCGGCCGCTCCGAGAACCGAACCAGCTCCAGTAAATCTGTGGGTAGTATAAGCAACTGCGTCTCCCTGAGTATCGTTCGGAGTAGTGTAGACGAGATTCGCTACCACCACTATTTGTTCTCCGCTTTCCGTGCTGCGGTTTGCCGAAGCTACCAAGAAGAGATCATCGGTATCCCCTGGGCGCAAAGTGCCCACATCAAGATTGAGAGAGTTGTCAGCGCTTGAGAAAACTCCCTTGTTCGATCCATCATAGGTCATGGTCTTTGGAAGAAGAACCCGGAGAACAACATCTCGGAGAATTTGGCTTGAGACGTTCTCCCATGTCACTTGATAGTATCTCTGCTCGCCGGCGGTAATTATTTCCGCTCCGCCGTCGATGCTGAGTTTCACAAGTTCCCCTGCTCCGCTCCCGCCGATCAGGCTGGTAGTACGGATGACTGTTGGCGCAGCTGCGATGAACTGAGAGATTTCATTAGTGATAAAGGAGAGGATTGCGCCGTTTGATCTTCCGTAAGCGTTTTCGGCAACGGCCCGGTAATAATACACCGTTCTCGGAGAAAGCCCACTCGCAACCGCCGGATGTACCACCGAAGCTTGGGTTCCGACAGAATCCCTTTGAGTAGAGAAGCCCAAGCCCGGTGTCGCACCCCACTCAAACCAAGCAGTCGCTGAAATTCCCGAGCTATTGAGGATCAGGGAGCTTAGTTGCGCGTTGCCGCTCGTTATGTTTATTGCGCTAGTGGTAATGGCGGTCGGGGCGTTGCCGAAATCTTGATCTGTGTCGCCGTCCCTGACCCGGATAGTCACCAGGTCGTCATCCGAATCATCATCGTTTTCGCAACGGATGCTGAAGGTGGTATCGCGGGTGAGGGAACCCGTATTGAACGATCCGTCGGTATCAAGGTCGCGATTTCTCCAGTTCGAGGTGCCGTCCTCGCCTTCGCAGGAATCTGCGTTGTCGGAATTCCAGCGGATACGGGTCGAATCTCCGCTATCTATACTTGTGTCATCAGCAGTTAAGTCCACCGAAACGTTTCCTCCACCGTTGTCTGTTCGAATGGTTACCGAGTCGCTGTCTTCATCGCCGTTGTTATCAAAGCAAGTGATCCGGAAAGTCGTGTCGCGGTCAAGGTCACCGGTGTCTCTGGATCCGTCGGTGCCCAAATCTCTTCCGTTCCATCCGTTGTCGCCGTCCTCCCCCTCGCAGAAATCTGCATTGTCAGAAGTCCAGCGGACACGAGTGCTGTCACCTTCATCGATGCGTGTGTCGTCGGCGGAAATATCAACCGAGACGTTTCCGCCGTTGTCTTCGTCTACGTTTATCGTCACCGAATCGGAATCCGAGCTCGAGTTGTTAGAGCAGACGATGCTGAAAGTTCTCGTTGAAGTGAGATCTCCAGTGAAAAAAGTTCCTGATGGCCCCCTTGTCCCGCTCCAGCCGCCGGTTCCGCCTGATGCCTGGCAAGAGTTTGCATTATTTGCCTGCCAATGGACAATCGTAGAGTCTCGAAAGTTGACGTCATCGTCGTCTGCCCAGATGTCTACGCTCACCTGATTGTTTTGCTGATATCGGCAAGGCAATAGCCCGCCGTAATTCAGAGCTTGGGGGTCTTGGCAAGTTTGCTGTTGCTGCTCTTGTCCCACTTGCACGGTAACTTGCTCGCTCGAAGTTCCTGCCGAATTTGAACAAGAAAGAGTGAAAGTGGTGGTGGAGAAGAGCGCTCCGGTTGGGAAAGAAGAATAGAGAGATGTGCTCTTTGCACCCGACCATCCGCTTGACCCACCCGAGCCGGAACATGCTACCGGATTATTAGTCGGGTTCCAGCGAATGACAGTCGAGCCGGCGTAAGGCATGAATGTACTATCCGCACGCAAGTTCACGATCGGGCGATTGACTTGTTCGTACAGACAAGGTAGGGGTCCTCCAAAATTCAATGCCTGCGGATCTTGGCAAGTTTGCACTTGCTGTTGGCCGGCTTGGACGGTTACAGATTCTTGATTAGAGGTTCCCGCGGAATTCGTGCAAGTCATTAAGAACGTAGTGGTGTTTGTGAGTGATCCGGTATTGAATGTACCATTCGTGGCGCTTCTCGCCCCGCTCCAACCGTTGGTGCCGCCTGAGGCCTGGCAGGAAGTTGGGTTGTTCGTCGGGAACCATCGAATAGTAGTGGAGCCGTTATACGGAACAAAAGTACGGTCGGCAGAGAGATTGACCACTGGCCGAATTACTTGCTTATACTGACACGGAAGAGGCCCACCGTAGTTTAGAGCTTGCGGATCCTGACAAACTTGAGGAGGTGGCGGAGGAGGTGGCGGAGGAGGTGGCGGCTGGTTACCGACTTGAATTGTCACAAAATCCATATCAGATTGTCCAGAATTGTTGAAACAAGTAACGGTGAAATTTTGGGAATTGCTAAGCGCTCCGGTAAAGAAACTGCCGGAGGTTTGTCGCAGACCCGCCCAATTATTTGCCCCACCGCTTCCCTGGCAGGATGTTGCGTTCGAAGAATTCCAGCGGACGATGGTAGAACCGCCAAAGCTTAAAACCATTTGATCGGCGGTGATATCAACATTGGGTTGCGCAGGAGGCGGTGGCGGTGGTGGTGGTGGTGGAGGTGGCGGGTTGACTTGGTTTACGAAAACAGAAACGCTTTCACTATCTGAGAGCCCACTTGCACTATCAGTGCAGCGGATACTGAAAGTTGTGGTAGAGGCAGGAAAGAAATCCGCGCGGCCGGTCAGAGGTTTTCCGCCCGGCCAAATGCCCATTCCGCCTGAGCCGTTGCAGTTAAGAGTCGAAGAATTTAGGGGTTGTGCGGTCCAGGTAATGCTGGCAACCTGGCCGTTTTGGATTGTAGTAGAACCTCCTTGACCATTGGCAAAGATATCGACACTAACCTGTGGAGGCGGCGGTGGTGGAGGAGGAGGAGGTGGAGGAGGAGGAGGTGGGGGCGGAGTATCACAAACAGATGTTTTGAAAGAGATGGTATTTCCTGTCGATTTACCGGAGCTATTTTGCGCCATGGCTCGGTAATAGTAGGTTGTATTTTGGCTCAAGTTAGAAATTTGGGCGCTGAAATTTAAAGGGGAAGTAAATGTTTGAGGCGAAGTCGCGTACCCGAGAGACTTAGTCGGCCCCCATTCGAACCACACTGCGGTGGCTTTGCCGTTCGGGTCGACGAATCCGCTCAGAGTCGCGCTATTACATGTCGGAACCGCATATTGCGCGGAGACTGGAGCCTCGCTCGCGAAAAGACTCAGGGCCATTACTAAACCTGTGATTAAAACAATCGCTGATTTTATTTTTCTGTTCATATTTTTTTATTAAGTAAAAATTTTGTTTTTACTTTCCGAAATCATGAACTTCCTGATTCATAACTTTGGAAGGTAGGGGAGGAATGATCACTCCCCAAACTCACTTCTTACTGTCAGCCGCCGTTGGGGGGGATGGTGGCGATGAAAGCCTTGGCATCGTTTCCGAGGGCTTTGATCCCTCGGTAGCCACCGTAGCCGACAGCGGCAAATCCCACGAGGCATGCTCCGAATTGGAGCGGCCCTCTAGTACACCAGGCGCCTCCTCCACCTTTCGGCACCGAGACCATTTGAAGGTTGGGCCGTTGCGTGGAATCGCGCACTGTCACGTCAACCTTGATGCCGATCTGGCCGGTAAAGACGTGAGTGGTGGTGTCGGAGCGGCGTCCAATGACTGCGATTGGCGGAGGAGCCGGAATTTGTTCCTGCGGTGCCGGGGTTTCGGGAATCACGAATCCCTTGGCGCCGTTCCCGCAATCCCAGCGTCTCGTAATGGTGGACCCCCTTGCCACCATTTTCGTACCGGTTGCTTGGGCGACGATTGCCCAGCGGCCGCCGGCAATCTCCATCTCTCCGCACTGACGTTGCTCCAGCGTGACGATGCGTTCCCCTTCCTTAAGCGGCTTATGGCCGCTGAGGAAGGAGGGAGTGTAAACTTCCGCAGAAGCCTCGCAGGCTTCCATAGAAGTGAACACCCCAGGGATCTGTTGTGCCTCGGCCCGGATAGAAACCAGGGCGAGCGCAACGAGCGCCAGGGTATTTCGCTTCATAGTAGGCCCCTCCCAGGGCCAAAAACATTAAAAGTTGTAAGATCAAAAACCTAGCGGAATCATATCATATTATGGAAAAAAGTCAATAGAAAAGTGTTAACAGAAAGTCACCTTGTGACCCCATCAGGAATCGAACCTGAATTACAAGATCCGCAATCTTGCGTTCTATCCGTTGAACTATGGGGCCGGTTTAGTCCTAGAACCCGAGCCTCTCCATTATTTTCTCCGAGAGATGCTCGCGCATCTCTTCTTCAGGAATTTCCTTTGCAAGAAAGACATTCCGTACCGCATAGGCATGTGCTTCGTCGATCGGCACGGAAAGTATCGGCATAAAAAACCGCTCGGTGTGAATGAAAAGAAGAGGCTTTACGGAAGCTCCGTCGTGCGCTCCGCTCTGCACCCAGAAGGATTTTATACTTTCATATGTGTAAAGTCGAGTTTTGATCCTAAGGCCGCGGTTGTCGAGCTGGTAGGAGATTGTCTCCGGCGGGCGCACGGAGAAAGTCCAAAGAAGTGCTCCGCCCAGCACGATCAGCGCCGCGAAAAAGTAATTCGCAAATATTATCGAAGCGAGCGCGGCGGTGACGATAATGACTCCGAGCGCCCAGAACCAGTCTTTGCTCCTTTCCTTCTGTTCGTACTCCGGTGCAGCCCACTCTATTTTCTCCGGTCCGTCCATCCTTTAATTATATCAGATTTTCTGCTACAATCCCCGTGTTTATAAGGGAGGCGTCGCATAGTGGTTTAGTGCACCTGTCTTGAAAACAGGAGTGTCGAAAGGCACCGTGAGTTCGAATCTCACCGCCTCCGCCCATGAGATTTTTGGGCATTGATTATGGAGCAAAAAGAATAGGGATAGCGCTTTCTGACGAAGGGGGGAAGCTTGCCTTTCCGCGGGAGATCTTGCCGAACGACTCGAAAGTCTTTGAGAAACTTGAGGGCATAATTCGAGATGAGGGTGTAGCGGAAATAGTTATCGGAGAAACAGATTTGATTTTGAGGGAGACCGAAATATTTCGGGAGCAACTGGCTCAAAGATTTGGAATAGCGGTGAGGAGGCAAAAAGAAGAATTGACAACCCGGGAGGCACGACGCTACCAAGGGGGAGTTGCCGACGCACGGGCGGCCGCGCTCATTCTGCAGCGATACTTGGACAGAAAAACCTGATATAATTATTGCAAATGATCAGGAACAAGATTTATCGTTTTTTTCCCACGCCTCGGTTCCTTATGTCTCCGTCTTTCGGATTGGATATTTCCGACCAGTCGCTTAAGTTCGTAGAACTCAATGTCACCAAAGATGGTATTCACATGGGCCACTTTGGAGAGCGGAAAATTCCGCCCGGGATCATCGTTTCCGGGAAAATCAACGATCCGAAACGCTTGAAGGATGTGCTGTTTGCGCTTCGGCGCGAGGAAGGCATCAGATTTGTGCGCGTCTCGCTTCCCGAGGAGCAAGTTTACCTCTTCCACCTACGACTTCAAAAAGGGAGCCTCGAGAACCTCCGCGAGGGCATCGAGCTTTCGCTTGAGGAGCATATTCCGATCCCAGCCGCGGAAGCGATCTTCGATTACGAGCTCCTTGCCCAGGATGCTGGCAGCATCGAGGTGGAGGTGGCCGCAATTCCGCAGAACGTGATCGAGAATTATCTTTCTGTTTTCCGTGAATCTTTTATCTCGGTGCAGTCGTTTGAACTTGAGGCTCAGGCGATCTCGCGCGCGGTCATAAAAAAAGGAGACTCGGGTACTTACATGGTCGTGGACTTCGGCCAGACCCGAACAGGCATTTTCATCATCTCCCGCGGACTCGCGATCTTCACTTCGACTTTTGAAATGGGAGGCGCCTCGCTTGCCGGCGCGATACAGAAAAGTTTCAAGGTCAGTTTCGAAGAAGCGGAAAAGATGAAGAAGATGTATGGCCTTCTGCGCAACGCTCCGGAGAAGGAAATCTTCCCGATACTCTTGAACAGTGTCTCGGTCCTGCGCGATGAGATTGTGAAGCACCTGCTCTACTGGCAGACCCACAAGGATGATCAGGGCAATGACCACCCGCCGATCAAGAAAATTCTCCTCTCCGGCGGAGACTCGAATCTGACCGGCCTCCCGGAGTATCTATCCGCAAGCACCCACACCCCAGTCGAACTTGCGAACGTCTGGGTGAACGTCTCTGACACAAAAAAATACATTCCGAGAATAGATTTTAACAGATCGCTTTCATTTGCGGCGGCGCTCGGGCTCGCGCTCGGCGATTTCGACTATGATTAACCTCATCCCGAACCAGGAAAAAAAGAAAAAAGTAAAGGATTTTTATTTTCGTCTTGCAGTGGTGACCTTTTTCCTCCTTTCTTTCACAATTTTAGTTGCTTCACTGGCGATGATCCCCGCTTACTTCCTCTCCGCCGCCAAAAAAGACGTGGTATTTACGAAGTTGTCCGAGGAAAGCAATACCCCCAACTCAGCGCTCCTCCTTGAGACCCAGGAGTCTATCGCAGCCTTGACCAAGAAACTCAATATTGTCGAGAAAGTGCAAAAGAACGAGTACAGAATTTCGGGAAAAGTCGTAAATGAAATACTGGGAGACAAAATCTCCTCGATAAAGATCACCGCCATTCTCTACGAGACCCCTCTTCCGAAAAACCCGGGTGACCCCAATAAAAAAGTTACGGTTCAGGGTGTTGCCACCAGCCGCGAAGAGCTGCTTCGCTTTCGCCGCGCGCTCGAGGACAATGTCGCCTTCCAGAAGGTTGATTTGCCAATTTCCAATTTCGTGAAAGGGTCGAATATTTTCTTCTCGATAACTCTCACTCCGTCTTAAATATGGACACGCCTAGAAGTTTCAAAAAATTTAAAAAGGGTCCGCTTGCTCTTTCGCTCGCTCTTCTCGGATTTTCTGCTGCTCTTTCTCTCTTTTTATATGGCAAGATTCAGGCGAACAAGCAGGTGCAGGATGAAGCGCAAGGAAGCTGGCAGAGGGCGGTTGAGCTCCGGCGGGAGATCAATTTTGCCGAGGACAGAGTGAAAAAAACCGCAGAGGACAGAGTAAAACTAAGTTCACATTTTGCGGAAAGTCTTGATGCGGTCCCGTTCTTGGATTCTCTCGAAGAGCTGGCCGGAAAGGTTTCGGCGAAATCGGAGATTTCCTTAGTCGATATCGCCAAGGACAAGTCGGGAATTTTCGTGAACCTAAGAGTGGCCGGGAGTTTCGAGTCGGTATATAAATACTTGCTTCTGCTCGAGAACTCCTCCTACGTCCTAGAATTCAGGGCAGTAAACCTACATAAGGCGAGCAGCGAAAGCACTGAGTGGCAGGGAGATTTTGCTTTGAAACTTCTTACCTTTATTCCATAAAATATGAAACTAGCGTTCAAGAAAAAGGAAAAAGTTTTCAGGAAAGGCGGTTTTCATACCAATCCCGACATCGGCTGGGAAGTTGTTCTATACTTTAATTTTGCCTTGATCATCGGCGGATTCGTCTTCGGGTATTTCCTGTGGGGAAAGGTGAATGAAGAATATGTTCTGCCTCCAAACATCAGCAACGAGAGAAAAGCCGAAGAGGCACAAATAGCAAAGGCACTCGAGTACTTTTCCGAGCGGGGGAAAAAATCCGCCGAGATCCTGAAGGCTCCTTCTCCTTTCGTTGACCCCTCGAAGTAAAAATGTTATTTTGACCTTGCGCGCGCTTAGCTCAGTTGGTAGAGCGACTCGTTTACACCGAGAAGGTCGGGGGTTCAAGTCCCTCAGCGCGCACCCCGCTCCCGTAGTTCAATGGATAGAACAGGGCTCTTCTAAGGCCTCGATGTGGGTTCGATTCCTACCGGGAGCGCATGAAATTTAAAATTCTCTACGAAGATGAAGATTATCTCGCGATAGACAAGCCCTCGGGTATTGAAGTTTTAGATTTGGCAGAAAAATATTTCCCTGAGAAAATTTTAGCGCATCGATTAGATACAGGAACGAGCGGAGTGCTAGTCCTTGCGAAAAGCGAAAAAGTGCGCGAATTTCTCAAGAAGCAATTTCAGAAGCGCGAAGTTAAGAAAATATATAATGCGATAGTTAACGGCTGGCCGAAGAATGATCGTGGAGTAGTGGATAAGCCGATCGGGCGGAGCCCGGTGGATTTTAGAAGAAGACTTGCCGGTCGGGGAGTAAAAGGAAAGATCAGGGAGGCGACCACAGAATACAAAGTACTTAAAAGATTTGAAGAAGGTGGAAATAAATTCACACTGGTCGAAGTAAAACCCAAAACCGGCCGGACGCACCAGATCCGCGTGCATATGAAGTTCGCAAATTACCCCGTGGCCTGCGATCCGCTCTACAATCCTGGCAAACCCTGCCCGAAGGGTATTGAGCGCTTGGCTCTCCATGCGAAGTCTGTAGAGTTTAAAAATCTCTCCGGCAAAACCATCAAAGTGGAATCGCCTCTACCTAAAGAGTTTCAAAGAGTATATATTTAAATATATATTTGAATATATATGAAATCTGAAACTCGTCAGTGCCAGAATTGTCACCAAAACTTCACCATCGAGCCGGATGATTTTGGATTTTATGAGAAAATAAAAGTCCCTCCGCCGACTTTTTGCCCGGATTGCAGATTACTTAGACGCTTTATGCATACCAGCGAAACAGTCTTGTATAAGAGAAAGTGCGATTTCTCAGGTAAGGAAATTTTTAGCATGTATTCAGAAAATACAATATTCCCTGTCTATGAAACTGATATTTGGTATAGCGATGCCTGGGATCCATATGAATACGGTATGGATTTTGATGAGAACCGCCCATTTCTCGAACAATTTTTAGAATTGCAAAATAAGATTCCAAGGATGTCTATTGTTAGACAAGGTAAGGCAGTAAACAGTCCGTACGCACATAGAGTTACAGACCCAAAAAATTCTTACATGGTTTTTCGAAGTTCTTATCCTGAAGATTCTATGTACCTCTATAACGGCAAAATGCATATAAAAGACTGTTGCGATGGCTCGTGGCTTTATGAATGCGAATTGTGTTATGAGTGCGTAAATTGTGCTAATTGTTACAATGTGAAGTTCAGTCAGGAGAGTAAAGATTCGAGAGATTGTTCTTTTATTTACTCATGCAGAAACTGCTCAAATTGCGTTGGTTGTGTAAATTTAGTAAGCGCCGAATATTGTATTTGGAATAAGAAATATACAAAGCAAGAATATTTTGAAAAACTCAAAGAGATGAAACTCAATACTTTCTCTGGGATCGAAAAGATGAAGATTGAATTTGAGAATTTTAGAAAAAAATTCCCTCAAAGAGCAATAATGTCCATAAAATCTGAAAAGGTTTCCGGCAATTGGTTTTTAAATAGCAAAAATGTTACTAAATCTTTTGATTGTGAAGGAGTGAAGGATGGTAAGTATTTATTTATGGTCTTTAATGCAGAAGATTGTATGGATTATTTTGAATGGGGGAATAAAGCCGAACAAATTTACGAAACGGAAAATTCCGGCATAGACATTGCGCGTCTGTCTTTTTGCAACCAATGCTGGCGAGGCTCGCACGATCTATGGTATTGCCATTCCTGCCAAGGGAGCCATAATTGTTTTGGCTGCATGGGTCTTAAAAAAGGTGAGTATTCAATCTTGAACAAAAAATATACGAAAGGAGAGTATGAAAAACTGGTGCCGCAAATTATCGAGCAGATGAAAACGATGCCTTATACAGACAACCGTGGTTTGGAATATCGGTTCGGGGAGAATTTTCCTGCAAGCTTTTCCGATTTTGGCTACAATGAAACCATCGCGAATTATTATCATCCGCTGACCAAAGAAGAAGCGCAAGAGAAGGGTTACCGCTGGGCGGATAGATTAAAAAATAATTATCAAGTCACCTTAAAAGCTTCTGAGTTGCCGGAAATGATCGGAGAAGTGAACGATTCGATTTTGGATGAAGTCATCGAATGTGCGGAAAAAGATCACCCGAATTCCGTCGGCGCTTATCGGATAACGCAAAACGAACTAAATTTCTACCGGCGGATGGATTTACCTTTACCGAGAGTATGCTTTGATATCAGGCATATTCGCAGAATGAACAAGCGTCCGCCTCTTAAGATCATCAAGCGCCACTGCTCGCAATGCGGTGTCGAGGTAGAAACTGTTTACACCGAAGAATATGCGCCGATCGTTTACTGCGAATCTTGCTACCAAAAAGAAGTCTACTAAATAGGCCCCATTTCTTTGCCGACCGAGGAGAGAATCTCGAGCGCGTGGTCTATGTGATCGCGAGTGTGCGCGGCGGAGATTTGGAAACGCAGGCGCGCTTTGCCTTCGGGGACAACAGGGAACCAGAGGCCGACGACATAGAGACCGCGCTCGAGAAGTTTTTTGCTCATCTCCTGTGTCTTTGCCGCATCGCCGATCATTACCGGCACTATCGGGTGTTCGCCTTCGAGTACATCGAAGCCCAACTTTTTTACTTCAGTTCTGAAGTAGTTTGCGTTCTCGCGAACTTGTTTGAGCAGTTCTGGTTTTTCTTTGAGAAGCTCAAGTGCCCGTAGCGAGGCCATGACCACCGAGGGAGGCAAGGAATTCGAGAAAATATATGTTCGGGATTTTTGGCGCAGAAGCTCTATTAGGTCTTTCGGTCCCGCGACGTAGCCACCGACGGCTCCGCCCAGAGCTTTGCCGAAAGTTCCAGATAACACATCTATTTTTCCGTGCAATCCAAAGTGCTCGGGAGTTCCAGCTCCAGTTTTTCCTAGTACGCCCACCGAGTGCGCATCATCGACGAAAAGTAGCGCCTCGTATTTTTCGGCCAAAGCTTTAATTTTGGGCAGATCGGCCAAATATCCTTCCATGGAGAATACTCCGTCCGTTACTACAAACTTAAACCTATAACCTTTATCTTCATCCTCTTTGAGCATCTGCTCGAGCGCCACTAAATCGCCGTGCGGGCAAATTCTTTTAACTAAATTTTCGCGCTTGCAGAGCTTGAAGGCGTCTATGATGCTCGCGTGATTGAGCTCGTCGCTATAGATTGCGTCCATGTGCTTTCCGTCCCCGCCGAGAGGTTCGTTTACAATGCTTGCGAAGAAGCCCAGATTCGACATAAAATTCGTGGAATATAGTATCGCATCTTCGGTGTCCAAGAATTCTGCAAGTTTTTTCTCGAGAGTTTTGTGAATTTTCTCCGTCCCGGCGATGAATCGTACCGAAGAAAGGCCGTAGCCGTATTTTTCCAGACCCTCTCGGGCCGCTTTTACGATCTCTGGGTGATTCGAAAGGCCGAGATAGTTGTTCGAAGCGAACATCAAAAACTTTTTCCCGTTAATTTCCACCTCCGCCCCCTGTGCACCTTCGATCTCGCGCTCGAATTTAAATTTCCCGCCGGCTTTCAGGCTATCAATCTCTTTTTCTACCGCACTTTGTAGTTTTTTTGAATACACGCTATTTATTTAATTTTTTTTCAGGTTTTTAAGCACTACCTCAGTCATTTTCGGTAGATCATACTCGTGCTGCCAGCCCCAGTCGCGCCTGGCCTCGCTGTCATCGATGCTCGAGGGCCAGGAATCGGCGATTGCCTGGCGATGGTCGGGAGCGTAACTGATTTTGAAATCTGGGACGTGTTTTTTAATCTCGGCGGCAATTTCTTTGGGAGAAAAACTGATAGCCGAGAGATTGTAAGACATGCGGGTCTTGAGTTTCTCTGCGGGCGCTTCCATGAGCGAAATCGTTGCCCTGATAGCATCGTCCATGTACATCATGGGAAGATATGTATTTTCAGAAAGGTAGCAGGTGTACTTGCCTTCTTTAAGCGCTCCATGAAAAATCGCCACCGCATAATCTGTGGTGCCGCCACTCGGTTCATCGCTTCCTGAGATGAGCCCAGGATAACGAATGCTCCTCACATCTACACTGAATTTCTTATAATAATACTGGCAAAGAAGCTCCCCCGCATACTTGGTTACCCCATACATTGTCGTAGGTTCTATGATTGTGTGCTGCGGAGTGCTTTCTTTCGGAGTAGTCGGCCCGAAGGCAGCTATCGAGCTCGGCCAGAATATTTTAAGTTTGTGTTCGACTCCGACATCAAGAACGTTGCGCAGGCTCCCCATGTTGAGCTCCCAGCAGCGCTTCGGGTCCTTCTCCCCGCTTGAAGATAAAAGTGCAGCTAAATGGTAAATCTCGCCCACATTTTCTTTTTTCACTATAAAGAGAATCGCTTCTTTATCCATTGCATCAAGGACCACGGAAGCCTCCTTGTGTATGCCGCTTGCGATTACTTGCGAATCTCCGTATTTTTTCCGTAGCGCAAGGACAAGTTCTGTTCCCACTTGGCCATATGCCCCAATTACAAGAATTTTTTTCATAAAAACGATAGTTTTTCTTTTTTAACCCCCGCCTTGTCGCGCCCTGCTTGGGTTTCAGCAAACAATTTCCGCATTTCTTCTTCGTCGGCTTTTGTGAATTCCACATTTCGCCGGGCGCTCATGGCTTTTTGAATTTTTATCGCCAGGTCAATCGGCAGTTCATACATATTGCCCGGTGAGACGTGGCTTGCAAATGCCGGCACGTCTTCGGTGACCATGCCGTATAGATGCGCCGAATCGCCGATTACTTTTCCGCAGAAGATCGAAGTATTGACTGCGGTTTTGACATAGTCGCCGATGATGGCACCCAATTTCATCTGCCCCGTATCTTCTCCCTTAACTTTAATAGCACCATAAGTGTTCTTTAGGTCAGAGACGCTCGTCCCGCCGCCTATGTTTACCCAGCTTCCAATATAGCTATGGCCTAAGTACCCGTAATGCTGTTTATTGGTGTAGTTGCCGATCCACGAATGCTCGATCTCTCCGCCCAATCTCGAGTTTTTTCCAGCCCAGATGGGGCCGCGCAGGACTGTCCCGGCTCTGATTATTGAATCATCGCCGATAACGATCGGGCCGTTTTCTGTATCAAAAAAGACATTTGGCTCGGCCTTCACTCGCTCGCCGAGAGAAACTCCTTTGTATTTCGCAAGCTCGCCTGCGAGGTTTTTTATCTTCTCTAATTTTTCTTTGTAATCCATTTATTCGACGGTGACGGATTTTGCCAGATTTCTTGGCTTGTCCACGTCGCGTCCGTTTAAGTCGGCAATATGATATGCCAGGAGCTGAAGGGGGATCGAGGCCACAAGCGGCATCAGGGGTTCGGGAGTTTCGGGAATCTCGATCGCAAAATCGGCGATTTTCCTTGCCTTCGCGTCACCTTTTGTAATTATAGCAATGATTTTGCCTTTCCGCGCCTTCACTTCCATCATGTTATTTATCACTTTCTCGTACGATGCTCCCTGATTAGCGATAAATACCACCGGCATGTTCTCGTCGATAAGCGCGATCGGGCCGTGCTTCATTTCGCTCGCCGGGTAACCCTCGGCGTGAATGTAGGCAATTTCCTTTAGCTTGAGCGCGCCCTCGAGTGCAAGCGGGAAGCCGTAGCCGCGCCCCAAGTAGAGGAAATTTTTCGCGTTTTTGAATTTTTTCGCTATCTCGCGGATGACTTTGTTCGCCCGGAGCATATCGCCGACCTTCTCTGGAATATTTTCAAGCTCGCGGACAAGTTTTTGCACTTCTTTCTTCTTGAGCGTTTTGTTTGCCGAAGCTCGGAGTAGGCACATCATAAGGAGTACCGCGATCTGCGCGGTAAATGCCTTGGTGGAAGCCACCCCGATCTCAGGGCCCGCGTGAGTGTAAACTCCGGCGTTGGTCGCGCGGGGGATAGAAGAACCGACCACGTTACATATACCGAAGACAGTAGCTCCACTCTTTTTTACCAAGTGAAGTGCCGTTAAAGTATCTGCCGTCTCTCCGGACTGCGAGATTACAATGACCAAGTCGTCTTTATATATCACCGGACTGCGGTAGCGGAATTCGGAGGCGTATTCGACGAGGACCGGCACACGCGCGAGCTCTTCAAAAAAGTATTTCGCCTCGAGGCCTGAGTGCCAACTTGTGCCACAGGCTAGAATAAGAATTCTCTTTGCCGAGAGGAACTTTTTTTGCAGCTTTTCGATGCCGCCTAGCTTTACGCTGCCGTCTTTGGGGTTTATGCGGCCGCGCATGCTGTCTTCGATCGAGCGCGGCTGCTCAAAAATTTCCTTGAGCATGAAATGCTTAAATCCCCCGCGCTCAAGTTCCTCAATTTTGGTCTCGAGTTTCTCGACGTACAGATTTTTTTCTTTGTTTTTTATAGTTTTGATCGTAAGCCTGTCGCCTTTAATAACCGCCATCTCATCGTCCTCGAGGTAAGTGACACGATCCGTGTATTCGACAATTGGGGTGGCGTCCGAGGCGATGAAATATTCACCTTTACCGATGCCGATTACGACCGGCGAGCCCTTCTTCGCGACCACGAGCGTTTCCGGATCGTCTTTGGAGAGAACCGCGATAGCATAAGCGCCGACCGCTTGACGGAGTGCCAGGCGCACCGCTTCTTCGATCGTCGCTTTTGTATTTTTCTTTACGTCCTCGATCAGGTTCACCAGGACCTCCGTGTCGGTCTGGCTTTTGAACTTATAGCCCTTAGCCTGGAGAACTTTTTTGAGCGAAAGATAATTTTCGATGATGCCGTTGTGGATGATGGCGATACTCCCAGAGCTTGAGAGGTGTGGGTGGGCGTTTACATCAGAAGGTTTTCCGTGTGTCGCCCAGCGAGTGTGCGCCATGCCGAGGTGTATGCCCGAGCGGCGGCCATTCTTTTTCTTCAAAAGTTTTTCAAGCTCTGCAACCCTGCCGGTCTTTTTGTAGACCAAAATTTTCCCCGGTAGCATGAGGGCAATCCCCGCAGAATCATAGCCGCGGTATTCCAGGCGCGCCAAACCTTTAAGCAGTATAGGCTCCGCTTCGCGCTTCCCGATGTATCCCACGATGCCGCACATAGGCCTAAAGTCTAGCAGAGACTCCATCAGAAACCAACTAATTGCCGAGGGGAAAATAATATGTTAAAGTGTTCGGACGACTATGGATTTAAGTAAGATAAAATTTACTCCGGTAGATGTGGAAGCCCGCAAGAAAATGGATTTTCGAGCGGGGGATACTGTGCGAGTTTGGAGCAAGATCGCGGAAGAAAAAACATCAACCAAAGCCAACAAGAAAAGCGAAAAAACTCTTAAATTTCGATTACAGGCCTTTGAGGGCATAGTGCTTGCGCGCAAGCACGGGCGTGAAAACGGCGCGACTTTTACTGTGCGCAAAGTTTCATCCGGCGTGGGTGTGGAAAGGATCTTCCCGCTTTATTCGCCCCTAGTCGACAAGATAGAGCTCGTTAAGAAATCCCGAGCTCGCCGAAGCAAGCTCTACTATATCCGCACCAAAGCGGTGCGCGATGTCCGCAGGAAGATGCGCAGCGTGACTCAGCTAGCCGAAGAGAGCGAAAGCGAAGAAACTCCAAAGGCCGAGGAAGCAGTTGCTGAAGTAAAAGAATAATTTATAATCTTCTTGAGTCTCTCTGTCGCGCGGGTGGCGAAACTGGTAGACGCACTACCTTGAGGTGGTAGCGGGAGCAATCCCTTGGGAGTTCAAATCTCCCCTCGCGCACAAATATTTTTCTTTTAGATCGCGCCCTCTTTACGCAAGAGCTTAATTTTCGCCCGAGTGCCTCCGCGATTGTATGCGCCAATGCTTCCGTCCGAGCGAGTAACTCGGTGGCAGGGGATTTTGGGATCGAAATTTTTTGCCATTATGCTCCCGGCCGCTCGCGCAGCTCGAGGGTTGCCAGCGAGGCGTGCAACTTCCACATAGGTCCTTGTTTCTCCCGTTTTAATTTTTCCCACAACCCGCAAGACTCTTTCTTTGAAACTTGCCATGCCCATATGTTATACTTCTCGCACCTAGAGGGCAATGACATTTTCGAGCGACATCCTTACCCAAATATCGATCTTACTACTGGCCGCCTGCGGCTTTTTCGTTGCTCATTATGTTTACAATAAAAAGCGTAAACAGGAATATCTTGTCTGCCCAATCAAGTTCGACTGCAACACGGTCGTAAACAGCGACTACTCCAAATTCTTCGGGATCCCGGTGGAAATTCTCGGGATGATCTACTACGGCTTCACATCGCTCTCTTATCTCTTTCTTATCTTCGCCCCGAGTTCTTATCCGATCTTCCTCTCCGGTACTTCGATCGCGCTCTCCGCAGTGGCATTTATTTTCTCGCTCTACCTCATGTTTATTCTCGCCTTCGTACTTCGAAGGGGCTGCTCCTGGTGCATACTTTCCGCTATTCTTTGCACACTAATTTTTATTTTAACGGTGATCCTTTACCATCTAGGCTGGGGATCCTTGATCTTTGGGTAGAATGGGGGTTGTAGACCAAGAAAGACAGATCGTGCCGGAGCCCTGGGCTCTGTCCCTTGCTGAAGTCGTTTCGAGGCTTCAAACAAAAGAGGAGGGAATTACCGAGACGGAAGCAAAAAAAAGACTTTCCCAGTACGGCAGCAACACCTTTCATGCTCGGGAAAGAGCACATCCAGCTTCTCTTTTCTTCAAGCAATTCGTCAATCCCCTCATTTTTCTTTTAGTCGCCGCCGCTATCTTAACGGCGATCCTGGGGGCGAAGCTTGATACCGCGGTAATAGCCTTCGCGGTCTTCCTGAATGTCCTCCTCGGTTTTTCCCACGAATACCATGCTGAAAATACTTTAAGCAGGCTCACAACCTTCATCAAAGAAAGATCTCGAGTCATCCGCGACGGCCGCGAACAAGAAATCGACTCCTCGCTCCTTGTTCCCGGAGATATCATCAAACTCTCCTACGGATCGAGAGTGCCGGCCGACGGAAGAATTTTTTCGGCCAATAATTTCCGAGTCGACGAAGCGATTTTAACCGGCGAATCGACCCCGGTTGAAAAGAATGAGGGCCCGATTGCCGCCTCGGCAATCGTCGCGGAGCGGAAGAATATCGCCCACGCCGGCAGCTTGGTGGTCGAGGGTTACGCGACGGCGGTAGTGACAGCTACCGGCAATAGCACCGAGATCGGCAAAATTGCCGGAGTAGTCTCCAGGATAAAGAGGGTCAAGACTCCGCTTCAGGCGGGAGTCGGAAGGCTTGCCTGGCTTATTTTTCTCGCGGTGCTTTTGATCGTAGCCGGGATAGTGATTTTGGGAATTCTCCGCGGGGAGCCCCTGCTTTCCATGCTGGTTCTTTCCGCGGCCGTGGCGGTGGGCGCGGTTCCCGAGGCACTTCCGATCGCGCTTACCATCATTCTGGCTATCGGTTCGGAAAGAATTGCCAAAAAGCAAGGCATTGTGCGTAAACTCTCGGCCGCCGAAACTCTGGGGTCCACCACCTTACTTATGACCGATAAAACCGGAACGCTTACCCTGGCGGATATGGAGCTTCGCGGGATTTATCCGACTCACGCACTACTTTCGGATAAGGATGGCGCGAAGGAAGGAAAAAAAATTACCGAAGAAGGGAAAAAGCTGCTCGAGCTTGCCCTTGTGAACGTTGACGTCGCGATTGAAAATCCCAAAGAGGATAAAAATCAGTGGATTTTCCGCGGCCGACCATTTGAGGTTGACATCGTGAGAGAAGCAATTGCCAACGACGTTCCCTTGGATTCGGTGCTTTCCCTCTCCTCCTTTCTGGTCCTCCCCTTTAATTCAACGAATAAGTTTTCCGTCTCGGAGAAAGATCATCGATATATTCTAATGGGGGCGCCTGAAATTCTGCTTCGCAAGTCGGATATTTCCAAAGAAGATTACTTAAAACTGCTCGGGTGGATCGAGAAGACGAGCCAGGAGGGCAAAAGAATTATCGGTCTGGCTGATTTTCCCAAAAAGGACGGGGACAAAACAAAATCTTTCTCCCCTAAAAATATCGGCGACCTTAATTTTCTCGGGATGCTGGTGTTTTACGACCCGATCCGCCCGAATATTTCTTCGGCAATCAAGAATATCGAATCGCACGGAGTTAAAATGATCTTGGTGACCGGGGACTTGGTCGGGACGGCGATCTCGGTCGCTAAAAGCTTGGATTGGAAAGTGGAGAAAGAAGAAGTTCTCTCCGGAGCAGATCTCCAGGCGCTTTCCGACAAGGAGTTGCTTTCGCTTCTGCCTAAAATAAAAATTTTTGCCCGGGTTACGCCGGAAGACAAGTTGCGCATCGGAGAACTCTATCGTAAACTCGGCGAGATCGTGGCGATGACCGGGGACGGAGTGAATGACGCTCCCGCTCTGAAGGCGATGGACATCGGGATATCGCTCGGCTCCGGGAGTGATGTCGCGAAAAGCGCCGCTGACTTGGTGCTCCTGGACGATAATTTCAAAACCATCAGTCTTGCCATCGACGAAGGGCGGCGGATCCTCTACAATATCCGCAAGGCCTTTGTCTACCTGATGTCGAACTCACTTGATGAGATTCTCGTAATTGGTGGGAGCTTGATTATGGGGCTGGCCTTTCCGCTCTCCGCTCTCCAGATTATCTGGGTTAACCTCTTTACCGGGAGTCTCCCCGCGCTTTCCTATGCTTTTGACGAGAATATGGATAAAGAGAAGAGCACGGGCAGGAACCTCGGGCTCATTTTCACCCGAGAAGTTAAGGCGCTCGCTTTCGGGGTCGGGATCACAAGCTCCTTGCTGCTTTTTGTTCTCTACTGGGCCCTGCTCCGAGCCGGTGTTCCGCTCGAGACCGCGCGCTCGGTGTTTTTCGTTTGCTTCTCTTCCTACATCCTGGCAGTCGCTTTTTCTTTCCGGAGTTTGTACCGGCCTCTCTTCTCTTATCCAGTTTTCTCCAACAAATACTTGAACATAAGCATTCTCGTCGCAATCGGGCTTCTTGTTTTCACCATGGCGTCGCCTTTCATGCGGGGCATTTTCGATCTCGCGCCGCTTCCTTTCCTCTGGCTGCCCCTGATCCTCGTTTGGATAGTTTTCAATATTCTTTTGATCGAGGGCGTGAAATATTTACTGCGGAAAGTAGCGAAGAAATAGTTTTTTTGCTATATAATAGAGCACATACGGTGGCTATGGTGTAGTGGTAACACAGAAGCTTGTGGAGCTTTTATCTCCGGTTCGAATCCGGATAGCCACCCATTTTCATGAAGACGGAGATCGTCAGGCTTTCTAAAAAAAATTGGGAAAAAGTAGCGGCGAAAGCTGCGGAAATCATTCGTCGTGGCGGACTGGTAGTTTTTCCGACCGAGACGGTCTATGGCCTAGGCGCCAGCGTTTTCGATGAAAGGGCGGTTAAAAAAATATTTAAAGCGAAGGGGCGTCCGAGCGACAATCCGATCATCGTTCATATTGCCCGATTTTCACAACTAAAAGAACTGGCCGAAAAGATTTCCGGAATCGACAAAAAATTGATTAAGAGATTCTGGCCTGGGCCGCTCACGCTAATTTTCAAAAAAAGGAAAAGAGTTTCCAGTATCATCACCGGCGGCCTTCCGAGCATCGCAGTACGTATGCCTACGCATCCTTTCGCGAGAAATTTAATCAGAAAAGCTGGCGTTCCTATCGCTGCGCCCTCCGCCAATATCTCCGGCCGGCCGAGTGGGACGCTCGGCCGGCACCTGAGGCAAGATCTGTCTGGACGAGTGGACCTCATTATCGACGCCGGACCCTCAAGCGTCGGACTCGAGTCAACTGTTATAAAAACCGAAGGCGGAAAAATTTTCATACTCCGCCCCGGCGCGGTTACAAAAGAAATACTCGAAAAAGCCTCAAAGCTGCCAGTGTTTTTTGCGAAAGATAAGAAGAAACTGCAGGTCTCGCCCGGAACAAAGTATCGGCACTACGCGCCGAAGGCAAAACTAGAAATTTTTGAAAGCGAGAAAGAGCTTAAAAAAACGCTACAAACTTTTAAAAAGAGAAAGAAAAAAGCTAAAGTGCTCAGGTACAAAAATCTAAAATTAATGTCGAAAAATTTATATCGCGATCTGCGTTCTCTCGACCAACGCGGAGCCCAAATTATCTTGGTTAAAGCGGTGTCGAAGGCAGGCCTCGGTGTTGCCATCATGGATCGTTTAGAACGAGCAGCACGTGATACAATATAGCTATGGAGAAACAGGAAGCGAAACGGAAAATACTCCGAACCATCAAGGCCAAAGCCGCCGCCAAGAGGACTTGGGGCGAGAAGGTCGCGGATTTCATGACCTCTTCTTTTGGCAGTATGTTATTCCTTGTTTTCAATTTACTTCTTTTCGTGGTCTGGATTACTATCAACACAAATGGGATAAAAAGCATACCAGCCTTTGACCCCTTTCCTTTTAGTCTTCTTACCACTTTCGTATCGCTCGAGGCGATTATTCTTGCAATCTTCGTCCTTATTGCACAAAATCGAAATTCGAAGGTGGACGATCTTCGTGAAGAGACGAATCTCCAGCTCAATCTCATCGAAGAGAAAGAAAATGCCAAAATCATAAAGATGATTGCACTGCTCCTCAAGCGGCAGGGTATAGATCTCTCGGAGGATCCGGAACTTCAAAAACTCATCAAACCGATCAGCGAAGAAGAAATAGAGAGAAACCTGGAAAAAGAGATTCTCTAATGGAAATAAGACAAAACTATGACCTGACCAAGTTAAATACTTTTGGTATAACTGCCAGGGCGAAATTTTTCCTGGAAGTCAGTACGGAGGATGAACTAAAAAAACTTTTTGCCGAACCGGTATTTAAAAATAACCCGAGGCTCTTCCTAGGCGGCGGCAGCAACCTGCTTTTTACCCGAGATTTTGACGGCTTGGTAGTACAAAACAGGCTCAAGGGGATTGAAATAATAGAAGAAAACTCCGAACATGCTCTAGTTCGCGCAATGGGGGGGGAAATTTGGCACGATCTCGTACTTTTCGCTATAGAACATGGACTCTGGGGCATTGAGAACCTTTCCTCTATTCCCGGTTCAGTCGGAGCCGCACCAGTGCAGAACATCGGAGCTTACGGAGCTGAGCTAAGAGAGGTTCTCTACTCGATCGAGGCCCTTGACATAGAAGCCGGAGAGAAAAAAGTTTTTACCAATGATTCATATGCCGGGGGTTACCGAGAAAGTATTTTCAAAAACGAATTAAAGGGCAAATATTTTATTACTGCAGTAACACTTAAGCTTTCGAAAATTCCCAAGAAAAATTTAAGCTACAAATCTCTTCGCGAATACCTCGGGGCTCGTGGAGTCAGAGATCCATCACTTCAAGAGATAAGCGCTGCCGTGACGGAAATAAGAAAAGAAAAATTGCCTGATCCGAGGTTCATCGCAAACGCCGGGAGTTTCTTCAAGAATGTTTTTGTGGATGAAGCAAAACTTGCTGAGCTTTTAAAAGTATACCCCTCAATGCCGTATTTTAAAGTTGGGGAAGGTATAAAAATTCCCTCTGCTTGGCTTATCGAGGAGTGTAGTTGGAAAGGTAAGCGCATGGGGGACGCGGGGGTATATGAAAGGCACGCCCTGGTTCTGGTTAATCACGGCAAGGCCACCGGAGAAGAGATAAAAAAGCTTTCTGACGAGATAATCGCCTCGGTCCGGGAGAAGTTCGGCATCGAGCTTTCGCCGGAAGTCAACTTTATTTAACTTTGCTATAATTATTACGTGATCAAAATCGCCGCAACAGCCGGGATAATGATTCTTTTGGCCGTCGGAGGATATCTTTCGACGCGCGACAACAATGATCTCGATGATTTGGCGGTGGAGAGGTCCAAGATTGAAGCTGCACTTCTGGCGGCCAAGCAAAGGCTAGCCGAAGAAAACGGCAAGCTCACTGAATTCACCGCGAGCCTCCAGACGGCGTTTCCGATGGGCGCCACTATTCAGGAGGAGATGAGGAAAACATCCAAGCTCGTAGCCGAAACCGACTTTTTGTTCAAAAATGCTACAGGCAAGGATCCGGAGCTCATATTCAAAAATCCCTTTTCCAACATTGCCATAAACGAGGAGCGCAAAAAGGTGAACAAGATCCTCGCTGATTGGCAGAAAAAACTCAATCTTAATTATATCGGCAGTATCGACGAGGCAGAGAGCGCGAAGATCAGGGAGGATGTGGCGATCATAAAACAATACGTCGAGGACCTTGCCCAGATCCTGAGTCAACTCACTCCGACAAACTCGAATCTTCCGCAATCCAACATCGATCTTTTCAGCTCCGAACTTCCTTCGGTCTCTTATGTTGATGACTCGATCGCGAATATCGAGGCTGCGATAGTGATTGGCAATAATCCGGCACCTTCTCCCGCACCTCTTCCTACTCTGCCGACATTCGAAGAGATTGCCGTACAGGAGGGGGTGGTGATCCTCGCGCAAAACCAAGTGCAAACTCTGGAGGAGGAGCTTGCTCAAGTTTCACAGCCTCCTCCTCTGCCGGAGCCCGTCGCGCCTATTCCTGAGGAGCTGCTTCCTCCGGTAGAACCGCCGCCTGCGGTGAACCCGAGCCCGGTCTTTATCACCGGCTCACGCCAGATCGATTACTCACAGGGGATAATCATACAGCCCGGCCCTCCTGTACTGATCCAGGGCACGGATCCTTTTTAAGTCAACTTGATTTTCCATGCCGAAGATTTACAATATAAAGTATGATGAAAAACAACATTTACATCTGGGGGCTCATCGTGGTACTTTTTATCGGGGGCCTTATTTTTTTAGCAAAGAATTCTAAACCAGCAGAAATTATGGCGAAAAATGGAGATATAGTTAGTGTAAATTATACCGGCAAGCTCGCGGATGGTACGGTCTTTGATTCGAATGTTGACCCTAAGTTCGGACATGTCGCGCCCTTTGATTTCACCTTAGGGGAGGGCCGAGTGATCCCAGGATGGGAGAAGGGTATTCTTGGCATGAAGGTCGGAGAAAAGAAAACATTGGTCATTCCGCCGGAAGATGCATACGGGGCAAACGGGTTTCCTCCGGTAATTCCACCGAACGCGACTCTTACTTTCGAAGTAGAACTTTTAGCGATTAATTAAAAATAATCATGGAACTTCCTGAAGAACAGAAAAAAAGATTAAGCGTCGGGTTGGTAGTATTGGTTGTGATCCTCTGCCTTTATTTTGGCATCAAAACTCTCGCCGAATTCCGCGCCTACGGCATGATGGGCAGTGGCAGCGCAAATACGATCACTCTTTCCGGCCATGGCGAGGTCAATGCAGTTCCGGATATCGCCACGGTTTATTTCACGATTCGCCAAGAGGGGAAGACAGTAAAAGAAGCGCAGGATAAAGTGGTGACGATCGAGAAAAAAGCACTCGACTTCCTTCGCGCAAGCGGGGTGGCGGAGAAAGACATCCGTACCGAGAACGCGTCTTTCAATCCGAAATACGAATATCAGGTAAGCACGGCGAGACCGGACATTTACCCACCACCCGGGAAACAAGTCGTTGTGGGCTATGAAGCATACGAGAGCCTGACTGTGAAAGTCCGGAATACCGACGATGCGGGAAAGATCATCGAAGGTCTGGGTGGGCTCGGGGTGACAGAGCTATCCGGCCCGAATTTTATGATTGACGACGAAGATGCGCTCCAAGCAGAAGCTCGCAGAGAGGCGATTGTTGACGCGAGAGAAAAGGCGAAGATTCTAGCGAAAGATCTGGGCGTCCGCCTCGGCCGAGTTTCAAGTTTTAGCGAGTCAGGCAATTACCCGATACCGATCTACGCTCGCGCGGAATTTATGGTAGCGGACGGGGCGGCCGAACAAGCGGCCGAACTTCCGAAAGGCGAAAATACCATCACTTCAGATGTGAACATAACTTACGAGATCAGATAGGCTTGCCCCACCAGCGACTGGTTGCTTTTTGAGCGAAAAGATGTATGATTAGATAAACCCTCTCGGGGGTTTTTCTAGATATGTCGAAAATCACAGAATATTTGAGGGAAACAAAAGGGGAACTTAAGCACGTTGTCTGGCCGAGCCGCCGGCAGACTCTTTTCTACACCCTTATCGTCGTTGTGCTCTCGGTCCTGGTCGCCTACTTTTTGGGAGTTTTTGATTTCATATTCTCGAGGGGCCTCGAAAAGATCCTTCCTTTCTAGCCATGCCAAAGCAGGAGACACAAGGAGCGAGAAATTGGTACGCGATTCATACCTATGCGGGGTATGAGAACGTTGTCTTGCGCAACTTGAAACAGCGCATCGATAGCTTGGGGATGCATGATAAGATCTTCAACGTCATCGTCCCAACCGAAAAGAAAATTAAGATCAAGGGCGGTAAACGAGTGGAAGCCGAAGAGAAGATCTATCCGGGCTATGTGCTCGTCGATATGATCGTCACCGACGATTCTTGGTACGTGGTCCGCAACACTCCGCGTGTTACCGGCTTCGTGGGAGCAGGAGTGAATCCGGTGCCTCTCAAGAAAGAAGAAGTTGAATATCTCTTTAAGAAAATGGATGCGGGAGAAGCGAAACACAACATCGATCTTGCGATCGGTGAGAATGTGCTCATCACCGATGGGCCGTTCAAAGATCTCGAAGGCAAGATCAACACGGTTGATGAGGAGCGTGGGAAGGTGAAGGTGCTCGTCTCGATGTTCGGGCGGGAGACTCCGGTCGAGCTTGATTTCTTGCAAGTGAAAAAAATATAAGATAAGGTAAGAAAATGGCTAAGAAAATCACAAAAAGAATAAAGGTTCGCGCGCCGGCTGGCAAAGCGACTCCTGCGCCGCCCCTTGGACCGACTCTCGGCCAGGCCGGCATCAACATCGGTGATTTTGTGACCAAATTCAACACCGCGTCCAAAGATATGGCCGGTGAGACCGTGACCGCGCACATCAATGTCTATGAGGACAGGAGCTATGATTTCAAGGTCATGACCCCGGAAGCATCGGGGCTTATCTTGAAAGCTGCGAAAGTAGAAAAGGGCTCGGGTGTTCCGAACAAGAGCAAAGTGGGTAAAATCAGTAAGGCTCAAGCACTTGAAATTGCGAAGAAAAAAATGCCGGATCTTACAGCGCATGATGAGGACTCCGCGGTGAAGATCATCGCCGGCACCGCTCGCTCGATGGGCATCGAAGTTAAGGAATAGGATGCGCGGTCTTCCTCCTGCGCCGTACCTTACTAATCTCATCGCAAAACTTGCGCCCAAAATCGGCGCAAAAGTTATTGTCGAGCCTCGCTGGGGCGTAGTTGCTCAAATTATTTATCCGAACGGAGTGGTCCGGTCTCTGCGCGCCTATTCTCTCGATCTGAACCCGATTGCTTCCGCTGATATCGCCAAAGACAAGGACTATGCGAAGTTTTTTATGAAGAAACGCGGCTACCCGGTCGCTTCTGGCAAAACTTTTTTCAAAGATAACTTCGCGAAGATTCTCAGGAGCGATCGAACGGTGGGTGCTGCAAAAAAATATGCGGAAAAGCTGGGCTACCCTGTGATTGCAAAGCCGAACAGCCAAAGCCAAGGCGCGGAAGTAGCTTTGGTTTCAAATGGGAAGGAGCTTGGAAAAACCCTCAAGAAAATTTTTGAGATCGATCGAGTCGCGCTTATCGAAAGATACATGCCAGGGCGTGATTATCGCGTTGTTGTTCTTGATGGGAAAATAATTTCCGCATATGAGCGCGTACCGCTTTCGATCGTCGGTGACGGCAAACACTCGATCTCGGCGCTTCTCAAAGAAAAACAGAAAAATTTCATAGAGATTGGGCGGGACACGCGGATAAATTTCAATGATTCGCGGATGAAGGCGAAATTGGCAAAAGGTGGCTACCGATGGGGAAGTGTCCCGAAGAAGGGAGAGAAAATATATTTACTCGATAACGCAAATCTCTCGACCGGTGGAGATTCGGTGGATGTTACAAAAAAAATTCACCCGGGATTTAGAAAAATAGCCGTTGACCTCACCCGAAAAATGGGGCTGCGTATCGCGGGGGTTGATATTATGGCCACGCGCGGTGACATTACAGAGAATCCGAGGAATGTAAAATATTACATCACCGAAATTAACGCCGCCCCGGGGCTCGATCACTATGTGACCTCGGGGAAGGAGCAAAAGAAAATAGTTGAGAGCATGTATTTAAAGATTCTCAGGGCGCTAGGCAGAAAATCTACTTAAAGTTCTTCCACATCATCGATTCTCTCGGACGTTTATCCTGATAACTGTACTTGGCCGTCTTTTTTTTGTCGTAGGTTGTTTTTACTTTCCCGAGGACTGCGTAATAGATAAGCTGGCCGATCGGCATCCCGGCGTAGATCCGCACAGGCTTAGAAGAGGAGATTTCCATCGTCCAGTATCCGCAGAAGCCCACATCACCTTTGCCGGCCGTCGCGTGGATATCGATACCGAGCCTGCCGGTCGAGGATTTTCCTTCGAGAAACGGAACATATTTATGGGTCTCGGTGTACTCGAGAGTTGAAGCCAGATATAGCTCTCCAGGCTTGAGGAGCAGCCCCTTCTTCGGGATCTCGAAGTGTCGCACTTTGTTGTGTTTCTTTACATCGAGAGTTTTGTCCACGTATTGGGCGATGTATTTTGAGAGATGGACATCATAAGAGTTCCCGCCGAGGTTCCGCAAATTGAAAGGTTTTATTATAATGTTGCCCTTCTTTATCTCTTCGAGGATTTTGCTGTCAGAAAGAATCATAACGCAAGTTTCGCATAAATAAAGCCAATGTCAATTTTTTCTTTCGTAGATTTTGAAAGTAGAATCGTAAAGGTGCCTCTCGTCTTTGGGGTGGAATTCTTCGGAAATTACCTTCCACTCATTCGGGCTAAATTCAGGAAAAAATGAATCAGCCGGAAGTTCAACATCTACATGGGTCAAGTACATTTTATTGGTAAAAGGAAGCGCCTGCTTGAAAATTTCTCCTCCGCCAATGATGAAAGGTTCCTTGTCGCCCGATGCGCGCTGGAGGGCTTCTTCGAGCGAGCTCACAACCTCTAGACCTTCGCGCAGATAGTTTTTGTCTCTGGTTATTACGATATTTCTCCTATTGGGCAGCACCCCGGGCAGGGACTCAAAAGTCTTGCGCCCCATTATTACGGTGTGTCCGCGAGTTATTTCCTTAAATCTTTTCAAATCGTCCGGCAAATACCAAGGTAACCGATTACCAAAACCAAGCTCTCGATTTTTTCCGATAGCGGCGATCAGAGAGATCATACGGCGATCGGGGCCTTAATTCCCTCGTGGGGGTTATAATCGACTAATTCGAAATCTTCGATCGTGAAATCCTCGATTTTCTTTTTCGCCGGATTTATTTTCATCTTGGGCAGCGGGCGGATGTCATTTCTGCGCGAGAGTTGAAGCTTGGTTTGATCTAGGTGATTGGAATAAAGATGCACATCGCCTCCGGTCCAAACGAATTCTCCGGGTTCGAGACCCGTAATTTGCGCGATGATCATGGTGAAAAGTGCATAAGAGGCGATGTTGAACGGCACGCCCAAAAATGTGTCGCAACTCCGCTGATAGAGCTGACAGGACAATTTCCCGTTCGATACATAAAACTGGAAAAGCGTGTGGCAAGGGGGAAGCCCGGCTTTAGTCATGGCGTCGATATCGGCTACATTCCATGCGGATATGATTAACCGGCGGGAATTCGGGTCACGCTTTATCTCTTCAATTAAATTTGCGAGCTGATCGATTTCTCTTCCATCAGATGTTTTCCAGTGCCGCCATTGGTAGCCATAAATTGGTCCGAGGTCGCCGTATTCTTTTGCGAATTCATCATCGGTTTTTATTTTCTCGATAAACTTCGCCATACCCTGCTTCCATTCTTCGCTATCAGTTTTCGGTGCTGGCATTTTGTTGCGTGTGAGGTATGCCTTATAAGGCCACTCGTTCCAGATCGGCACGTTATTCTCGGCAAGGTAGCGCAAATTAGTATCTCCGCGCATAAACCATAATAGCTCGTGAATGATTGATTTGATTGGCACCTTTTTTGTAGTCAGGAGCGGAAACCCATCTTCGAGATTAAACCGCATTTGATAGCCCAAAAGGCTTTTAGTTCCAGTACCGGTCCGGTCACTTTTTTCAACACCATGGGCTAAGATGTGCTCCAAAAGGTCGAGATACTGTTCGTCTACATGTTTGCCCTGCATATTTTCATTATAGCTATTTGGTTAATTAATAAATCATTGACAAAATTATTGCTAAATGCTATGCTTTCCACATATCATTCTCTCTATCTACATATTGGGAGTGACCCAATATGCATACAAGTTATCGGGCAAATCCGAGCAAGTTCGGGCGTCCTAGAAAATTTAATAATTCACGTTCGCGTTTTGGAGGTAAACGTCCGTCACACAACAAACGTTCACGGGGTGAACGCATCGATTTTTCGCGTTTCGTAAAAAAGGGAACACAAACTACCGAAGTGGCTTATGTGTCCAAGCACACCTTCGCGGACTTTCCCTTCAACCCGCAATTGCACAAGAACATCGCCAAAGCCGGATTCATTCATCCGCGCCCGATTCAAGACCAGGCTATCCCTTCCATTCTCGCGGGTAAAGATGTTTTCGGCATGGCCAATACCGGCACCGGCAAGACCGCAGCTTTTTTGCTGCCTCTAATCGAGAAGATAGGCAAGACCAGGGGACAAGGCAAGGGTGAAACGGTTTTAATAATGGCCCCAACTCGGGAGCTCGCTATCCAGATAGAAGAGGATTTCAGGAATCTTTCTTTCGGGTTCGGGATGTTTTCTGTCGCTTGTGTGGGAGGCCTACCGATAATGAAACAGATCAGGGAACTACAGAGAGGAGTGTCTTTCGTCATCGGCACGCCCGGGCGGTTGCGAGACCTTATCGATAAAAAAGTTTTAGACTTATCTAAATGCGAGAGCGTAGTCCTCGACGAGGCGGACCGGATGCTAGACATGGGCTTCCGGGACGAGATGGTTTACATAATCGGAAAAACAAAAAAAGAAAGGCAGACGCTCTTCTGTTCGGCCACGCTTTCGCCCGAGATTAAAAAATTATCGGGAGAATTTTTGAAAGACCCTGTTTTCATTTCCGTAGTTTCCGGAGAGACGGCAAAAAATATTGACCAAGATGTTATCCGCGTGCGAAGTCAGGAAGAAAAATTAGAAAAATTAAATGAAGTTCTGAAAAAAGACGGCTCAGATAAAATCCTGATTTTCCGCGAAATGAAACACAGCGTGGACAAACTATCTAAAGAGTTGTCGCAGAGGGGCTTTAAAGTGGGAGGTATTCACGGCGACAAAAGAAGCCGGGAGCGAATTCGAATTCTCGATTCATTTAAGAAAGACGAGATCAATATCCTTATCGCGACCGATGTGGCCGCGCGGGGACTTGATATTCCGGACGTTACCCACGTCATCAACTATGATGTGCCGCAAACTTACGATACATACGTGCATCGCATCGGCCGAACCGGCCGCTCCGGCAAATCTGGCACCGCGCTCACTTTCGTACCAGCGTAAAGTTATTTTACCAGCCCAGCTTTTTTGAGGGTGATGTAGGCACCGTTCTTTTTTAGAGTTTTCCAGCCACGGGTAGAGACTTCCACCACGATCGTTTTATTGAGTTCCGGGACGTATATTCTCTTCTTCTGAAAATTCAGGTTCTTGCGCACTTTTCCCGTCGGGTTGAATTTGGTCGCGCGGGTGCGGTTCGAATAACCGCCGCCGACGATCGAACCTCTTTTTGTGATTGGGTCTATTTTCATGCGAGTGTTAGCATGCTAACATAAAAGGGCTATGTCTGCAATTGATGTTGTTTTCTATATCGTGATACTCGTGATGTCGGTGGTCATACACGAAATTTCCCACGGCTATGTCGCGGAATATTTCGGCGACAAGACCGCTCGCTTCGCAGGGCGGCTTACCTTGAATCCACTCCGGCACCTCGATCTCTTCGGCTCGATAATTCTTCCCCTTATTCTTGTCGTCGCTCGCGCCGGCTTCATTGTTGGCTGGGCGAAGCCAGTTCCCTACAATCCGGATAATCTTTCGAACCGAAAATGGGGCACGATCGCGGTCGCGTTCGCGGGAATTTTCGCGAACCTCCTGATCGCACTTTTTTTCGGCCTCGTTATCCGTCTCGGGGTGCATTTTGATTTTCTCACTCCGGCTCTCTATCAAATCCTCGGGCTTATCGTATTTCTCAATATCCTCCTTGCAGTCTTTAACCTCATGCCTTTCCCTCCGCTTGATGGCTCGAAGATCCTTTTTGCGCTTTTGCCTTCTCGCTTTTACTATCTTGAGGCAATGCTCGAACGTTATGCGATCTTTGTTTTCCTTCTTTTTATTTTCTTCATCTGGAGCCATATTCTCCCGGCGATTGTATTTCTCTACAATCTTTTTACCGGCGGGACGCCCGGATTCTTTTGAATATTGCGCTTTTCAGATGGAAATAGTATATTATCACTGGTCCGAAAGGGCTTTTTCGTTATAAATCATAGATATGCCGACCATCAGTCAATTAGTAAGGCATGGGCGAAAGAAAGTCTTGGGTAAAGACAAGACCGTTGCCCTCACCCGTGGCTTCAACGTCCTTAAGAACAAGCCGGTCTTTTTTCCGTCGCCCTTTAAGCGCGGGGTTTGCACCAAAGTCACCACTACCACTCCGAAGAAGCCGAACTCGGCGCTCCGCAAAATCGCCCGTGTCCGCCTCACCAACGGGATGGAAGTTACCGCCTACATACCCGGCGAGGGTCATAATCTGCAGGAACACTCGGTAGTGCTCCTGCGTGGCGGTCGCGTCAAGGACCTGATCGGCGTGCGTTACCACATCGTCCGCGGAGTTTTAGATACTCAAGGAATTGAAAAGAGGCGACAAGGCCGATCGCTTTACGGAACTAAGAAGATAAGAAAAGATGCGAAGACGAGTTAAAAGGCAACCCAGCCCCGGGCCGGATATTGTCTACAATTCCGAGCGCCTCGAGAAGTTCATAAACTACATCATGTGGTCGGGCAAGAAGGAGACCGCCCGGCGCGTAATCTATCGTGCACTCGAGGTCGTGAAAGAAAAAACGGGAAACCCGAACCCGCTTGAGATTTTCGACGCGGCGCTGCGTAATGCTGGGCCCCTGACCGAGGTTCGCTCGAAGCGCATCGGCGGCGCCAATTATCAAGTTCCGCGCGAAGTACGGCCCGACAGACGCCAAGCGCTTGCCATGCGCTGGATCCGCGAAGCCGCTCGAGGTAAAAAAGGTCAAGCAATGCACCTTAAACTTGCCGAAGAATTGATCGCCGCTTCAAAAAATGAAGGGATAGCGGTGAAGAAGAAAGAAGACACGCACCGAATGGCCGAAGCCAACAGAGCCTTCGCGCATTTCACCTGGTAATAATTTATGGAGAGAGATTACCCACTAGAAAAAGTCAGGAATTTTGGAATTATCGCGCATATCGATGCGGGCAAAACCACCACGACCGAGCGGGTGCTCTACTATACCGGCCGAAGCCACAAAATCGGTGAGGTTCATGAGGGCGACACAGTCATGGACTGGATGGAGCAGGAGCGCGAGCGCGGTATTACCATCACTTCTGCAGCCACTACTTGTTTCTGGACTCCGACTCACGGGGATCAAACAGATAAAAATCTGAAGCATCGTTTTAATATCATTGACACTCCTGGGCACATAGACTTTACCGTTGAGGTAAAGCGCTCGCTTCGGGTACTTGACGGCGCGGTCGTGGTTTTCGACGGGGTCGCGGGCGTGGAGCCACAATCCGAGACCAACTGGCGCTACGCCGACGAAGCAAAAGTGCCACGTGTATGTTTTGTTAATAAACTTGATCGCACCGGCGCTTCTTTTGAGCGCTCTTATGCCACAATTCTTGACCGCCTCAATCGCAATGCAGTCCGCATGCAGATCCCAATCGGCCTTGAAGAAAAGTTCGAAGGCGTTGTCGACCTCTTGCGCATGAAGGCCTATTACTTTGAGGGCGAGATGGGCAATCAAGTGGTAGAGAAAGAAATTCCGGCGGAGCTCAAAATCGATGCAGATAAATATCACCATGAATTGGTGGAGAAAATTGTCGAGACTGATGATATGCTCATGACCGAATATCTCGAAGGCATGGTTCCAAATATTGAAACCTTGAAAAAGACCCTTCGAAAGGCAGTTATCGCCAACATTATTTTCCCTGTCTACACCGGCTCGGCGCTCAAGAACAAAGGTGTGCAACTCGTACTCGATGCGGTAGTAGACTACTTGCCATCACCGATCGATATTCCCGCGATTAAGGGAATTAATCCTGATACAGAAGAACACATAGAGAAACATGCTTCGGATGCTGAACCTTTTGCCGCGCTTGCATTCAAAGTCGCAACTGACCCTTTCGTGGGACAGCTCATTTTCTTCCGCGTCTATTCGGGAACGCTTGCCGCTGGTAGTTATATTTACAATCCGCGCACCCGCAACAAAGAACGAATTGGCCGCATTCTGCGCATGCATGCCAACGATCGCGAAGAAGTGAAGAAAGTTTTTGCCGGAGAGATCGCCGCGGCGGTGGGGCTCAAGGACACCATCACCTCCGACACACTTTGTGACGAAAATAATCCCGTTGAGCTTGACCGAATTGTTTTCCCAGAGCCGGTGATATCGCTTCGCATCGAACCCAAGACCAAGGCCGATCAGGAGAAAATGGGCATGGCCCTTAATCGCCTGGCGCAGGAAGATCCGACTTTCCGTGTCTCGACTGACCAGGAAACTGGAGAGACGATTATCGCCGGCATGGGCGAGCTACATCTCGAGATTATAGTTGACCGGATGAAGCGAGAATTCACGGTGGAGGCTAATGTCGGCAAACCACAGGTCGCCTACCGCGAGACTATTACCGCGCCGGCTGAAGCCGAAGGCAAATATATCAAGCAGACCGGCGGCCGCGGCAACTACGGACATGTCAGGATCAAGGTAAAGCCGATGGAAGCGCTTTCCAAGGAGGAGCTGGAAGACCTACCGAAGAATACAAAGCGCTCGCAAGGTTTTGAATTCGTAAACTCGATCAAAGGGGGAGTAATACCGCTTGAGTACATTCCCGCCTGCGAGAAAGGTTTCAAAGAAGGGCTCGACCGCGGGGTTGTGGCCGGATTTAAATTGGTGAACATCTCCGTCGATCTCTGGGACGGCTCATACCACGAAGTAGACTCGAATGAGATGGCTTTCAAGATCGCCGCCTCGATGGCGGTGCAGGACGCTTGTAAGGTCGCAAAGCCGGTAATCTTAGAGCCGATGATGAAAGTGGAAGTGGTGACGCCGGATAAATTTATGGGCGACATTACGGGGAATCTATCCTCCAAACGCGGCCTCATCGAAGGCATGGAAGACCGCGGCATGAACAAAGTCGTCCGTGCCATTGTTCCGCTCTCCGAAATGTTCGGCTACATGACCGGCCTGCGCTCCATGACCGAAGGCCGTGCTTCTTTCAATATGGAATTCGTCCGCTACGACATTGTCCCAAATAATGTGGCGGAAACCATAATCTCCTCTAGAAAGTAGGCGACGAGTTTTCCACACTTGCATCATTTCAAAAAGGTGATACCATTCCACCTAATGTGCCAACGATTGAAGGTAACCTAGTAACAACTCAAAAGGTATTCCGCGGAAGGGTAGAAATCGATCAGAGCGGAACCATCTCGAAAATCGGCGTCCCGAGCGGGGACGCCGATTTTGTTTTTGGTGAGGAGCTCATTTTTCCCGGATTCGTCGATTTGCACGTCCATGCCCGCGAGTGCGCCGACCATTCTCAGGACTATAAAGAAGATTTCCAGAGCGCCGGAGCTGCCGCGATAGCGGGAGGCGTGACTGCTTTTGCGGACATGCCCAACAACCCAACTCCGCCTGTAGATGATGCGAGCTATAAAACCAAAGCCAAACTTGCCGAAAAATCGTCCGTTCCGGTTCTCTGCTATGCCGGCATTGGAGCAAACACGCAACCCCTAAAGAAAAAAGTTCCTTATAAGGTTTTCATGGGGCCCTCCGTCGGAGAGCTTTTTTTTAATTCTGACGAAGAGCTCGAGAGAAGAGTTATGCTCTACACTGGGCAAAGCGTAAGTTTCCACTGCGAGGATCCCGAGATAATTCATGAGAAATCTCACGAGATAACTCATGAGGCGCGCCGACCCAAAGAAGCAGAAGTAGTGGCAGTGGCTTTCGCACTCGAACTTATAAAAAAATACAAATTGAAGGGTAAAATTTGCCATTGTTCGACCATCGAAGGAATCAGAAAAATTGCCGAAGCCAGGCGCTGGGGCATGAACGTTTCTGTTGAAGTCACTCCGCACCATCTCTTCTTCGATGAGACTATATTAAATGAAAAAAACCGTAAGATGTTCCAAGTAAATCCGCCCATCAGGCAGACTAAGGAGAACAGGCTAGCGATGATCGAAGTACTCCGGGCCGGGGATATAGATTATCTTGCCACCGACCACGCCCCTCATACCCTTGAAGAAAAAGAAAAAGGTACTTCTGGACTTCCCCACCTTGATACTTACGGTTCTTTCACCACTTGGCTCATGGCCGAGCACAATTTCACACCGGAAGACATTGCTCGAGTTTCCTCCCGCAATCCAGGAGGATTTTTTAACGAGTTTTCGGAAGAGAAGTGTGGGGAAATAAAAGAGGGCTATACAGGTTCGCTAACCGTCATAAATTTGAATAAGAAGTTAAAAGTTGAAAAAGAAAAGTTAAAGACCAAGTGCGGCTGGTCGCCGTTTGAAGGAGTGACTTTCCCCGGGAGCGTAGTTATGACTGTGGTCGGGGGTAAAATTTATGCAAAAAGCTAGACTAACACTTAAAGACGGGAGTTCATACGAGGGCATAAGCTTCGGGGCGAGTAGATCCATGGCTGGTGAGGTAGTCTTTGCAACCGGCATGGTCGGCTACCCGGAGGCGCTCACTGACCCCTCTTTCGCTGGACAGATTTTAGTCCTCACGTATCCCTTGGTCGGGAATTACGGCGTGCCGGATGAAAAATTTTGGGAATCGGAGAAAATCCAGGTGGCAGGATTGGTAGTCTCTAATTATATAGATACTCCTTCGCACTGGCAGAGTAAAATGACTCTGGCCAAATGGTTCCAGAGCGAGAACCTGCCGCTCCTTGAGATCAAAGACACTCGCGGACTCACGCAAAAACTGCGAAGCCAGGGCGTGATGCTCGGGAAGATCGAGACTGGAAAAAAAATAAACTTTGAAGACCCGAATAAGAGAAACCTGGTCGCGGAAGTTTCGAGGAGAGAAGTTACTCAAGCCGGCGCAGGTAAAACGACCGTAATTCTCGTTGACTGCGGAGCAAAACGAAATATAGAAAGGAGGCTTGAAGAACGAGGCCTTCGAGTTGTAACGGTGCCTTGGGATACCGATCTTGAAAAATTAGATTTCTCGTATAAAGCGGTAGTAATTTCAAACGGTCCCGGTGATCCGAAGATGGCGAGACGCACCGTCGCCAACGTTAAGAAAATTATGGGCAAAGTTCCGATTCTGGGTATATGTCTGGGCAACCAGATACTTGCGCTTGCTGCCGGCGGGAGCACTTACAAACTCAAATTCGGTCACCGGAGCCAAAACCAACCAGTCGTCCTCTCCGGCTCGAAGAAATGTTACTTAACGACGCAGAATCACGGTTTTGCTGTCGGGAAAATTCCGCGCAGTTTTCGTGAATGGTTTCGAAATGCCAATGACGGTACGAACGAGGGGGTTATCCACGAACGTCTGCCCATAATGTCCGTTCAGTTTCATCCGGAATCGTCGCCCGGGCCGCTCGACACCGACTGGATATTCGATTATTTCCTTAAGCGCGCCAAAATACAAAAGAAATGAGCAAGTACAAAAAAATTTTGGTTCTAGGCTCTGGCGCGCTCAAGATCGGAGAAGCCGGCGAGTTCGATTACTCGGGGAGCCAGTGCGTGAAGGCACTTAGAGAAGAAGGAATAAAAGTTGTGCTCGTAAATCCGAACATCGCCACTTACCAGACCTCAAAAGGCCTTGCGGATGAAGTTTACTTCTTGCCGGTGAGTTATTATTTTGTCAAAAGAGTCATTATAAAAGAACGACCGGATGCCATCATGCTCTCCTTCGGCGGGCAGACGGCGCTCAACTGCGGGCTTGAGCTCGAGGAGCGCGGGATTTTGAAAAAATACAGTGTCGAGGTTCTAGGCTCACCGACTTCCGCTATTCGCTTGACCGAGGACCGCGAACTTTTCGCAAGGCACCTAAAAAAGATCGGTCTTCCTATTCCACCCTCCGGTTCTGCGACGACATATCACCGAGCAAAAAAAGTAGCAAAGAAAATCGGCTACCCTCTCATGATTAGGGCGGCATATGCCTTGGGGGGACAGAAGTCAGGCGTCGCCGAGAACGATGCGGAATTCAAAGAGATAGTCGCGGGGGCCCTCGCTATCTCGCCGCAAATCCTCATCGAGAAATATCTTCACCACTATAAAGAAGTCGAGTACGAAGTGGTGCGGGACAGGTTCGGCAATATTGTCACCGTCTGCAATATGGAAAATCTCGATCCGCTCGGGATCCACACCGGCGACTCGATCGTGATCGCTCCTTCTCAGACGCTCACCAACCGCGAATATCACGGCCTGCGCGAAGCCAGCCGAAAAATTGTCGAGAGTTTGGGCATTGTGGGGGAATGTAATGTGCAGTATGCACTCAACCCGCGCCCAAAGAAGGATGAGCTCGAATATTACGTCATTGAGGTAAACGCTCGGCTCTCGCGCTCCTCGGCGCTCGCCTCGAAGGCGACCGGTTATCCGCTCGCTTACGTTGCCGCCAAGCTTGCTCTCGGAAAAAGCATGCTTGAAGTAAAAAATAAGATCACTGAAGTCACCCAAAGCTTTTTCGAACCGGCGCTCGACTATGTCACGGTCAAAATACCGCGCTGGGATCTTGAGAAATTCAGGGGGGCAGAAGAGAAGATAGGAAGCGCGATGAAATCAGTGGGGGAAGTGATGGCAATCGGTAGAACTTTCGAAGAAGCGCTTGAAAAGGCGGTCCGCATGCAAGGCGGGCAAGGTGAGAGTGTCACCTCAAATGGTTTTAAGGATAGAGGAGAAATAAAAAAATTCCTGTCCTTCCCGAGTCCGAAGAGAATCTTTGCTGTTGCCGCGAGCCTGGCGGCAGGCGAGAAAATAGAAAAAATTTACAAAATGACAGGGATCGATCCGTGGTTTCTCTATCGAATAAAAAATATTGTTGATCTCGAGAGGAGATTTAGGAAAAACCGGAAGCTAGAAAAAGAGGCAATGCTTGAATTAAAACAAAACGGCTTTTCGGACAAAAAGATAGGAAAAATCATCGGCACTACGGAATTCAAAATTCGCGCCCTTCGCAAAAAGCTCGGCGTTCTCCCGTCAGTCTTCGCCATTGATACGCTTGCCGGCGAAGTGCCCGCGAAGACGAACTATCTTTATCTCACATACAACGGCGCTCACTCGGACGTTGCCCCGCTTGGCAAGGATGCGATACTCGTCCTCGGGAGCGGCCCTTATCATATCGGCTCTTCGGTTGAGTTCGACTGGTCGGCGGTGAACGCCGCCCTCGCGCTCAAACGCCACGGCAAGCGCTCGGTCGTCATTAACTGCAATCCCGAGACTGTCTCGACCGATTACGACATGTCCGACAGGCTATATTTCGAGAATCTTTCCTTCGAGACGGTGTCCGATATTATGGAGTTCGAGCGAGGCGGAGGCGTCATTATTTCGGTCGGCGGCCAGCGGCCGAATAATCTTGCGAAAAAGCTCGATCGCGAAGGATTCAATATTCTTGGAACGCGCGCTTCCGACATCGATCGTGCGGAGGACCGTAATCTCTTCTCGGCGCTTTTGGATAAACTTCAGATTGACCAGCCGAAGTGGAGAAGTTTTACTCATATGAAAGACGCGTTAAAATTTTCCATTGAAGTCGGTTTCCCGGTACTTGTGCGGCCGTCTTATGTTCTCTCCGGCGCCGCCATGAGCGTCTGCTATAACCGGCGGGAACTAGAGGAATTTGTGAGCAAAGCGGCAGTACTTTCTCCGGAATACCCGGTGACTATCTCCAAATATATCGAAAACGCCAAGGAGCTTGAATTTGACGCGGTCGCCGAAGAGGGCGAACTGATAATTTATGGAATCTCCGAACACGTAGAGAATGCCGGGGTCCACTCGGGAGATGCAACGATAGTTTTTCCGACTCAAAGAGTTTACGCTTCGACCGAGCGGCAGCTTCGCGAAATCGCAAAGTTAATTTCCAAAGAGTTAAACATTACCGGCCCCTTCAATATACAATTTTTAGTCAAAGACAACCGGCCGTATGTGATCGAAGTGAACCTCCGGGCGAGCCGCACCTTCCCGCTCCTCTCCAAGGCTATGGATGCTAATTTCCCGAGCATAGCGGTGGATGCGTTCTTTGGACGCGCGGAACGGAAGAAATACAAACTTCCGAGCTCGGTCGTTGTGAAGTCCCCGCAGTTTTCGTTCTCCAGGCTTTTGGGCGCCGACCCGGTGCTTCGCGTTGAGATGGCCTCGACCGGCGAAGTGGCGGCTTTTGGGCACGATTACGATGAGGCGCTCTTGAAGGCGGTGCTTTCTTCCAACAGATTTTACTTCAACAACAAATCGGTTCTGCTCTCGCTCGGCGGTACGGTCAATAAGGCAAAGTTTCTCGAAGCGGCGAAAATTCTCCGCTCACTCGGTTACAAGATCTTCGCGACTGACACAACAGCAAAATACTTGGATGAGCAGGGTATACAATGCAAAATGGTCCGGAAGGCTTATGAAGAATCACCAAACGCGCTGGATATTGTTAGCAAGAAGAAAGTGGGTTTTGTGGTAAATTTAAGTAAGGATGAAACCGAAAGGGCTACTGGTGGGGCCAAGCGGCGGATTACCGATGGCTTCCGCATACGCCGAGCGACTGTCGACAATCAGATACCGCTCTTCACCGATCTGCACCTCGCGCGGGCTTTCATCAAAGCCCTCGGCCGCTACAACATCAAGGATTTGGAAATTAAATCTTATAAAGAATATTTAGATGCCTAATTTAGTTTCGACCAAAGAATTGAGCCAGAAAGGCAGAGATGCTATTTTGGCGCTCGCGGAGAAACTGGAGAGAGAATACAAGAAAGGGAAACTCAAAAAGTACCTTGAGGACAAGGTGATCGCCTGCATATTCTTCGAGCCCTCCACGCGTACGCGATTATCCTTCGAATCGGCGGCCAAAAGATTGGGCGCGCAAGTTATCTCCACCGAGAACGCAGAGTCGAATTCCTCCGCATTCAAAGGCGAAAGCATCGAAGACACCGCCCGCATGCTCTCGATCTATGCCGATGCGATCGTCATGCGGCACCGCCAAGCAGGGGCAGCGCACGCCGCCGCCGAGGTTTCGGAGAGGCCCATCGTGAATGCCGGCGACGGGGCCAACGAACACCCGACTCAAGCGCTTCAGGATGTATACACGATAAAGAGCCTCCTGGGGCGGCTTGAGAATTTAAATATCGCTTATGCTGGGGATCTCCTCTATTCGCGGCCGCTCCATTCGATCATGCCGCTATTTTCTACAGAGCAAAAAAACAATTTCTATTTTATTTCACCGCCGGAATTACGCTTACCTCTAGAATTCAGAAAAGCACTGGAAGGGAGGGGAATTAAATTCACAGAAAGCGAGGACTGGCAGAAAATTCTGCCCGAATTCGATGTGCTCTATATGACCCGGGTGCAGAAAGAACGTTTCCCCGATGCCGGGCAATATGAAAAAGTTAAGGACTCGTTTATTTTAAGATCCGAACATCTGAAAACTATGAAAAAAGATGCGGTCATAATGCACGCGCTTCCGCGAGTGAACGAGATCGAGATTTCGGTCGATACCGACCCCCGCGCCGCTTACTTCCGCCAGGCCGAGAACGGCCTCTACGTGCGCATGGCAATATTGCTTTGGTGCTTGGGGATAAAATGAGCAAAATGAACTTGCCTTTCTACGATCCGACAAAAACCTACGAAGAAAATTATACGGATGGCCCGTTTGGAGTTTTCTCTGACAGGCAAATTTGTGCAACATCGGATGTTGCACAGAATGATTTTCTCGGAATAAAAGTAAATTCGCTCTTCGGAATACCCGCAGGACCACTAATCAACAGCAATTTCTGTGGGGCGGCATTCGAGAAAGGCTTCGATATTTGCGTATACAAAACCGTTCGCTCGGGAGTATATCCTTGCCATCCTTTTCCTAATGTCCTTGCAGTGAAAGTGGCGGGTGAGCTTCACTACGGAGAGAACAAACTCGTTGGGAATACGGACTACACCGAACCGCTCTCGATCACGAATTCTTTCGGCGTGCCTTCAAGAGACCCAAAAATTTGGCAGGAAGACGTGAAGCGTGCGATCTCTTATGCGCAGAAGGGGCAAGTACTTGTGCTTAGCTTCATGGGGACTGTTCGGGAAGAGCAAACTGAAGAAGAATTTATCGAGGATCACAGAAAGGCGGCTAGGCTCGCCAAGGAAACCGGCGCGAAAATTCTTGAAGTCAATTTATCCTGCCCAAATATCGGTAACGAAGGCCTCATCTGCTATGACCTAGATATTACGGAGAAAATTTGCGAGGCAATAAGGAAAGAAATCGGAGCGACGTCGCTCATACTCAAAGTAGGTTATTATAAGAGCGAGGAGGATTTGAAAAATTTAGCTGAAATTGCAGAGAAGTACGCGCAGGCAATCGCGGCCATAAACACGATTCCCGCTGAAATTGTGGATGCGGAAGGTAAGCAGGCATTGCCGGGACCAAATAGAGTTAAGTCAGGTGTCTGCGGAGCATCGATCAAGTGGGCGGGGATTGAGATGACGCGGAAATTAAAAAAAGTTCGAGATGAAATGAACGGTAGTTTTAAAATTATCGGGGTCGGGGGCGTCATGCATGCGGACGATTACTTTGAATATCGCGAAGCCGGCGCGGACTTTGTCATGTCCGCCACCGGCGCGATGTGGAACCCGTATCTGGCAAAAGAAATTAAAGAGCGATTATGAGTGAAGTTATTGGGATATTAAAAAAAGTAGGTGCGATAATTACTGATAGCCATTTTGTAGGAACTTCAGGTCTTCATTTTGATACGTATATAAATAAGGATGCTCTCTTGCCCCATACTGAAGAAGTGTCGAGGATTTGCCAAATTTTTGCTGAAAAATACAAAGACGATAATATAGAAGTTGTAGTTTCCCCTGCAGTTGCTGGGATTCCATTTTCCCAATGGACGGCCTACCATTTAACCAAGATTTGTAAAAAAGAAATTCTAAGCGTGTTTACGGAAAAAACTCCAGAAAACGACCAAATATTTAAACGTGGCTACGAAGAATATGTAAAAGAAAAAAGAGTGCTAATCCTAGAAGATTCCACGCAAACGGGAGGATCAGTAATGAAAGTTGTTAAGTCGGTAAAGCAGGCTGGAGGTAAAGTCATCGGCGTATGTGTAATAGTAAACAAGGATGCCGAAAAGATTAATGCGAAATCTTTGGGAGTAGCTTTTGATTCTCTGGCCGAACTTCCCGTTCAAACTTACCGGGGGAAAGACTGCCCGCTTTGCAAAAAGGGTATTCCGATCAATACCGTGGTTGGCCACGGCAAGAAATTTTTGGAAAAGAAAAAATGAATAAAATAATTCTTGCGCTGGATGAAATAAAAGATTTAGACGAGGCGGTTACCCTTGTTAAAGATGTGGGGCACTTATTTTATGCAGTTAAAATCCATAACCTATATGACCGATTTGGCCCGGAAGCCGTTCGCAAACTCAAAGAAGCCGGAGCAGAAAAGGTCTGGGTGGATTTTAAACTCTACGATATCTCCAATACCGTGCGGCTGCGAGCCCGCGACATAGAAGCCGACATCATTTCTGTCCATGCGTCTGGCGGAGTAAAGATGATGCGGGAAGCAGTCGCTTCCGGCAAAGAAATTTTTGTCATCACCATTCTTACTTCTTTTTCTCCTCTCGAAGTTAAGCAAATTTACAATAAAGGGGTTGATGAAGCGGTTTTGGTTTTGGCGAGACTCGCCCAAGAGGCCGGAGTTTCTGGCATCGTTTGTTCCCCAAAAGAAATTAAAATGATTAGAAATAATCCGGAGTTCAAAAATTTAAAAATTATAGTTCCCGGTACTCGCTCTCTGGGTGTCAACGCCAATGATCAAATGAGAGTCAGTACGCCCGAGGAAGCAATTCACGACGGCGCGGACTACCTAGTAATAGGGCGACAAATTACCCAGGCCGCCGACCCCCACGCCGAAGCCCAAAAACTCTGCGAAGAAATCAAGAAGTACAAAAATATTTGATATAATATAAATATGCCAGAACCAAAACCACCACAACCAGGAGAGCGCAACCAAGAAGGTCCCTTGCCTTTTTCTGTTAAGAATCAAAAAATGAAAGATGCGTTTTCAGCTGTACAGAGTCGTGTAAATAACGGCCCTTATGATCAATTGGAAAATTTTATGACAGAAATAACTTTACGTGTTGAATACTTAAGGAAAAAATATCCCGATTGGCAAAAACGTGCAGTAGTGCACATTATATCCAGCAGTACCATGGATCCCAACTCTGAGGTGACAGAGGAAGACTTTTTGGGAGAAGATTCCGTTGAAGCCTTTATAACTAGTTTACAAAATAAGTATGGTGGTAATCTGTCAATTTGACAAAGGCTGTTAATTTGTTAGTATGTAAATAACTGCACTTTCGCAGTTTTTCTATTGCTTTTTTTCTAAAAAGAAGCCATAGAGCCAATTATTAGTTATTAATATCGTTAGTAATTAAGTCTTAGCGACTGGTTCTCGTACGTTAAGTTTTAACTATTAGCACAAAAATTATTATGGCAGAAGAATTTAAGAGAGACAAGCCGCACATTAACGTCGGTACCATCGGTCACGTCGACCATGGTAAGACTACGCTCACGGCGGCGATCCTCCATGTTCTAAACATGGCGGGCAAGCAAGTGCGCTTGAAGGGGGTTGATCAGATCGACAATGCCCCGGAAGAAAAAGCGCGCGGAATCACCATTAACATTTCGCACAACGAGTATGCGACCGACACTCGGCACTACGCGCACATCGACGCCCCAGGGCACGCCGACTATATCAAGAACATGATCACCGGCGCCGCGCAAATGGACGGCGCGATCCTCGTCGTTGCAGCGACCGACGGCGCGATGCCGCAGACCAGAGAGCACGTACTACTCGCACGCCAAGTAGGTGTGCCGAAGATGATTGTATTTCTTAACAAGTGCGATATGGTCGACGATAAAGATATGGTTGACCTAGTCGAAGAGGAAATTCGAGAGCTTTTGGCCAAGCAAGGCTTTGACAAAGATTGCCCGGTCATTCGCGGCTCCGCCTTGAAGGGCCTTGAATCCAAATCCGTCGATGACGAATGGGCGAAGAAGATCCTCGAGCTCGTGACTGCGCTTGACACCTACATTCCGGTCCCGGTTCGAGACACGGCAAAGCCGTTTCTCATGCCGGTAGAAGACATCTTCTCGATCGAAGGCCGCGGCACGGTGGTAACAGGAAAGATCGAGCGGGGCACCGTAAAAGTCGGTGAGGAAATCGAAGTGGTTGGGATCAAAGCCACTCAGAAAACTACGGTTACCGGCATCGAAATGTTCAACAAGAACCTTCAGGAAGGTATGGCTGGCGACAATGCCGGAGTACTTCTGCGGGGCTTGAAGAAAGAAGACATTACTCGAGGCCAGGTGCTCGCTAAGTCCGGGACCGTTACCCCGCATGACAACTTTACCGCCGAGATTTATGTTCTAAAGAAAGAGGAAGGCGGGCGTCACACCCCGTTCTTTACCGGCTATAAGCCGCAGTTCTACATCCGCACCACCGACGTTACTGGCGAGGTAACCCTTGCCGAGGGGACGGAGATGGTTATGCCGGGCGATACCGTGAAAATCACAGTCAAACTTGTTACGCCCGTTGCCCTTGAAGAGTCTCAGAGATTTGCTATCCGCGAAGGCGGGAAAACCGTTGGTGCCGGAGTGGTGACCAAAATCCTGGGATAACATGGCTGAAAAAGTAGCAACAAAGAAAAAACCCGCAAAAGGGGCGAAGGCAGTGCCTCTACCCAAGGTATCACTTAAGCCGAAGGAAAAGAAAGGTAAAACAGATGAGGGTAAAGTGGTTCTCCGGATTCGGGTACGCGCGTACGAGAGCAAGATCCTGGACGCCTCGGTCAAACAGATTATCGATACTGCCCGTCGTTACGACGCAGATATCGTAGGCCCGATACCGCTCCCAACCGAGATCAAAAAGTACACGGTGAACCGCGCATCTTTTATCTACAAGAACTCCCGTGAGCAGTTCGAGATGCGGGTGCACAAAAGGCTAATCGATATCGTGAATCCGAACGCAAAGACGATCGAGGCGCTCACCAACCTCTCGCTTCCTTCTGGGGTGGATATTGACGTGAAAATGGTATGAAATTTATCCTTGGGAAAAAAGAAAAAATGATTGAATTCTTCTCCGAAGACGGTAGAGCCGTCCCGGTGACCGCGGTTTTGGCGGGCCCTGTCGTCGTAACGCGAGTGCTTGAGAAATCTAAAGACGGATACGATGCCGTGCAAGTGAGCATGGAAGGCAAGAAAAAAGTCCTGAAAGAATTTCGAATCAAGCCAGGCGAAAAAAGCGAGGTGAAGATCGGAGACACTATCGACGTATCGGTTTTCGCTCCCGGGGACAAACTTGCCGTCTCGGGGATTTCAAAGGGCAAGGGATTCCAAGGTGTGGTAAAGCGGCACGGATTCCGCGGCGGGCCCCGCACTCACGGACAAAAACATTCCGAGCGCGAGCCGGGTTCGATCGGAGGCGGCCTCCGCACTCATATCCCGAAAGGCATGCGCATGGGGGGCAGAATGGGCAGCGACAGGGTGACACAGAAAAATTTGACCGTGGTATCGGTGGACAAAGAGAACAATCTGCTTCTAGTAAAGGGGGCACTTCCGGGAGTAAGGGGAACGCTGGTAGAAATAATTTCAAGATAACATGCAAGCGAAAATTTACAATCAAAGCGGAAAAGAAGCAGGCAAGGTAGAACTTCCCGAGAGGGTTTTTGCTGCGCGTTTTCGCGCAGACCTGGTACACCAGGTGGTGGAGAGCATGCGTTCTAATAAGCGAGCAGGCACCGCGGACACCAAAAGCCGAGGTGAAGTGCGCGGCGGAGGTCGGAAGCCTTGGAAACAGAAAGGGACCGGCCGGGCCCGGCACGGCTCGATACGCTCGCCGATATGGGTCGGCGGCGGCGTGACGCACGGCCCGCTTGCGGAGAAAAACTACAAGCGCAAAATTTCAAAAAAGATGCGGGCCCAGGCACTTTTCTCGGTGCTCTCTAAAAAACTCGCCGACGGGGAAATTCTTTTTGTCGACACTCTGGCGCTTCCCGAGATCAAAACCAAAAAGGCGGTGGAGGTAATCAGAAATCTCGAAAAGGCTGCAGGATGGAGCATTGGAAGAGGCAAGAAAAAAATACTGACCGCTCTCTATGATCGGGACGGAAAAAAAGAAAAAAGTTTCCGGAACATTGCCGAGCTCGAGACGAGCTTCGTTAAAAATTTAAATCCACTCGACGCACTTAACAGGAAGTATTTAATTATAGAGAATCCGGAAGAGAGTGTGAAATTCTTTTCCGAGCGCGGTAAGTAATTTTATGGAGATCGGGAAAATAATCAAAAATCCAAGGGTTACGGAAAAAGGAAGTCTCCTCGGCGCAACAGGGGCCTATGTTTTTGACATTACCGATGATGCAGGGAAGGATGAGGTCAAAAAAGCGATCTTTGCGCTTTACAAAGTGAAGCCCCGGAAAGTGAACATACTGAAAGTTCCGGCCAAAAAGATGAGGAGCCGAGGGAAGGTCGGCGTAAAGAGCGGCGGGAGGAAAGCTGTCGTTTACCTTTCCGCGGGGGATAAAATAGAATTCGTATAATGAGAACATACAGACCGACAACTAAATCGAGAAGGCAGATGTCCCGAGTGGACTATTCGCATCTCACCAAAAAAGCTCCGGAGAAGTCCCTGACTCGGGGCTGGCAGCGCAGGCACGGACGCAACAGCGCCGGGCGCATCACTACCCGACACAAAGGCGGGGGGCATAAACGGCTCTTTCGGGCGATTGATTTCTTATATGACAAGCGCGACATTCCCGCCACCGTCCGCTCGGTGGAGTATGATCCGAATCGCAGCGCCTTCATCGGGCTTGCGGTCTATCGCGATGGGGAGAAAAGGTATGTGGTGTTGCCGAAAGACGTTTCGCCCGGGGGCACTTTTGTCGTTTCCGAGAAAGCCGAGCTTAAACCCGGCAATCGTCTGCCGCTCAAAAATATTCCGGTCGGAACTTTTGTATATAACGTGGAGCTCAAACGCGGAGGCGGAGCCAAACTTGCCCGCTCGGCAGGAATTTTCGCCCAAGTAGTCGCAAACGCCGACGGATACACTAACTTGAAGATGCCCTCGACCGAGGTAAGGAAAGTGGATGAGGAATGCTGGGCAACCATCGGGGTAGTTTCGAACGAGGAGCACCATTTGGAAAATTACGGTAAAGCTGGACGCAGTCGCTGGAAAGGAATTCGCCCAACCGTGCGCGGCACGGCGATGAACCCGGTGGATCATCCATACGGAGGTGGCGAAGGCCGGCAAGGTAGGGGCACACGAAGGCCGAAAACGCTCTGGGGCAAGGTCACTGGAGGCCGCAAGACCCGCACTCCGAAGAAATATTCGAATATTTTCATCGTCTCCCGCCGCCGAACCGGCAAGAGTAGAAAGCAAACTTAGTGTGATATAATTGGGTAGATGATGTTCAAACCCGACACTCCTCCCGAGGGCAAGAGAATGGAAAGACGTCTACGCCCCGGGAAATGTCCAATCCACGGGGAAGTGGCTTTTCTGGATGGGGAATGCATTAAGTGCAACCCGAGAGATGGCTCCGAGCATTTTCTTTCCGAGCCTTCGATCGAAAGCTCTCCTCTGACGCGGCGGAGTCGTGTTGATTTCCACGAACAGCAACTCCCAAGGGGCGATCGTTCCGACGCAGCCTAGCCTGGGCAGCCTTACGGCTGCCCTTGTCTATTTAGGCTCAATTTGCTATTATCTTTCCAAGCTCAATTGGGAGCTTTTTATTTATGACAAGGTCAATTAAAAAAGGAATGTATATAGACCCAGGGCTCCTAGAGAAAATCAAGGGCAAAAACCCCATGCAAACTCCGCCGATCAAGACCTGGAAGCGCGCCTCCCAAATTTCTCCCGAAATGATTGGTTTCACCTTCGGGATCCACAACGGGAAGACCCATGTCGAAGTTCTGATTACTGAGGACATGGTCGGGCACAGGCTCGGCGAATTTTCCCCGACCAGGAAATTTATCAAGCACGGCGGGCGCATGCAGAAAGAGATCGAAATGAAACAGAAGGAAACAGAAATAGCGCAGGCGAAAGCCGCTACTGAGGCCGCGACGGCCGCCAAGGGTCCCGCAAAGTAGTTCGACAGGCTCACATAAATAGTTATGAAAGCATTTTTGAAAAATTACAGACAATCTCCGAGAAAAGTTCGCTTAGTGGCGGATTTGATCAAGAACAAAAAGGTGGAGGATGCCCTTACCAAACTTGAGTTCTTGGCCAAGCGCGCCGGGGCGCCGCTCCGGAAACTGCTTCTCTCGGCTGTCGCGAACGCGCGCACGCAAGGGTTTGCGAAAGAAAATTTGAAAGTAAAGGAACTTCGCGTGGATAAGGGTTTAGTTTATAAAAGGATGATGCCCCGGGCGATGGGTCGTGCTTCCCGGATAAATAAAAGAACGAGCAACGTCACTCTCGTCCTCTCTGAAAAAAGCAAATGAGTAAAATTGTCCATCCATACGCGCATAGGCTGGTAACACTTCGAGACTGGAAGTCCCGCTGGTTTGCTGATCCGAAAAAATATATTGATTATCTCCGCGGCGACGTGCTCCTCCGCGAGCACCTCGAGAAAAAACTCCGCGGCATGTATGTTTCTTCAGTTGAGATCGAAAGATCTCGTAAGGCTACCCGCTTTATCATAAGAACCTCCCGACCCGGACTTCTTATCGGCCGCTCCGGAGAGGGGGTCGCCAAACTCAAAGACGACATTTTGAAAAAGATCGCCAAGCTCGGCTTGCCGCGGCCGGAAGATTTCAAACTGGAGATCGTTGAAGTCAGTAATCCGGAGGCCGACGCCTCGGTGGTGGCCTATATGGTCGCGGAGGGCCTCGAGAAAAGGATGCCCTACCGGAGGATCTCGAAGCAGGTGCTCGAGAAGGTCATGTCCACGCGCGGAGTGGAAGGCGCGCGGATCGTGCTTTCTGGTCGCCTCGGCGGTGCGGAGATCGCCCGGACAGAGGAATTCAAGCGCGGCTCGATTCCGCTTCAGACACTTCGCGCAGACATAGATTTCAAACGAGAACGCGCGGTCATGCCCTACGGGACGATCGGGATAAAAGTTTGGATTTATCGAGGGAAAATTTATGCTAATACCCAAAAAAGTAAAATTTAGAAAGTGGCAGACCGGCCGGAGGAACCCGAAAAAAGTCGGCCCGGATACGCGCGGCTCGCGCCTCTCTTTCGGCTCGTATGGCCTGAAGGCCGAATCGGCCGCCCGGGTGCGCTCCAATCAACTCGAGTCGGCAAGAAAAATAATTTCGCGTACTTTAACCAAAGCCGGTAAATATTGGATCCGTGTTTTTCCGGACAGGCCTTACACTGCTAAACCTGCCGAGATGGGCATGGGCAAAGGCAAGGGCGATCCGCAAGGATATTCGGTGGCAGTTTTCCCCGGCCGAATAATTTTCGAAGTGGACGGGGTGGAAGAAGCGGTTGCACGCGAAGCGCTTCGCAAAGCGGGCGCGAAGCTGCCGGTCAAATCAAGGATGGTAAAGCGAATGCACTAAGATGAAAAAGAGTAATTTAAAAACATTAAGCGCGGGGGAACTTGAGAAAAAAGTGTCGGAGATGGAGGAATCACTCCGGGAGCTTCGTTTCAAATCTGAGGGGGCTCGGCCGAAGAATGTGAAGGGGGAAAGATCGCTCCGCAAGGAAATCGCTCGGGCGCTTACGTTTTTACAAATGCAAAAACAACATGAACACTAAAAAGGGAGGAAAAATTTTGGAAGGGGTAGTCGTATCGGACAAAATGAAGGGCACGATAGTGGTTTCTGTTTCCCGCTTCGTAAAACACAAAAAATACGGAAAATTCTACAAGATCACTAAAAAATACAAGGCGGACGATCCGGGCAATCAGCACAAAGCCGGAGAGAAGGTGGCCATCGTCGAAACCCGGCCGATATCAAAGGATAAAAGATTCAAAGTACTATGATCCAGCCAAGAAGTTTAGTTAAAATAACCGATAATGCGGGCGGAACCTTGGGACAAGTCATCAAAGTGCTCGGCTCTTCGAAGAAAAGATACGCGGGCCTCGGCGAGGTAGTGGTCATCTCTGTTAAGGTCGCAAGTCCCAGGAAGATGGTGAAGAAAAAGGAGGTTCACCAGGCGGTGGTCGTGCGAACCAGAAATGCCCACCGGCGCGCTGACGGCTCCTATATTCGGTTTGACGATAACGCAGTGGTGATACTCGAGAAAGGCAAGACCGACCCGAAGGCCGGGCGCATTTTCGGTCCGATCCCGAGGGAGCTTCAGGAAAAAGGTTATCAAAAGATAATTTCGCTCGCCGAAGAGGTGATATAAATCTATGCATGTAAAAAAAGGAGACAATGTAATAATAATAGCGGGAAAGGATAAGGGAAAGAAGGGAAAAGTCGTGAAGGCCTTTCCGAAAATGAATAAAGTCCTGGTCGAGGGGGCGAATATGACCAAGCGGCACCAACGCCCTCGAAAAAAGGGCGAAAAGGGACAGGTGATGAATGTCGCCATGCCCATTCATGTTTCGAACATAAGAGTCGCGTAAACATATGGCCAAGCATTCTACAATCAAAGAAAAGGAGAAGAGCGCATACGAAAAAATGAAATCAGAGTTTCATTACCGGAACGCCCTGGCCGCTCCGCGAATGCAAAAAATAGTGGTGAACGTGGGCACCGGGACCCTTATGAAAAAAGATCAGAAGAAAAACGAAGCGATCACCGAGCGACTTTCCAAAATCACCGGCCAGAAGGCGGCAATGCGCGGCGCGAAAAAATCGATCTCCACTTTCAAAGTGCGCCAGGGCGACCCGATAGGCATAGTCGTTACGCTTCGAGGGAAAAGGATGTATGGGTTTCTCGAGAAGCTCATAAACGTGGCGCTCCCGCGCACCAAAGACTTCCGCGGAATTCCGCGCCGCTCTGTGGACAATATCGGCAACCTCACCATAGGCATCAAAGAGCACACTATTTTCCCGGAAACGGCCGACGAGGATATTAAGGACGTTTTCGGCATGTCTATCACCCTAGTCTCGAGCGCTAAAGGCAAATCCGACGGCTTGGCGTTCTTCGAACTTTTGGGGATTCCGTTTCAGAAGGAGGTCAAGAAGTAATTTGACCGAAGTCAGCTTATCTGCTAATATACGTTACAAGGGTAACAAGCTTTGAAGAATCCTTTTTAGGATATTATCAAGGCACCCCTTTATTTTTATGGCAAAAAAATCGGTCGTCGCCAGAAGCAAAAAGAAGCCCAAATTCTCTAGCCGGCAGAAGAACCGCTGCTTTCGTTGCGGGCGGGGGAACGGCTACATGCGGGACTTCGATCTCTGTCGCATTTGTTTTCGCGAACTCGCCAACGAAGGCATGTTGCCCGGTGTTCGTAAATCAAGCTGGTAACATGGATCCCGTTAGAAGCCGCGATCGCAATTTAAATATAAACAAAAATATGAAATTAAGTAATAGAAAAATTAGTAAGATAATATATCAGACAAGCGAGTTGATCGCGATCTGCTTCTAAACGGGATGGATCCGATAGCAAACATGATTATAATGATGAAGAACGCCTCGCTCGCCGGCAGGCCGACTGTGATCCTGCCTTATTCGAAGGTCAAAGAAACAATACTCGAGTGTCTAAAAAAGGAAGGATACGTCGCAAAATTTGAGAGGAAAACACAGAAAGATCACCCGGTGCTTGAGGTAGAGCTCTCCTATACCGATGAAAGGCCAAAAATTACCGAGGCAGAGAGAGTCTCCAAGCAGTCAAAGAGAGTTTACATAAAAGTGAAGGATATTCATTCGGTACGCGGTGGCACAGGAATCCTCGTGCTCTCGACTCCGAAAGGAATTTTATCAGGCAAGGACGCGTGGCGTGAAAAGGTCGGAGGCGAAGCATTGTTTAAACTCTGGTAATGTCAAAAGTCGGCAAAAAAGAAATAGTGATACCCGACGGAGTGAAAGTCGAGCAAAGCGGAGGGGAATTCTCGGTGTCGGGCCCCAAGGGCACGCTTAAGAGATCTTTCCGAAACGATATCGAAATCAAAATCGGTGATAAGACCATAAATCTCTTGCCGAAAAGGAACGATAAATTCTCCCAATCTCTTTGGGGCACTTACGCTTCGCATATCCGCAACATGATCGCCGGAGTCCAGGCTCCCTACGAGAAGAAGCTCATCCTCGAAGGCATCGGGTTCAAGTCCGAGGTGAAGGGCGAGGAACTCAACTTGGCCCTAGGATTCTCCCATCCGGTTGTCAGGAAAATCCCGGAAGGCCTTACCGTAACCGCCGAGAAGAACGTGATCGCAGTATCCGGGATAGACAAGGAACTCGTCGGCTCATTCACCGCCGCGGTCCGGGCGCTAAAGAAACCGGAGCCATACAAAGGTAAAGGCATGCGCTACGAGGATGAAGTGATCAGGCGCAAGCAGGGCAAGAAAACCGTCTAATCATGCAAAGCAAACTCGAAAAAAGAAATAGGCTCAAGGGAAAGATCCGGGCGAAGATATCCGGGGATAAGGAGCGCCCGCGCCTTTCGGTCTACCGATCGAACCGATTCATCTACGCGCAAGTTATCGATGACCGGAGCGGCAAGACCCTGGCCTCGGCAAGCGACCTCTCGCTCAAGAAGGGCACCAAAACCGAGCACGCAAAGGAAGTCGGGAAACTTATCGGTGCCGCTTGCCAGAAGGCAAAGATCAAACGAGTGGTTTTCGACCGGAACGGTTTCAAATACACCGGCCGGATAAAACTGGTCGCTGATTCGGCGCGAGAGGCCGGTCTAGAATTTTAGATATGGAAAAAGACCAAAGAAAAAAGAATACTGCACGCCGGGCCTTCGGAAGGCCGAAGCCGGAATTCGACCAGAAAATCATTTCAATCCGGCGGGTCACGCGAGTGGTCGCCGGAGGCCGCCGCTTCTCTTTCTCGGTGGCGCTCCTCGCCGGAGACAAGAAAGGCACAGTTGGCCTCGGACTCGGCAAGGCCGCGGATACGTCACTTGCAATAAATAAAGCTCTCCGGAGCGCCAAGAAAAATATGGTCAAACTCCGCCTCACTAAAACCTATTCGATACCACACGAGCTTTCGGCGAAGTTCGGAAGCGCGAGGATCATGCTTCTTCCGAACCGGGGACGGGGCCTGGTGGCCGGCTCGGTGCTCCGGGACATCGTCAAGCTCTCGGGCATGAGAGACGTAACCGGTAAAGTCCTCTCAAGGAGCAAGAACAAATTGAATAACGCGAAGGCAACGATCTTGGCGCTCGCTCCGATATCCACAAAGAATCCGAAAACCGGACCCGAGATAAGCACTTATGCAAATCAATAATTTAAAAAGGAAAAATCGGAATATGCGCGACCGCATTGTCGGCCGTGGGGGCAAACACGCCAAAACTTCCGGCCGCGGCGGGAAGGGTCAGACTGCTCGAGCCGGCAACAAGCGCCGGCCAGAATTGCGTGACATCATCAAGAAACTCCCGAAGAATCGGGGTTACAAGTTCAAATCCATTCGGAAAGCAAAGGTTGTTTCGGGAGAATCAGCGGGGAAGAAATCATTTTCCGCCCTACGCAAGGAGCTTAAGATAAAGGGTGGTAAAATAGTCATAAGATAATGCAAACTTTTTGGAACAAACTGAAGCTTACCTGGACAGATCCCGGGCTCCGGAGGCGCATTTTATTTGTTCTCGGAGCTCTGGTAATTTTTCGGCTGCTCGCCTCGATTCCGATTCCGGGTATCGACGCGCTTCAGCTTAATCGCTTCCTTTCGAATAACCAATTCTTTGGGATACTCAATATTTTTTCCGGCGGAGGTCTTTCAAATCTCTCCATCCTCATGCTCGGAGTAGGCCCTTATATTACGGCCTCGATCATCATGCAGCTTCTCACAATCATGGTACCCGCGCTTAAACGCATGTATCACGAAGAAGGTGAGGCGGGAAGAAAAAAGTTTACCCAGTACTCAAGGATACTCACAGTTCCGCTTGCCGCTATCCAGGGATTTTCACTTCTCGCCATTCTCGAGAGCCAGAATATACTTCTGGACGTGGCACTCTTTGATCAGATTACCAATATCGTGGTGGTAGTCGCCGGAGCGATGCTCCTTATGTGGATCGGAGAGCTTATTACCGAGTTCGGCATCGGAAACGGCGTTTCCCTTCTCATCTTTGCCGGTATCGTGGCACAGCTTCCTACTGAGGTCGGCCAGCTCATCTTCTCTTTCGACACTTCACAAATTCCACTCTACCTCCTCTTTGTCGCGGTCGGGGCGCTGGTGATAGCGCTGGTGGTGTTCATCACCGAAGCGGAAAGGCCGATACCAGTAACTTACGCAAAACAGGTGCGGGGGATGAAAATGTACGGCGGGGGTTCGACATATCTTCCACTTCGGGTGAATCAGGCGGGGGTCATCCCGATAATCTTCGCTCTCTCGATCCTTCTTTTCCCGCAGATGATCGGTACTTTTTTGGCCCGCTTCGACGGGCCGATAATTTCGAAGATCTCGAACGCGCTCGTTGCTTTCTCGCAAACCTCGGTTCTTTACGCTGTGCTCTATTTCGTCCTCGTCTTCCTGTTTACTTATTTCTATACCGCAGTCACTTTCGACCCCGAGTCACTCTCGAACAATCTCCAGAAAAACGGCGCCTTTATTCCCGGCATCCGGCCCGGTGTTTCCACCGCGCAGTATATATCAAAGATACTTACCAGGATCACCACACTGGGTGCGATATTCTTGGGCTTTGTGGCAGTTCTGCCCTTGATTATGAGGGCGGCTACCGGCATCACTGCGATTGCGCTCGGCGGTACCGCTCTCCTCATTGTCGTCTCGGTAGTACTCGATCTAATCAAGAAAATAGACGCGCAAGTATCGATGCGCGAGTATTAGCGTTCTGTTAGCCACTCTCTGTAGCTTCTAACAATTATACGAGCAACCCCTTCGAGGTTGTTTTTGTTCGTGTCCACCACTAGATCGTAATTTTTTTTGTCGGTATGGTCTTCGATGCTGTAGAGTTCTCTGTATCTTTTCCTTTCGCTCTCCAGGCGCTTGGTTATTTTTTCGTAAACTTCTTCCGAAGTTCCGGCACGTTTCTCGCTCGCTTGCCGCAGTTTGTTCTCCTCGAAATCCTTAAAAATTCTTTCTTTCGATATATTGAGCGGGAGGTCCAAAAATACCTTGAACGATTCAGGGATCCAGTGGAAGGCGAGCCGTGAATCTATTACCGTCCCGCCGCGATTGCGGAGTTTTTTCACTTCTTCATCTATCGCCTGGTCGATCGAGGTGTCTTTTTCCGCCATCTCCGAAAGTTTGTTCAGAGTCACGCCGCGCTCGAGCGCGATCTTGCGCATGAAATCTCCGCTCGAAAATCTGTCATAGCCGAGCTCTCGGGCCACCAGGTCAGCAGTCGAAGATTTTCCCGCCCCCGGTACCCCGTTTATCGTGATAATCTCCTTTCTTACCATTGGGAAGATAATATGTTATATTCTCTAAGCATGCAAGGTGAAACATTCGTATTTTTCGGCATTGTGGGTTCCGGCAAGGGCACCCAGGTGAAACTCCTGAAAGAGTATCTTGAGAAAAAATCTGGAAGGGAGTGTGTGTATATTGGCACGGGTGAGATCTTTAGAAAAATATTGCAGTCATCAGAAAATAATACTGACACGGAAATTGTAAAGGAAATTTTAAGTTCTGGCAGGTTAATGCCAGATAGCGAGACTAATAAGCTCGTCGCGAATGCGATTAGGGCGCAGTGGGTGCCGGGAAAACACTTGCTTTTCGATGGCTACCCAAGAACTGTGCCTCAGTCGAAGTTTTTTGAAGAAATGACCAATTCCTACAAAATAGAAAATGTGAAAATTATTTATATTGAGCTTAGTAAAGATGAAGCAATGAAACGCAACCTGCTTCGCGGCAGGCACGATGACACGAAAGAGGGTCTCACGAAGAGGTTTGAAGAATATGAAAAAAATGTAGTACCCGCCATGAATTATTTTAAGGAAAAATCGGGCTACACGATCTACCAAATAAATGGGGAACAGAGCATCGAGAATGTAAAGAAAGATATCATTAACGCTCTAAATTTATAAAATGAACGAAACCATAATCATTTCCCTGGGAGGATCCTTGATTGTGCCAGACGCCATCGACATTGAATTTTTAAAGGATTTTAAATCACTGATCCTGTCTGAAGTGGAAAAAGGAAAAAGATTCGTCATAATTACGGGCGGAGGTAAAATTGCGCGTAGATATATAGACGTCGCAAAAGATCTGGTGACACCGCCCGATGAGGATCTCGATTTTATCGGGATAGCTGCCCTTAGGTTAAATGCGGAGCTACTAAGAGTAGTTTTCGGGAATCAGGCTTATTCAAAAGTTATTTCAGATCTATCGGGTGATCTTTCTTTTCAAGAATCGATAATCATAGGTTCGGCATATGAGCCGGGGCATAGCACGGATTGGGACGCAGTCTTGGCAGCCAAGAACAAAAAAGCGAAAAAGATCGTTAATTTGTCTAATGTAAATTATGTATATGATTCTGACCCAAATAAAAATCCCCATGCAAAAAAGATTGAAAAAATTTCCTGGGAAGAATATAAAAAAATTATTCCGGGTAGTTGGACCTCGGGACTCAATTCTCCCTTTGACCCTACTGCGTCCGAGGAAGCGGAGGAAGCGGGGATAGAAGTGGTAATTATGAATGGAAAACCGCTTGATAATTTCGCAAATTATCTTGCGGGCAAAAGTTTTCAGGGTACAGTCATCTCTTAATATGATTGCAAAGACAAAAGAGGAGATTGAAATCTTGCGCGAAGGGGGCAAGAGGCTCGGGGAGATTTTACAAAAAGTCGGGAAACTCGTTGCGCCGGGTATCTCTACGAAGAAGCTCGACGAGTACGCCGAGAAACTAATCCAGGAAGGCGGAGATACACCGGCTTTTTTGAATTATCAACCCGAAGGCGCGAAATATCCCTATCCGGCGAGTTTGTGCGTTTCTATAAATGACGAAGTCGTGCACGGCATTCCGACTGCGGAGAAGATTTTAAAAGACGGCGACATTGTTGCCATTGATCTTGGCTTAAAACACCGAGGCCTATTTACTGATGCGGCCATATCTGTGCCGGTGGGGAAAATCGATCCCGAATCAAAGAAACTACTCGAGACTACTCGCAAAGCTCTCGCGAAAGGGATTTCAGCCGCCCGCGCCGGGAATTATGTAGGCGATATAAGTTACGCCATAGAAAGCGCCATCCGCCCGCATGGCTACGGAATAGTAGAGATCCTCGCCGGGCACGGCGTTGGGCGGGCAATTCACGAAGACCCCTACGTGCCGAATTTCGGCAGGCCCGGCACGGGCGCAAAACTTGTGCCGGGGATGGTGATCGCTATCGAGCCGATGGTAAACCTCGGAACGAAAAACGTGAAGCTTGATCCAGACGGCTACACTTACCGGACTCGCGACGGCTCACCGAGCGTCCACTTCGAGCACACGGTTTTAATAACCAACAAAGGTGCGGAAATCCTAACCTAAATCTAGTATAATTATCTAGATGGAGCCGTCGTTTTTTAAAGAGACTCCGAGATTCAAGACTCCGGAAGAGGAGCTTGAGTTTCTGCGCGCTCATGTGGCGCGCAGAGAGCAGGAGCTCGTGGGAAGAGGAGAAAATAAAGAGCAAGCTGTGCATGAGACGCTCGAGGCGTATAAGAAAATTCCGGCCGGAGAGCTGATTCATAAAGAGAACGCGATCGGAGAACACGAGGCGGATAAGATAGTTCTCAATCTAAAGCCGGAAGCACACGACAAGATAATGGAAGAGCTCCTTGGAATAGCGATGGCAAAAGGCATCAAGAACGCTCTTTCAGTGGTGGAGAAGATGAATAACCCGCATGTTGACGACGACTTTCACCGGCTGCTTATCCAATACATAAAAAGCGGGCCCAAAACGGAACTGAAGCAGCCTCTTCTCTCTGAACTCAATATGACTCTCTTTGAGGTCACTCTGCCGCCTCCTCAAGAAGAGGCAGACAAATCTAAGGGCTTTAAGGAGTTCATCGGCGCTATGGAGCAGTTTTATGCGGGCATGAGCTCGACCGAGGGCTATTTTACCCTTGAGGTCGCGCTTAGTGCGGCGAGCGACGAAGTGGTAGTCTACGCCGCGATCCCCAACAAATATATCTCACTATTTGAGAAACAAGTTCTCGCTTTTTATCACGACGCGAAAATCCGCGAAGTTTCCGATGACTACAATGTCTTCTCTGATATGGGCGCTTCGGTCGGCGCCTATGCCGAGCTCAAGGAGCGCGCGGTCATGCCCCTCAAGACCTACGACAATATCGATCACGACCCGATGAACACCATACTCAATGTCTTTTCAAAATTAAAGACTTCGGGTGAAGGAGCGGCGATACAGCTCGCCATTGCCCCGGCCGGAGACAAATACATCGACCAGTTCCATCATATTCTCGATGATGTGAAGGAGGGTATGTCGGTGAAGCACGCGGCGGATAATTTTTACAAGTTCAACAGGGCATTTCTGGATGTTGGTAAGGAGCTCGTCTTCGGCGTCAAGAAGCCCTCCGGTGAGAAAAAAGAGTCGGAAATGAAAGGGCGCAGGGCGGTGGACCAAGGGGCGGTCGAGAAGATCGGCAACAAAATAAAATCGAACGTGATGAAAGCGAACATTCGGGTGATCGCTTCCGCGGAGACACCGGGGCGGGCCCGGGATATACTGCGGGAAATAGAATCTTCCTTCAATCAGTTCTCCGAGGCGGCCTCGAATGCGGTCGTCTTCCTCGAGGAAAAAGGCTCGGATTTGAAGAAATTTTTCCACGATTTTTCCTATCGGGCGTTCTCCGAAGAAAAAATCATGCCGCTTAATCTCAAGGAACTTGCTTCGATCTTCCATTTCCCGGTCGGTATCGGTTCCCAACCACAACTCAAAGAAGCCCGCTCCGGCATCGCACCTGCCCCGCTTGAGCTCGGGAGCGAAGGAATACTTCTTGGCATAAACAGCTACCGCGGGCGCGATACGGAGGTACACCTCGCGCGAGAAGACAGGATGCGGCATTTCTATGTGATCGGCCAGACCGGCACCGGAAAGACCAACATCATGCTCAATATGATCACGCAAGACATAAAGAATGGCGACGGCTGCTGCTATATAGACCCGCACGGCACGGACATCCAGACGATCCTCTCTCGAGTTCCCAAAGAGCGTGTCGATGACGTTATCTATTTCGACCCGGCGTATACAGCCAGACCAATGGGGCTCAACATGCTCGAGTATGACCCGAAGTATCCGGAGCAGAAAACTTTCGTAGTAAACGAAATGATGGGAATTTTCAATAAACTCTTTGATATGAAGATTGGGGGCGGGGCGATGTTTGAGCAATATTTCCGAAACTCAGCGTTCCTCGTGATGGAAGACCCGACTTCAGGCTCGACCCTTCTGGAAATTACTCGCGTTTTGGCCGACAAAGAGTTTCGCGACATGAAATTAGCGCGCTGCAAGAACCCGATCATCAGGCAATTTTGGGTCTCGGCCGAGCAGACGACCGGCGACCAGTCGCTCGCAAACTTCGTGCCTTACATCTCTTCGAAATTCGACAACTTCATCTCAAATGACATCATGCGGCCGGTTGTACTGCAGCAGAATTCTGTGTTCAACTTCCGGAAGATCATGGACGAGAAGAAAATTCTCTTGGTTAACCTCTCGAAGGGGAGACTGGGGGACATAAACGCGAATCTGATCGGGCTCGTACTCGTAGGCAAGATACAGATGGCAGCGCTATCGCGAGTAGATATGTTCGGCAAACCCATGAACGACTTCTATCTTTACATCGACGAGTTCCAGAACGTCACCACTGATTCGATCGCCTCTATCCTTTCGGAGGCGCGCAAATACAGGCTGTCTCTTAACATCGCGCACCAGTACATCACCCAGCTTGAAGAGAACATCAAGAACGCGGTTTTCGGAAACGTCGGCTCGCTCGCAGTCTTTCGAGTGGGGACCGAGGATGCGAACTTTTTAGAAGCTAAGTTCAAGCCGATTTTCAACGCGCACGACATAACTAAACTTGAGAATTTTAATGCCTACATGTCCATGCTGGTGGCCGGCTATCCCGTCAAACCCTTCAACCTTAAAACCCTGCCGCCTGAAGCCGGCAACCCTGGCATCGTTGACTCGCTTAAAGAACTTTCCTACGTCAAATACGGCAGAGACAGGGGAGAAGTGGAAGCAGAAATCATGGCAAGGTTTAACACCATGCAGTAATAAGATATATTTTTTATGAAATTTAATTCTCTACAGTCTTTTCCGAAGTCCGCAGAAAACAGTAGGGAGGGGATAGTGGATACGCTACAACTTTTAAAAGTTGAGTCAATGTTAGGAAAGATTTACAAATCTCACAGAGACCCAAACAAAAGAGCCGCCGCAGTTTTGCAAGAAGCTGAACCTTATTTTCGTCATATTAGTAAAGAAATTATTTCCAACGATAAAATAGAGGAAATAAAACAAGCTTTAGAGAAATATGGAAGAATCGAAGACCAGAAAGAGTTTGTAAAAAAAGTCATGGAGGCTTTAAGTGCGGTCTTTGCCCTTAGGAAAACGAACCCAAAAGAGTATGAAGAAGGGCTAGCTAGAGCAGCAAATGAAAAAGCAGGATATATAGAATTGAATAGAGTAGTAAGTTATGAAAAAAAGAGAAGAGGGATTATCGCACTTCATCATTCCTCGGCAAAAATGGTAAATCCGCTTCGGTTGAATGCTTTGTATAAGGAAGCTATGAAGAAATTAGCAAAGATAGTTGCGGCTGATCCTGAGGTGAGACAGATTGAAGCTATTTCTTGGATTGTAGCAAAAGCCCCTGCTCTCTTTACAGAAAATGGCTTTACCGTAGAAAGAATGAGAGATCTACCTAATTTGGATTATTTATCTCCTGTCACTTCGGGCGATATGAAAGACCAGCAGGGAAAGAGAATAGCTCTAGCGGTTATAAAAAGAGAAGATTTTTTGAATAGGTTTTTAGAAAAAAATGACAATGGAAGAATTTGAAATAAAATTTTTGGAAGTTAATGTGCCGGAGCTCGAGAAGAAGCTCCTCTCGATTGGGGCGGAGAAAGTGGGGGAATATGATCAACACATGTTTCTTTTTGATTATCCGGATTTTCGCTTAGATAAGGATCATTCTTGGGTAAAACTTAGAACTAACGGTAAGGAAACCACATTATCTTATAAGCAAAGAATAGGAGTAAAGTCGACGGATGGAAGTATCCCGGATCAAGGTATGAAAGAAATAGAAGTCGTAGTAGATAATTTTGAGAAGGTGTATGAGATATTTCTGGCTATGAGTTTTGTTATAAAAAGAGAAGTTCGAAACAGAAGACTGCGCTATAAGAAAGAAAGTTCTGTATTTGATATCGATTTTTGGCCTGAGATTCCTCCGTATGTGGAAGTCGAAGCAGACTCGCTTGAAAATGTGAAAAAGGCAGCAAGAGAACTTGGGTTTGACTCAGACAAGGGCCTTGTATGTTCTCCCCTCCAAGTCTATGCCCATTACGGATACGATATGGATCAATATAATTCTGTTACGCTAGAAGGCGGTTTAAAAAAAGTTGATTTTGCAAATTAAATTTTTTCTGTTAAGATAACAATCAATATGAAACACCCGAAAGAGGAACAGACGTTTGTCTTGGTGAAACCCGACGGGGTCCGGAAGGGCCTGACGGGCGAGACAATCCGCCGCTTTGAGCAAAGGGACTTGAAGATAGTCGCTCTTGAGATGTTTTCTCCGACGCATGAGCTCCTTGATACGCATTACCCGAAAGACGAAGCATGGATAACCCGCCTGGGCGAGAAAACCAAGGCAACTTACGAGAAATACGGATACGACATGCTCGCGGATTTTGGCACGACCGACACGGCGAAGGTTGGCCCGGAGATAAGGAAGTGGCTGGTTGACTACATGAAGAGCGCACCCCTTGTAAAAATGATCGTGCAGGGCGTTCACGCCGTTGACGTGGTCCGAAAGATCGCAGGGCCGACGATGCCGTACCTTGCCGAGGTCGGCACTATCCGCGGAGACTTCTCCATCGACTCTCCAGCCTTGGCAAACAAAGAAAAACGTGCCGTGATGAACATTTTGCATTGCTCCGAAACCGCCGAGGAAGCCGAACATGAGATCAAGCACTGGTTTGGCGCTTCGAAAACACACGATTATAAAAGATTCGGGGTTGACGAATAAGTACGAGCAGCGGGCGAGCATTCGAAAACACTAAATTATTATTGTCTATACTTGCGCAAAGGCAGGAGAGGGGTAGACTTAAGGTAGGGTTATTTTTAATTATTACCTAGAACAATATTTTTTGGGAACTTCGATCGCGCTCAGCCTTGGCCCTGCACGTCTGGTACCCACCTAAGCGAGAGCTATGGTAATAAATTGGGAATAGCCCTAAGAAAGAATCCGCCGCTTCAAAAGGCGGATTTTTTCGTACTAATCGGATATAATACTTATAAGATGCAAAAGGACAAACAACCGATTTTCGTCGCCGGGTTCATTTTTTTAATTTTGATCATAAACTTCGCGGCGATGAAGTTCCACTGGTATTACACAATTGCCTGGTTCGACATGCCGATGCACTTTCTCGGGGGGCTCTGGATCGGCTTTGCTCTATTTTACTTCGCGCGAGGCGAGCTGTCTTTTGTAAAATTCATCGGTTGGGTACTCGGAATAGGAGTTTTGTGGGAAGTGTTCGAACTTTTTAACAATCACTACTTCGGCACTCAAGATCCGTTTGATCTTCTCGACACACTTTCCGATTTTCTGTTTGATCTCTTGGGCGGAACTGCGGCATATTTGATGAAGCAAAAACGATGAAGGGTATAGCCACAATTACATTTTCCGGAGGCGCTGGGTCGGTGACCGGCTCGAATTTCCTTTTCGAAGCGGACGGAAAGAAAATCCTGGTCGACTGCGGACTGCTGCAGGGAGTCAAGCTCGCTGACGATATCAACTGGGAGCCCTTTCCATATGAGCCGAAAGAAGTCGACATTCTTTTTGTCACCCATGCCCATGTGGATCATCTCGGGAGGATCCCGAAACTCCTAGCCGAAGGCTTTCGAGGGAAAATTTTATCGACGCCGCCCACTCGCGCACTCGCCGGGCCGATGCTCGATGATGCGGCGGGGATACTCCGAGGGAACCCGCATTTTGCGCTCGAGAAAATTTACACGGAAGAGCGTCTCCGAGAAACACTTTCTCTCTGGCAGTCGGTTGATTATCACGCGCCGATTAAGATCACCGAAAATCTCTCAGCAACGCTCCTCAATTCCGGCCACATTCTTGGCTCAGCGATGGTGGAATTTATTTTTCACGGGAAAAAGATACTTTTCACAAGCGACTTAGGGAACAGCCCGTCTCTCCTTCTACCCGATAATGAGCGCGTTACCGACGCAGATTATCTCGTGATCGAGAGCGTCTATGGCGACCGAAACCACGAATCCCACGCGGAACGACGGGCAGCGCTTGAAAGGATCATTCAAGAAAACTACACCCGCAAGGGGACGCTCCTTATCCCGGTATTTTCCCTCGAGCGCTCGCAGGAGCTTCTTTTTGAGCTCAATAACTTAGTCGAAGAAAAAAGAATACCGATCATGCCGATTTTCTTCGATTCGCCGCTCGCTATACGTCTCACTGAGATATTCAAGCGCTATAAGGATTATTTCAACGACCGAGCCCAGGCGGCGATGGTGCACGATAAGTACCTCTTTGATTTCCCGGGCCTGCATTCGACCCTAAAATCAAGCGAGTCGAAGATGATAGACGAGGTCCCGAACCCGAAGATCATTATCGCGGGTTCCGGTATGTCCTCGGGCGGACGGATAATTTTTCACGAAAGGAGATTTTTGCCAGACCCGAACAACACAATACTCCTCGCCGGTTACCAATCAGCCGGCACGCCCGGGCGCCTGATTCAGGAAGGAGTAAGGACGGTACGGATCGGGGGCGAATTTACGGTGGTACGTGCGCGCGTGGTCACCATTTCGGGGTACTCCGGGCACAAGGATTCGGACGGGTTGCTCGAGTTCGTTGCCGGGATGGAGAAGCGAGTGAAAAAAGTATTTGTGGTGATGGGAGAGCAGAAATCGGCGATGTATCTCACGCAGAAAATCCGAGACAACTCAAATATCGACGCCTACGCGCCGGAGCGGGGAGACAAAGTCACGCTTGAGTGCTAAAAACTATTTCGGCTACTTCACCTCGGCGAGGACTTTTTTGAAAGTCTCCGGGTGATTCTCGGCAAAATCCGCGAGGATCTTCCGGTCAAGCACAATATTTTTTTTCTTGAGGGCGCCGATGAGTTTCGAATATGATACTCCCTGCTCCCGAGCTCCGGCGTTAATCTTGATGTTCCAGAGTTTTCGGTTGAAGGATTTCTTGTCCCTCCTGTGCGCAAGCGCGTAAGCTCCTGCGTGAAGCAGCGCTTCTTTTGCCTGGCGCTCTTTCTTCGAGCGGCCGTGGCGGAAGCCTTTCGCTTGTTTTAAAATGCTTCTTCGGCGCTTTAGCGCGTGAACTCCTTTTTTAACGCGTGTCATATTAGCTAAATGGCAAAAGGTGGCTTCTGGGCTTATTCTTAATTGTAAAACCTTTTCGCTTCCTACCGGAGAGTTGGGTAGTTCTCGATTGTTTCGCGTTGAAATGGTTAAAACCTGGCTTGCGCGAAAGGATTTTCCCGTTTTTCGTGAGCTTCAATCTTTTGCTGTATGATTTGTTCGTTTTCATTATTTTGCCTTCTCTATTGTCATCGACAGACCCCTCGGGCCTCTTTTGGCCAACTCGGAAACTTTGTAGTCTTCGGCGAGGAGGTGAAGCAATCTCTCGAGCCGCGTATGCAGGAACTTTTCATCCAGGTATTTCGCCCGACCGGACAGATATAGTTCAACTTTTATCCGGTGACCTTCCTTGAGCCATTTCGAGGCGGTCCCGGCCTTAAGTGCGAGGTCGTGGTCCCCGGTGCCGATCTTGATCTGGATAGACTTGGTTTCGGTCGGTTTTGCTCCGGAGCGAGCCTTTTTGAGTTTCTTGCTGGCCTCGTATTGGTATTTTCCAAATTCCATTATCTTCGCCACAGGTGGGTTTGCATTCGGTGCTATCTCGATGAGGTCGAGGCCCCGTGCCTGCGCTAACTCCAGCGCTTCCTTTATCGAGAGGACGCCGATACTCTCGTTGTCAGCCCCGAGGACGCGAAGGGAGGAAGCTCTTATTTGATTGTTGATTCTCTCGCGCAAATGTATCTCAAAATATGAGGCTCCACGGATTTTAGCCTACTTAGCCCCCAAAGTCAATAAATACATCAATTATTGTAATTTAGCCATAAACCTGCCAAAATTAAAGAAATTAATTTATGCTTAACGATTCAATTTTCAAGGCCTACGATGTTCGAGGCGTTTACCCCACCGATTTAAACGAGGAAACAGCTTATCTAATAGGGAGGGCATTTGGTGCGTACGCAAAAGCGGAAAAAATGGTGGTCGGTTGTGACGCCCGACTTTCTTCCCCCCAATTACTGAAAAGTCTTACCGCAGGGATAAATTCACAAAGCATTTCAGTTATTGATATCGGGTTGTGTCCCGTTGAATTGATTTATTTTGCAGTAGCAAGTAATGATTTTGATGCCGGAATAATGATAACTGCTAGCCATAATCCTAAACAATATAATGGCTTTAAGATGGTTGTGAAGGTGGGCAGTGACGTAAGTATTATTCCCGGGAGAGAACTTCTGCCCCATGTAGAAGAAATCAAAGAAATTACTGAAACCTCTAGTAAGAAGTTATCTGATATTAATTTTCAAGATGAGTATCAGAAATATATTTTAAAATTTTGCAATTTAAAGGATATCAAGAAATTCAAAATAGTTATCGATGCTTCTAATGGCGTAGCAGGTAGAACCATTTCTTTGCTGGAGTCCCAACTTCCTGCTGATATCATTAAATTGAATTTTGATCCTGATGGCAACTTTCCCAATCACTCCCCGAACCCGCTTGAATTAAACGCGAGAGATCAAATAACAGAAGCCGTAAAGGAAAATAAGGCAGATTTTGGATTAATATTTGATGCGGACGGGGATAGAATATTTCTGATCGATGAATTGGGCAATTTTGTACCTGCGGATATCACTCTTCTTTTTTTAGCCAGACATTTTTTAAAGGGAGCAAAGAGCGCGCCTATCATTTACAACCTTATTTGCTCTAGGGCGGTGCCACAATTTATAAGAAAATGGGGTGGTAAAGCAGTACGAACGGCGGTGGGGTTTGTAAACGTTCAAAAAGAATTAAAAAAAAGTGGCGGCGCAATGGGCGGTGAACTCTCGGGTCATTATTGCTTCCGTGATTTTTTTAACATGGATTCAGGCATTTTCCCGTTCTTAATCCTGTTAGAGGTTTTTTCCAAGGACAACCGAAATATTTCAGAAATGGTTAAAGAACTCAGTTTGTACTCCAAAGTTGCAGTAAATTTTGAGGTGAGCGACAAAGAAAAAATCTTGGAAAAATTAAAAAAAGAATATGCAGACGGTCAGCAAGATTTTTTGGACGGTATAACTATAGAATACTCTAATTGGTGGTTTAATGTCCGACCTTCCAACACTGAGCCAATCTTGCGTTTAACCATCGAAGCTGATACGCAAAATTTATTGAGTGAAAAGACAAAAGAGATAGAGGAATTTATAAACGTAAATAAATAATCTGATGGCAAATTATGCAGAAAACAGAAAAGCGCACTTCAATTACGAAATGCTCGAGCGCTACGAAGCGGGCGTCGAGCTCCTCGGCACGGAAGTAAAATCCGTCCGCGGGGGCAGAATGTCGCTCGAGGGTTCTTTCGTCATCCTGCGGGGCGGGGAAGCGTTCCTCATTAACGCGAACATTCCTCCTTATCAGCCGAACAATTCGCCGAAAGATTATGAGCCGCTTCGCGCGCGTCGGCTCCTGCTTACAAAAAAGGAAAGAGATGAGCTCGCCAAAAGCGAAAAAACAAATTTGACAATCGTGCCCTTAAAAGTGTACAATAAAGGGAAGAAAATCAAACTCGAGATCGCATTGGCCAAGGGCAAGAAAAAACACGACAAACGCGAAACTATAAAGCAGCGCGAGACCGAGCGTGATATAAGAAGAACTTTGAAAGGTTAGAATTATGGGGATGCAAGGCATAGACAGAGGGCCGGCTACCTAGATGCATGTCGAGACGGCGGAGCTCGTAAAACACGCCAAAATGTTAATTGCAAAATTGACTTCAAAGCAATCGCCTTACTTCGGTAATGCGTTTGCTCCGGTTTTCGCGTAAGCCAAGACCGGTGTTCTCTCCATAGACTTCCGATATATGGAAAGGGCATAAAATTATCGGGATAGTTCCTGCGAGCGTTTCGGCGCTGGAGCAAAACTAAGAAACTCGGTCGGGAAATATTTGGCGCGTTTAAGAATTTTCCGGTCTAAAACAAAAAAGCGCGCTACACATGTAGACTTTTAGTCAGCAGCTTTCTGCACGGGGGCTCGATTCCCCCCATCTCCACAAAACGGATTTATTATGATAACCTTAAGCGATGGATTTTAATTTTTTGAATCAAAAGGACGAGAAAGAGGCGCCCGGCAAAGGGATGAAGCAAAAAACTCCCCCGAAGTTTGGCGGGAGCTTCGCGGGCACCATCCTCATCTTTATGCTTATCTCCGCGCTCTACCTTGCTCTCTCAGGAGTGCCTGACACCACTGCCGAGGTTTCTATCTCTGAGCTTGCCAAGAATATTTCCGCCGGAGAGGTGAAGAAAATCTCAATAGAGGGGGATAACCTGAACGTCACCTACATGAATGACGAGGTAAAGAGATCGAAAAAGGAAGTGAACTCTCCGCTTTCCGAGACGCTCAAAAATTACGGTGTCACGCCTGAAGCGCTTTCCGCCACCGAGATCGAGGTGAAGAAGGAAAGCGGATTTTTCTACTGGCTAGTGAATATCCTGCCGATACTTATCCCTATTATCTTTATTCTTATCTTCTTCTGGTACATCTCGCGGCAGATGCGCGGCGCGGGCATCCAGGCTCTTTCCTTCGGCCAATCCAAAGCCCGTATCACCGACCCGTCCGATAAATCAAACCGTGTAACGTTCAAAGACGTGGCCGGGGTCAAAGAAGCCAAAGAAGAGCTCAAAGAAATTGTGGAATTCCTGCGCAGCCCCAAAAAATTTCTGGATATCGGAGCAAGGATCCCCAAAGGCGTGATTCTCACCGGTGCCCCGGGTACGGGCAAGACCTTGCTTGCGCGCGCGGTTGCGGGGGAGGCAAGCGTTCCTTTCTTCCACCTCTCCGGCTCGGAGTTCGTCGAGATGTTCGTGGGTGTCGGTGCTTCCCGCGTGCGTGACCTTTTCAAGATGGCCAAGAAAGCCGCGCCAGCCATTATTTTCGTCGACGAGATCGACGCCATCGGCCGCACCCGCGGCGGAGGATTCGGCGGAGGCAACGACGAGCGCGAGCAGACCCTAAACCAGATCCTGGTGGAGATGGATGGTTTTGAGCCCAACGAAAAGGTGATCGTCATGGCCGCCACCAACCGGCCGGACGTGCTTGACCCGGCGCTGGTGCGGCCCGGGCGCTTTGACAGAAAAGTGCTTCTCGACATGCCCGACCGCAACGACCGCGAAGAGATTTTAAAAATTCATGCGCAAAAGAAGCCGCTCGCCGAAGATATCAACCTGCGCCTCATTGCCGAGCGCACCCCGGGATTCTCCGGGGCGGATCTCTATTCGCTTATGAACGAAGGGGCGATACTGGCCGCACGCGAGAACAGAAAGAAAGTCTCGCAATTCGACCTGATCCGCGCCATCGAGAAAGTCATGCTCGGGCCGGAGCGGAAGAGCCACCTTCTCTCCTCGAAAGAAAAAGAGATCACTGCTTATCATGAAGCCGGGCATGCGCTAGTTGCCTCCGTTCTGCCTTATGCCGACCCGGTTCATAAAGTTTCGATTATCGCTCGCGGTTCGGCCGGTGGCTACACATTGAAACTTCCCATCGAAGAGCGACGTTTACAAAGCAAAAAAGAATTCCTTGACGACATCGCTATGTCCTTGGGGGGATACGCGGCCGAACAGATGATCTTCGGGGACATCACCACCGGGCCCTCAAGCGACCTGCAGGTTGCAACCAACTTGGCAAGGGCCATGGTCACCCGCTTCGGCATGTCCGAAACACTGGGGCCGATTGCGCTTGTGGACGGCGAAGCGAAGATTCGCTTCGGGGAATTCGCAGAGAAGGAATATTCAGAGAAAGTCGGCGCAGAGATCGATAAAGAAGTTTCGAAAATAATAAATGACGGCATCAAACGCGCCGAGCGCGCGCTCAAAGAGCACAAGGCCGCCTTCAAGGCAATTGCGGAGAAACTGATCGAAGTGGAAACTCTAGAGCAAGAAGAATTTGAGAAACTCCTGATCGCCCACGGCATCGAGCCGAAGAAAAAAGAAGTGCCGGCGTCCTTGAATCTGGTCGCCTAGCGTTGTAGGATATCCCTATCCGCCCTTAGCTCAGCTGGTTAGAGCACAGAGCTTATACCTCTGGGGTCCTTGGTTCGAGTCCAAGAGGGCGGACTTTTTACGCAAGCCAGGGATATTTCTGGACGAGCGGCGTTCGCCACCACTGGTTGCCCAGGCCGAAATATTTGCCCGGGGTGGACCAGGCGAGGGCGAGCATGATGAAGAAGTTCACGAAGTGATCATCAATGAACGGGTGATGCTCGGGCGGGATAAGCGCGAGGTACATGAGAAAGTACATAAGCGCCCCCACGTATGCCCCGAGCCGAGCCATGATGCCAAGCGTAAGCGTTATTCCGACGAAAAGGAGTCCCAGCATAAAGAGCCAATCCACTAATCCCGACCCGGCCAGGGAGTTGAAGAAACCAGTAAAGGGCCCATGCACGCCGAAGCTTAAGAATCCGGTAGTGGGCGAGCCGCCGGAGAGCCAGGCACCCTCCGGTGCCGTTGCGAACCCAAGCCCCCAAACTTTATCCACAAACGCCCAGAGGAATACGAGCCCCATCGAGAGGCGCAATACTCCTAGCGCCGCCTTGAATTTATTTGAATCCATTTTTTAGCGAAACCACTCTCGCAAACTCTTCGGCCAACCGAGCATCATAAGTAGCGCAAGCGGTGCCCCCCAGTTTGCGGAGCGTTCCACGAAGTCCCAGATCGGCTCTCCGACAAGCGGGCGCACTAAAGCTGTCCAAAATCCCCAGAGCGCGGCCCAGAGCAGCACTATTCGAATCGGTTTTAGTAAAACGATTATCGCAACCAGCACATCCACTACACCGACCAGCGTAAGTAGGGTAGTGGCCGTTGCCACGTCTGTCCCGGTAAGCTGCTGGATCCAGGATATCCACGACGCCTTCCCCTGGAAGGCAAAAATGCCGTGGCCCAGGAATTCTCCGGCCACCGCGATCCTCAAAACCCACTCGATTTTTTTATTATCCATGTTCTAAAAAGTTATCCACAAATATGAGGGGACTAGCCTCATGTATAATGGTTGCATAGTTTCGAAACCTTGCAACTTATGGATGTTTATAAAAAAAACTGGCTAAAGTTTGTTCTCGCAATAATTGCCTGCTTTCTGATTAGAATTATACCATTTCGTCCACCGAATGTGGAACCGATTCTTGCAACCCAGATGCCTTTTAGTAAGGTCTACGGAGCTTACGTGGGCTTTATATTTGCATTTTTGAGTATTATCTTGTTCGATCTGGCGACCAGCACCTTTGGAGTATGGAGTTTCCTTACTTCGACCACCTATGGAGTTCTGGGAATCGCTGGAGCCTACTATCTTAGGAACCGTAAAGCTAACTCTTGGAATTTTGCCAAGTTTGCAATAGTCGGGACGCTTTTCTTCGATGCCGTAACCGGCCTCTCTATCGGGCCCCTCTTTTTTAGTCAGCCCTTCTCCGAAGCATTTTTCGGGCAGATCCCGTTCACTCTTTGGCACCTCCTCGGCAACGTTTCCTTCGCGCTTGTTCTCTCACCAGCCATCTATCGCTATGTAGTTGAGAATAAAAAATTAGAGATATATGCCAAAAGCGAAAAAATATTTACAACTTAAAAAAATTCAGAAACGCGACGGCATGATCGTGCCTTTTGACGAGCGCAGGATCGAGCGTGCGGTTTTCCGCGCGATGAACGCCGCTGGAGAGGGAGGGGAAAAAGAAGCAGAAGCGGCGATGTATAAGGTTTTAGACGCCCTGCTTGTTCTTAAAGAAGAGGAAAAAAATAAGAACTTTATTCCTTCGGTTGAAAAGATCCAAGATGTGGTGGAGAACGAGTTGATTGCTGCCAATTTTATTCAAACCGCGAAGGCCTACATTTTATATCGCAAGGAGCGCTCAATCGTGAGGCAGAAAGTCGGTTTTGTCCCGGAGAAAGTGAAAGAGTTGGTGGCTCTAAGCAGAAAATATTTCCGCAACCCTCTGGCAGAGTTTGTTTACTATCGCACTTATTCGCGCTGGATTCCGGACGAGGGCCGGCGAGAGACCTGGATCGAGACCGTGAGTCGCTATATGGATTTTATGCGGGAGAGTTTAAACTCGAAGCTAACTGAGGCGGAATATGGGGAAATCCGGGAGGCGATTTTAAACCAGGAAACGATGCCTTCGATGCGACTCCTCCAATTTGCCGGCCGGGCCGCTCGTCGGACCAATGTTTGCGCCTATAATTGTTCCTTTATCGCGCCGCGCACTTTTCAGGATTTTGCCGAGATCATGTATATCTCCATGTGTGGCACTGGAGTTGGTTGGTCGGTGGAAAGTGAAAATATCCAGTCGTTGCCACAGATAAAAAAACAAACTGGCAAAGTTTTGCCCCCCTATATCATCCCAGACAGCAAAGAAGGCTGGGCGGACGCTTTCGCCTTCGGACTTAAGACCTGGTTTTCCGGAAGTGACGTTACCTTCGACTATTCGCTCATCCGCCCGGCTGGCTCGATTTTAAAGACGATGGGCGGAAAAAGTTCCGGACCGGAACCGCTCCGGGCGCTGCTTGAATTTTCCCGGGAGCGAATTTTGCGGAGGCAGGGCCGCCGCTTGTCCAATTTGGATGCGCATGACATCATCTGTAAAATCGGAGAGTGCGTGGTCGCGGGCGGCGTAAGGAGGAGCGCGATGATCTCGCTCTCCGATCTTGATGATGAAGCAATTCGCGATTCGAAAAAAGGACAATTCTACACAACCGAAGCGCAAAGAATGCTCGCCAATAACTCCGCGGTTTATTCCTCAAAGCCAACCGCCGCCGAATTCTTGGACGAGTGGGTCGCGCTGGCAAAGTCCGGGTCCGGCGAGAGAGGAATTTTTAATCGCGGTAATCTCTCGAAAACTCTTCCTCCGAGACGTCTCGCGCAGTGGAAAGACGGGAAATATCCGAGCTGGGGGACCAACCCCTGCGGGGAAATCGTGCTGCAATCGAAGCAATTCTGTAACTTGAGCGAAATTATTGCCCGCTCGAATGACACTGAAGAAACCTTGATAAAAAAAATAAGAATCGCCACGATTTTGGGAACTTACCAGGCAACCCTCACCTACTTCCCGTATCTATCAGCAGAGTGGAAGAAAAACTGCGAAAAGGAACGTTTACTCGGTGTTTCAATAACCGGCCAATGGGACTCCAAAGCGGTCCGGCATCCGAAAACTCTCCTGCGTCTACGACAAGTCGCTATTGAAACCAATAAAAAATACGCTAAACGCTTTGGTATTAGTCCGTCCACTTGCATCACTTGCGTGAAGCCTTCTGGAAACCTTTCACAGACGGTCAATTCCTCCTCCGGCATGCATCCGCGGCACTCAGAGTATTATATTCGCCGTGTTCGGATTTCGACGACTGATGCTTTGTTTAAGATGCTTAAAGACCAAGGGGTGCCGTATTTTCCCGAGGTTGGCCAGACCAAAGAAGAAGCGACAACATATGTGTTGGAGTTTCCGGTGAAATCTCCCGAAGGCGCGATTTTCCGCGACGACTTGACCGCACTAGAGCAGCTTGAACACTGGAAGATCGTGAAAGAAAATTACACAGAGCATAACCCTTCGGTTACGATCTCGGTCGGTGAGGATGAATGGTTGGCAGTTGGCAACTGGGTTTACGAAAATTGGGACATCGTCGGAGGACTTTCCTTTCTTCCTCGCGAGAACCACGTTTATCAGCTCGCTCCTTACGAAGCGATATCAAAGGAGAAGTACGAGGAGATGCTCTCCCATGTAAAAGACCTCGATTTTTCCAAGATCGTGACCTACGAGAAGGTCGACGAGACGGAAGTAAAAAAAGAATTAGCCTGCGTGGCGGGGGTTTGCGAAGTTTAAATTACCATGATGCTGCTTGCTTTTACAGGGAATGGCAAAGGGAAAACCACGGCGGCGCTCGGGAACGCTCTGCGGCTCCTCGGGGCGGGCAAGCGCGCTCTGATGGTGCAGTTTATCAAAGGGCCGTGGGAATCAGGCGAGCATAAATCAAGCGCCCGCCTTGAACCGGATCTCAAGATCATAAAAACCGGCAAGGGCTTTGTGGGGATTCTCGGGGACAATTTGCCGATCGAAGAGCACCGAGAAGCTGCCGAGGAAGGATTTAAGGTAGCGCGTAAGGAAATTGCCGGGGGCAAATACCATCTCCTTATCTTAGATGAAGTCCATAACGCGATCCGGCTCGGACTCGTGCCCATTTCTTTTGTGCTCGCATTTCTCGACTATGCCCGCGACAAAGTGGAATATGTTATCACGACCGGCCGAGACGCAGCCAAAGAAATTATTGACCGAGCCGATCTGGTGACAGAGATGCGCGACGTGAAACACCCGTTTAAAAAGGGCGTCAAAGCAAAGGTCGGAGTAGATTATTAGATTATTAGGTTTTTAACAACTGAAGACGTCTTGCGTTTGGAAGTGAGGTTTAATTCCTCCACTGTGCCGCAACGGTAATCTGCAAAAGCAGTAGTCCGGTCGTTACGTAAGATGTATCCCGAGCAGGATGTTCGTTCATGAGTCGCCTGCTCTTAGCAGGTTTTTTTATTAAAATATGAAAAAAATAATTTTTGCTTCCATTATCCTTCTAACTTTTGGCCGGATTGCTTGGGCAGAAGAGGAAATATTGCCTCCTCCACCGGAGGAAGCCGTGGTTGAAGAAGCTCTGCCAGAACCAATTCCCGAACCGGAAGTAGTCCCCGAAGTCGAGTTTAGTATTCAAGATGGAGATTTTGCTCTCGAGAAAAGTCTCCACCTTCCGGAAGAGGGCAATGTCTCAATAGAGGGGCATGATGTGGATGCGCGCAGCGTTTTAGCGGTTCTTTATGCTTGGGACGAGGAGAGTAGTGACTTCGAAATTTCCGAGCTCATTTACTACCCATCATTCTCCGCTTTCTACGTGAAATGCATAACGCTTGAAGAAGAGAAATGCGACTATTGGATGTACAAGGTAAATAGTGAAGCGCCCTCGGTCGGGATGGATAGTTTCATTCTCGAAGCGGGCGATCAGGTGGAAATTTATTTTGACGACTCCTTCTTCGGTGAGCCGGAGGAAGATCCTCCGCCGGAAGTTGTGGAAGGTCCTCCCGAGGAAGAAGAAGGACCGCGAATAACGAGTTCAGGAAGCAGAGGGAAGTCGAGGGAGCCCGAAGAACCCAAGGAAGTGCCAACTGAAGAAGTTATCGTGGCCGCCCCTGCGGCGCCGCCGGTAGTTCCGGCAATTGTGCCTCCGCCGGTTGTATCCAAAGTTGCAAAAGCCGAGCCGGTCCAAGAGACACAGGAGCAAATAGCTACAATCCCAGTATTAGAACCTCCGCCGATCGGACTTTCCGCCGCGCCCATCGAGAGTGGAAATTCTCCAAAAGCTCCGATTGTACTCGGCGGGATTGCCGCACTTCTGGTTTTGATTTTTCTGGGCAAGAGATTTCTAATGAAAAATTAGTTGCAATTTTTTGAAACCAGTTTAAAATTAAAACATGAACGGACTCAAAATCAAAAGACCTCTTCCCAGAACCGCTTACGAGCGAAACGCGGTGACCTATAAAATTTTGGCGAACCCGAAGCGATTGGAAATTTTAAATCTCCTGTGCGAGCAGGAGATGCCGGTGGAATCCCTGGTCAAGGAGCTCGGCATTACCAAGGCGAACGTTTCCCAGCACCTCGCGCTCCTCCGCCACGCCGATCTCGTGACCGTGCGCCGAAACGGCCTAAACGCTTACTACAACATTATAGATCCGCGCATCGTCGAACCCTGCCGAATCCTGCACAAACTTCACTCGAAGTGAAAAATCTGATATAATGGGGGAATGTTGACCGATTTCATACAAAAAAGGCTAAAAAGCGCTAAATATAAAATCTTGAAAGACAGAAGTTATTTCGGGGAAATTACTGGGATGAGAGGGGTTTGGGCTAACGCAAGAACTCTCGAGGCATGCAGGAAAGAGCTTCAAGAAGTGCTTGAAGATTGGCTGGTTCTATCTATCAAGCGCGATAAGAATATTCCCGGCTTCAATTTCCCGAGTGCTCGAATTTTGAGAGATGCCTAGGGCAGTCTCAGCCAGGAAGCTTATCGAAAACCTCCGACTCTTTGGTTTTACCGGCCCGTATTCGGGAGGCAGGCACATGTTCATGATCAAAGGAAATTTGAAACTGCGAATCCCTAATCCCCACCACGGCGATATTTCTAAGAGCTTGCTTTCCGAGATCCTTCGTCAGGCCGGAATTTCCGCAAGCGAGTGGAATAAGTTATAATAAAAGTTTTTTCTTGACTTTTTAACTCAAAAGGTGTATAATTGAAAGGTAAATAAGTTCTTTCAAGCTACTTGTTTACCTGCCTCTGGTGGGCAAAAAGTCGCCCTAGCTTTGAGCGCATAATTTTTTGTGCTTTCGGAGCTATGGCGACACCTCGGTCGCCTAGCGGACTCATATTTAAGGAGAACGGCAATGTCTACCCAGAACATGCCGGAAGACGAAGTCGAACTTGCGACCGATGAACAACTCGGTCATATCCTCGACATGTGGCGCCGCCGGCTGAGGGGCCGCAAGCTCACCAACCCCGAGGCGCAGGCCATCATCACCAACGGCGGGTTCTATCTGCCGGTGATGGACGAGGCCGCTGATGTGCTCGTGGACCGCGTTCGTTCGGAAATCTCGAACACGATCGTTGTTTATCTGAACAACATCAAGCGCGGACAGACTGTTGAGCAGCTTCTCGATGCGACGGGGCGCAGGCAGTACACGGAGAAGTCTTCCGTCGCCACCATGCCACTCGTCGGCAACGGCGGCCCACTCTCGGGTGAGTTCGTCTGGTTCAAGTCAGACGGTGGATTGTCTGACGCCGGAGTGGAGGAGGAGCGTGTCAGGCGCGGTCTCGTCCGCGATCTAGAGATGCAGCTCCAGTACAACGCGGAGCACCCGGAGTTCGCCGATACGCACCCAAACGGCGATAGTTGGCCCGCAGACGACAAGGGCAACTACAATTTCGTCGGCCTCGGCCGGTGGGGCGGCGGGCGTGGGGTCGTTGTGGGCCGCGGCGGCGGCGGCGGGTGGGGTGCTGGCGACTGGTTCGGGGGCCGCCGCAAGTAGTACTTAGGACTTAGTCACTGTGGTCTTTTTGACACTTTGACTTTTGTCCTGCATTGGATTTACCTAGGGCTCCGCCGTATACCACGTGCGGAGCCGCTTGTTTTTATATATAATCAAATTGGTAGTAGGTGAATACGCGGGCGATCACGGTTTCCCGCTACCGAACCCAGTACCCATACATCGAGAGTGCTTGTGACCACGTGTTTCGGGCAGAGTGATGTATGCAGACACTTCAACAAAAAAAGAAGTTACTTGGTATGAAATGCTAGGGCATTGCGATGCCGAATACGATACAACCTCGAGAGTATTCGAAGGGTGGTGGCACAGAAGGCATTTCATACAATTTCGTCAACCTCAACCAGTGGAACGACGAGCGTAAGGTCAATGTGAACCGCAGCAACGGCAACAGGTGGAATGCTAGCAACTGGTTCGGGGGCCGCCGCAACCCACTTCTTTCTCTCCTTTAACCGGGAGAGTTTTGTTTTGCAAGCTGTGCAGTTAGTTGTCCTTGCCATCCTCCGAGCATTTTGCCAACTTCTTCAATTTTCTCTGACAAAACAATATATTTTTTGTTGTCGAATGATTTAGTTTCCCACAATACCATCAAAAGTATTTTTATCGTGTCAACTTTCCTCCTGGCCAAGCGAACCCAAGGCAGCTTCTCTTCTTTTGATAAAAAAGTGGCAATCGAAATTGCCTCAATTATTTCTACAAACAAGCAATCAATTCTTTCCCCGAGCGAATATCGATGGATTTTTGCTAAAATGTTATGATAGCTATGCCAGAGAATATAGACACTTTTCAACTTGCCAAGAACCGGCAAAATCGAAGCGGGGGGGGGCTTTGTAGTCATAAATTTCATCATATCATTTCTCTCGAAAACTTGCTGTTAGCGTGGCAAGAATTTCTAGTCGGCAAAAAATCCCGGAAAGACGTGCAGGAATTCGAGAGGAATCTGATGGAGAACATAATTTCTTTACATCAAGATCTCGCCAACAAAACATACAGGCATGGAAGTTATCACGCCTTCAACATCTCCGATCCCAAGCCCAGAAACATCCACAAAGCAAACGTTCGAGACAGATTGCTCCATCATGCCATCTATCGAGTGCTGTACCCATATTTCGACCCAAAATTCATTACCGATTCATATTCTTGCAGGTTGAATAAAGGCACGCATAGGGCCATGAACAGATTCAGGGAATTCGCATATAAAGTTTCGAAGAACAACATGCGAACCTGCTGGATTCTCAAATGCGACATCACGAAATTCTTCGCAAGCATCGATCATGATATGTTGAAGAAGATTTTAGCAAAACATATCGAGGACAGAGATATTCTTCGATTTTTAGGAGGGGTGATAGATAGTTTTCACACTCCCCAAGGTGTTTCCTTGGGGAAGGGGTTGCCACTTGGGAATTTAACTTCCCAACTCCTAGTGAATGTGTATATGAACGAGTTTGATCAATTTATGAAGCATAGGCTCAAGGTTAAATATTACGTCCGCTACGCAGACGACTTTGTGATATTAAGTGAAGGCAGAAACCAACTTATTACATTAAGGCGATATATCGCCATTTTCCTGAAAGAAGAATTGAAACTGGAACTGCCCCCTAACAAGATTTTTGTCAAAACATCAGCTTCCGGGATAGATTTCTTGGGCTGGGTGCATTTCCCGGAGCATAGAGTGCTGAGAACTACAACAAAAAGGAGAATGCTAAAAAATTTAAAAGCAAATTATGAGAACGAAACCCTGCAATCTTATCTGGGGATGCTCTCGCACGGGAATACTCAACTTACTCAAAATGAAATTCGCCAGCTCGCTCACGCACTCTAGATTTAAGGAGCGGATATTTGAAGAGTTCCGGGTCTTCAGCGATGAGGCGGACCGCTTCGATGCGGGCCGCTTCTACCATTTTTAGATTTTTTATCGCTTCCATGCCGATGTCCGAGAGGCCCCACTGCTTCGCGCCCGAGAGTTCACCGGCACCGCGCAGTGCTAGATCCAGCTCCGCAAGCTCAAACCCGTTCTTAGCGGTTTTAAGCGCTTTCAGGCGCTCCACCGTCTTCCCAGATTTCGCCTCCGCGAAGATGTAGCAGTATGCCTGATGAGTGCTACGGAGCACCCGGCCGCGCAGCTGATGCAGTTGTGCCAAGCCGAAGCGCTCTGCGCCTTCGATGATGATGACGGTTGCGTTCGGCACGTTCACGCCCACTTCGACCACGCTGGTCGCGCATAGGATATTTATTTTTCCTTTGGCGAAATCGTTCATCACGCCTTCTTTCTTCTCCTTGCTCATTTTCGAGTGAAGCACCCCCGTATCATATTCTGGAAAAATTTCTTTTTTCAAGCGTTTAGCCTCTTCCACTGCGCTCTTTACGTTAAGCGCCAGCTCTTTTTCCGGATCGGCCTCATAGATGCGGGGACAAATCACAAAAACCTGCCTTCCGACTTTTATCTCATCTCTCACCCGCTCATAGGTTCCACCTCTGTTATTGGGGGTAATGATTTCAGTAATTATCTCCTTTCTTCCCGGTGGCATTTCGTCCAAAAGCGATAGATCAAGGTCGCCGTAAATCGTAAGCGCAAGCGTGCGGGGGATTGGCGTGGCGGTCATCGACAATAAGTGCGGCGCGACATTATCTTTCCGCACGAGCTTTCTCCTTTGCGCTGTGCCAAATCGGTGCTGCTCGTCGATCACGACAAAAGCCAGATTTTTGAATTTCACGGTTTTTTGTATGAGCGCATGTGTGCCGATGAGTATCGGGATCTGTCCTTCGGCGACCCATTTCAAGAGCTGGCTTCGCGAAATAGGCGTCGCGTCTTTCGGATTTACTTTCGAGGGGAATTTCTTACACCCGCTTCCGGTGATAAGCCCCACTTGGATTCCGGTATGAAAAAAATACTGAATGAAAGAATAGAAATGCTGTGTCGCCAAAATTTCCGTGGGCGCCATATACGCTACCTGAAGATTTTTTTTGACCACTTCGTTCGCAGCGGTGGCCGCGACCGCGGTTTTCCCACTCCCGACATCGCCTTCCAAGAGGCGTGACATCGGAAAGTCGTGCGACATGTCTTCTAAAATAGTTTGGATAGATTTCTTTTGCGCGCTGGTTGCTTCGAATGGAAAGCGTTTCAAGAATTCATCAACCCCTTTTTTATTTATCTTGATTTTGAAAGATTTGTTTTTCCTGTATTCGTGCTTGTCATGCTGGCGCTCGAGCTGGATGCAAAAAACCTCCTCGAAAGCGAATCTTTTCCGTGCGGCCTCGGCGTTCTTCGGATTTTTTGGCTTGTGAATCCAGATGAGTGCGGTTTTGAGAGACGGGAGGGAATATTTTTTCAGGATTTCTTCCGGGATATAATCAGAAATTTTGTAGAGAGTTTTATCTCGCAAAATTTTCTCTATTGCATGATAAAACCATTTACTCGTTATGCCGCGGGTTTCAGGGTAGACCGGGAAGGAGAGGCCAGTTGAGATTTTACCGTTTGCAAAAATACTCACATGCGAATCAATGGGCATATTGGGCATGCGCTCGAACTCCGGGTTGGCGAGATACGTGCCGCTCTTTCCGCCAGTAACTCTGCCTGTGAGCTTTACACTTTCACCCTCGTGGAGCATCTTGGCAAGGTAGGCCTGGTTGTACCAGATGATTTTGATTTTGCCGGAGAGATCTTCGATGATTCCTTCGGCCATTGGCGTCTTACTCCGCCAAGCCTTTTTGGTTTTTAGTTTCGAAACCTTCCCGTATATAGTTGCCATCTCGCCGGGCACTAGTTCTTCGATTCTTTTGACCGTACTCACATCTGAATATCTCACTGGAAAGTGAAAAAGAAGATCGTGAACCGTAAAGAGTTTAAGCCGCCGGAGCGCCCTTTTTTGATTAACATCAATCCTGAATTTTTCTTCTAATCTACAGGAGAGTTCCATAAATTAAAGCGATTTTATTGTATCATGATTTGCAATTTGCACCCGGTTGATGTATAATGCTCGCATGAAGCCTTTGTTTGCGACGCTTATGATCATTAGTTTCACGGCAGTTACCTTACTTGGAGCTTTTGGCATGCATCTAGGCATGCAAAGCCATGACGGCAACTGCATCTTCGCGGCCGCCAAAGGCGTCGATTGCCCTAAGGGCAATAGCCTCATCGCATATTTGAATTTTCATCTCGATGCCTATAAAGATTTTTCTCTTACCCTTCTTTCTTATCTTCTGCTTGCCCTTTCTCTTTCCGCATCCATTTTCACTTTTTACCTTTTCAAACCGCTTCGGCCGCATTTCGCAAAATATCGGGTAGAGAATTCTCATTCGCACAAAAGGGCGCGCAAGCTCACTCGTTGGCTCTCTCTTCGCGAGAATAGCCCCAATAGCCTCTAACTAACCGAGAAAAATCGCGGACGCGTTTTTTCTCGTGATTTACTCGTTTAACTTTCATTCAAATGAAAAACGTTATCGGTATTTTTGCGGCAATTCTCGTTTTGGCTGGCCTCGTCTATATTGCCAGACCTTCCGGAGCGGGCGACACGCAAAAAAGAGAAGAGTCAGATACTTCATCAAGCGTACTTCTTGCTGAAGAAACAAGTTACGATTTCGAAGAGGTCTCAATGGCGAAGGGCAATGTTTCGCATTCGTTCAAAGTAAAAAACGTCAGTACTTCTCCCGTGACCATCGAGAAAATGTACACCTCCTGCATGTGCACGACCGCCAAGCTCACAATGGGAGGGAAAGTCTGGGGGCCTTATGGCATGCCAGGGCACATGGCGATTCCGAAAATCGGAGAGGCGCTCGGAGCAGGCGAGGAAGCGGTAATTGAAACCGTTTTCGATCCCGCAGCCCACGGGCCTGCGGGAGTCGGAAGAATTGAAAGGCAAGTGACGATAGAAAATAGCGCCGGAGAACCGGTCGAACTTAAGTTCGTTGCCGTGGTAGTTCCTTAAAATGAAAAAATTATCAATTCTTGTCGGGATCGCACTTCTCTTGTTCGGAGGCGTGATTCTACTCAAGACGGGGAATATCGGCACTAATTTCCTCTGGAGCGCAAGCTCCGAGGGGAAGTTCCTGCTGCCCTTGGTCGGTATTGCGGCCCTAATCGACAGCGTGAACCCCTGCGCCTTCTCGGTGTTGCTTCTTACGATCGCCTTTCTCTTCTCGATCGGGAAAATCCGCTCCGGAATCTTGAAAATTGGAGGCGCCTACATTGCCGGCATCTTCGCGGCCTATATCCTGATCGGCCTCGGGCTCTTTCACGCGCTTCACCTCTTCAATACTCCGCACTTCATGGCCAAAATCGGGGCGGGGCTTCTTATTGCACTCGGCAGCATCAACCTCATTAACGAATTCTTCCCGGCTTTCCCGATCAAGCTTCGGATTCCGCAAGCGGCTCATTCGAAAATCGCAGAGCTTATGAACAAGGCATCATTGCCAACCGCGTTTCTCCTCGGGGGACTAGTCGGTCTCTGCGAGTTTCCCTGCACCGGCGGGCCGTACCTTATGGTAGTGGGGCTCCTCTACGACCAAGCGACATATCTCTCCGGCGTGGGATATCTTATCCTCTATAACCTCATCTTCATTCTGCCGCTTGCGATAATTCTCGCAATTGCTTCGAACTCCGCGCTCTATGAGAAGGTGCAGACCTGGCGAAGGGCAGAGACGGGGCATATGAGAATCTGGGGCGGGGTGGCAATGGTCGCGCTTGGAATATTAATCTTCCTCTTATGAAACTAAGATTCAAACTGGGCGATGCAATCGCCAAAATCACAAAAGCCCTCCACATTCCGCACTGCGCTAAATGCGAAAAGCGCCGAGAGATTCTCAATGAGATAGGCAGCGGCAAACCGTGGACGACTGGCGACATTATCAAAAGATTAGCTAACTGCTGCGATGAAAAATAACAACCTTCTGGCGATCCTTCTCCTCGCCGCCTTTATCATAGGACTCGGAAGCATTACTCCACCTCCGCAAGACTCATCTGCGGCTGGAATTTCGCTCGGGGATCTGGGCAGGCAGATGGTTCGTGCCGGCGTGATAGACAGAGACAAATTCCTCGCTCTTTACGCAGGGAGGCCTGAACTTCGCGAAGAAGCTCGCCGTCTGCTTGACGAAGATAACGTAAAAATTGAAATCACTCCCGAGAATTCTGGGCTCATGCTCAACTTCTTCTGGGCGCTCGGGCTCGGGAACAAAAATCCGATCCTCGAGATGGAAATGATGGACCCGCGCTATGGCGGTCCGCAGAATTTCGCCTCAACCGGCGGCTGGACACTTGCCCGAGGCGGTGCGATGAGCCACTACAACGCGCATGAGTTCTTGCTCCTTACGGAAGAGGAGCAAGCCTTAGTCGATAAGGTCTCGCGCACAATCTTCCGCCCATGTTGCGGGAACAGCGCCCACTTCCCGGATTGCAATCACGGGATGGCAATGCTTGCCCATCTTGAGCTCCTCGCCTCGCGGGGGATAGGGGAGAAAGAAATGACGGAGAAAGCTAATGAGCTCAACGCTTTGTGGTTTCCGGGTTATAATAGTTCTTCGAGTTGCAGTGCTTAGTGTTGATTATTAAATTAATTGTAAAAAATTGTGGAAAACAAAAACAATAATATGATTATAGGTGCGGTTTTGCTTTTGGTAGGAGTGTTTATCGGCTGGCTGGTCTTCGCCAACCGCGCCAGTTGGAACCAAATGCCCTACAACATGCGTTCGATGTGGGGCGGCAGCATGATGCAAAATAACAGTATGGACTTCGCGATGCAGGGCATGATGATGGGTCTCTCCGGGAAAACCGGCGACGACTTCGATCGGGCGTTTCTCTCGGGGATGATCATGCATCACCAGGGCGCGGTTGTGATGGCCGAAGCAGTGCTTAAAACTTCGAAGCGGTCGGAACTCCTTAAACTCGCCAACGATATCATCTCCGCCCAGACCAAAGAAATCGAAATGATGCAGGGTTGGCAGAGGACTTGGTTTGGCGAGTAGAGATCATGAGAACAGATTATAAAATTATTATTGGCGTGGTGCTCGCGACTGGAATTCTCATCGCCGGCGGAGCGTGGCTCTCGAGCTCAAAAGGGGAGAAAGAAAAAGAAAGGTTGAGCCAAGAGCCTCTCGGCGAGGCGTTCACTATACTTAATTCCTCTCATGTTCGAGAAGGCGTGGAGCACGCGCCTTACAACTCCAACCCGCCGACCTCCGGCGAGCATTGGGCGGGGACTGCCGGGCCGGGGATTAAGAGCGAGCCCGCTCCCGACGAGCTCGTGCTTCACAGCATGGAGCATGGCGCAGCGGTTCTCTGGTATCGGGCAGATCTGCCAGAGGGTGAGATAGATCGCCTGAAAAAGGCCTTCGGCGAGGCAGAAGGGAAGAAGATAATGCTCGCGCGCAAAGACCTAGACGTGCCGGCGACCCTCACCTCCTGGGGCTATCTACTTAAGCTCGAAACGATCGACGAGGCAAAAATCGTTGCATTCATAGAAACCAACAACGACCGGGCGCCCGAGAAAGCGCCTATCTAGCCCCCACTCGGAGTTATCCACAGCTCTGCCTTGACAAATAGGGGGTAGGGGTATAGGGTATTAGAATGTTAAACCAAAAGCTTAAAAGTCGCGCCGTTCATCGGGCGAAAATTATCAAAGGTCAGCTCGAAGGGTTAATCGAGGCTATTGAGGCGGAGGTATATTGCCCGAAATTACTCGAGCAGTCGCTCTCCATCCAAAGGTCGCTCAAAAGTCTTGACGCCTTTCTTCTCGAGAATCACCTTAAGAGTCATGTCCGGCATGACCTTAACCACAACGAGAAGAGAACGGTCAAAGAGCTGGTCGATTTATACGTATTAGGAAGTAAAAATTAATAACATGACTCAAAATTTAGGAAGATTAGACAGGGTTCTGCGGTTTGCGCTCGCGTTTTGGTGGCTGGGGCCTTGGGCTCCGCAGTATGATGCGGGTTGGGCTAACCTCCTTATTGCCGCCATCGGCTGGATTGCGCTCGTTGAGAGCTTCCTCGGCTGGTGCTGGCTCCACCGCTGGTTTAAGATAGACAACAAAAATCAATAAAAGACCTAGCCATGTTTAGCTCTTTCTTCAGCAAACACGACAAAGAACTCCACGAATGTCCGGAGTGCGGTTTGCATTACCGAGATGTGGAACAGGCGAGGAAGTGTGAAGAGTGGTGCCGAGAGCACCATAGCTGCAATTTAGAAATTACCAAGGGTGCCGTTGAGCATGAAAAACATGAACAAACTTAACACCCTTGCGCTTGCGAATACTGTAGCGATTATTGATCTGGTGCTGCACCCATTATTCCATTTGTGGGTATATCTTTCACCGGATTCGTATGAATGGGCGATGAACTTGTTCGTTGCGGGATTGCAATTGAACGTTACGAGTTTTGATTCAAGCTTGACCCATATATTGCTTGGCACGGTTGTGGAGGCAGGTGCGTTTTGGCTTTTAGGATATACAGTCGCATCGTTGTATAACCGATTGAACACATGAAGCTCCTCAAGTGGACAATTCTTTGGCTGGCTACCTGGGGTATCTCCCAGTGGTTTTGGGGCGGAAACCCACTCCAGCCGACTCTGGTGCCGGGAACCATCTTGATAATTTTCTTGGCGGCGCTTGTCTTGGCCTTTTTGCTTTTTCCCGACGAAAGAAAAGTGTGGCTTTCCCGCCTATCCTCGTGGGAAATCCCCGTAATCCTCTTTGGCATCGTTATCTTTAGTTTCTTGGATACGGGATTGTTTACCAATAATATACTTACCTCTGCGCACGTTTTATTTCAACAGCTTATGATTGCCGTTTTGGTCTTTATGGTCCCAGCGGAGAAGTTTAAGCGGACTTTAGTTAGAGTGTTGCTACTTTTTGGAGTGAGCCACTTGTTGCTTGCAGTCTTTATGTCGTGGCCATGGGCGCTATTTTTCACCATCCTCGCTTCAGCTACCGCAATTCTGTTTACTTTCCTCATGCAAAGAGTAAAATACGGCATTACCTTGAGTTTTCTTATTCACCTTTCATTTTATTTAATATTTTTTAACCTCATTTAACCATGGAAGAAAAAACTTACACTTGTCCGATGCATCCAGAGATAAAACAGGACAAGCCCGGAATGTGCCCGGAGTGCGGGATGGCACTTGTGCCGGAGCGGAAGAAGCCCTCCTCCGCCAAGGCTCCAGAGGGCAAACATGCCGGACATTCCACTCAAATGTTTTTCAGGAAGTTCTGGGTCAGTTTAATTCTCACTATTCCGGTCGTGCTCTATGCGGATGTGATTGAGAAAATTTTCAAATGGTCTCCGCCGGATTTTCCCGGCTCGGAGTATCTCACTCTTGTTCTCGGCTCGATCGTCTTTTTCTACGGTGGCTGGGTGTTCTTGGCTGGCGCATACCGGGAGATCCGCGGACGCCTGCCGGGCATGATGACGCTTATTGCCATCGCCATCTCTGCGGCATATCTCTGGAGCATCTATGCGGTATTCGCAGGCGTTGAAGCGCTTTTCTGGGAACTCACCACCCTTATCACCATCATGCTCCTCGGTCACTGGCTTGAGATGCGCGCCGTTTCCGGCGCGCAGGGCGCACTCAAAGAGCTCTCTAAACTTCTGCCAGATACCGCGGAACTTGTGCAGGCTAATGGCACAAAAAAGATTTCACTGGCCGAGCTTAAAGAGAATGACATCGTGCTTGTCCGCCCCGGAAGTAAAGTGCCGGCGGACGGAGAAATTATAGAAGGCGAATCGGACTTAAACGAATCAATGGTAACCGGTGAATCGAAGCCGGTATCTAAAAAAGTTGGCGGAAAAGTGATTGCCGGAACGATCAATGGCGACGGCGCGCTTAAAATAAAAGTCGCGCAAATCGGCGAGCACACTTTTCTCGCCGGGGTAATGCGCCTCGTGGCTGAAGCCCAAGCTTCAAAGTCGCGCCTCCAGATCCTCTCCGACCGGGCGGCGCTCTATCTTACTTTTATCGCGATCGGTGGGGGACTTCTTACGCTTTTGGTTTGGCTTTTGGTCGGCAAAGAAGTTAGTTTTGCGGTCGCGCGCCTGGTGGCGGTTCTCGTAGTCGCCTGTCCGCATGCGCTTGGCCTTGCCGTGCCCCTGGTTGCCTCAATATCAACCACCAAAGCGGCGCAAAACGGCTTTCTCATAAAACAGCGTCTTTCTCTTGAAGCCGCGCGCTCGGTCGACACCGTCCTTTTCGATAAAACCGGAACTTTGACTTTGGGGGAATTTGGCGTGACGCAGGCGCAAGATGAAGCGCTTTCCTTCGCGGCTGCAGTTGACGAACACTCCGAACACCCCATCGCCCGCGCGATCGTCTCCGAGGCCAAAAAGCGAGGATTTGGGAAAAAGGCGACGAATTTTAAAAATATTCCCGGCCGAGGGGCGGAGGCTCTCGTCGACGGAAGAAAAGTTTTTGTTGGCCACAAAGGCGGGGAGGACATAGTGGTAGAAGTTGACGGAAAACAAATCGGTACCATAGCCGTGGCAGACACCCCCCGTTCGGAGGCGAAGGAGGCGGTCCAGGCGCTCAAAGAGATGGGGCTCAAACCCGTCATGATCACCGGCGATTCGGAAGAAGTCGCCAGAGAGGTGGCTGGGGAGCTCGGGATAGACGAATATTTCGCGAGAGTTTTGCCGGGAGAGAAATCAGAGAAAGTGAAAGAGCTTCAGGCACGCGGAGGCAAGGTGGCGATGGTGGGCGATGGGGTGAATGACGCCCCGGCCCTCACTCAAGCCGACCTCGGCATCGCCATCGGCGCCGGCACGAATGTCGCAATCGAATCAGCGGGTATCATTCTCGTTAGAAACGATCCTCGAGACATCGCGAAGATCATCCGGCTCTCACGGATGACATATACGAAGATGATCCAAAATCTTTGGTGGGCAGCCGGATACAATATTATTGCATTACCACTCGCGGCCGGGGTACTTGCCGCGAAAGGAATTCTTCTCGAACCTGCCCTCGCCGCCGTCTTTATGTCGGCGAGCACGGTCATCGTCGCGATTAACGCGATCTTTTTGAAAAAACAAAAGTTATAAAACTTGGCGGAGACGGTGAGATTCGAACTCACGAGGCCCTTACGAACCTAACACCTTAGCACGGTGCCGCTTTAGACCACTCAGCCACGTCTCCTCGTTCACTTTGTTCACTCGTCGACATGGCTTCGTGCCTTCCCAGGCCCTCCCTAGAGCCTGCCTCGCATCGGCTCTTTCTGCTTCGCAGAATCAGATGAAATATGAAGCAGTTCATATTTCATAGCCACATCTCCGTGTCGCTATACTAGCATATTTGCTATAATTTTATAAGCCTTTTACATGTCTCAATTTGAAAAAACTAAAAAAGAGTTTGAAGACCTGTGGAAACATTTGCAGAGCTTGCTTCGGGGAGAGAAACCCGGCGAGAATGATGCGATGCGGGCGGCGAGGGTAGCGAACGCGAAAACGGGCGAGATATATTTTGCTATACTTTTAATAACAGATGAAAAGTCTCGAAGAGCATAAAAAATACGTTGAAGGCATCATTGCCCAGATGAGAACTATTGCGCAAGACCCGACCAGTAAAAGAATTAATTTTATTCACGGAAGTACTAATTCCACCAGGACGGAAGAAAACAAGGACTTCGCTTTTGTGGACATCACTAACTTAAATGATGTAATTGAAATCAATACCAGAGATCACTACGCTCTTGTTGAACCCAACGTGGCTCTAGATAAGCTATTACAATCGACACTGGAGTATAACTTAATCCCGGAAGTCATTGCAGAATTTCCCGGTATCACTGTGGGTGGAGCAGTCAATGGAGCATCTCTCGAGAGTTCCTCTTTCAAATACGGCCAATTCAATGATACTGCTGAAGAATATGAAATTGTCTTAGCAAGTGGGGACGTTATCCAGGCGTCTAAAGGGGGAAATAGCGATTTATTTTATGGCATATCTGGTTCATATGGCACCTTAGGCTTACTTACCTTGATTAAACTTCGACTGACTCCGTCAAAAAAATACGCAAAGCTAATGTATGAACCAACTTCTTCTCATCAAGAATGTTTGGATTTATTGTACCGACGTTGCACCGATAATTCCGTAGATTATACCGAAGCTGTAATCTTTGATACGCAAAAAGGTGTAGTTTTGAGTGCGTTATTAACTGACGATGCTGGCGATCTACCGATTCGCACATACAGTCACTCTTCCGATGCGTGGTTTTATCTTCAAGCGCAGAAAGTAGCCTCTGAAGGAAAGCATTTTGAGGAAGCAGTACCCATTGCCGATTATCTTTTTAGATACAATAGGGGGGCATTTTGGATGGGGGAATATGTATTTGATATTTTACACCTTCCACATCAAAGAATGTTGCGCCACTTACTAAATCCGATAATGAATACCCGTAATCTCTATAAAGCACTTCACGCCACCAATCTTTCTCAACAATATTTTATCCAAGATTTTTACGTTCCCCTTGATCGTACTTTAGAATTTATTAAAAAAAGCGACGAAGAGCTCGGAATTTTCCCTATATGGCTTTGTCCAATGAAGCCTACGCAAACTCCACAGAAACTTTCTCCACACTTTCTAACTACAGATCTGATCATAGATGTAGGTATCTGGGGGCAATCGGAGAAATATCTTAAAGATCCCATAAACCTAAATGAAAAATTTGAGCAGTATGCGCGGGATGTGGGGGGACGAAAGATGCTATATGCGCACGCCTATTATTCCCAAGATGAATTTTGGAAGATCTACGACCATGCATGGTATCAAGAGTTACGCAAAAAATATCATGCCGAGAAAGCATTTCCAGAAATTTGGGAGAAAGTACACGTCGCTCCACATCACTTCGAGGTACACATGCTTAAGGGAATAACAAAATTTCTTATTGAAATGATCGAGCAACCTTCAACGAAATAAAGTCATCCCGCCCCGCTATTTCCCCTTCTTCGTCTTCGCATCTTCGATAAGGACGGGTGTAATTAATTGTTTTTTATTGTATCATAATTCCATGCAAGGTTTTATTAATTTCGTAAGAGAGCAGGGGGTGATGGGCCTGGCCGTCGGGTTTATTTTGGGCGGAGCGGTTTCGAAAGTGGTCTCCGCACTTGTCACCGATATTATCAATCCGCTCTTAAGTGTCGCTCTGGGCTCGGGGGAAGGCTTACGAACCGCAACGCTCAGGGTTGGCACTGCCGAGATTCTCTATGGCGACATGATCGCCGTTATCGTTGATTTCCTTGTTATCGCTCTGGTCGTGTATTTCGGCGTAAAGTTTCTGGGCATTGATAGATTAGACAAGAAAAAAGAGTGAGGGTATAATTATCAAATGAATTACTTCAACGTAAACGACATAGGCGGGTGGCCGGTGTTTGTTCTAGTCGTGGCGTGGTCCTTGTTTTGGAAGGGCTTAGCGCTCTGGCATGCCGCAAAGCGCGGGCAAATAAAATGGTTCCTGGTCATGCTTATCTTAAACACTCTGGGGATACTTGAGATCATTTACCTTTTTGCGGTAGTGAAGATAAAATTCGGCAAGCCCAAGGATATGCTACAATGGTAGCAGGTCGGGGATTAAGATTCATAACCCGAAATTAACATGACTGGTGATCACTAATCAAAAAGAACCGATAGTTATAGAAGGAGGTTGTTCCTATTGCGGAGATGCGGCCATAAACCACACTCTCGCATACTGGAGCAGCCTCTTTTTCGATCCGTTCGAGGAGCATATGGTGCGGACGGCCTACCACTCTCCGAAATTTTTGAAAAATTTCGTCGACTGGCTTGCGATATTTTTTCTCAATCTCCTTGCATTTTTTGGGATCGTAAAATTTTCGAGCGATTTAGGGCGCGCCAAAAGTTTCCGCTCGCGAGTGATATGGGAAGAAGCCCGGAGGCGGGGAATACAGATGGAGCAGGTGATAATATTCGGGAAGCCGATCGATTACTACCGGGCCCTCATTGGTGGCAAATATATATATTTCGAAAGTCTGCCGATACCGCCCGAGCACCTGGATTTTCGCAGAAATTGGGACGATAAATCTATTTTGAAAGATGAATTAGCAAGGCATAGTGTCCCCACGCCGAAGTACAAAATGGTCAGAGGAAATTTGGAACAACTTTGGCACGGGCTAGAGAAACCCCTTATCGTAAAACCGAAACTCGGCTCGCGAGGCAGGCACACATTTACGGGTATAAATATGCTCGAAGATTTTAAGAATGCCGTGAAAATTTCGGGCGAGATTTCACCGTATCTGGTTGCCGAGGAACACATCGCCGGCGACGTCTGCCGAGCGACGTTTGTGTCTGGGAAGCTTGCCGGATTTTATCGCGGCCGAGCGCCTAGCGTTACCGGTGATGGGAAGAAGAACATAGCCGAGCTTATCAAAGAGAAGGACCGAATCCGGCCCGAGCGCGTGGAAAAAGTAAGGAGGGGCAAGGAACTCGAGAGCCACCTTGCGAGGCAGGGCTACGGGCTTGATGATGTTCTCTCGGAAGGCAAAATGGTCACGCTCTCGCATCGGATCGGCCGTCTCTTTGGCGGCACGACGCGGGAGATGATCGGTGAGCTTCATCCGAGTTTTATTCCTATCTTCAGACGCGCCGCGGAGATTACCGGACTTGCTGTCGTCGGCTTCGACGCCGTCATCCCCGACCCGACGGCGTCGGCCGATTCGCAACGCTGGGGCATCATCGAAGCCAATACTCTGCCCTTCATTGATCTTCACTACTATGCGCTCGAAGGCAAACCGCGCAACATCGCCGGCATGATTTGGAATTTGTGGAAATAATCGCCTGTGTACATATTTAGACAGTCGTCAATTTATGTTAAGATAGGTTCAGTGCGCAACCGTGAAGGCGACCACCTTACGTGCGCCGGCCTCTCGCAAAACTTTCTTTGCTTCCGAGAGTGTCGCGCCGGTAGTAGTGATGTCATCTATTAGAATTATATTCCTCCCAGAAATTTTTTCCGGATTTTTTACGGAAAAAGCGCCGACTATATTTTCGAGGCGCTTTTTCCGCTCTTCAATCCGCGCCTGATGTTCCGAATCTTTCGGGCGCGCAAGCGCGCCGGTCTCTAGCGTAAAGTTCTCTTCTCGGTCGAGCTCGACCAACTTCCTGCAAATGAGCTCCGCCTGATTGAAGCCTCGCTCCCGCCTTCTTTTCCGCGAAAGCGGAATCGGCAGGAGCAAGGGCTCGCCGAAATTTTCCATGATTTTACGGTCGGCAAGTTCCTCGAGCATCCTTGGATAGAGAATTTCAGCAAACACTTCGGCGAGCTGCCTCTTTCCAGAATACTTCAGCTGCCAGAGCGCGTCCTTCAGGGGCTTGTGTCTATAGTCGAGCATCGGATGTATCCAATCAGCCGATTCGCGCTCGGCAGAAGGCATCGCCGAAATGCATTCCGTGCAGAGGTATTCTCCGTTTTTTCCGCAGGCCAGGCATACAGGCGGGAAAACAAGGTCCAAGATGGAATTTAGAAGTTGCATATACTATAATTAAAGGGTATTTTAACATGGCTAATCCGCTTGCAAAAATCTTTAAAAGCTCCGGAATCTTTTCCGGCCCGTCCGAGTCCGCCGTCGGCATCGACGTCGGAACTTCCGCGATAAAAGTTGTTGAGATCAAGAGAAAAGGAGGTAGGGCTGTGCTCGAGACTTACGGGGCGATTTCGCTCGGACCCTATGCGGGCGCCGACGTCGGTCGGGTTACCAATCTTCCGATCGAAAAAATCACCGAAGCTCTCAAAGAAGTCCTCAAACAAGCCGGAGTAAGCTCAAGCTCCGCAGGCTTTTCGATTCCGGTTCGGGAGAGCCTGATCTTTACACTCGAGCTACCTGGACAGACCAAGCCGGAACAGATTCCGGCGATCGTACCGACCGAAGCACGTAAATATATTCCAGTCCCGATCACCGAAGTCACACTCGACTACTTTGTGCTTCCCAAAAAAGAGCAGTCTCATGAGGAGGCGAGCACTCCCTTGGGAGGCGAATCGGGAAAAACAGAGGTCCTGGTGGTAGCTCTCCAGAACGAATCGGTCTCGCGCTTCCGGTCGCTCGTTTCCGAGACAAGCCTCAACGCTTCATTTTTTGAGATAGAAATTTTTGCCACGATCCGTTCGACTTTCGAACACGAGCTCTCGCTCGTGCTGCTCCTTGATTTCGGAGCTTCGAGTACGAAGCTCACTTTGGTCGAATTCGGCACGGTTCGAAGTTATCACACTATCGCCCGCGGAGGCGCAGACATCACTGACTCGATCGCGACCTCTCTCGGCGTCACTTTTTCCGAAGCGGAAAAAGTGAAAAAAGAGTCTGGCCTTTCAAAAAATGCCGCCGAAAAAAACGTTGCCGACATCATTCGGACCCACGTCGACTATATTTTTGCCGAAGCAAACACCGTACTTCTCGCTTACGAGCAAAAATACGGCCGAACCGTTTCCAAGGTCATTCTTTCGGGCGGCGGGGCACTCCTTCATGGTCTTTCGGAGGCGGCGGCGGAGAATTTTCGCGCGGAAATCGAGCTCGGAGAGCCTTTCCGCAAAGTGAACGCGCCGGCGTTCCTCGACAAAGTGCTGGCCGCGACTGGTCCGGAATTCGCCGTAGCGCTGGGCTTGGCTTTGCGCAAGTTAGAGAAATAGAGGTATAATATATCGTAGATATGGAGCAAAATTTTCAAACCTCTTTCATCCCGAAAAAACCCCCGGTCCCGGAACGCGTATCGGTGGCCCGGCCCGTCGGCCTTCTTTCGGCCATTGCTTTTTTGATTTTTTTTACGATGCTCATCGCCACCGGCGGGCTTTATCTTTACCGGGGCTTTTTGAATAAAAGCATCAGTCAGTCGGCCGGCGACCTGACGGCGGCGAAAAATCGATTCGAGCCCTCCAGGCTTGAGACACTGCAGTCCCTCGACAAGCGTCTGCGGGTCGCAAACGAGATTCTCTCGAGCCACATCGCAACCTCTCCGATTTTCGAGGCGCTCGAGGCGATAACCATGAAGAGTGTTCGCTATACTAAATTTGGCTACAAGCTGGAAGGGGACAAGAATTCGAAAGCCACCGTCAATATCTCGGGGGTCGCTGTCGGTTACCGCGCGGTCGCACTGCAGTCGGATCTCTTTACAAAAAACAAAAATCTGATCGATCCAGTTTTTTCGAACCTCACTCTTGATGATAAGGGCAATGTCCTCTTTGACCTTGTGTTTTCGGTCGATCCCGGATTTATTAATTATAAAGCGACGCTTGCGAGAGCCGTTCCTCCAGTAAGCCCCGAGGCTGCGCCCTCGGTAATAACCCAGTAAAATGTTCAAGCTGATCATTCCAATTATTTTGATAGTTATCTCCGGGATAATGTTTGTCACTTTTACCGGCCCGCTTTACGGCGATATCCGAATGGCTCGGGAAGAGGCGGGGGCGTACAAAGAAGCGCTAGGGAATTCCAAAGCGCTCGAGAATGAGCGCGACAAACTCACCCAGAAATACAACGCCATCGATTCCATTCAACTTTCCCGGTTGGAAAAAATGATCCCGGAAAACGTGGATAATATCCGTCTCATCCTCGAGATCGAGAAAATCGCGATGCCTTACGGGATGGTGTTGAAAGGCGTAAAGTACGATTCGGCGCCGAAAAAAGAAGAAGGCGCGGTCACGTCGCCTGCGATCGGAGTGTCCGAGAATCCGGATTACGGCACCTGGACGCTCGAGTTCTCGACTTCGAGCACTTACGCCAACTTCATAAGTTTCCTTAAGGATCTTGAGAGGAATCTCCGGATCGTGGATGTCTCCGAGCTTTCTTTTGCTTCGGACGCGGATATTTCCAATCAAGGCTTCGGAACGTACAAGTTCGATTTTAAGATTAAAACATACTGGCTCAAAAATTAAATGACCCCGAAACTCAAAAATATAATAATGTTCCTCGTGGTCGCGGTATGCCTCGTCGTCATCTACCTTGCACTTTTTAGGGGAAAGGGCGACGAAGAAGCGCTACTTTCTTCTTCCGGAGAGGTAGCGACGGTTGCGACAGGGAGCGGCGGAAGCTCGGGGATCACTGGTAGCTTTCTCTCTCTCCTTCTTTCGGTGAAGGGCTTGAGCCTAAACGACGCGATCATTTCCGATCCCGCTTTTATCTCGCTCGTCGACTCCTCGATCGAGCTGGTGCCTGAAGGCAATGAGGGCAGGCCAAACCCGTTTGCGCCGCTCGGGTTTGATTTTTAGAATTTTCACATGAGTTTTTTAGACGCATTAGCCAATTCCGGGGTAATTAAAAAAACCGAGATCGATGATGTAAAATCTCTCGCGGCGGAAAAATACAATGGCGACATCGAAGGTGTGCTTCTCGATCAAGGAGTACCCGAAGAAACGATACTCGCCGAAAAAGGCAAATACTTGAAGATCCCGACCCGGAAAGTAAGCTCCCGCGACGTTTCTTTCGAGGCGCTTAAATACATCCCGGAGGACTCGGCGATCTACTACCGATTCGTGCCGATCGGGTTTTCCGAAGGGGTGCTCGAAGTCGGAGTGACCGACCCGGAGAACCTCGCGGCCATGGACGCTCTCCAATTCATCTCTGCGAAGCTCGGCATCCCGTTTAAAATTTTTCTCATTTCCAAGAACGACTACGAAGCGGTGCGTGAGGCTTATAAGGCGATGTCCGTACAGATGGAGGAACCGTTTTTAAACTATGACTCGGCTTCTCGCCCAGATGAGGAGTTGAAAAGCGCGCATCTTGAAAAGCCCGGGGAACTCCAAAAACCCGGCGAGGAGGCAAAAATAGTCGAGGACGCGCCGATCATAAAGATAGTGTCGGTGATCATCAAAAATGCCATCGAATCAAACGCCTCGGACATACACATCGAACATGCCGGCGCAAACGTAAAAGTGCGATACCGGGTCGACGGCGTACTGCACACCTCCCTGCTTTTGCCTGTCAATGTTTATAGCGGCATTATTGCGAGGATCAAACTTCTTTCCAAGCTGCGCCTTGACGAGAAGCGCAAACCCCAAGATGGATCCTTTGGTACAGAAGTAGACGGGAGGAAAATAGACTTCCGAGTTTCGACAATGCCAGCCTATTACGGCGAAAAGGTGGCAATGCGCATACTCGATTCGGAAAAGGGGGTAAAGCCGCTCGGGGAGCTGGGGCTATCAAAAAGAAATCTCGAGATGATAAGGAACGCAATCAAGAAGCCTTATGGTCTCATTCTCATTACCGGCCCGACCGGTTCCGGTAAATCCACCACTCTCTATTCAATGATGAACGAGCTCGAAAAAGAGAAAGAGAACATCGTTTCTCTGGAAGATCCGATTGAGTACCACATGCCCGACATCAATCAGTCGCAAGTAATGCCGGAAATCGGCTATTCTTTCGCTTCGGGACTACGCTCGATCTTGCGTCAGGACCCGGATATCATCATGGTCGGGGAAATCCGCGACAAGGAAACCGCCCAGCTCGCCATCCAGGCGGCACTCACCGGGCACTTGGTACTCTCCACTCTCCATACGAACAGCGCAATCGGTGCAATCCCACGCCTCGTAGATATGGGAGTCGACCCCTACCTCATCGCGCCGACCCTGATTCTCTCCGTCGCCCAGCGTCTAGCTCGGATGATTTACCCGACTTCGAAAAAAGCAGTGCCGATGGACCCTTCGGTACGGATGCAAGTAGAAGAGCAACTCAAAGATCTTCCGGAAGAGTTCAAAAAAGAAATCAAAATCAGAAATGAAATGTACGAGGTGGTGCCCTCTTCCGAATCTCCTTCCGGAACCCGCGGTCGGATCGCGATTTTCGAAATGTTCGATATCGATAGGGAGATGCAAGCTGTGATCCTTAAAAATCCGGTTGACGTGGAGCTTTACAAAGTGGCTCGAAAAAAGGGGATGCTTCTCATGCGAGAGGACGCAATGGTAAAAGCCATGGAGGGGACAATTCCCTGGACGGAAGTTTACAATTTTAGCACCGAGAAGTGATATACTAAATAACATGGCCGAGAAAAGAAAAATCTTAATCGTCGACGATGACAGCTTTCTCCTCGACATGTACGCCCTCAAATTCAGCCAGAACGGTTTCGAAGTTCATACCGCACAGAACGGAAAAGACGCGCTCGGGAAGCTAGGCTCGGTTACCCCAGAGATCATTTTAGCCGACATCATCATGCCGGAAATGGACGGCTTTGAGATGCTCGAGCAAATAAGCAAAGAAAACCTTGCCCCGCAGGCGGTGAAAATAATCCTCTCCAATAAAAGCGAGCAAGGTGATGTCGAACGAGGCAAGAGTCTGGGCGTCGCCGGCTACATTATCAAAGCTAATTCCACTCCTCAAGAAGTGATCGAGGAGGTGACTGGTATTTTGAACAAGAAACAATGACCAACTATAAAAAAGAGGTAGAGGATCTGATACAAATTGTGATCAATCAGGGAGGATCGGATTTACACCTCGGGGCCGGTCGGGTGCCGGCGGTCCGGGTTTCCGGAGAGCTTTCATTTCTGCTCAAGCACCCAGTTTTCACCAACGAAGATATGCTCGGGGTCCTCGGAGAGATTTTAAGCAAAGAAAAGGTCGCGGAGTTTCGAGAGCATCAGGAAATCGATTTCTCATACGACTTTCGCGGGGAGGCGCGCCTGCGAGGCAATGCGTTCTTCCAGAAAAATCTTATTTGCATCGCGCTTCGGCTCGTGCCGAAAGTAAAAACGCTCGAGGAGCTGCATCTGCCGAAGATCCTCTCGGATATCGCGCGGAAGAAACAAGGATTCTTTTTGGTGGTCGGGCCGGTCGGTCAGGGGAAATCCACCACGCTCTCGGCCATGATCAATTTGATCAACGCTGAGCAGGCGCGCAATATCATCACCATCGAGGACCCAATCGAGCACGTCTATCTGCCGCAAAAATCCATTATCAGTCAGCGCGAAGTGGGCATTGACACCAAGGATTTCCAAATCGCTCTGCAATCAGCTTTTCGGGAAGATGTGAACGTGATCATGATCGGGGAGATGCGGACCCCGGAGACTATCGCGACCGCGGTCACCGCCGCCGAAACCGGACACCTCGTTTTCTCCACTCTCCATACCAACAATGCTTCGCAGACTATCGACCGCATCATCGATTCCTTCCCGGGTGCCCAGCAGGACCAGATCCGTTCGCAGCTTTCCACCTCGCTCCTCGGGATTTTTTCCCAGAGGCTCGTTCCCCGGATTACCGGGGGCCTCGTTCCGGCGTATGAGCTTCTTCTTAACACCAATGCCGTCGCGAATCTGATCCGGGAAAAGCGTACCCATGAGATAGATGTGGTGATCGAAACCGGCATGGAACAAGGAATGGTGGACCTCAACCACTCGCTCCTTGACCTCGTCCGCGGCGGGGAAATTTCAATCGAAAGCGCCTATCAATTTTCGCTGAATCCTAAAGGGTTGGAGCGCATGTTATAAATTCATGCTGTTCAAATACAAAGCACTCGACGATAAGGGGGTAACTCGGGAGGGCGAAATAGATGCCGCGAACCGCGATCTTGCGATCAGCGGGCTTCAGCGCCGGGGACTCATTGTCATTTCGATCAAGGGTGATGCAGAGAAGAGGAAATTTCTCTCTTTTTCGTTTCTCGAAAAAGTGTCGATGCGACAGGTCGTGATTCTCTCGCGACAGATCGCCACACTCTTTGAAGCGCAAGTTTCGGCTCTTAAGACTTTTTCCATGCTTGCTTCAAGTTCCGAGAACAAGATCCTGGCGAAAAAGTTGACCGAGATCGGGGATGACCTTCAAGCCGGGCTTTCCATCTCCGGGGCCCTTGCGAAGCATCCGGATGTTTTTTCCAGTTTTTACGTAAGCATGGTGAAAGCGGGCGAAGAGGTCGGGAAACTCGACCAAACTTTCCTGAACCTTTCCGAGTATCTCGATCGTCAGTATAATCTTTCGATCAAAGCCAGGAATGCGTTAATCTATCCCGCCTTCGTGATTTTCACTTTTATTGTGGTGATGTCACTTATGTTCATGGTGGTTATCCCGAAACTTTCCGCGATCATTGTCGATTCGGGGCAGGCCATTCCCGTCTACACTAGGATCGTAATAGGATTTTCGAATTTCTTTGTCAACTGGGGATTTATAATTTTTATTTTCCTTATTCTCGCTGGCATCTGGCTCTGGTGGCTCTCTAGGACCGAGAAAGGCAAGACCTATATTGACCGGGTGCGTCTTTCCACCCCGCTTTTCGGGAGACTTTACAAAAAACTCTTCCTTTCCCGAATCTCAGACAATATGGATACGATGCTTACCTCCGGCATCCCAATTATCCGCTCGATCGATATAACGAGCGAAGTCGTCGGAAGCCACGCTTATAAAGACATGCTCCGCGAAGTTGCCGATAACGTTAAAGGCGGCCTGGCACTTTCCGCTTCTTTCGAAAAACACCCCGAAGAAATACCGGGGATCATGGTGCAGATGGTAAAGGTGGGAGAAGAGACAGGGTCGCTCGGGCCGATATTGAAGACCCTCGCGGTTTTCTACAAAAGGGAAGTGGACGATGCAGTGGACACGCTGGTCGGCCTGATCGAGCCTGTTATGATCATAGTCCTCGGGCTCGGGGTGGGGCTTTTGCTCGTTTCAGTGCTCGTCCCGATCTACAATATCGCCGGCAGTATCAGCTAAAAGTTATCCACAGCCAGTATTTCCCTTATGTTTTATAATTAAGCCATAACTAAGTCGATTAGAAATTATTAGTATTTAACCAAATTATGAAAATAAACTTTAAAAGAGGTTTTACGCTTATCGAGTTATTGGTGGTCGTCGCGATCATCGGCATCTTGGCGTCGGTGGTTCTCGCGTCGCTGAATTCGGCCCGAAACAAAGGCGCGGACGCGGCAATCAAGGCGGCTCTGTCCAATGCTCGAGCCCAGGCGGAGTTGTTCTATGATACGGGGCAGACATATACTGGTGTTTGTGCTGCCGGCGGTATCGGTAATATGGTGCTAAACGCAGCCCAGAAGCTCGGCTCACTGGCTACCGTCGAAGCAACTGCGCAAGCCTTCGTTTACAGCCTAGCCGGAACGGCGGGAACATTGGGTGATGCAGTTTGCCATGAAAGTGCTGGAGCGTGGGCCGCTGCGGTGTCCCTGAAAGCTCCCGCTGCGGCGAGCTCAGGCTGGTGCGTAGATTCGACCGGAGCTTCTCGAGAGTCTGTCAATACGGACCTTCCGGCCTCGAACTATACTTGCGATAACACATAAAAACTGACATGCCTAGAACAAGAGGTTTTACGCTTATCGAGTTATTGGTGGTCGTCGCGATTATCGGTATTCTCGCGTCGGTCATTCTTGCGAATCTAAACAGCGCGCGGAACAAGGGTTCTGACGCTGCCATTAAAGCAGCACTGGCCAATTCCCGTTCCCAGGCACAGCTCTTCTATGAGACCGGACAGGTATTTACCAGTGTTTGCACAGGCGCAGGCGGGATCAGCGGTATGGTCTTGAATGCTGCACAGAAACTCAATAGCGCCGCGGTAGTCGGGGACACGATCACAGCGTTCGCTTATGATGCTACCGGGGTTGCGGCCGGGTCAGCAGTCTGTCACAACAACGACAATGCTTGGGCGGCAATTGTATCATTGAAGAACCCTGTAGTAGCAAGTTCTGGCTGGTGCGTGGATTCGACAGGCGCTTCGAAAGAAGCGATCACCCTTGGCATAGACGAGGTAGTCTGCCCGTAACCAAGTGAAATGAACAAAAAACACCCATTCGGGCGTTTTTTGTTTTCGAGCGTGGTATAATTTAGGCAATGGTTTTTGCGATAATTTTCTTTGTTCTCGGGCTCATTATCGGAAGCTTCTTGAACGTCGTCGTCGCCCGCTATAACACCGGCCGCTCATACGGGGGCCGGAGCGAATGCATGGTCTGCGAAACGACACTCCGCCCACAGGAACTTATCCCACTACTCTCTTTCATTTTCCTCCGGGGACGTTGCTCAACTTGCGAGACAAAAATTTCTCTCCAGTACCCGCTAGTTGAGCTTGCAACCGGGCTTCTCTTTCTCGGGCTCTACCTCAAATTTGCTGGGCTTTTCTTTACCGCGCCACTTCTCTTTGCGATCCTCGTAGCCTATTACGGGGCCGCCTTTTCTCTACTTATCGTCATCGCCTCCTATGACATACGACACAAGATAATTCCGGACCCGCTTGCACTTGTATTCGGACTACTTTCGTTCCTTGGGATTTTTATTTTCAGCGCCGCGGGGCTCGATCCGCATCTGCCGATGCTTCGCGAAATTTACACCCCGATACTTGTCGCCCTCCCGTTCGCCGCCATTTGGCTTTTCTCTCGCGGTTCTTGGATGGGTCTCGGAGACGCGAAACTTGCGCTCGGAATGGCGCTCCTCCTCGGGCTCTCGAGAGTGCTCTCAGGCGTCGTGGTAGCCTTCTGGTCCGGAGCGGTAATCGGTCTCTTGCTTCTCCTTTTTTCAAAGAATCACCGGATGAAAAGCGAAGTTCCTTTCGCACCCTTTCTCGTGCTCGGAGCGATCGTGGCATTTCTTTTCGAGCTCCGTCTTTTCCCGCTATGAAAAAAAATGGCGGCATGACATATATAGAGCTCATCGTGGTACTCGGCATTTTTGCTTCGATGCTTTCGATCGCGATGTATAACCACAACAAATTCCAAGACAAGGTCTCGATCAAGAATCTCGCCAACGAAGTGGCTCTGCGCATTGTCGAAGCGCAGAGATCGGCGATGGCCGGGAAAGCGAGCACAGCGCCTTTTTCTAGCAAGCCTTCTTACGGCGTTCACTTCAATCTACAAACTGATAACAAAAGCTTTATCTATTTTGCAGACTTCAACGCGAGCGGCAGCTATAGCGATCCTACTTTCTGTAATACCGTAACTGGCGAGTGTTTGGCGAAAATCACTCTGAACCGCGCGAACACTATCTCGAATATCGCTTATTACTATTCGGCCGGAGGTCCGACTACCCTAAATAACCTGACTGTTACTTTCACCCGCCCCGCATCTGATGCTGCTATAAGCTCAAGCACTCCTCCCTCCAGTACCGTCCTCTACGCCCAGATTACGGTAGCGTCTGTCTCCGGGACGACGGCTAGAATAAAAATTTATCCGTCGGGCAGAATTCAAATAAACTGATGAGGAGGGCAAGAAAAAATTTTGGATTCACGATTATCGAAACCATGATCGCGATATCGCTTTTTCTGGTGGTGGTCATGGCGGGGATGGACGCGCTCTTGAATGCGAACGTGGTGCATCAGAAGTCTCAAGATATGCGCTCCATTCTCGACAGCCTGAATTTCATTATGGAAGACATGGGGAGGAATATAAGAACAGGATACAATTATCACTGCTATACTGGGGGTGCATCAATCCCTGTAAATCCCGGTGATCCCGATGTGCAGCCGCTCAGCTGCGCTTCCGGCTGGGGAATTTTATTTGAGCCGGCGACCGGAGACAGCACGACCGCCGACGGGGACCCGATAGATTACACCGACCAGTGGGTTTATTATTTCGGCCCAGATACCGGATTGCCAGGTTCGCCTTATTCGATCTGGAAAAAAACCTCCGCCCCGTATTCTTCGGCAAGTTTCGTCAAGCTAAATACCGATGAAGTGGTTCTCAACTCCGCGTCGTCCGGTCTCTCTGTTTTGGGCGCAGAGCGCCCGACCACAAATACCCAGCAGCCTCTCGTTAGCATCCGTCTTTCCGGCACAATTACGTTTAAAAATCAGATTACCCCATTTTCTCTGCAAACCACGGTTTCCCAGAGAGTAATCGATGTTTTGCCATGATCAAATTTACGAAAAATTCAGGTTTCACTTTGGTCGAGACACTGGTCGCGCTTTCGCTCTTCTCGGTCGCGCTCCTTGGGGTGATCGTCTCTCTGGGGCAGGGGATTTCCGATACCGGGTACGTAAAACGGAAAATGACCGCGGAATATCTCGCGGCTGAGGGGATAGAATACATCCGGAATTTTAGGGATACCTACACTCTTTATTCCGCAACCGGTCAGGCCGGCTGGACGAGCTTCAACAGCCGGCTTACGGGGGCAAATTGCAATACTACTGGATGTTATTTTAATTCGAGCGGGGTGAGTTATACGGATAACACGACCCCGATTTATGATCTTACTCTCACCAGTTGCGCAAGTTGTCCGACCCTCTACTACCATTCGACCACCGGCAAATACGATTATGACCCGGTCGGCGGAGTCAACTCCGGATTCAGTAGGAAAATCAATACTTCAGCGGTGAATGTTAACGAAACGAGAATATCCTCGACGGTAACTTGGACGGAAAAATCGCGTACCTACAGCATTACCTTTTCGGAGAATTTATATAACTGGGTTGAGTAAATGGAAATTACAAAATTAAAAATTAAAAATTATCGTTCAGGGTTCGTACTCCTTTTCGCGGTAACGCTCGCGAGCATTCTGCTTGCTATCGCGATCGGTGTCTCCAACGTAGCGCTCAAAGAAGTGAACTTTTCGACTTCCGCGCGTTCCTCAAGCGAGGCAATATTCTCCGCAGACACGCTTGTTGAATGCGCGCTTTATTACGATAGGGGCGATCTGGATCGGTTCAGATGGCCGAACCCAGGGGGCACGATCAGCTGCGGCACTTCAGCGAACATAACTCCTGCTATCTCCGGGAACGCTACCGCGTGGTCCTACATTTTTCCCGCAACATTCGGAAGCGCGGGAGGGAATTGTGCTGTCCTTACCATTTCGAAAGACGCTTCGAGCCCGCCTGTGGTAAATACAACGATCGTTTCCAAGGGCTACAACATCGGAGACGCGAGTTGCAACTCTTCGAGCCAAAGCCGCACCGAGCGTGAACTCCTGGTCTATTACGGCATCTCCGCCGGTGCACCCCCGCCCCCCCCACCGCCGCCTCCCCCTCCGCCTCCCCCATCACCACCTCCACCTCCAACCTTTGTCCGCTCCGGTGGGGCAACCGGCACCTCCTTTAGCTTCGATATCGGCACCGCCGACACCGATCGCTTAGTGGTGGTTATGGCGGATGATGAAAGTGCTGGGATCAACTTAACTGGAGCTACGGTTGGCGGGCAAAACTGTACCTTAGTTGATCGTGCGAACAACAACCTAACCCCGACAGGGAACCATTCGGAAATGTGGTATTGCGATGAAGACAATTTAGGTGCTTCCAATGGCGTAGTTACGGTGGCTATTCAAGGAGGAGATCTCGGCTGGGCCGTACACGCACACCTCTACACCGGCGCCTCCCAAAGCGGGCCATCAGATTCCGGGATTAATCAAACAGTGGTTGGTGGCTCAATTGTATCAGTCTCTGGCATTGATGTACCGGAAAACGGACTAGTGGTGATGAACGCAGGTAACGGTGCTTCTGGAACCTGGAACAGCTGGACCTCTCCGCTTACCGAACGTACGGACGGCCCCAACCCAAGCTCTGCAGTCTTCGGCACCTCAAGCGGCATTGAATCAACCGTCCAGACCGGCAAAACCTACACTGCCACGGCGAGCGTGTCTGACATCCTTCGAGGGACCGGTATTGTGGGGGTTTGGGGAGGAGTATCGCCCCCCCCACCTCCGCCACCTACCAACTACACCCTCACTGTCTCTAAATCAGGTACCGGCTCTGGTACCGTCACTGGCGTCTCGAATCCTACGCAGACGAACATAAATTGTGGAGCCACTTGCTCGCTAAGTTATACCGATGGCACTGTAGTTACAATGACTCCAACTCCAAGCGGCGGCTCAACCTTCGCCGGATGGTCCGGAGACGCAGACTGTTCTGACGGCTCGGTTACCATGAGTGCTACTCGGGCTTGTACTGCAACCTTTAATCTTATGCCTGTAGCAAATGATACATTTACGCAAGCAAGTAATGTAACCCTTGCTTCGCATATACCAACCGGGGCAGGGGCTGGTACGAGCTGGGTAGCGCAAATAGCTGGTGCTAACGTTACCAATAGATCCACGGGAGTAATTGCTGATAGTACCGGTAGCAATGGCAATCGCTACAAGATGAACAACAACCTAGGTTCTAGTCAGATGGATGTCCAAGCTGATTTTACTTCGTCGGGCTCTTCGGGATCCTTTGTCTTTTTCGGATTACTAGCTAGATTGCCCGCCAGTACGGGTACCTCAACCATTGAAGGAAGTTATGACCACGCTGTGGCAGGTGGTTCCTGGGTAATTGGTGATGGAACAAGTTCTGCTTCTACAGCCGAAGCTTGGCCCGGCGGTACGGTAAATATGAAACTAGAGATACGTACGGGCGTTGCCAGACTTTATGCTAATGGAGTATTGAAAGTAACCCTAAATACAAATTTATTTTCTGGTAATAATTATGCCGGTATCTTCTTGGGAAACTTTTCAGGTACTTCCGGCAAAATTACCGCTGACAACTATCAGAGTAGCGGATTTTAGATATCTGTATGGACATGGTTAAAACCGAAAAGAGAATAAAAAAACTCCGGGATGAAGTCGCACGACTGCGCTACGAATACCATGTGGAAAATGTTCCATCCGTCACGGATGAAGTCTACAATTCTCTGACCCGCGAACTTCGAGCACTTCTGAAAGAATATCCGGAGTTCGAAGACCCGAACGCGCCCGAGAACCGAGTGGCAGGCAAAGCGCTGGATAAATTCGTGAAGGTAAAGCACGCCGTGCGGATGCTTTCGCTCAACGACGCTTTCAATGAGAAAGATTTATCCGATTGGGAAAAGAGAATAAAAAAGCTACTTGGAAGCCGGGCTTCTAAGTTGAGTTATTTCTGCGAGATCAAATTTGACGGGCTGGCAGTTTCGCTTACCTATGAAAAAGGGAAATTTACCAAAGGCGCGACCCGCGGAGACGGAGAGGTAGGGGAAGATATCACGCAAAATTTAAAGACCATCAAATCGATCCCGCTCTATCTCTCCGGCCTGCCGGAATATTTCGAAGTACGAGGGGAAGCGCTCTTGTCTAAAAAGATCCTTGCCGAGCTCAACAAGAAAAACGCAAAAGAAGGCAAACCTCTCTTTGCCAATACCCGGAACGCCGCGGCGGGGAGCCTCCGGCAGCTTGACCCGCGCTTAGCGGCGGGGAGAAAACTGGATTTTTTTGCGTATGACATAGTCTCGGCTTCTTCTCAAACCCACTCGGAGAAACATGCACACCTTCGGAAACTCGGGTTCAACGTCGGAGAGAACGATGCGGTATGCGGTGATCTTGCCGAAGTCGAGAACTTCATAAGGAAATTCGAAAAGGCGAGAGCAAATTATCCCTATGGTACGGATGGGGTGGTGGTCTCGGTGGACAACCCCTCGCTCCAAAATACTCTTGGGGTCGTCGGGAAAGCGCCGCGCGGGATGATAGCTTACAAGTATCCAGCGGAGCGCGCTACGACAACCGTGCGTGACATTATCGTAAACGTGGGGCGCACGGGGGTGCTCACTCCGATCGCAGTCTTTGAACCGACCTTGGTCGCGGGCTCGACCGTCTCGAAGGCGACCCTTCATAACGCAGATCAGATCGAGCGCCTGGGGCTGAAGATCGGTGATACAGTCGTCATCGAAAAAGCCGGAGACGTGATACCGGCGGTGGTGGAAGTGCTTCCGCGGATGCGCACCGGCAAGGAAAAAAATTTCAAAATGCCGGAGAAGTGCCCGGTTTGCGCTTCGCCAGTTCGCAAAAAAGAACTGGTAGCTCATTATTGTACGAACCCTAAGTGTCCCGCCAAGAACGAAAGATACCTCGAGCACTTCGTCTCGGTTTTAGAAATTTACGAACTCGGGCCCAAGAACTTACGACGGTTTAAAGATGAGGGCCTTATCTCCGATGCGGCCGACATATTTACGCTAAAAAAAGAAGATATCGCGATGCTCGAGAGATTCGGCGAAAAATCGGCGGAAAATATCATTGCCGAGATTGATGCGAAGAAAAAAGTTCCGCTCTCCCGCTTTCTCTGGGCACTCGGGATACTGCACGTTGGGGAGGAAACGGCACGTGACCTGGCGCGGGAATTCGGGACGCTGGAGAAAATCGTGAAGGCAGACCTCGAAGACCTAGACTCGATCGAAAACATTGGACACGCGGTGTCCGCCAGTGTGTACGAGTTTTTCATAGATAAAAATAATCTTAATTTCCTAAAAAAGCTCGAGAAAAACGGCGTCGAAATAGAAAAAGAAGGCAAGAAGAGAAAAGGTAAATTTAGCGGACAGACATTCGTTCTCACCGGTACGCTTGAGGCGATGTCGCGCGAGATTGCAAAGGAGCGCATACTTGCTTTGGGTGGCAAAGTGGCGAGCTCGGTCTCAAGTCAGACTTCTTATGTTGTTGCTGGCTCGGATCCTGGCTCCAAATTCACTACCGCAAAGAAACTCGGGGTTAAAATTTTAAGCGAAGAAGAATTTTTAAAGCTACTTGCCTAGCGCCTTCTGTAAAACCGGATAAATTTTTTCCGCAATCTTTTTATAGCCGGCATCGTTTGGGTGGATGCTGTCAGACATAAATTCGTCGTGGCTGAGGAGGCCTTTAAGCACATTTGGCACATAGAGAGCGCCTCGCTTTTTTGCCAGTTCTTCGTAACGTTGATCGTACTGGTCAGTTAAAAATCCGCCTCGAACCCCAAGCAGAATTACCAGCACGCCGGACTCCTGGAGCCGAGCGATAATCTTGTCAAGGTTAATAAATGTCTGCTCTGCTGGGATTTTCCCTAGGAAGTCATTTCCGCCGAGGAGAAGAAGAACAATTCTGGGATTCTCACTAAGAACTTCCGTGAGGCGACGGAGTCCATCTTCTGTTGTATCTCCGGCGTGGCCCATGTTTAATATTGGCTCTCCAACGAGTTTTCCGAGCTTCGCCGGGAAGGCGTTACCTTCGGTTGCCCCCACTCCCTCGACCAAGCTATCGCCAAAGGCGATAATTATGCCTTCTTTGGGAGGGAAATTGGTAATAGCGGGTGGTTTTTTGAAAAGGAGGAGGAAGATACCGCCGAGGATAATTACCATAGTAGTAATGACAAGAATTTTTTTCATGACTTTACTCACTCTAGATTATAATATAGATTGTATTGAAATGGAGGCGTCGCATAGCGGTCTAGTGCGCACGCTTGGAAAGCGTGTAGGGTGAAAGCTCTCGACGGTTCGAATCCGTCCGCCTCCGCCAGAAAACGAAACGAGCCGTCCGGAAGCTTCATGCTTCAGGACGGCTTGCGTGCTAGGGGGAGGGCACTCGCTCGTCGGGTCTTCCATTCCTCAAACCGACTCTTCACTGCGTCGAGGAAGTAAGAGAAGATCCACCCATCCAGGAAGTTTACTCCGATAAACCAAGCCAGAGTAAGCTTGATCTCTCGGAGCCCCGATCCCGACAGTAGAGCAAGAGGGAGGTAGGTGAAGGCTTGAAAAACCGTGTTTGTCACGAACCCCGATGCCCACTGCCGGAAGAACTTCGATTGGTGATATAATTAACCATTATAAATTAATCTCCCTCCGCCTCTGGCGGAGGATAATTATGATCGATATTGCGATAAATTATTGGGCGGTTCTGGTTGCGGCAATCGTTAACTTCGTAGTCGGCTGGCTCTGGTATGGTCCGCTCTTTGGCAAGATGTGGAAGGGTTTAATGGGCATGACCGATGAGTCAATGAAGGCAATGGCGATGAAACCTATGACGGCGATGTTCTGGGGTTTCGTCTCCTCGCTGGTTCTCGCCTATGTGCTTGTACATTTTGTTGTCATGGCCGGAGCGGTCGGTATAGCGGGCGCGTTTTCGCTTGCTTTCTGGTTGTGGCTCGGTTTTATGGCCACCCAGAGCATCGGAGTTTACCTTTGGGAGGGTAAGCCATTTAAGCTTTTTGTCCTCTGTGCTGGATATCAGCTAGTTGCGACCTTCCTCGCGGCGCTTGTTCTCGTGCTTTGGATGTAAAAATGATATAGGAAAATAGAGCAATGCTTGGGGCAATTTTCACTATCGTGGGACTATCGCTTTTCGAAGCGGTCTCTTCCGTCGACAATGCCATCATAAATGCCGAGGTACTTTCCACCATGGGCGCTCAAGCCCGCAGGTGGTTCCTGACTTGGGGCATGTTTATTGCGGTGTTCCTCGTCCGCGGGCTTTTGCCGTTTCTGATCATCTGGGTTTTTAATACCTCTCTCTCCCCGTTTCAGATTTTCTCTGCCGCTTGGTCTAGTGATCCAGTAGTAGGGGAATCTATCCAAAAATCAGCGCCGATACTCCTGGTTGCCGGCGGAGTGTTTCTTCTATTTTTGTTTTTGCATTGGCTTTTCCTGGAAGAGAAGAGACTAGGCTTACCGAAGGCGGAAAAATTCTTTATGTCCAAAGGGGTTTGGTTCTATGCCGCAGTTTCTATTTTGCTTTCTATCATTGCCTGGTTCGCGCTCAAAGAAAGCAATCTGATGGGGTTCGGGGCGGTAGTGGGCTCCACGCTGTTTTTCATCACTCACGGCTTCAAGCAAAATGCCGAAGAGCAGGAGCGAAAGTTGCTGGGCAGCGCGCATTCTGACCTCTCTAAACTGTTTTTCCTCGAAATCATAGACACTACTTTCTCCATAGACGGAGTGCTGGGAGCTTTTGCCTTTACTCTTTCTGTCCCCTTGATTTTAATCGGAAACGGTTTTGGCGCTCTACTTGTGCGGGAACTGACGCTCCGCAACATCGAGAGAATTAAAAAATACGCATATCTTAAAAACGGAGCGATGTACTCCATCCTCGTGCTCGGAGTAGTCATGATATTGCACAGCTTCGGCTTTCATATTCCGGAGTATGTCTCTCCGCTTTCAACCTTCATCATCATCGGATTTTTCTTTTGGAAATCTCATATGGAACTCCGGCTGGTATAATGGGCTCATGGCGCCCGATCTTCTAGCCGAATACGAGAGCGAATACAAAAAGCTGAATAAAAAACAGCGCGAGGCGGTGGAGGCCATCGAAGGGCCGGTAATGGTAGTGGCCGGCCCGGGCACGGGCAAGACCCAGATATTGGCGCTCCGGATCGCGAACGTTTTAAAAAAGACTGACATCAAGGCCGATGGGGTTCTTGCGCTTACTTTTACCAATGCCGCCGCCCTGGCCATGCGTACGCGCCTCTCGCTATATATCGGCGCGGATGCGGAGAAGGCGGGCATTTTTACTTTCCATAGTTTCGGTCTCACCCTGATTGAAGAATATTATTCTGTGCTCGGTCTCGCGGCTGCACCGACGCTTCTCGAAGAAAAGCGGACCATCTCTTTTTTTGAGGAATTGCTTCGTACGCGCAAATGGCAATACCTCCTGCCGCGCTTCGATGAAGGCCGATATTTTTCCGATCTTAAGTCCATTATCTCCGCGCTCAAAAGAGAGATCATTCGGCCGGAGGAAGCAATCAACGCCTTGGATACGGAGATAAAAAATTTTGATAACGATCCGGCAAATATTTCTTCCCGCGGCAAAAATAAAGGCGAAATAAAAGAAGAGGCCAAGCGGCGGCGGGAAGTACTCGGGAAAACCCGCGAGGCTCTGGAATTCTACGCTCTTTACGAAGAGGCGAAGAGGGAACAAAACGTCATTGACTACGACGACGTCATGACCATTCTTGTGGAGCTTGCGGGTAGCGCCGATGTCCGCTCTGACATTTTAGAGCAGTACCTATATGTTCTCGTCGATGAGCACCAGGATTCGAGCGGTCTTCAGAATGAATTTTTGAAAAAGATTTGGGGCGACGTCGAGGAGCCGAATATCTTCGTGGTCGGGGATGACCGCCAGCTCATTTACGGCTTTGGGGGCGCTTCCATCGCTTATTTTTACGGCTTCCGAGATAATTTTCCCGGCGCGAAGCTGATCGGCCTGGTGGAAAATTATCGCTCCACACCGCTCATCCTCGAAATCGCAGAGCATGTTCTTCCCGGGAAACTGACCGAAGAGAAACTGCGTAGCCAAAAGAAGGATAGCCATCCCATCGGAGTGTGGTTCTCTCAAGACCAAGAAGCTGAAATCCTCGAAGCGGCCGGTGCTATCAAAGAAAAGATTGCCGAAGGCATACCCGCCGAGGAATGCGCAATACTTATGCCCAAGAACGCTCATGTCCGCCGAGCCATAGCGGTTCTGCGCGCCGCCGGGCTACCGGTTTCTATTCGGAGCGCGCTTGCGCTCCTTGCGCTCCCGGAGGCACAATCCTTTATTCGGGTGCTTCGAGTAATGAGAGACTCTGCCGACCACCCGACTCTCGCGCTTACGCTTTTTGATCCGATTTCCGGAGTTGCGGCAGAAGAAGCGCACCAGTTCCTCTCCTCGGGCGGCCTCAGAAATTTTTCCCTTTCTGGCCCGCGCACCGGCAATCTCCTTTCCGGTGTCATAGATAAATGGTTCGAGAAACTCTCGCTTTGGGCCAAAGGCGGGGCGGGAAGCTCTTTGGCCGCATTCGTCACCCCGATTGCCCGGGAACTTTTGGATGCGGAAACGGCGCGGGCGTTTCTCTCGCTCTTAAAGCAAAAAAACGAAACCGAACCGGAACTTGGGCTTGACGGATTTATTAATTTCCTCGATCGAATCCAAAAATATGGCGAAGACCTCGAGATAGAAGGGGAGAGCGAAAGCCCCGGCGCGAGGGTGCTCACACTCCACGGCTCCAAAGGCCTCGAGTTCGAATTTGTCTGGATAGCGCACATGGACGAGCGGTCGTTCACTTCCGAGAGGCGGCGAGCTTTTGCGTTGCCCGAGCCCATTCTTGCGCGGCTCGAGAAAGAAGATCTCGAAGTCCACAAGCGCGAGCTTTTTGTAGCCATCACCCGTGCCAAACGTTTTGTGAACATATCCTATTCCGGAGGAGAACTGGCGCACGCGGCCGCGGCAATTCCCGAAAATCTTCTGGTCTTAAAGAAGCCAAATGTTGAAAAAAGAGAAACTCGCACGGGCCAAAATAATTTTGCGGAATTAGCAAAAGCGCAATTCGTGCGACGCAATGTTTCCGTCTGGCTCCTCAATAATTTTTTTGAGTGCACCCGCAAATGGTATTTTCTGAATATTCTGGGCCTCCCCGAGAAAAAAAATGCCGTGCTTGAATACGGCAAAGCGGTGCATAGTGCGATTAGTCAGATCATAAACCAGAAGCGTCCCGTGACAGAGGCGGATGCGAAAGCTGTGGCGGCAAATACGGTGGCGGAGACCGGTTTCTGGCAGGGCGCCGAGGCTGAAGAGGTAAAAAAGTCGGTAGCGGAGGTGCTCACGCGTTTCGCTCTGAAGCGGCTGCCTGAGCTGGGGCAGGATTTTAAAAGCGAGCGCAGCCTTTCAGGCCGTCTCGAGAAACTACCGCGCTTTTCTCTTTACGGCAAGATCGATCTAGTAGAGCGCCTGCCGGATGCAATTCGAGTCGTCGATTTTAAGACCGGCAGTGCGAAAAGAAAATCGGAAATAGAAAAACTCGATCCTGAGGGCCGGCCGAGCGCGTATCTTCGCCAACTCGCCATGTATGCGCACCTCCTTGCGCCCGAAGCGCGGGGACTGCCCATCATCGGGCGCCTGGAATTTGTCGAGGCCGACGGCGATTTTTATGAGAGAAAGATAACTAAAGAAGATATAGGACTTCTCGAGAAAGATATTGCGGACTATGCGCGCCTGGTCGAGAGCGGGGAGTGGCTCAAGCGCGAATGCAATTTCAATTCCTACGGCAAAAATATAGAGTGTGCGTATTGCAAACTCTCTCTAGCGTATAAATAACTTATCGAATCTTTCCGCCGAAGTTCTTTTTCGTCTCGGATTCCAGCTTTTTGTGTAAAATGTCGATTTCTTCTCCCGTTAGCGTGCGTTCAAGCGAGCGGTAGGTGATGCGGTAGGCATAGCTTAATTTACCCACTCCGAATTTTTCTACGTTTTCGTATTTATCAAGAAGCTCCACTTGCTCCACGAGTCCGGGGGCTATCTCGCGAACAAAGTCAAAATAGTCATTCGGGACGAAGTTTGCGGCCACAATGAAAGAAATGTCGCGCACGATTGGCGGGTACTTGCTTACCTCCTTGAATTTTTGGTTCAGTTTTAGCTGGGCCTTTACTCGCGAATCTGCGGACCAAAGAAGTCGTATATCCGGTAGCTCCATCGAGGCCATCGCCAGACGCTCGAGGCCGAAGCCGAAGGCCCAGCCGTTGTAGCCTTCGAGCCCGAGATTTTTAAGAACGCTCTTTCTTACCATCCCGGAGCCCACCATCTCTACCCATTTGCCGCCGAGCTCCGCTTCCATTTCAAAAGAGGGGTCGGTGTAGGGGAACTGGTGATCGTAAAAGCGGAAGTTTATATTTCCGAAGATGCTCGTAGCGACTTCGGATAGAGTATGCTTGAGATCATCGGGCGTAATCGTACGCACACCGTCGGGCGCGATGAGCCAGCCGCCGAATTGGTGAAAGACGTTCATGTGGGAGCGGTCGATCTCATCTTTGCGGTAGACTTTGCCGTAGCAGATGGCGCCCAGAGTGTCTTTCGCGGCGATCCTTTTCTTTATCTCCGGTTGATTCAGATAGTAATACCAGAATACTGTGTCGTGGGTGCGAAGGACATGACCTTCGTCGACGTAGTAAGTGTCCGAGGGGCTCCGCGCCGGGTGCCCCGGGGGCATGTTGAAAAGGTCGAAGAGTATCTCGGTCGGGACGATCTCGGGGATTTTGATGTTGTCAAAGCCTTTCAGGGAGGGTACCGCGCTTGCTCGGTCGACGACTTCTTTGACTGGGCTTCCGGGCGTGCGGGAGAGGTCCGGCATGGCGAGATAGCGCCGGATGCGTGCGCCTTCGGGGTCCGTCCGTTTCTCGAGCGAGCGTTTGATTGCTTCTTCGTCCGGGGAAGTGATCTCAATAGTTGACATACTAATGAGTTTAATGAGAAGGGGGAAAAAAGTAAAGGTTTTCCACATATTGTTGATTTTTGGAGAAGGTTTGGTATAATATAAGCGAAGGCTCACCCCAACACGAGGAGATTGCTTATGGATCACCTGGATCCAACCTTTCTGAGACACCCCAGCAGGGTGCGCCCCAGAGAGGGATGCCACGAACCCGGTCCGCTTCTGACGACCGGGGGACGTCCTGTTGTTCAACCTCCCACCCCCGACCCTATACCGGTCGAGGCGCAGGAAGAAACCGAGCCCCTGGATTCCCTCGTGGAGTTCCCCGGTATCGGCTGAGCAAGCACAAGCAGAAGTTCTTTCCACCGGGAGCGAAGCTCCCAAAATCGCACCACCAACTCTTCTCGCTTCAGGAGCAAAAAAGAGATGCCTCTGCCGAGACCGTGGGACTGCCAGGAATGGGCGGACGAAGCCGCCGCCAAACAAGTGCAGTCTCAAAGAGCAGCCACGCACAAGAATCTCGACTGGCGAACGGCGCAGCGGCTGGTTGAACGTCACCCTGAGCTGATTCAACCCAAACCCGATGCTCCCGGCAACGACAGGAGCATGCAGGATCCCTCCCCGTAGGACCCAATCATCGTGGTGCCAGTAGATCGCAGTGAGAAAGCGGCGCTACGAGGTTGTAGCGCCCTTTTCCTTTTCCACACTCTTAATTTTGCATACCTGGTTTACTTTTGATAAAATATTTTTATGATTATTCACAGCGCAAAGATTTACTTTTTCTGCCTTTTTCTCTCTTCTCGGCAAGAAGGTTGATCTTTGTGCTGTAAAACAAACTACAACTCAAAGATCAGCCTTCTCCCGAAGGCTGATTTTGTTCTTTCCCTTCTTCTAGGAGGCAAGCAGAGATGTGTGAAAAGCCCACTGACCCCACCCCCGAGGCGGACTTCCAACCCGCCACCCCGCAGGATCCCCAGCACTTGCAGTTGCCTGAAAAGAAGGAGGTACCGACTGGCGAAGTTCCACGTCGCCGGAGCCGGTATGACAGCGGAACGTTTGGGAGGTAAGTACTCCTAACGCACCGCAACCGTGGAATGGGCGGCTACAAACAGTAGGCGCCCTTTCCTTTTTTATCCATATTTTTCAACACTTTTTTACTGGCTATGTCTGCCAGAATTTGCTATAATAGGGACATAAATGGCCAAAGAAAAAGAGGCAAAAAACGGTAGTGGACACCACTACAGCGCGAAAGACATATCGGTTTTGGAAGGCTTGGAGCCAGTCCGGCGGCGGCCCGGCATGTATATCGGAACGACCGGCCCGGAGGGGCTTCATCATCTAGTCTGGGAGATTTTCGACAACTCCCGCGACGAGGCGATGGGCGGATTTGCGAGCGACATCGAAGTCGTGCTCCTGCCGGGCAATCGGATTCGTGTCACCGACAACGGCCGGGGCATCCCTGTCGACATCCACAAGCAGACGAAAGTTTCCGCGCTCGAGACGGTCATGACCACGCTTCATGCTGGAGGGAAATTCGGCGGCGAGCAGGCCGCTTACAAAGTCTCCGGGGGTCTGCACGGCGTCGGTGCCTCGGTCGTGAATGCTCTTTCATCCTACTTCCGTGCCGTCATTCACAAAGACGGCGGGGAGTACCTGCAGGAATATTCCCGCGGAGAAAAAAAATCGAAAGTAAAAAAGGTCGGACCTTCCAAACTCTCCGGCACCGTCATCACCTTCGAGCCGGACCAGGAGATATTCAAGGATATCAGGTTCGACTGGGGCACTATCGTTTCGCACCTGCGTCAGCAGGCGTACCTCGTGCGCGGCATGCGTATCACTCTTATCGATGCCCGTGGCTGGGACGAAAAAGGTCCCTCCGGAGACGACGTTTTTTATTTTAGAGACTTGGGTCTCGAGCTACCATCGCTCACTTTTTATTTCGAAGGAGGTTTAATATCGCTCGTCAAATTTTACAACAAGCTCCAAAAGCCGGTCCAGAAAAATATCTTTTACGTTTCCAAAGAAGAAGCCGGAGTCGGGGTGGAGATTGCGCTTCAGTATGTGGACGACATCGTCGAGCGGATAACCCCATTTGCGAACAATATTTACACCGCCGAAGGCGGAACGCACCTGACCGGTTTCAAGACTTCTCTTACGCGCACGCTCAACACCTTCGTAAAGAAAAACGAAATGCTGAAAGAGGCAGAGGGAGGTTTTACCGGCGAGGACGTGCTCGAGGGCCTGACCGCTGTCATATCTGTGAAGCTCCAAGAAATTCAGTTCGAAGGCCAAACGAAGGCGAAGCTCGGGAGCGTGGAGGCCCAAGGAGCAGTGGCGACCGTTTTCGGAGATGCATTTGCGAATTTTCTTGAAGAGAACCCTGACGATGCAAGAGCCATAATAAACAAGTCTATTTTGGCACTCAAGGCTCGGAAGGCCGCCAAGGCGGCAAAGGATTCGGTCTTGCGCAAGGGCGCGCTTGAGGGCATGACCCTTCCCGGAAAACTTGCCGATTGCCAGAGCCGCGACCCGAGCGAGAGCGAACTATTCCTCGTAGAGGGAGATTCGGCAGGGGGGAGCGCCAAGCAAGGCAGAGACAGGCGAACGCAGGCGATACTGCCGCTTCGCGGGAAGATTCTTAACGTCGAGCGAGCGCGCATCGACAAAATGCTTGCCTCGAAAGAAGTGCGGGCGCTGGTGATAGCGCTCGGGACTTCAATCGGGGACACCTTTGACACATCAAAGATCCGTTATCACAAGGTAATCATCGCGACCGACGCGGACGTGGATGGCTCGCACATCCGGACCCTCCTCCTGACACTTTTCTATCGCTATTTCCGGCAAGTGATCGAGATGGGCTATATTTATATCGCTCAGCCTCCACTTTATAAAATAAAAAAAGGAAAAGAAATTTTTTACGCATATACCGATGCAGAGAAAGCGAAAGTTGTCGGTAAAGACGCAACCGTGAATGAGATAGAACCAGCCGAGGGTCCCGAGCCTACTGAGGGAGAGGAAACCGAAGAAACTAAAACCAAAACAGCCAAAGTGCACATTCAGAGATTCAAAGGCTTGGGTGAAATGAATCCGGAAGAGTTATGGGAGACGACGATGGATCCTTCCCGCAGGATCTTAAAGAAAGTCGACATCGAAGATGCTGAAGAAGCGAACAAAATTTTCGATATCCTGATGGGCTCGGAAGTCCCGCCGCGCAAATCTTTCATCCAATCGAACGCCAAACTCGCCGAGATCGATATTTAAGATTTATTTTTGATTTCCTCTTTTAGGCGCGCGATGAAGTCTTCGATGAGAATTCCTTCGATTTTTTCGTCATTGCGGCCTTCGATGGTGAATTTGCGAGTCTCTTTTTCCTTGTCACCGATAACAACCAAGTAAGGCACCTTTTCCACCTTGGCTTGTCTCACTTTTTTGCCGAGAGTCTCATTCGATTCATCAAGCTCGGCCCGAATGCCAGCGTCCATGAGAGATTTATAAACATCCTGTGCGCACTCCAAATGTTTTTCGCTCGAAATCGGCAAAACTTTCACCTGCACCGGTGAGAGCCAGAGAGGGAAAGCACCGGCGTATTTCTCTATGAGGAAGGCGATAGTGCGCTCGATCGAGCCGATCGAGGAACGGTGCACAACGAACGGGCGATGCTCCTTGCCGTCTTCGCCCACGAAAGTCAAATTGAAACGAACAGGCGAGGACAGATCGTATTGCACGGTGAATGCCGTATCTTCCTTCCCATTTGCATTTTTCATCTGCACATCGATCTTCGGCCCATAGAAAGCGGCGTCGCCTTTCATCTCCTCGAATTTGACACCGCGCTTTTTCATCAAGCCGCGCAGAAGTTTCTCTGCCATGTCCCAGCCGGCATCGTCTTTGTAATATTTTTTTGTGTCAGCCCGGTCACCCAAGGAAAGTCTGTACCAATAGTCTTTGCCGAACTCAAGCCCTAGGACGCCGTTCGCAAATTCGATCAAGTCGAGCGCTTGGCCCATCTCTTGGACTGCCTCCCCCTCGCTTTTGCAGATAATATGAGCATCCGAAAGACAGAAGCTGCGCACTCTCTGGAGGCCCATAAGTTCGCCCGACTGCTCGAAGCGGTAGAGCTTGGCAAGCTCGGCGATGCGCATTGGCAGATCGCGGTAACTCCGCGGTCGAGAGAGATAAAGCTGAAAATGGTGCGGGCAGGTCATCGGCCGGAGCATAAACTCCTCGTCTTCTACTTTGATCGGCGCATACATCGAATCCTTGTAGTATGGATAATGGCCGGATTTTTCATAAAGCGCCAGGCGTGCGATGTCCGGAGTGTAAACGTGCTGGTACCCTCGTTTTATCTCCTCGTCGACGATGAAACGCTCGATTTCCCGTCGGATAGCCGCACCTTTTGGGAGCCAGACCGGTAGGCCCTTACCGATAGTTTCGTCGATATAAAAAAGCTCCAATTCTTTGCCCAGTTTCTTGTGGTCCCTGTCTTCTGCCATAGGGGAATAATATCACATAATGTTTGGCTTTTCAGCACTGCTGTGTTAGGATAAATTCACTATGGTAGTACGAATGAGGAGCACAAAATCCCATACAGGAAACCGCCGGGCGCATCACGCGCTTAGGGCCCTCAAACTTTCAGTTTGCTCTAACTGTAAGGCCCCCATGATACCTCACAGGGTATGCAGGAATTGCGGATTTTACCGAGGGAAAAAAGTTCTTGATCTCGTACGGAAAACGGAACGAAAGCAAAAGAAAGAGAAAGAAAAAAAGGCGAGGACGTAGTAAATGGCAAATCGGCACCTTTCAAGGTCAATAGTGCTCCAGACGCTTTTCGAGTGGGATTTCAAGGCCGGAAAGAATTTCGACTTGAGGGAAGCCCTCGCGCGGAATACGAAGGAGTTCGCGCCCGGCCTCGAAGAGGATTCTTTCGTTTATACGCTCGCCGGCCTCGTGCTCAAAAAGAGGAAAGTAGTTGATGAAATCATTGAGAAAGCCGCTCCGGATTGGCCGCTTGAGAAAATTTCTCTGGTGGACAGGAACGTCCTTCGTATCGGCCTTACCGAGCTTCTTTTCGGCGACCGCAAAGAAGTGCCTCCGAAGGTGGCGATCAACGAAGCGATCGAACTAGGCAAAACTTTCGGCGGAGAAAATTCCGGCAAATTCGTGAACGGCGTCCTGGGCGCGGTTTACAAGGAAATCGGTGAACCGGGCAAGGACGAAAAGAGCCGGAGGAAAAGCAAAGACGAACCTGTCGACCCGAGCAAACTCCCGGTGGAAAAATTCGGCGGCGCGGTTATTTACTCGAAGAGGGGAAATGAGACCTACTTCGCTTTCGTCCACGATGTTTTCGGCTACTGGACACTTTCCAAAGGACATATCGAAGAAGGGGAAGATGAAGAGGAGAGTACAAAAAAAAGAATTGAGGAAGAGATTGGGCTTAAGATCAATATTGTCGAGAAACTCGGAGAAAACGAGTACATCGCGTCGCACCCCGAGAAAGGAAAAATTCTCAAAAAAGTGACATACTATTTAGCCGAGAGCGAATATCGCGAGCTCGTGCTCGCTCCCTCCGGAGGGCTCGATGGGGCCAGGTGGTATCTCCTCTCCGAGATTCCCGAGCTTCGAATTTACGCCGATATTATCGGCCTTTTAGCCAAAGCGGTGGAAAAAATAACCAAAAAGCAATGAAAGACTTTTCCGAATTCGAAAAAAAGACGGGCATAGTTTTCAAAGACAAAGATCTGTTGAAGCAGGCCTTCATTCATCGCTCGTACTTGAACGAAAACCCAAGCACCGGCCTTTCCCACAATGAGCGTCTCGAATTTCTTGGCGACGCGGTCCTCGAGCTTATTGTTACTTCCTATCTCTACAAAAAATTTCCCACTTATACGGAAGGAGAGCTCACTGCCCTCCGAAGTGCTTTGGTGAACGCTGTCATCATCGGTGAAGTTGCCCAGGCAGTTGGCATGAACGAGCATCTTCTCCTTTCACGAGGCGAGTCGAAGGGAAACGGGAAGGCTCGACTTTACATACTGGCCAATACCTATGAAGCTTACGTCGGCGCGCTCTATCTCGACCAGGGGTACAAGCGGGCGGAGGACTTCGTCGAGGGGACGCTTCTCCCGAGAACCGAAGGGATAATTGAGAAGAAACTATGGCGGGACGCGAAATCCCTCGTGCAAGAGAGAGCCCAGGAATACTTTTCAGTCACTCCCTCATACAAGGTGCTTTCCGAATCAGGCCTTGACCACGACAAGCATTTCACTGTCGGCATATATTTTGGTCCGGAGATGATCGCAAGCGGCCGGGGTAAGTCGAAACAGGAGGCAGAACAGGAAGCCGCTCGCGAGGCGTTAAAAGTGAAAAATTGGCTCGACTAGTATGCGGCTCAAGAACCTCGAACTTCACGGCTTCAAATCTTTCGCGGGGAGAACCGTCCTCGAATTCAAGCATCCGATCGTCGCGGTAGTAGGCCCGAACGGCTCGGGAAAATCAAATGTGGTGGAAGCCTTCCGGTTCGTCTTGGGCGAGCAGTCGATGAAATCGATGCGTGGCAAGGCCGGTGCGGACCTTATTTTCAAGGGCTCGAAATCACTCTCGCGTTCGCCGAAGGCTGGAGTGACGGTGTCTCTCGATAATGCCGACCGGGTGTTCAAACTAACAGTCGAAGAGGGTAATGACATAAATCTTAATTTCGATACGATCTCGATTTCTCGCGAAGTCTATCCCGACGGGGAGAGCATATATTCTCTTAATGGCACGGAAGTGCGCTTGAAGGACATCGTGAATCTCCTCGCATCGCTCAACATCGGATCTTCTGGGCACCACATCATTTCCCAGGGCGAAGCGGATAGAATTCTTTCCGCAAATCTGAAAGAGAGACGTGAGATGGTGGAAGACGCTCTGGGGCTCAAGATCTACCGCTACAAGGTGAGGGATTCTGAGCGCAAACTTGAACGGGCAGAGGAGAACATGAAGGAGGTTTCGCTGCTCCGGAGAGAAAATGCTCCACACCTCGCGTTTCTCCGGAAACAGATGGAGAAGTACGAGCGTGCGGAAGAATTGCGCAAAGAGCTTCGGGCACTCTACCGCGGGTACTTGGCCGACGAATGGCGCTATTTGACGAAGGCAAAATCTGACCTTGGGAAAGAACAGGAGAGGATCGAACGCGAGCTCGGCGAGATTTCAAAGAAGCATCGGGAAGAAAAAGAGGAGGTAGACGGCGAAAACAAAAAGCTGGATGCGCTCAAGCCGCTCGAACAAAGGGCCGCTCGCCTTGTGGCCGAGCGTGCCGAAATCGAGCGCAAACTCGGGCGCCTTGAGGGCATCATCGAGATCAAGGAGAGCAAAGTAAAATTTTCGGACATCTGCCCGGTCTGCGGTTCGAAGATCCTCTCGACGAGTCCCGAACAGGAAGAGAAAAGGAAAGTTGAGGAGAAGGAACTTGTGGAAGCGCGGGCAAGCCAGGATGCCGCCCAGAAAGACAAAGAAAGGATTGACCGGGAACATTCCCTTGCGCAAGAGGAGATCGAAAACCTAAGGAATGAGATCAACAAGGAAATTTCGTCCCTGCGTTCTAAAGAGCAGGAGAAATACGCTCTCAAACTGCGTCAGCAGGAGCTTTCTTCGTCCCTCGAGGTTCTCAAAGTAAGGGGGGGGAGCTTGGCGAAAGAAGCAGAGGCCTTTCGCACGGAGATTCTCGAAGGCGAGGCGCTCATCGGCGCGGCGGTGCACGAATATAAAAAAGCGGATGAGAGCGAAGGGACCGACCGGGTGGGCCAGGAGGAGAGACGCAGAAAGATAGAGAGGATAAAAATAAAACTAGAAGAATCGGGTGAAAGTGGAGGGGCGGATATACAAAAAGAATTTCAGGCGCTCTCCGATCGGGATGCATTTCTCGAACGGGAGCTGGCGGACCTCAAGAAAAGCGCGGAATCGCTCGTCGGGCTTATCGCTGAGCTCAAGGAGAAGATCGATACGGAATTTAAGAGAGGAGTGGACAAAATCAACGTCGAGTTCAAAGAATTTTTCGCACTTATGTTCGGCGGCGGGAGCGCGAGGCTGGGGGTTGTGGCGCCAGTAAAAAGGAAGAACGAAGAATTGGAGGAGGAGGCGGGTGAAACTGAAGAGATCGAGGAGCCGGAGGAGGGGATTGAAATAAACGTGAATCTCCCGCAGAAAAAGGTGAAAGAACTCGCCGCGCTTTCCGGCGGAGAGCGCTCGCTTGTCTCAATTGCGCTCCTTTTTGCCATGTCGCAGGTGAACCCGCCGCCATTCCTCGTGCTTGATGAAACCGATGCGGCGCTCGACGAATCGAACTCCCGAAAGTTTGGCGACATGCTCGAGAAACTTTCCAAAGAGTCCCAGCTCGTCCTTGTCACCCACAACCGCGAGACGATGACGCGCGCCGGCGTGCTTTATGGTGTCACCATCGGCACCGACGGCGCCTCGAAGCTTCTCTCCGTCAAACTCGCCGAAGCCGAAGCAATCGCCGAGTAACTAAAGGTCGTTTTTTTCTTCCTTGCCCAAAATTATTTTATCTGGCTGGAAGGCGGGAGAGAGTTTGACGATGTTTTTTTGCACGCTCATCGAGCCGTCTTTATATAATTTCACACCCAGGAGCAACCCTTGCATAGTTCTCTCCGAGAATCTTTGATCGAAGATTAAGTTCCCGAGCGAATAGGCGATATACCCGCCGTTGTAAACTTCGAAATCCTGCATCACGTGCGGATGATGTCCGACGACCAGCTTCGCGCCGTTGTCGATCGCCCGGTGCGCGAGCACCTCCTGACGGCCGTTATGCTTATCCTGATACTCCTCTCCGAAATGAAATGACACGACCAAAGCATCGACTTGCCTTGCGGCATTCGCGACGATATCGTCAAATCTCGGGTCGCTCGCGAGGAGTATCCCGGAGCGGTTTGAGCTTGCCGCCATACCCCCCGGTCCTTTGTCGGAGAACCCTAGGAACCCGATTCTCATGCCGTATTTTTCGACAATGGCGGGTCGTTCAGCTTCTTCGCGGGTCATTCCGCCTCCGGTCGCGAGAATCTCGTTCTCGGTGAGACGCGAAAGAGTGTCCTCGTAGGCTTCGCGGCCGAAGTCGCCGACGTGGTTGTTTGCGACCGAAAGAATGGTTATCCCCGCGCCACGCAGAGCCGGCACAACCGATGGGTCCATGCGGAAAGAGTAGAGATTCCCTATATCGGTGCCTCTATCCGAAGCCACGCCTTCTAAGTTCGCAAAAGCGATGTCCGCATTTTTCAAAATTTCCAATTTTGAGAAAAGTTCTGAATAATCACCGCCAAAATTTTTCGCTACCGAACTTCTTATACCCCGATCAAGCATAATGTCTCCGCCGAGGACGAGGGTTACGAAATCCGGCTCTTTCGGCTCCGGCGGGGGAGGCGGCACAACCTTTTCCTCGACTTTTGCAAAAAGCGCGTCGCGCTCCGCGGCCGTGCCGTAGGTGATGTTTCTCTTCAAATATCCAAGAATTGATTCGACATCTTTTTTCCGATCGGCTGAGCCAAGCAGTACAATGCCGATCTCTCGCGATTCTTCGGCAAACGGCACCGAAAAAAGAGAAACGACGGTTTGCCGTGCCGGTCCGGTATATCCGCTTTTTCCCCCGAGGTAGCCCGCCCAAGTGAGGAACTGATTGTTGCTTGCCCAGAAATGGCCACCCCTGGTGGCGGAACGCTCGGTGGTAATGGCAAGCAGCTCCGGTCTTTTTTCTTTTAGGTACGTTGTCAACCGGAAAAGATCGGAAGCACTTGATTGATTGCCCGGCGAGAGGCCGGAGGAGTCGCGATAAGTCGTCGAGAGCAAGAGTAGCTCGCGCGCCCGTTCGTTCATTTTTGAAAGAAAAAGTTCTGCACTGAAGCGTTCCGCCAGGGCGGCAGCGGCATCGTTCGAAGATTCAAGTAGAAGCGGGTAAAGGAGGTCTCCCGATTTAAATTCCTCCCCAGCGTGGAGAGAGCCGTTTTTCCCTTCAGTCGCGACCGCTTCTTTGCTTACCTTGATTGCGTCGTCTGGCTTGTATAGTTCGCTGGCTACGAGCGCCGCCATCAGTTTTGAGATCGAGGCTATTGGCAGGATCTCTTTTTCGTTTTTTGTGAGGATGATCTCCCCGGTGCCAAGATCGCCTGCAAGGTATGCCCGCGCGGAGGTGCGCAGTTGCGCTCCGGGATTTTTTGAATAGTAGATTTTCTTCTGGTTTTCGAGGATTGAACCGGAAGAATTCGCGGCAAGCGGGGCCGTCCGGACGCCCTCTCGCAGCGCCAGGCTTCCTAAAAATATAGCTGCAAACAGGGTGCCGAGGAAAAGAAAACGAAAAAAACTGGGGGCCTTCATACTAATACATAATCTATAGTTTTTCTCTCCAAGTCAACCGATTTTACCCTTATCTTCACTTTATCTCCCAGTCTGAATTTCTTTTTTTTGCGCTGACCCGAGAGTTCCATCTTCTTCTCGTTATAAACGTAATAATCGTCGGCGAGATCCCGCATCCGGATGAGCCCTTCCGACTTTGTCTCTTTCTCTTCGACATAAATGCCCCACTCAGCGATGCCCGAGATAATACCCTCGAAAATTTTTCCAATACGCGAGGACATGTACTCGACTTGTTTATATTTTACCGATGCCCATTCAGCATCCTGTGCCCGCTTTTCGGCCGCGGTGGCACTCGTGCACAACTCCTCGAATTCATAAAGTTCCTCATTTTTTATTTTTACCCCCCGCAAGTGCTCGGCGAGAATACGATGGACCATGATGTCCGGATAGCGGCGGATGGGGGAGGTAAAGTGCGTGTAGTATTTGAGGGCAAGGCCAAAGTGGCCGATGTTTTTCGTGGAATAGATAGCCTTGGCCATCGAGCGGACTACCGCGCGGTGGATCGTGTCTTTTTCTGCCTTGCCCTCGAGGCTTTCGAGCAAGCGATTGAGCTCCTGGCTCGGTATTACCCCGCCGCGCAAGGGGAGTCGATAGCCGAAATTTTCGAGGAAAAATCGCAGGTCCTCGGTTTTTTCCCGGCTCGGGAGATCATGCACGCGGTATACGGATATCTCTTTTGAGACCGCCTCTGCCACCCTCTGATTGGCAAGGAGCATAAACTCCTCGACCAGGCGATGCGAATCGCCCCGGGCTTTTTTCACTACCTGTATTGGTCGGCCTGACCCGTCGAGCACGAAACGCACTTCTTCTTGGTCGAGCGACATAGCTCCGGCGAGCATCCGCTCACGGGTCATTTTCTTTGCGAACTGATTCACGAGCGCAAGCTCTTTGTGGTGCGCGCCGGACGGCTTTTTTATCGCTTCCTCGGCCTCTTCGTAGGTGAATCTTTTTTTCGAGTGAATGACGCTTTTCCCAAACCATTCTTCTTTTATTTTTCCCTCTTTGTCCAAAATAAAAACCGCGCTCATCGTAAGACGGTCGACTTCCGGTCGGAGACTGCACAAATCGTTCGAGAGCGCTTCCGGCAACATCGGTATGGTGCGGTCGACAAGGTAGACGGAAGTTCCGCGCTTCCGTGCTTCACGTTCTAGCGCCGAGCCGAGCCGGACATAATGTGTCACATCAGCGATGTGCACTCCGATCTCCCATCCTCTACCCGGGACTTCTTTTATGGAAATTGCGTCATCGAAATCTTTTGCATCGGCCGGGTCTATGGTGAAAGTGAGCGTTTTTCGAAAATCTCTGCGCTCGCGATAGTCGTCTTCGGTTATTCCGCGGTGTTTGATCCGCTCGGCTTCGGCGAGCACATCGGCCGGGAAATCCTCTGCGAATCCGCGCTCCATTGCGATCGCGTGCATCTCCGCGCTGTTCTCGCCGGCCCGACCGAAGACTTTGATTATTTTTCCTTCGGGAGGGAGCTTGGCATCTTTCCAGAAAATAATTTCCGCAAAAACTTTATCGCCGAGCTTAGCGCCGGCGATGTTTTTGGTAGAAACGAGAATGTCTACATACATTTTCGGGTTATCGGGCATAACGTAATGGATGCCACCGCGCTCCTCAAGCTCCCCGGAAAAAGCAATCTTTGCTCGATCGAGAATCTTTACAATTTCATTGCCCCGCACTTCAACCTTGTCTCCGTGAAGCGCGGTATTGAGAGCGCTTGCGGGTATTTCAGTATCCTTATCTCTACCTTCTATCTTTACGTAGCCTGTACCTTTTGAGGTAATAAACATGAGGCCAACTAGGGATTTCATTATGTAAAATATAGCATATTTCTAGCCTTGACTTTTGCCCACAAATATGATATACTGCACGAGGATACATGAACGGGCGCTTAGCGCCCCCTACAAATAGGGAGGATCCATGCGTTATCTCGCGTTGTGCGCCATCATGGCGCTCACCGGATGTGCGAGCACCGGATACAAGCTCGCCGAGGTGTCGGCCCCGTCGGTAGCAGTGATGGGTACCGCGGAAGCATGCCTCGAGCGATCAGCGCCCATTCTCGGTGCCACCGCCGCGGCTGACTATTGCCTGAAGAACAGGGCGATGGAGGTCGGGAGGGACACTTCCACCGCGCGCGCTGCGGCCGATGCGGAGACGAACAAACCGGTCGTGGTCGCCAATCCCTACGGCTCGTACGGAATGTACGGCCGGCGGGGATGTACCTACGACTGGCAGTGCGGTGGTGGGTATATCAGTTCGTGGGGGGTGATCTCACCCTCTCGCGAGCGGACTCACATGTACAATGACCCGCGCTACAACTCGCTTCGGCGAGACGGCGCGCGGGATACCACCGCCCGGGCGCCCTATGTGCGCCCACGCCGTCCCTAAAGCAGGACGGCCGAAGTAAACAGCGCTGCACCGATTCTGGTGCGGCGCTGGTTGTTTTTTAAGCGGATTATGTTAAACTCATTTTCATGTTGAAGATACGATTACAGCGAATCGGCAGGAAGAACGACCCGGCTTTTCGAGCGGTTTTGACGGATTCAAGGAACAGCGCAAAGAGCGGCCGGTTCTTGGAAATTCTCGGCACCTATAACCCGAAGGCCGGCGCGGTCAAGTTCGAAACGGAGCGGATAAAATACTGGCTCGGCCACGGCGCCCAGCTCTCCGACACGATGCATAACTTCCTAGTGCACGAGAAAGTGATAGAAGGCAAGAAAATAAACGTGCTTCCGCGCAAATCTCCGACCAAGAAACGTAAAGAGTTGAAAGAGAAAAAGTAACTTGATATAATCAGAGCAGAGCAGTGAATCAGTAAGGTCGGACACTCTCAAAAGCTATTAAAAATCATATAAACACAGACATGCAAGAATCAGACAGGGAATTCTTGGAATACGTGGTGAAGGCGCTGGTCGACAACCCGAGCGACGTGAAAATCGAGCGGACGGTCGACGAGATGGGCGTGCTTATCACCCTGACTGTGAATCCGGCGGATATGGGTAAGATCATCGGCCGCGCGGGCAATACCGCGAAAGCCATCCGGACGCTTCTGCGCATCATCGGCATGAAGAACAACGCCCGAGTGAACCTGAAGATCAACGAGCCCGAAGGAGGCACGGGCGGCATGCAATCGGAGCCCAGACCCCCGAGACCAGAGACCCCCATGAAAACAGTTGATCAAGCGATGGAGGACTTGAAAGGAATCTAGTTAGTGCGTTTTCATGTGATTACAATTTTTCCCGAAGTATTCGACTCTTATCTCAAAGAGTCTATTGTCGGACGGGCGGTTAAAAGCAAAAAAATATCGATCAGGTTTTATAACCCGAAAGATTTCACGCCGGCCAAAGAACGCGTGGACGGCCGGCCGTACGGCGGTGGCCCCGGCATGGTACTTCGGCCGGAATTATTCTTGAAGGCCTTTGCAAAGATTAGGGCTAAGAATCCAAAGATAATTTTCTTCTCAACAATGGGTAAAAAATTTACAACCGGCTATGCAAAGAGTGCGGCGAAGAAATACAAAGACACAATTTTGATCTGCGGGCGTTATGAGGGCATAGATGCTCGCGTGAAAAAAATCACCAAAGCCGAAGAAATCTCAATCGGAGACTATGTGACCACCGGTGGGGAACTCCCGGCGATGATACTTATAGATTCTATCTCCCGCCAGATTCCAGGCGTCCTCGGACGCTATGATTCGCTCGAAGAGGAGCGAGTATCTTCTAGTGAAGTCTACACTCGACCGGAAGCTCTCAAATACAAGGGCAAAACTTACCGTGTCCCGAAAGTGCTCCTCTCCGGCCACCATCAGAAGATCGACGAGTGGAAAAATTTGACAAAAAAACACCGGTGAGTATACTAGTAGTACTAGATTGAGTCTCGGGTGAAGCATTTATAAATTAAAAGCCCCAAAAGCTTTATTTTTGTATTATGCAAAGCGCCCCGGCTCGCCCCAAGAAATATTTTTCCAGATACAAAAAGCCCCTGATCGAGTTTCCGAACTTGATCGAGTCCCAGCTCAAGTCCTTCAAGTGGCTAGTCGAAATCGGCTTGAAAGAAGTTCTCAAGGAGTTTTCGCCGATTTCGGACTATTCCGGAAAGAAATTCGAGCTCCAATTCTCCTCACTTTCTTTGAGTGAGCCCAATTGCGATGAGAACCACGCGAAAGTAAACAAACTTACTTACCATGGACTGCTCAAAATCAGGGTAAAACTCACCAACAAGATCCTAGGCACTTCCCGCGAGCAGGAGATCTTCATGTCCGAATTTCCGCTTATGACTCCGCACGGTACCTTCATCATCAACGGCGTTGAGCGGGTAATCGTGCCGCAGCTCGCTCGCTCTTATGGGGTTTTCTTCACAGAAACCGAAGGCAAGACCAAGAGATATTTCGGAGCAAAAATCATCCCGGCGCGTGGAGTCTGGATCGAGATCGAATCGGAATCCGACGGGGGCATTTACGTACGGATTGACAAGAAAAGAAAATTCCCCGCCACCTCGCTTCTACGAGTGATGGGGTACTCGACGAGCGAGGCGATACTGAAAGCTTTCGAAAAAAATCCGGCCGCCCAGACGGCGATAAAAGAAAGTCTCGGAAAGGATTCCTCGGAGAAGCTCGATGACTCGTATGTGGAGATATATAAACGCTTACGCGACGGGGACATGGCAACGGCCGAGAACGCGAAGGAATTCATAAACTCGCTTTTTACCGCGGACCGCTACGACCTTTCACCGGTTGGGCGTTTCCGCTTCAATCAGCGCTTCGGCAAATCGCTCGCGGAGGCAGAACTTACTCGAAGGACGATCTCCGGAGCCGATCTCGTGACCGTGCTTGAGCACATCGTCAATCTAAACAATACCCCGGATGCAAAATCGGACGACATCGACCACCTCGGACAGCGGCGAGTACGCCTGGTGGGGGAAATGCTCCAGCAAAAAGTTCGCACCGGTATGATGCAGATCAAGCGAAATATTCAGGATAGGATGTCGATTATTGACGCGGATACCGCTATGCCGATCCAAGTCATTAACCAGCGCCCACTTCAGGCTCGTATCAAGGAATTTTTTACCACCAATCAACTCTCCCAATTTATGAACCAGGAGAACATCCTAGCCGAGCTTGAGCACATCCGTTATCTCTCTGCCCTCGGCCCGGGCGGCCTAACCCGAGAACGGGCCGGCCTCGAAGTTCGGGACGTACACCCTTCACACTATGGCAGAGTTTGCCCGATCCACACTCCGGAGGGCCCGAACATCGGCCTTATCCTACATCTTGCCGCCTACGCCAGGATCAATGATTTCGGCATTATCGAAACCCCGTATATTCAGGTGAAAAAAGGGGAGATTACCGGCGAAATCGTATATCTCAATGCTCTCGAAGAAGAGAAATACAATATCGCTCACGCCGGCGTTCCTTATGACGAGAAAGGCAGAATAACAAGGGAAAAAGTCACTGCCAGGATTAAAAATCAGCCGGGAATAATTCCTCGTGAGCAGGTGGATTTTATCGACGTCGCCACCAATCAGGCATTTTCGATCGCAACTTCCCACATTCCATTCCTCGAACACAACGACGCGAACCGCGCGCTGATGGGCTCGAACATGCAGAAGCAGGCGGTGCCTTGCGTGCTGCCGGAGGCTCCGCTCGTTGCGACCGGCATCGAGGACCTCGCCGCTCGCGATTCGGGGCGCTTGCTGGTGGCTTACGAAGACGGCACGGTCATATACCTCGACGCAAAAAAAATCATCGTGAGAGGCCGCTCCGGAGAAAGAACCTATGAGCTCGTCAATTTTCTCCGGAACAACAACTTTTCCGTCCTCCATCATCGTCCGAACGTGGCAGTCGGGCAGAAAGTGAAGAAAGGGGACATCCTGGCTGACACTTCAAGCACGGTCGCCGGGCAGATATCGCTCGGTCAGAATATTTTCGTCGCCTTTCTTTCCTGGTCCGGTTCGAACTATGAAGATGCGATTATCATCTCCGAACGGCTGGTGAAGAAAAGCGTCTTTACGAGCATCTATGTCGAAGAATTCATCGCGACGGTCCGCGACACCAAACTCGGGCCGGAGATCACCACCCGCGACATACCGAACGTGGGAGAACTCAAGCTCAAAGATCTCGATGAGGACGGGATCGTGCGCATCGGTGCCGAAGTGCGGGAGAACGACATCCTGGTCGGGAAAATTACCCCGAAGGGCGAGACCGAACTGACGCCGGAAGAAAGACTCCTGCGCTCGATCTTTGCGGAAAAAGCGCGGGATGTGAAAGACACCTCGCTTCGCATGGAGCACGGCAAAAACGGGCGGGTCATCGGGGTAAAAATTTTCTCCCGGGAGGGGGGTCATACTCTCGAGGCCGGTATCATCAAAAAAATAGTCATCGAAGTGGCCCAGATCAGAAATATCTCGGTCGGCGACAAGCTCTCCGGCCGTCACGGCAACAAGGGCGTTATCTCGATCGTGCTTCCGGAGGAAGACATGCCTTACACGGCGGACGGGACACCGGTTGACATAATTCTCTCGCCGCTAGGGATTCCTTCCCGCATGAACCTCGGGCAGATATTTGAAATGCATCTCGGAATGGCGGCCCAGAGTCTCGGCTATCAGGCAATCGTCCCTCCTTTTTTGGGGGCGAGTCACAAGGAGATAAAAGAGGAACTGCGAGCAGCGGGACTTCCCGAAGACGGCAAAATGAAACTTTTTGACGGTCGCACCGGAGAGCCGTTTGACAGTGATGTGGCGACTGGATACATGTATCTCCTTAAACTTCACCACATGGTCGAAGACAAAATCCATATGCGTTCGATCGGGCCGTATTCTTTGATCACTCAGCAGCCGCTCGGCGGAAAGGCTCAGGGCGGAGGACAAAGGTTCGGGGAAATGGAAGTCTGGGCACTCGAAGGGTACGGCTCGGCTTACACTCTCCGGGAAATGCTCACAATCAAATCGGACGACATTATGGGGCGTTCCCAGACCTTTGATTCGATCATCAAGGGAGAGAAAATAAAAGCGCCGAACTCGCCTGCGTCCTTCAACGTGATGCTCAATTACCTCCGAGGCCTCGCACTCAATGTAAACTTAATGAAGAAAGGTAAATCGCAATAATAATATGAAAACACTGAACACAACCGATTTCGATCAAATTGAGCTCAAACTTGCGTCACCCGAACAGATCAAAGAATGGTCTTACGGAGAAGTGACCAAGCCCGAGACGATTAACTACCGCACCGGACGGAGCGAGCGGGGCGGGCTATTCGATGAGAAAATTTTCGGGCCGGAGAAGGACTACGAGTGCTACTGCGGAAAATACCGCCGTATCCGCTACAAGGACATCATTTGCGAAAAATGTGGAGTGGAGGTCACGCGCTCGATCGTCCGGAGGGAGCGAATGGGACATATCGAGCTTGCCACTCCGGTCGCGCATATCTGGTTTCTCCGCGGAGTTCCATCCCGGATGAGCATTCTTCTAAATATTTCCGTATCAGACCTAGAGAAGGTCATCTACTTTGCCGGCTACATCATTACCCGGGTTTACGAGGAGGAAAAAGAGAAGATCATCTTGGGACTCGAGAAGGAATACAAAACTAAACTCAAGAATGTTCCCGACGAAGCGAGCCGCGAGAAACTGAAAGCACTTCTCTCCAACACCAAGAAGGAGATAGCCGAAATTTACGAGGGAAAGGTTCTGAATGAAATTTCCTTCCATCACTATTCCCTCAAATACGGCACTGCCTTCGAAGCGAACATCGGCGCGGAGGCGATCTATTCGATCTTCAAGAACCTAGACCTCGGAAAGCTCAAGCGTCATACCGAAGTGATGATAGATAAAGTGAGCGGGGTTGAAAAAGAGAAATTACAGAAACGGCTCTCTCTGATCCGAGCGATGACATATTCCAGTATTAAGCCGGAGTGGATGTTCCTTACCGTCATTCCGGTCATTCCGCCGGTACTCCGGCCGATGGTGGCGCTTGACGGCGGCCGGCACGCGACCAGCGACTTAAATGACCTCTATCGGCGAGTGATAAATCGAAATAACCGCCTGAAGAAACTCAAGGAGATCAATGCACCGGACGTGATCCTGCGAAATGAAAAGAGGATCATCCAGGAAGCAGTGGATGCGCTGATCGATAATTCGATCGCCAGGCAGAATGAGAGCGCGGCGATGAGCCAGTCGCAGAAGCGGCCACTCAAGTCGCTCTCCGACAACCTGAAGTCGAAGCAGGGTCTATTTAGGCAAAATCTTCTTGGGAAACGCGTCGATTATTCGGGGCGCTCGGTGATCGTGGTCGGTTCGGGCCTTAAGCTCAACCAATGTGGACTTCCTAAGCATATGGCCCTTGAACTTTTTCGACCTTTTGTAATCTCGAAGATCCTCCAGGCAGAACTCGCTTTCAATATCCGCGGGGCAAACAAACTCATTGAAGAGCGTACTCCGGAAGTCTGGGCGATGCTCGAAGAAGTGATCAAGGGCAAATATGTGCTTCTCAATCGCGCTCCGACCTTGCATCGCCTGGGTATTCAAGCTTTTAACCCGATACTCATCGAAGGTAACGCGATCCAGGTGCATCCGCTTGTCTGCCAGGCGTTCAATGCGGATTTCGACGGTGACCAGATGGCCGTCTACGTTCCGCTTTCCGACGAAGCGCAGTGGGAGGCGAAAGAACTTATGGCCTCGAATAAGAATCTCCTGAAGCCCCAAAACGGTGACCCAATCGTTCACCCATCGAAAGACATGGTGCTCGGGTCCTACTGGATGACCAAATCGATGGACGGAGAACTCGGCGAAGGGAAATATTTTTCGAGCCCGAATACCGCTATCACTGCATTCGAATATGGCGTGGTATCTCTGCGTGCGAAAATCCAGGTCCTTGCTACCGATACCCCGAAGTACAAGAAATTCGCGGGCGGAATGTTCGACACAACTGTCGGAAAACTTCTCTTCAACTCGATCCTTCCCAACGATTTCGCTTACGTGAACGATGAAATGACCCAGAACAGGCTCTCGTCCCTGGTGGACGAGCTGATCCTTCACTACGGAGTGGACGATACGCCCGCGATTCTCGACAAGATCAAGGCTTTCGGTTTTCAGTATTCCACCCTCTCCGGAATCACTTGGGGTTTCGACAATATCTCCGTTCCGAAGGAGAAAGATAAAATAGTCGCCGAAGGCAAAAAATTAGAGGAAGATGTGAATTCCCAGTGGAACGAGGGGCTTCTCTCTGAGGAAGAAAGATACCAGAAGATCATCGAGATTTGGACGTATGTCAAAAAAGAGCTCGAGAAAGTATTGCCGGAAACCCTCGACAAAAAGGGATCGACTTATGACATTTTCACTTCGAAAGCTCGCGGTTCGATGGGGCAGCTCATACAAATGAGCGGGATGAAGGGCCTGATCCAAAACAATCAGGGGCGAACGCTCGAGTTTCCGATCCTTTCATCTTATCAGGAAGGTTTCTCTCCGGTCGAATACTTCATCTCAACCCACGGCGCGCGCAAAGGTGCTTCGGACACCGCCCTCAATACCGCCAAGGCCGGCTACCTGACCCGGAGGCTCGTGGATGTGGCGCAGGACGTCGTGATTACCGAAGAAGATTGCGGTACTAAAGACGGGAAGCTTGTCAGCGCAGAAAACATTTCCGGCATCGAGATTCCTCTTTCTAAAAATATCCACGGGCGGGTACTCGGCGCCGATATAAAAGATGGAAGCGGAAAAGTACTTTACAAAAAAGGATTTTTGGTCACGAAAGAGGAAGCACAGAAAATAGAGAAACTCGGCGCAAAGGAAGCCTTTGTGCGCTCCCCGCTTGCTTGTAAGACCGTCCATGGCCTCTGCCGGCAATGTTACGGCCTTGACCTCGGGAGGAACCGTCTGGTGGATCTTGGGGAAGCGGTCGGCATCATTGCCGCTCAAGCGATCGGCGAACCCGGGACCCAACTTACTCTCCGAACCTTTCACGCCGGCGGGGTCGCCGGAACGGATATCACTACTGGTCTGCCGCGCGTCGAGGAGATTTTCGAGCGCCGCATCCCGAAAAACCCGGCAGTCGTTTCAGAAACGGATGGCAAGGTGCTTGAGGTAAAAGAAAAAGAAGGGGAGGGAAAAGTCATCAGGGTTCTTGGAGCGGCGGGAGATAAGAAATCCGAAACGGAATATCTCGTTCCGCATCGGCGCCTTCCGATCGTAAAGCCCGGGGACAAACTCAAAGCTGGCGAACTCTTGACCGACGGCTCGGCCGAGATCACCGAAATCTTCAAGTTCGGCGGCAAGGAAATGGTGGAGGAGTACATCATTCGCGAAATCAACAAAGTTTATGAACTGCAGAGCGCTTCGATCTCGCGCAAGCACACCGAGATCATCATCCGACAGATGTTCTCGCGCCGAAGGGTCAAAGACGCGGGCGAGACGGTTTTCTCGGTTGGAGACATTGTTGAACACACGGCCTTGATTGAAGAGAACGAGCGTGTCTCGAAGCTTGGCCAAAAAGAAGCGAAAGCGGAAATCATCGCTTTGGGAATAACCGAAGTAGCACTTCGGACCAAGAGCTGGCTTTCCGCGGCATCTTTCCAGAACACCAACCGGGTGCTTATCGAGAACGCCATCAAGGGCGGGGTGGATACTCTGCGCGGCCTCAAGGAGAACGTGATAATCGGCCGATTGATTCCGGCCGGGACCGGATTTGTGAAGAAGGGTGGAAAAAGCGATTTTCCTGCCCCGGAGGTAGAATAAAAATTTATGAGCTCTCCCGTAGAACAAATCAAGGAGAGGCTATCGATCGAGGAAGTTGTCTCTTCGTACTTGAAACTCCAGAAAGCCGGGAAGAACTGGAAGGCGAAATGCCCGTTCCACAATGAAAAGACGGCCTCTTTTTTCGTTTCGCCGGATCGGGGCGGATACTATTGCTTCGGCTGTGGCGCGAAGGGTGATATTTTTACTTTTGTTGAAGAGTTCGAGGGTCTTGATTTCCGAGGCGCGCTTAAGCTCCTTGCCGAGCGCGCTGGAGTGATTTTGCCGGCTTACAACCCGAAGGCGGAGGATGAAAAGGAGAAACTCTACTCCGCGATGGAAGAGGCGGTAAGGTTTTACGAATCAGCGCTTGAGAGAAACACGGAGGCCAGGGAATATCTGAAGAGGCGAGGGCTACAACAGGAGACGATCGAAAGTTTCCGCTTAGGTTACGCGCCGGACGGGTGGCGGGCGCTCCTGGAGCAGCTCAAAAAAGATTTTCCCATCTCGGTGCTCTCGACAGCCGGGCTCGTGAAGAGGAGCGACGACGGAGGAGACTACTACGACCGGTTCCGCAGGAGGATAATTTTTCCCATGGCTGATTCGAGCGGTCGCATTATCGCGCTCTCCGGGAGAATTTTCCCCGAAAGAGAGGGTGAAGAAGAAGCGAAGTACCTGAACAGCCCCGATACCCCAATTTTCTCGAAATCCTTCGTTCTCTATGGACTCGACAGGGCAAAAAGCTCAATCCGGAAAAACAATTTCTCAATCCTGGTCGAAGGGCAGATGGACCTGGTGCTTTCACATCAGGCGGGGTTTAAAAATACCGTAGCTACTTCGGGGACTGCGCTTTCCGACTCTATTTTTTCCGAGACCAATGTCGTCTCCAATTTCGGTCTTCTTCGCCGGCTCTCCGGCAACATCATTTTTGCTTTTGATGCGGATAAGGCTGGCACGGCTGCGTCCGAGAGGGCGACCAAAGTCGCGCTTGCGCTCGGAATGGACGTAAAGATCGCCGACCTTGCCGGCGGCAAGGACCCCGCAGAGATAATCGCAAGCGGAGGCCCGGAGGCTTGGAAGAAAGCAGTCCGGAACTCCAAGCACATTGTCGAGTTTATGCTCGGGAAGGTCAAGGCGACCGCGAAGGATGCTCGGGGGCTTGGAAAAGAGATCCGCGAGAAAGTGCTTCCCTATGTCCGAGCGCTCGAAAGTGCTATTGAAAAAAGGCATTTTCTCAAAAGAATAAGCGAGGAGTCGGGAATTTCCGAAAAAGCGCTGGAGGAAGACTTGAGCAAAGCACCCGTGGAGGAAAGTGGCGTGGCCGATCTCGAGGAGAGGGAAGAGAGGCTGGGTCGAGAAGAGAGGATCGCGCGGCGGCTTCTCGGAATTATTTTCTGGCAGGAAACTCTCTCTGACCCGGAAATTGCGCCGGAAAAAATAAAGATGGAACTTACCGAAATGCTTCCGGAGAGCGAGCGGCGGACAAATGAAAGCGAAAAAAACGATTTGATTTTCGAGGCGGAAGCTTTTTACGAAGGGAGCAGTGAGATCGAAGAAGAAGTAAGGGAACTTTTGCTCAATTTGAAAGAGGAACAACTTCGGGGGAAGCTTCAAGATAAGATGAGGGAGCTTGCGAAGGTCGAAGGCTTGGGTAAAAGCTCCCCGGAGATCCTGAAGGACTGCCAAGAAATCAGCGCAGAGATAGAAAGAATTAAGAACAGCCGGGTAAAGGTCAGTTTATAAAATGAAAAAGAAAAAAATAAAAAGGAAAAGAAAAGCGCCCCAACCGAAAAAGAGCGTGCAGAAAACTAGAGAGAAAAAACCCGGGAAGAAGACGCTCGAACTTGAGAAACTATCCAGCGAAATTATCGAAAAGGGAAGAAAGAGAGGTTTTATAACTTATGACGAACTTCTGAAGACATTCCCCGATGTCGAGAATAATATTTTATTCCTCGATGAACTTTACGAAAAGCTCGCCGAAGCCTCGATCGACGTGCTTGAGGGCGGCAACCTCCTAAATCTCGACACCGAGATCACGGACAAGGGCCTGGAACAATCTCCAAGCCACGATTCGATCCAGATGTACTTGAAGGAGATCGGTCAGTATCCCCTTCTGCGTGCCAACGAAGAGAGAGAGTTCGCGAAGAGGATCGAGCAGGGCGATATGGAAGCGAAGAACTTGCTCGCTCGGGCGAACCTTCGCTTGGTAGTTTCGATCGCGAAAAAGTACGTGGGCCGAAGCGCAAACCTCTCCCTGCTCGATCTCATCCAAGAAGGGAATCTCGGACTTTTCAAGGCGGTGGAGAAATTCGACTGGAAAAAGGGCTACAAATTCTCAACCTACGCCACCTGGTGGATCCGCCAGTCAATCACCAGGGCTCTCGCCGATCAATCCCGCACGATTCGCATACCGGTGCATATGGTGGAGACGATTTCAAAATACAAACAGGTCCACCGAAGACTCTCCCAGGATCTTGGGCGGGAGCCTCTGGCCGAGGAGATTGCCACCGAGATGAGCATCCCGGTCGAGAAGGTGCACGTGATCGAGAACATTTCCCAGGAAACGGTGTCGCTCGAGCAGCCGGTCGGGGACGACGACGACAAATCTACGCTTGAGAACTTCATCCCCGATGAAAAAATTCTCCGCCCGGACCAGGAATCTTCCCGTAGGATTCTGGCGGATCAGATACGACAAGTGCTCGGGGAACTCTCGCCGAAGGAGAGAAAGATTCTCGAGATGCGCTATGGTCTCACGGACGGAATCCAGCACACGCTCGAACGGGTGGGCGAGGAGTTCGGAGTAACTCGCGAACGCATCCGTCAGATCGAGGCAAAGGTGCACGAGAAACTGCGCCAACATGACAAAATCTATCGGCTTAAAAATTATTTTGAGTAGCTTTACTCTATCTCACTTAGCTGCTTGATTATTGTGTTGTAGAGCTGGGCGCCCGGAATCGTATCAACGACTTTTCCCTCAAAGACAATAAACGATGCCGGCGTCCCGTTGACTCCCACTCCTCTCCCGTCTTCAATATCGGCCTGGACTTTACTTTCGTATTTGCCGCTCGTGAGGCACAGACTAAAGGCCGCGACATCCAGTCCGAGCTCACCCGCGATTTTCGGCAGTTCTTCCTCCGGCAGTCGGTTGTTGGACGGGGTTACTTCAAAAATTCTGTCGGTGTATCTCCAAAAAGTATCATTGCCACCCTGCTCCCAAGCGCACTCCGTCGCTTCTGCTTCTAGCATGGCCTTGGAGTGAAGGAGAGGAATCGGGAAATGACGGTAAACCCAGGCAACCTTTTTGTTGTTCTCGATTACTCTTTTGAGAGTGCCGTGAAATGTCTTGCAGAACGGGCATTCGAGATCCGAATACTCCACGATGAAAATGCTGGCTCCGGGGTTGCCCCGAATGTGATCGTTTTGTGAGATCTGTCTAATTTCACTGCTTAATTCATCCGTGCTCTCGTTCCCTCCACTTGGCACCGCGGGCTCGGCGCCCTTGAGCAAAATCGCGCCCGCGATAATCACTCCGGCAACTACTATGGCTCCTGCGATTTGTTTCGTGTCCAGACTCGAATTTCCCACGGGAGGCTGATTTATAAGGGTATTTTCGGTGGAGGGTGAGTCTTGCGAAATTTCGGTTTCTTCCATGATATCCCCATTATAGCATAGAATTTTGTGATATAATTAACACATTACTAATTAATTATCTTTAGTCATTATGATGATGAAGCACAAGGGGTTTCATGGTTTCTCGTATATTCTCCTGATTATCGGGGGATTGAACTGGTTGCTCGTTGGTCTCGGCGGCCTTGCGGGCAGCGACTGGAACGTCGTGCACATGATTTTGGGTTCATGGGCAATGCTTGAATGGCTGGTATACCTTCTCGTCGGCCTCGCGGCTCTCTACGAAATCTTCACTCACAAGGGAAGGTGTAAAGACTGCGTTATGAAAGACGGCAGTGGAATGGGCGGCGGCCAAATGTAGTCAGCAGACGGGTTTGCGTTTTTTTGAAATAGCGCTAGAATGAAAGGAATTATGACTTTTGTTTCGGGCGCTATTTTTTATTTCTTTATTTTCCTCACCGTCTATGTGCAGGTGTTCTTTTTGGTTACATTTTTCGAGAATCGGGGAAAAATCGTCGTTCGAAAGGGAAAGACCAAACTTGAGAATTATCCGGAAGTGACAGTGATAGTTCCTGCCTGGAACGAAGAAAGAACTCTTGGGAAAACCGTGGAATCGATCTTCCGCCTCAATTACCCCGAGAATAAGGTGCGGATCATTCTTATCGACGATGGATCGACCGACCGGACGCTCGAGGAGATGCAGAAATTCTCTGACAATCACCGCGTCAAAATTTTAACGAAAGAGAACGGAGGCAAGTATACCGCTCTCAACCTCGGGCTTCTTCACACCGAGACAGAGTTTGTCGGATGTCTCGACTCGGATTCGGTTGCTGACCCTGATGCGCTTCCGCGCCTCATGAGTTATTTCGAGAAAGATCCTTCGGTCATGGCCGTTGCGCCGTCGTTGGTTGTTCCCAAGCCGAAAACAATTATCCAGTCGGCGCAAAAGATGGAATATCTCATGTCGGTCTATTCCAAAAAAATGCTGGGACTGCTCGGGGCGATCCATGTCACCCCCGGCCCCCTGACCATCTTCCGGACGAGAGTCTTCGATGAGCTGGGGCCCTACCGAAGCGCGCACAGTACCGAGGATATGGAGATCGCCTATCGGATGCAGAAGCACCGATATAAAATCGAGCATTGCAATGATGCTTATGTCTACACCGGAATTCCGAGGACCGTCCGCAAGCTCTTCCGCCAGCGCTTGCGCTGGATCTACGGTTTTATCAACAACTCGATCGATTATCGCGATATACTTTTTCGAAAAAAATACGGAAATTTCTCTTTCTTTACCATACCGGCGGGTATTGCCTCGATCTTTGCCGTCTGCTATCTCCTGGTGAGGATTTTTTATAATCTGGGCGAGTTTGTCCATTCTAAATTCGTGGAGTATCAGACGGTCGGATTTGATCTCGGTGCGAGCTTGGGAAACTTCGATCCCTTCTTTCTTTCGACTAAGTCGTTCATCTTCCTTGAAGTTCTCATAATCGGATTTGTCGCCTTCGCGATGATGATGGGGCACAGGATGGTGGAGGGGAAGTGGAAACTTTCCTTCAAGATTGTTCACTTCCTCGTCATATTCTCGCTAGTCGCTCCCTTTTGGCTTCTTAAGGCGATTTGGCAGACCGTTATCGCAAAAAGCCCGGCCTGGAGATAAAGATGTTCGACTGGAAAAAATATTTTGTCGTGTTCTTGATTACCATCGCGCTTTTTCTCTCCGCGAGCTATCTCTCGAATTATTTCGGCAGCAAAAAGATCGGGGAGCTGAAGTCCATCCAAGACCAGATAGCGATCAGCCTCCTCTCTTCGGAAACACAATATTCGCTGCTCTCGGACCTCTCTTGTAAAAACGTCTCCGGCGCGGTACTTTCCGACGAACTTGCTGAACTCGCCCGGAAACTCGAGTGGGGTGAGAAAAATCTCGGTGCCGCGGAGGAAGTTTTGAGCATCAAGAAATACTATTCACTGCTTGAGATTAAGGACTATCTCTTGGCGAAGAAGATCGCCGAACGCTGCAAAACAAAATCTGCTTTCATTTTATATTTTTACACCACCGCGGAAAATTGCGGCGAGTGCGAGCGGGAAGGGCTGGTGCTTACAGCGCTCCGTGATAAATACCCGGAGCTCCGCGTTTACTCTTTCGATTACTCGATCGACCTTTCGGCGGTGCGCTCGATGCTGTCGATCTTCAAGATCAAGGACACTGCGCTTCCAGCGCTCGTCATCGACGACGAGCTTCTCACTGGATTTCATTCTCTCGAGGATCTTGATGATCGTGTCCAGGAATCCTTTAAGTTGCAGGAAGCCATCGAAGCTGAAAAACCCTAGTTTTTTAAGGATGAATATGCTATTCTTGTAAAACGCCGCCTTAGCTCAGTTGGTAGAGCAACACTTTTGTAAAGTGTGGGTCCTCGGTTCGAATCCGAGAGGCGGCTCACTAGCTTTTGTTCTCTTCCTCGTGAATTTCCCGCTTGATCCTACGGATCTTGTGCTTGTACTCGGAGATCATTTCCAAGAATTTGTTTGTACCTTTCGGCTCGCCGCCCGTGCCACCCCCGTTCCCGTTTTTCGGCATCAGGTTCTCCAGTTTCTCCGCCATCTCCTTGGATCTGTTTTTAAGGAAATTCATTGAGCGTACATAGGAACGGATGATTGTGACTGTCGCGGCGTAGCCGTACCGTTTCGCATGTTTCTCTGCGCCGTCTTTGAGCACCCGCCAGTCAGGCAGGGGCGGATAAGGAGCATTCCCGTCATTGCCCTGGATAGCACCGGATCGGAGATGCACGAGTTTCCTCCCGAACATGAACAATAGCCCGAGAAGAGAAACTAAAAATAAGATAAAGATCACCGTCATCATTTTTCGAGTTCAAATCTTGAGAAACGACCGATCTCGACTCTCTCGCCCGTTTTCTGCGTGACATTTTCCACCATTGCTTGGATATTTTCCGTCGGATTTTTAATGGAGGGTTCGAGGAGTAGCGCTGCGACATCTTCGGGGCTGGTAGCGGCCACCTGCATCGCGAGCTCCTTCGCCAGATTCCGGAAGACTTCGTTTTTCGCCACGAAGTCGGTTTCACATTGGAGCTCCACCATCGCACCGATTTTTCCGTCTCCGTGGAGATACGCATAGATATAGCCGGAACCGAGTGCGCGGTCCGCCTTCTTCTTGGCGACAGCGGCGCCCTTAGTCTTCAATATCTCAAGAGCTTTCACTTTGTCTCCCTTTGCTTCCTCGAGAGCGCGCTTACATTCACCTACCGATATACCGGTCAAATCTCTGAGTTCTTTGATTAGTTCAGTCGTAACTTTTGCCATTGGCTATTTTTTTTCCACTTTCTCTTCCTGCTTTTCGGGTTTCTCGGGTTCGGCGCGTCCGGCCAGGTAGGCCCGGACGATCGATTCGGTGAAAAGTTTTATTGCCGGCATCGAGGCGTCATTGCCGAGGATCGGGTAATCGAGATCGGAGATATCCGAGTCGGAATTGGCGAGCGCGACAACCGGGACACCCGCCTTTTTCGTCTCGGTCGCGGCGACCAATTCGGCGCGCGGGTCGACGGTAAAAACGGCGTCCGGAATCTTGCGCAGGCCGAGCAGTCCGCCGAAATAGGCTTCCAGCTTCTTCATTTTTTTCGCTAGGAGCGAGCGCTCTTTTTTTGTGTATTTCTCCCGGCTCTCCGCGGACTCCTTCTGATATGCTTCAAGTTCCCCTATCTTCTTTTTGATTTCTCCGAAATTAGAAAGGGTTCCACCGATCCATCGGTTTACCACATAAGGCATGCCGAGTTCGAGGGCGGCGGCTTTGACCGCCTCCTTCGCTTCGGGTTTGGTACCGACAAAAAGGATCACTTTACCCTGCGAGCCTAATTTTTTTACGAACTCCTCCGCGCTTGCAAGGAGCGTGAGCGTCTTTTCGAGATCGATAATGTCAGCGGACCCTTTGGTCGCGTAGATATACGGAGAAACTGAAGGGTGCCGGCGCGAACGTCGGTAGCCGTAATGGGCACCAGCAAGAAAAAGCTCCTCGATCAGGGAGTTACCACTTCGCTCTTTTCCCGAAACTGCGTCTTTCTTTAACACGGGGAAATTCTAGCAAAAAGCGGAATCTTTTGCAAATACGGGCTTTTTCGGGTAAGATGCACTTATGAGACAATCAAAGCTTTTTACTAGAACGAAAAAAGAAGCTCCGGCCGACGAAGTTTCGAGGAATGCCGAGCTCCTTGCTCGCGGAGGCTTCATTCACAAAGAAATGTCTGGGGTATACAGCTTTCTTCCGCTCGGACTCCGGGTTCTCAAGAACATAGAGAATATTATCCGCGAGGAGATGAATAAGACGGGAGCACAGGAGCTCTTTATGTCTTCTTTTCAGCCTAAAGAAAATTGGGAGAAGACCGGTCGCTGGAGCGCGATGACCGACCTTTTCAAAGTGAGCGATTCGTCCGGCCGCGAAGTTGCGCTCGGCCCGACCCACGAAGAGATAATCGTGCCAATCTTGAAAAATTACGTTTCGTCTTACAAAGATCTTCCGGTCGCGGTTTATCAGATACAAAATAAATTCCGGATGGAGTTGCGCGCGAAGTCTGGGCTTCTGCGCGGGCGGGAGTTCCTGATGAAAGACCTCTATTCTTTCCACGCGAGCCAAGAGGATTTCGAAAATTATTACGAAATAATGAAAGGCGCGTATCGCTCCGTATACGAGCGCGCCGGCATCGGGCACCTGACATACCTTACCTTCGCTTCGGGTGGAACATTTTCAAAATATTCGCACGAATTTCAGACGATAACTCCCGCCGGTGAAGACACGATTTACTTGGACGAGGATTCCGGTATCGCTGTGAACAAAGAGGTCTTGGGGGGCGACGTGCTAGACCAGCTCGGTCTCAAGAAGGAAAAAATGGTGGAGCATAGAGCAATCGAAGTAGGGAACATTTTCGACCTAAAAACAAAATATTCCGCTCCCTTCAACCTTGTTTTCACTGATGAAAAAGGCGAAAAACAGCCTGTTCTCATGGGCTGCTATGGCATCGGCCTGGGGCGGCTTATGGGCACGATCGTGGAGGTGCTTTCGGACGATAAAGGGATTATTTGGCCGGAATCCGTCGCGCCTTATCGCGTGCATTTGCTTTCGCTCGGCGAAGGGGAAATTTTGCGGGAGGCGGAAAAAGTTTACGAAAAACTCCGCGCAGGCGGCCTCGAAGTTCTCTTTGACGACCGCGCCGGAGTTTCTGCCGGAGAGAAATTCGCGGACGCGGATCTTCTCGGCATGCCCTATCGAGCAGTAATATCAGAGCGGAGCATGAAAGAGGGTGGAATCGAAATAAAAAAAAGAAACCAAGAAAAAGGCGAAGTGATGCCCCTTGGAAAATTGGTGGAAATCCTGAATGCTTAAAAAATTCTACAAATTAGTTTCGAACGACATCGGCATCGATCTTGGAACTTCGAACACCCTAGTCTACTTGAAGGGGCACGGTATCGTCGTCTCCGAGCCTTCGGTGGTGGCGCTCAATGTCAAGACTGATCAGATACTTGCGGTAGGCGCGAAAGCCAAAGAGATGCTCGGGCGCACCCCGGGACATATCCGGGCGGTGCGCCCGCTTGTCGACGGCGTTATCTCCGACTTCGAGATCACCGAAGAAATGCTCTCCTATCTCATAAATAAAGCCGATAAGATGGCACCGAAACTTGCTCGTCCGCGGGTACTCATCGGTGTGCCGACCGGTACGACCAACGTGGAAACCCGCGCGGTCTACGACGCCGCGCGCTCGGCCGGCGCACGGGAAGTGTTTTTAGTCGAAGAGCCGATGGCGGCGGCGATCGGGATACGCCTGCCGATCCGCGAACCGGTGGGAACGATGATCATCGATATCGGCGGGGGAACGACGGATGTCGCGGTTATATCGCTCGGCGGCATTGTCAGATCGAAAAACTTGAAGGTTGCCGGCGACCGTCTTAACAACGATATCATTTCCTATATGCGGGATGAGTTCAAAATCTTGGTGGGTGAGCGCACCGCTGAACAAATTAAGATTGCGATAGGCTCCGTGATACCGCGTGAATATATGGAAACGGAGGTGCGCGGCAGAGACTTACTGACCGGCCTGCCGCGGGAAGTGGTGATAACCGATTCGGACGTCAGGGAAGCCATCGCCGGCTCGGTCCGGGAGCTCATCGAGGGCGTTAAAAATGTGCTCGAAACGACCCCGCCGGAGATCCTCTCCGATATCATGCACCGGGGAATTACGCTCTCCGGTGGAGGAGCGCTCCTCTCGGGCCTAGCAGAGCTTCTTACGCGCGTCCTTAAAATCCCGGTCTACATGATCGACGACCCTCTTTCGGCCGTGGCCCGGGGCACGGGAGTGATCCTCGACGACCTTCCGGCCTATGAGGATGTTCTGGTCGGCCATCAAGATGAGCTACCTCCGAGATAAACTAGAGAAGAGGAAAAAGATTTTAAAATGGGGAGCTCTCGCGCTCTTGATCCTCATTCTCATCTATTTCCGCGCTCCGATTTCGCGCGGGCTATCGGCCGTAGCGCAGAAAATTTTTCATCCTCTGCTCTCGGGCGGCGCAAGCGCGGGAAGCAAAATTTCAAACCTCAGCCTGCTTTTCAAAAGCAAAAACTCTCTAGAGAAGGAAAACGAAGACCTGATATTGAAATTGAATGAGGTGAGTGCAAAGATGGCGGGTTACAATACGCTCCTCGACGAGAATCTAAAGCTCAAAGAGATTTTTGGGAGAAGTGGCGACCGCAGACTTACGCTCGCGACGATCCTCGCAAAACCGAACCGTTCGCCGTATGACACGCTGCTCATTGATCTCGGGAAAGGAAAAGTAAGCGCTGGCGATATTGTGTTTGCCTACGGAGACACGCCGATAGGGAAGATCGCGGAAGTCTACGACAAAACTTCGAAGGCGGTTCTGTTCTCGAGCCCCGGAGAGAATACGGAAGTAGTGCTCTCGGGTCGCGACGTCTTTGTAGAGCTTACCGGCCGGGGTGGAGGAAACTTCGAGATGGTGCTCCCGCGCGATATGGAGATCCCGGTCGGAACGGAAGTGCACCTCGCGGGCCTGGCGCCCCATGTACTCGCGAGAGTCGTCACCGTTCTCTCCGACCCGCGCGATGCGTACCAGAAAGCGCTCCTTGTCTCCCCGGTAAACATCCAAGAGTTAAAGTTTATCGAAATCGAGCAATGACTTCAGAAACCCGGCAATGCCAAAACTGCAAGCAAAGCTTCGTGATTGAGCCGGATGATTTTGGATTTTACGAAAAAATAAAAGTTCCTCCGCCGACTTGGTGTCCGGAGTGCCGATCAATTCGAAGGATGATCTGGAGGAACGAACGCTCGCTCTATCACAACACTTGCGCATTCTCCGGCAAGCCGATAATTTCCATGTTTTCGCCGGAGACCAAGCTCACCGTCTATGATCGCGACATCTGGTGGAGCGACAAATGGAATCCGCTTGATTATGGCACGGAATATGATTTATCGAAACCTTTCTTTGTGCAGTTTCAAGAACTAATGCACCGCGTGCCGCTGGCGAACTTAGGTAATACAAACTGTGTTAAAACTGAATATGGGAATCATAACAACGATTGTAAAAATTGCTACTTAATTTACGCTTCTTTTGGAAATGAAAATGTTGCCTACGCCCATGGAGCCGTGAACGTAAAAGATTCCTTTGATATTTATACGATGCAAAAAGGGGAGCAAAATTACGACGATACTTGCAACGGAGGGTTGTATAGGACGCATTTTACTTACGACAGTGACGACTGCATTGATTCAATGTTCTTAACAGCATGCCTTAACATCCAAAATTCACTGGGCTGCATAAATCTCCGCCATAAAAGCCACTGCATTTTTAACAAACAGTACTCTAAAGAAGAGTATGATAAAAAAATCAAAGAGTATGACTTTGGAAGTTACAACAACCTAAAGAAATTTGAAGAGGGGTATAAAAATTTTATAAAAAAATATCCAAGACGTTTTGCGTATATCTGGAGATCGAGAAATGTTACAGGAGACAATATTCTCACTTCCAAGAACAGTCAGTATATCTTTGATGTTTACGGAGAAGCGGAAAATGCCAAATATATTACACACGCATGGGATGTGAAAGAAAGCTACGATGGATATGGGACGGGGGCTAAAATGGAATTTTTATACGAAGGTATAGATGTAGGAGTGAATGCCCTAAAGAATTTGTTTGCCATCCTTACTCATAGTGCCAACGATACTAACTATACTTACATGTGCTATGGTGCAAGTAATTTATTCGGTTGCGTGGGTGTGCGAGACCAAGATTATGTAATTCTAAACAAAAAGTACTCCAAAGAAGAATACCGGAAGCTTGTGCCGAAAATCGTTAAGCACATGAGTGATATGCCGTATGCGGATGCAAAAGGACGGGTTTATAAGTACGGCGAATTCTTCCCGCCTGAGCTCTCGCCATTTTTTTACAACGAGACAATCGCCGGCGAATATTTCCCGAAGACGAAAGAGGAAGTGTTGGCTTCGGGTTTCAAGTGGAAAGAAAAGACGCATAGAGATTATAAAATCGAAGTCGAGCCGGAAGATTTGCCGGACCATATCAAAGATACCCCGGAGGATATCGTTGGCAAAGTTATCGGCTGCCAGCACCGCGGAGAGTGCAACGAGCAGTGCACCGAGGCATTTAAGATTATTCCCTCGGAGATTGCCTTTTTGAAGAGAATGAATATTGCTCTACCAAGGCTTTGCCCCAACTGTCGGCACTTCGCGCGTTTGCGCCGTCGGAATCCTTTGAAACTTTGGCACCGGCAGTGCATGTGCGAGGTTGAGAAGCACGGACACAAGGGAGTTTGCCCGAACGAATTTGAGACGAGCTACGCACCCGAGCGGCCGGAGATTATTTATTGCGAGCGATGTTACCAACAGGAAGTTTACTGATGCAGTTTAAGGTTGAGAAAAAAATTAAGGATAAGCTTGGCAGAGCTGGGGTGTTAACTACTGCCCACGGCGTGGTTCACACTCCCGCATTTGTGCCGGTGGCGACCAAGGCCGCAGTCAAGGCGCTTACGCCCGAGATGGTACGCGATTTGGGTGTGGAGATAGTGCTCGGCAACACTTATCATCTATACCTTCAGCCCGGAGACGAAGTGGTGCGTGATGCGGGCGGGATAGGGAAGTTTATGGGCTGGCGGGGACCTACGATGACCGATTCGGGCGGATTTCAAGTGTTCTCGCTAGGAGCTGCGTACGGGAAGGGGATTTCCAAGGTGCTTGAGGTCACGGACCCTTCGCTCATGATCCCCGAGCGATTCGACGATTCGGATGCGCCTCGGCTTGCAAAAATAGGCGCGGACGGCGTGTCCTTCAAATCGCACCTCGATGGCAGCATTCACTACATCACTCCCGAAAAATCTATAGAGATCCAGCACAACTTGGGCGCCGACATAATTTTTGCATTCGACGAATGCGTGAGCCCGATGGAAGAAACGAAGTATCAAGAAGAGGCATTGGAAAGAACACATAGGTGGGCTGAACGGTGTTCAGTACTCCATAAGTCGAAAAATTCGCAACAGGCTCTCTTTGGGATTGTGCAAGGGGGAAGAGATGAGAAATTAAGAAAACAATCTGCAAAAATTATTTCTGGTATGGGATTCGATGGCTTCGGCATCGGCGGGTCTTTCGCAAAAGAGGACATGCAAGACCCAGTGCGTTGGGTGAGCGAGATCTTGCCGGAAGAGAAGCCCCGGCACATCCTCGGCATCGGCGAGCCGGAGGACCTTTTTATGGGCGTCGAGAACGGGGTGGACCTTTTTGACTGCGTTGCTCCGACGCGCAACGGCCGTAACGGCACCCTTTACACCAAGAGAGGTAAAGTGAATATAATGAATGCAAAGTATACAACCATGCGAGATTCTTTGGATCCAGGCTGCTCTTGTTATTTTTGTTCGAACTTCACACCTTCTTACCTTGCGCATCTCTTCCGAGGAAAAGAGATGCTTGCTGGCACGCTTGGAAGCATCCACAATCTCTACTTTATCGTGAACTTGGTGAAAAATATCCGCCAGTCGATTTTAGACGGGAGCTTCCTTGAGTTTAAAAAAGAGTTTGCTATACTTTATCGTAATTAGATGGCCAAAAAACCGAAACGCCGCGTTAAGAAATCGGGAAAAAACTGGAAAAAATTCTGGAAGCTTGGGGTGGAGGAATACAACACGCAGTATTTCGACGTGAACGGAGGTGGCGAGCTTTGCGTGCGTGAAGGCAACTACCTCTACAATCTAAACGACATTGTCAAAAAATACGGCTCGCCGGTCGAAATCGTTTTCCCGTTCATTCTTGAGGAGCGATTGGAGGACCTCCAGGATTATTTCCGTGCTTACATGAAGATCGCCGGCTATCGGGGCAAATTCTACTACCACTATCCGATGAAGGTGAATCAGAACAAAGAGTTTATCATGCCGCTCATCTCCGAGGGCGCGCACATGGAAGTCGGTTCGGTGAACGAGCTCTGGATCGTCAAGAAACTTTGGGAAGGTGAGCGTTTTCACTCAAAGCTCCGTGTTCTTTGCAATGGCCCGAAGACGGATGCATATCTTGAACTCATCGACGAACTACGGGGGAAGAACCTTGCGATCATGCCGATCATCGAGGATGAGCACGAGCTTGTAAAGCTCGCCAAGTACAAGGGCGATGTCGGCATCCGAGTGAACCTCGACACTAAGGCGGATACCCACTGGGACAAGAAGATCGACCGCTTCGGCTTTACCTCGCGTGAGATCCTCGATCTGCCGCGGATGAAAAATCTGAAAATCCTCCACTACCATATCGGCTCGCAAATCACCTCCGCCAGGAGTGTCCTAAAACCGCTCGAGGAAGCCGCGAATCTTTACGTAAAGTTATTGAAAAATCAGCCCGCTCTCGACACGCTCGATATCGGCGGAGGCTTCGGGGTGCCTTATGAGAAAAAGCCATTTTACAATGCCAAAAGAATGTCGGAGCGGATCGTGAAGCTTCTCAAAAAAACCTGCGATGACGCGGGGGTCAGGCATCCGAATCTGGTAGTGGAATGGGGACGCTATATCGTCGCTCCGGCGCAGGTGAGCATTTTCTCCGTCATCGCCGAGAAATCGATCCCGAAAGGGAATGCGAAGAGCTGGTATGTCATCGACGGGAGTTTCATGAACGACCTTCTCGACACTTGGGCTATTCACCAGAAGTGGCATATCGTGCCAGTGAATAATGCGAACTCAAAAGCACAGAAGAGCGTCTGGCTCGCGGGTTCCTCTTGCGATTCGGACGACAAGTATACCGCCGGCGGCAATTACATCCTGCTTCCGAAACTAAAGGAAGGCGAACCGCAGTATTTCGCAGTTTTTGATTCGGGAGCTTATCAAGATGCTCTGGCTTCGCACCACTGCCTGCTTTCCTCGCCGGCCAAGCTCATCGCCCAAGACGGCGCGATCAAAGTGGCCCGCAAGCGCGAGAGCGCCGACGCTATCGGCCGGCTCTTCGGCTGGACAAATGGAGACCATAAATAAAAATCTTCTTGGCGGAACACTTATTTTTCTCGTTTTGCTTGTCGGCGCATATTTCTTGGGCGCTGGGGATGAAAAAATAGGAGAGAAGGGTTTGCCTGTAAGTTCGGTCACCGCAAACCGCGCGGGTGATATAAAAGGCGTGAGGCTCGCGGGGCAAGATGTTAAAGTTGATCTTGCGCTCACCGAGCTTGAGCAGGAGAGGGGACTCTCCGGCCGGCGCGAGCTTGCGGTCGGCGAGGGGATGCTTTTTGTCTTTCCCGCGCCGGGCACGTATTATTTTTGGATGAAGGGCGTGAAATTTTCAATAGATATGATATGGCTTGCGGAAGATATGCGAGTGATTTACATAGCCAAGAACGTTCCGCCTGATTCATATCCCAGGCTTTTCGGGCCGAAAGAGAATTCGAAATACGTGCTTGAAGTAGCCGCGGGGTTTTCGGAAAAAAATAATCTAAGGGCGGGAGATAGGGCAGAGCTTCAGTACTAGTTGATTTTTAGAGAGACCCGTGTATAATACTCGAGGTTTTGCGCGGTGATAGTTGCTCCGATTTAGATCGGAGAGGAAAGTCCGAACACACAGTCCCGCTTCTGCGGGATTAAACGTAGCGGGTAACGCCCGCCCAGCGCAAGCTGCGAGGTGCGAACAGAGACGAGCTCCTTTAGTGGAGGTGAAACGGCTAAATCCTTACGCGTGTGCAAGATCGTGCCCTGAGAGCAATCGAGGGGAGAATCGCTTGAGCTCGACAGCAATGGCGAGCCTAGATAAATAGCTATCCTTCGACCTTGGTCGGAGAACAGAATTCGGCTTACAAGCACAAAGCCAAAAACATGAAAAATCCCCTCGAAAGAGGGGATTTTTCTGCTTTAGTTGCAATTTTTCCCCAAATGTGCTATACTCTCCGCGTGAGTGTGTGGCAATCAAACTTAATTGTCACAACATACGTGCCGCAGGACCCCGACTTCGGTCGGGGTTTCTGTTTGGTGGACCTATCGAGAATCGAACTCGAGTCTCGTCATTGCGAACGACGCGTCATACCACTAGACCATAGGCCCTGTGGACCCGAGCGGATTCGAACCGCTGACCTCCTCATTGCAAATGAGGCGCTCTACCAACTAAGCTACGGGCCCTTTTGAGTCTAGAAATTTTAACAGAGAGACACGCCATTGTCCAACCATTTTTTCTGGCCGAAAGAGCAACCCCAGAACGTTTTCTTTTTGCGAGAATGGAATACATTATCCTTCTCTTTTTCATAGATATAAAATATTACAACATTGTTTTTTCGCGTTTTTTTGATAAGATAGCCATATTCCGGAGTAGCTCAATGGTAGAGCGGCTCCCTGTTAAGGAGATGGTTGTAGGTTCGAGTCCTACCTCCGGAGCCAGTTAGTATGAAGCCCAAAATTCGGCTCGCGCGAAGCGCGAGTGAGAGTGGCGGGAGTGGCGGAATCCCAAGAATTCAAAAGGATTTCCCAAGATTTTTTCGGAGAGAATTGCAGAGCCCTTTTCGCGAGGAGGGGGTTCGAGCCAATCTTTTTGAGAAAATTTTTCTTGTCCTCAAAATTTTCTCCGGAAGCGATAATTCCGGCTTGTTTGCTATCTAAAATGAAAAGTCGCATCGGTTCGAGCCGATGACTGCCTTTTTGCTCAAAACCCTTCAATTTTTCTGAAACATCAATTTTGCGATTGAGGATTTTTTGCTTTTTCTCGGCATACTCCACTTTCGGAATAAGCCCGTCCAAGTGCGTATCAAGCAACTTATCCAATCGCTTGTCTAAATCCTCAATCTCTTGTTTCAGATTTTGAGCAAAGGCAACGCCGTTTTGGGCATCTTGCTCGCGCTCCGATTCTATCTTCGCGAGCATGTTATCTGCCCAAAGCGGTGGCAAAGAAACTTTTTGAAGGACATCAGTAATTTGCTCCGCCAATATTTCTTCTCGCACATATCCTTGCGAACATACTCCACGCTTTTTTGTGCAACGATAATACTGATGTCCTTTTTGGATCTCGGAAGTAATGGCGCACCCGCACTCCGCACAATTTAATAATCCACGAAATGTTGCAATAGTTTTACTCGGTTTTTTAGGACGCGATTTGTCCGCCATTACTTCCGCGCATGTATCAAAAAGTTTCTTTGAAATCATCGGCTCGTGCTTGCCTTGATGCATCTCGCCGTTATAGCGGAACACGCCATAATAAAACGGATTGGATAGCGTGTGCTGAACGAGCGAAACCGATGTGACTTTTCCGCTTTTTCCAAACAAGCCGATTGAAATTGCAGTATTTTGTAAATCTTTCATCGAGTAAGCGCCGGTTGCGTACAATTCAAAAAGTTTTCTGACGAGGCGAAACCGCTCTTTGTCTTTTACAACTGTGTGAGTAAGAATGTCGTTTGCATATCCAAGCGGAGCCCAGCCGGGCCATTCGCCTCGTCTTAATTTTTGACGCAACCCGCGCTTTGTATTTTCTGAAAGATTATCTACAAAATACTTCGACTGCCCAAAAGCAATAGAGAGCATGAACTTGCCTTGGGGCGTGGCTTCAAACCAAAAAGTAGGAAATTTTAGCGCGGTGATATGTTCGGAATCAATGAAAAATATTATACGCCCACCATCCACACTATTTCTCGCCAAACGGTCAGGATGCCACGCTAAAATTCCTTCCGCTTCGCCACGCTCCATGCGGTCGAGCATTTGATTGAAAATGGGACGGCCGGGACATTTCGCCGTTTGCGATTCGCGAAATGTCTCGACGACAATCAAATGCTCGCGCCGGGCAAGTTCATTCAATTCAAATTCTTGCGACTCAAGCGAAAGCACTTGACGATCGTCCTCGTCCGTAGATTTGCGAATGTAGAGAAAGAATTTTTTCATATTGCTTTTGGGCTTAAATTATCGCTTCCCTTTCGTTAATACGAAAGAAAAAAGATTGGCTCGCAAAACTTCTGTTTTGAATGTTCGGAGAACATAGAACCCCCTCCTCGCGAAAAGGGCTCTGCAATTCTCTCCGAAAAAATCTTGGGAAATCCTTTTGAATTCTTGGGATTCCGCCACTCCCGCCACTCTCACTCGCGCTTCGCGCGAGCCGAATTTTGGGCTTCATACTAACTGGCTCCCTCTGTACGACGAAATCCGAACGCATTTTGAGCAGAACCCTGACTAATCGCACGCGCGGAGCGCGTGGTAGCTCTGTACTGCATTGTACGCTCCGATTGCGTGGTGAAGCGAACCCTGCGCGCCTCGTCCGCTCCCTTCGGTCGCGGGAGCAAAAACCAAAAATTTTCCTTCCTTATTCCTTCCTTTCGGCGGGGGGTGTGGGGGGAGCCGACAAAAAATGGAAAGGAAATTTTTGGTTTTGCTTCGCCGCTACCATATATATCATATAACAACTTGGAATATAACACAACGGAATACTATAATACAAATACATGACAAAGGCGATTTTTTCAAAAGACCATAAATATACAATAGAACAGCTTAAGAAAGCTCGTATTGAGGCTGGCTTGGATCAAGCTGATGTAGCGAAGCTACTCGGTAAAACTCAACCTCACATATCAAAAATTGAAGCTGGACAAAGACGACTTGATATTACGCAACTCAAAGAGTTTGCGAAGATTTATAAAAAACCACTAGATTACTTCATTAAATGATTTTATGAAAAAGAAAATAAAAATAAATGCAAAAGATATTTTTGATAAAAAGTTTTCAAAAAATCTTACAGGTGAAAGTTCAAGAGAAACAATAGATATATTCTGTAACACAGATAATAATTATTTTGCTAACTTAGCAAAAAAACATAAATTGCAAGAAAGACAGATTGCTTCAGTTGTTGGATTTAAAGACGAGTTTTTTGTTGAATTACTTGTCAATCAAATTATTAAAGAAAATAAACTTGAAAACAGGTTTTACTGTAAAAAAGTTACAGCAAATCAAACAAGTGGACTTTTATCTAGGTCTATTAAATTAAAGAATACCGAAAAAATATTAACTATAGGCGGAGATTGTGTAATCTTTAAAAAAGATGGGGATAAACCTGTCATGGTTATAGAGTGTAAGGAATATATAGATATGATAAGAATGAAAGAGCTTATTGGAGAATCACGAATTATTAAAGATGAAATCTCTAATTCTACTTATTTACTTGACGACATTAAGTTTTGTGTATTTGCGGAAGTTTTAGAATTAACTGATGGATGGGCATATTTATTAGAAAATTCTGATCTAAAACATAAAATTGACAAAATTTTTATCATCCGAGACGGAAAAAGAAAAGATAAAGGGAATAAACCAGTAAAAGAAAATCTAGAGAAGTTTAAAAATTACATTCAGAATTTTTTGTTAGAGATTAAATAAATGAATTGACAATCTTTATTGATTCTTGATCTAGGTCATATAAATCATAAATCAATTTATCAATTTTATTGTCTAATTCTTCAAACTCATTATTGTTTTTTGCTTTTAAGATTTTATCAACCAAAGCTACAATATCATTCTGTTGTTTTTTTGTTGGCTCCGCTATAGGCAAACTGTATAGATAACCAATAAGGTAGTGTAAGTATCCACCGGCTATATGTGTTCCTTTATATATATTCCCATAATAGAAATGTAGTAATTTTGAATTGAGAATCGCTAGAAAAAATTTTAGTTCGAAATCTTCCTTTCTATTTTCTAGTAGACTTGCAACAAAAAAAGTATCTTTACAATAATAGTCTTTATTGTCATATGTAGCACGCAGTCTTAAGGAGTTTTGACAAATAATTAACTTTTCTTGCTCAAATAAACTTTTAGGCGGTAGCTGATTTTTATGTTTTCTCGCTAGTTCTTCGTCATAATTTATCCACCAACCACCCCACTTAAGGTTATATCGATTTATATCGTCATTTCCCGCAAAAGATTTACCACCAATTAGCTTTTTTGCGAATATAGAATTTGGTTTTTCTGGAAATAGAAATTTCTCTCTTAATCCTGTCGCATGAAATGAAATTGTCCACTTCATTATTAGATAGTTATCTAATGTCTTATACTTTTCACCCAATAATTTCGTAAGTATAGAGTTTTGTTTTTTATCACTCGGTAATATAAAAAATACCAGATCGTCTCTTTTATAAACATTTTGTCTTATCTCAGTAGTACTAAAACTTTTATTATTCAATTCCTCGACACTAGCCACTTTTTCGGCTGTCTTTACTAAATTATCTTGAGGTTTTTTATTTTGAATTATCATTATAACTGGATAAACAGAAACATTCTCAAAAATCCCACATTCTGAAACATCAATTATTTCTTTGATTGTATAATTAGCCAGCAATTCTTCTCGCATTTTTTTGGCATAGTTAGCAATCAGAAATTTATTAGGGAAAATATACCCTAACTTTCCGTTTGTTTTTAATAAACGCAATCCTTTATCAATAAAACATACAAATAAATCAAAAGCTCCGCTTGCTACATTGGGGCAAGTTTCTATGCAGAGTTTTTTTGTAGCAATATCCATCTTTTTTGCCTCTAAATACGGAGGATTACCAACAACAAAATCAAAACCCTCAATAAATTGTCCTGTTTTATTTTTTATATCTTTTACTTCTTGTTCGTCATTACTTAATAAAGATGGTGTTTCCATGCTATTCGTTTGGAATATCTTTATTTTGGGTACTATGTATTTTGGATTTTCTTTTTTGACTTCAACTATTAAATCTAGTAATTGGATAAGTATATTTGTTTCTGCTAAATAGCAGGCAAATGGGTTAATATCCATACCGTAAACATTACTAATAATTTTTTCAATAACTTCTTTTTTATTGGTATTATTTTTTAATTTATTTATTAGTCTGTTAGTTGCCCTTGTGGTAAACCCACCGGACCCGCAAGATATGTCAATGATTTTTTTATCATCTATATTTTTTGTATATTCAATCCGATCAAGAATGTAGTCAATGACAGACTCAGGGGTATAAAATTGCCCCAGTTTTTTTCTTTCCTCTCTAGTTATAAATTGTTCATATAGTTTTCCTAGTATATCTCTATCAACCAAGGTAAAATCATATTTATTAAACAAATTAGTTACTTCTTGCAGTAAAAAGTTTTCCGGAATATACCAATCAAAAATATTACTTGAAAAAATGTGCGAGTATATTTTTTGTGCATCACTCTTTAATAACGATAATTGCTTATTGTCTTTTATAATCTCAAAATTCAGTAATTTTTTGTCTTTACAAACCCAAAGTAAAAGAATCTCATTCAAAAATGTATAGCTTGTTTCTAAAAAAAACTTATTCTCATCTGGTTTTTCTTCTGTTCTTTTCCATATATCAAATTCTTTATTTGCATGAAATTTACTTTTTATCTCTTCTTGAATTTTTATAATAAGATATTTCAACTCGCCACTAAAAGCGGTTAAATTAGATATTTGATCTAAAGACTTTCTTTTATCATAACTTCTCATTACAGAGATGACCTTACCTTGTACAATCAATTCTTTTACAACAAACGCCGGCATTGTTGGGTTTGCGGGTTGAAGTCTAAAACCATTGGCTAATCTATATATTTTTTTGAGGGTTATTTCATTTTCATTTAGTAATGCAACAATAGTATCTCCGTCTTGAGCGGTATTTTGTTTTCTGATTATTACTGTATCACCATCAAAAATACCATCGCCAATCATACTGTCGCCTCTGACATTTAATGCAAAATGTTCGGCAGAAGAAATCAGATTACTTGGTACTGCAATTGTTTCAAATTCCTCAATAGCTTCTATTGGCTGACCAGCGGAGATTGTTCCCATGAGGCGAACCTTGACCATGTCATTTGCTGGTAGAACATTAATTGCTCGGTGTTGGCTTTCTTGTTTTGATAGCAGTTTTTTATTTTTTAATTGTTGGATGTAATAATGTGCAGTAGAAACTGATGCGAGCTTAAATTTTCTCTGTATTTCCTCTAGAGTTGGGGAGTATTTATTTTTCTTCTGATATTTTTCTATAAAATCCAGAACTTGTTGTTGCTTTTTTGTGACCATAGTGATATTATAGAAAATATATAGAAAGTTTGCAAATCAAAGTTATCCACATTTATGTCTAGAATAAAAATAAAGGTAAATAAACTTCTTGAAAAGTCTAGGGATTCGGCTCTTTTGGCTGTTGAGATTTACAATAAGCCTAGAACAGCCTTTCGTTCTAGTGGATATATTGTTTTAATGTCTATCGCTTGGACATCTCTTTTTCACGCAGTTTTTGAGAAAAAGAATATTTCTTATTTTTATAAAAAGAATAAAGTAAGATACAAAATGATAGACGGAGAAAGAAAAGCATGGGATTTAGCTAAATCTGTTAAAAACTATTTTATTGATGCAAATAGTCCGGAACGAAAAAATCTTGAGTTTTTTATTAAACTCAGAAATAAAATCGAACATCGTTTTGTCCCAGAAATTGATAAGGATATTTTTGGCGAATGTCAGGCTATGTTAATAAACTACGAGGATATTATAACTAAAGAATTTGGAGATAATTTTGCAATAAGTGAGAATCTAGTTTTTGCGCTTCAATTTTCAAAACTTCTTCATGCTAAACAAAACGATGTCGTGAAATCTAAACAAAGTAAGGAGTATATACAAGTTAGAAAATTTATAAATCAATACAGAGGAACTCTAAAAAAAGAAGTTGTAGAGAGTATGAATTATAACTTTCGCGTATTTTTGATACCCAAAATAGGGAGCAATAAAAACTCATCGGATTTTACTCTTGAATTTATAAAGTATGATCCAGCAAACCCAGCTGAATCAGAAAGGTATCAAAAATTACTAGTTGGTATAAAAGAGAAACAAGTGCCATATGAGGGATTCAAAGCTGGAATAGTTGCAAAAACTGTATACGAAAAATTGAAAGATAAAATGCCTCTAAATTGGAAATTTAATCCTAGTTCAAGTCATGTTAGATGTTGGAAGTATTATAAAGTAAGACCAGAAACAGGAAGTAAGACACCAGAAAACACGAAAACTGAATACTGTTTTTGGGATAAAACTTTTGGACAGTATGGCTTTACGCAAAAATGGATCGATTTTTTAGTTAAAGAATTACAAGATAAAGAAAAATATAAAAAGATAATGGCGACAAAATAAAGGGAGCAATCCCCGCCGTTTTATAATATTTCCTAAAAACGGCGGGGATTTGTGCGCGAACGGG